>Ga0326728_10002980_pt1 | contig 54546 bp, 36 predicted proteins | sample MB3enrmetagenome_FD_207602 | JGI IMG/M metagenome (GOLD analysis project Ga0326728, IMG submission 207602) | Lab enriched peat soil microbial communities from McLean, Ithaca, NY, United States - MB31MN | ecosystem: Environmental > Terrestrial > Soil > Wetlands > Peat | place: USA: New York... | reverse complement strand
GCGAACAAGAATGGGTTGGCTTGATCGCTCAGCGCGAAGAGAGTTTCGTCCGCAGTCGGCATGCGGTACGATCATTGCGCCGCTTTGCGGAAGCGCATGGGGTCCGGTGATCCTCCCGGTCTTCAAAGCTGCGCGTAGTGATGTGCCCTCAGCGGAATCAACGGGTTACGGTATCCCGATTGGTTCTCATTGTGCCGGATTGTGCCCGGTCGGTACCTCAATAAGCAACTAAACGAGAACCCGTGGCTACCAGTGTGGACGTCGGAGAGTGACATCCTAAGACGGAAGTATTCTTTCATTGCTTTTTGCGTGTGTCGACTGCGCGAGCGACCAGATCAAAAAGCTCCTTATCTAGATTGGTTTCGCCCAGTGCCCCTCTACGTTTTGCCTCAACTTCGAACTGCTGTGTAGACGAACCGCTGAAGATGATAAAGGGAGGCGCGTTAGATTTCTTACGAACTTCCGACAAAAGTGTATAGGCTGCTTTAGGATCGCCGACCCGCTCAAAGTCGGAAATAATCACGTCTACGTGTTGTAACTGGAGTTCATGGAGCGCTTCCTCTGTGCTAACCGCTATTATCACTTTGGCTCCAAGCTCGGAAAAGGCCTGTCGCTCATAATTATTATTCTCGGGATGGTCATCCACCCAAAGAATTACTTTCTCGTCCAATCTAACGCCTTTCGTGACAAGAGTAGAGCAAGCGTCTGCTGCGGAGTGGCAGCTCACCTCACAGCGAGTAGTCTCACCCTGTTTGCTCGCCTCACATGACATCTTCTGCATCTCATATATCTGGTTCTGGGCGGCCTTTGCTGCTTCACACCCTGGGTCAGTGATATGTATCGTATTAACCAAAGGTATAGATATGTCATGACCACATGGGCGAGAATCCTGTTGGAGTTGGCAATTGCGATTACTAACACATTGCGAGTCGCAAAGCTCTGCTAGATGGCAAGTTTGCGCTTCCGGCGCGGCATAGGCTGTTTCGCCGCATGCAACGAGGAAAAGAGCAGTGACGCCTATTGTCTTCAGATGGGAAACAATCATTACTTGCTCTCGGTTTTGCTTGTGATCTCTGAGTCGCAGGCGTGTCGCTCCATTGCTTCCGTATTTTTTTGCTCCTTCTCTTCCAGCTTCGCTATATTTCCCTCGAGTTGGTCGATGTCTTTTTCAATCATCCTCTCGGCAGGCCCGTCTGGGAGCGCCCTGGCTTGGTCTTTCTTGAGTTCCACCTGCATCTTCACGCGCTCGATCTCGGCTGGCATCGTCCTAAGCAAGAGATTCTGATTCGCAAAACACGCCACGCGGTTAACTTCTTGGTGAGTTGCAAAATATGTGAGGCCGGTAATGACTGCCGCAGTAATTCCTGCAATTGCGGTGCCCAATTGCCAAAAGTCTATTAGGGCTTTCGCAATCCGCGGACCAACGCCGGTATTGGCCGGGGCGGCAGTTACGCCGGAGGGGACAGTTCCGCTAGGTGCAGCAGTCACAGCAGCCGACGGCTTTGCCTTTGGAAAGGTCGGGTCTTGTGCCGGCTCTTCAGGTGTTGCCATTCAGGTCGATCTTCCATCACAAAAGTAGGAAGAGAATATCGCAAGTGGTCTTGGTGTGACAAGTGTCATCTCGCAGGGCACTAAGACAGAAACGACCTAATACTTAGCCGTTCCCGAGAGCTTACTCAAAACCGCTTTTGAAGAGGAGCGGACGAAGTCCCTACGACCGGAGCTCATCGATACGATCAGCGTGCGGCGAAGGCCGTGGAACAAAGTAAAACGGCTGCGCCGTGAGAGGATCACTCGTCTTCAAACACGCCAATAAGTTAGGGGGGAAGGCGATACGCGCCTTCCCCCTCGGCCGTCCACACCCCCACTACCAGTGTGGCGAGAAAGCCTATTGCTTTACCCCTGTCACTCCATCCCGCGTGCCAGACAAAGTACCAAAAGAGTGCAATGGAGAAGAGGAGGACAAAACCCACGACGGTAGGATTTCCGGAGATTCGCTTGATCATCATCCACCTAGAATCCAATGAGAGCGTTTAACTGCTCGGCCACGTCCGGCGCCGTGTCATCCCAATAATGCGTGTGCGCACCGGCGCCGATGCACATTTCCGAACGCCGAGCGGAACGGGCAATGTGGATGCGGCTGGGATACGCTCCGGCGGAACCGCCTCCCTCGGTTCGGCAATACCATTCTGTGAGCCATAACGACCTGCCGACATAGTCGCCGCTTCGGTACACGTTCACCCATTCTGAGACGCCCAATTCGGCGGGGTCCGGCGGCGCGTTCGGGGAAATAGCGGGTGGCTCCCCCGAGACCAGCCGTGGGAGCGGAGCGAGTCCGTTGTCCGGAACGTCGCGAACCCAGTCGTAGAGGTAGGGGAAGAACCGGTTCAGCAGCTGCCGGATCGGGCTGCCCATGGTGAGCAGCTTGATCCTGATCGCGGCCTTTGTCCCGTCGCCGCCCAAGCCCATCGGCGCCAATTCCGAATCCCCCATTTCGCGGAGAAACCTGAGCAAGTCGGCCGAAATAAGAGTTCCGAGGCTGTGCGCCACGACCACGACCCCGTCGTACGGCTGGCCGCCTGCCCCCCGATAACGGGCTACATAGCGCAGGGTGGAAACGTAGCGCTCGAATATCTTCGCCCTGGGCGTCGCGTCTGCGGGCTCGGTTCTCAGGTAGTTGTCTACGTCGAGAACTGCGCTCAGCACCGGACTTCCGTACTTCACCATGGCCGCCAGCACAGCTCCGGCGACGAGCACAATCCACTGGCTCACGATCCAAGACGTAGCGCTCTTCAGGATTTCCTGGTACTGGGGAACCAGATAGTAGGCAATCGGCATCGCGAACATCGCGCTCCAAAAAAGGAACGTGCTGGCCGACGTCGCGTCCAGCCCGCGGGAGAGCCACGAACCCAGCCGAACAGACTCGCGATTCGTCGAATTGCGAGGCGGCACTTGCCGGTCCCGCAGAGGGAATCTTTCGGTTATCACGCCCGGGAAGATCCAGCAGCCAATCAGCAGAAGGGACAAGAGAAAGAGGGCCAAGCTGGCCGGGGCCTGGTACCCGACGCTCCAGGCCAATAGGGCGCTGAGGTAGTTCTTAGGCTCCTTCAAAAAAGGCACCGGATCGGGAACAAGAGCCAGTTTGACCAGCCAACCCTGCCACGCGGGCGCGCGGAACTCGCTCAAATCGAACAGAGGACGAGACAGTTTCTTGTCGAAGAAAAAGAGGGCGGCCCAAATTAGCGCCGTGATTTGCACAAACAGCAGCGACGGCAGCGCGAGAGCGAACCGGCTTGTGCGGACGGCGGCCCGAGCCCTCGCCCTCTCGGCTTTGTTTTTTACCGACCGCCAGGCCGCGCTTCCGAAGAAGAGAGCCAGCACGGCAAACACGAAGAGGAGCCACCACGAGAACCGCAACGCCGCGATAACCCACTCAGCGGTCCAGAATGTCGCCTCCGACACATTGCCGTTGGAGTGGCTCAGGCAGACCGCAAAAGCCAGCAGCGCCGTTGAATATGAGATCCAGCCGGCCACCTGCGCGCCTTTCCTCACGCCTTCGTACTTTGACAGCACGTAGGAGAACAAAGACGCCCCGATCAAAACCCAAAGCGCGATGCTCGCGGCCCCTCCCGGACGCGCGAAATGCGAGAGCAAAACCCCCGCGACGGCACCCGCGATCATGGGAACGAGCGCGGCGAGCGCCCAGCCCCATGGTCCCGCAGTGACAGGTTTTCGCAGACAGTTCGCGATCAACAACCCGGAGGCTAGCCCCGCGACCGCGCCGAGCGCTGGAGGCAGCCAGGCGGCGTCGGAGAGGCCCGCAAATAGCGTGGGCGCGCAGGCTGCGAATGCCACCAACAAGACAAGCTTCAGGATCGGCAGCGCTATCTGCAACATCCGAACGGCGTATCTCTGGAGCGCGCGGTATGCGTCCCAAACTGCGCCCGTGCGTTCGGCGGCCCCGCTGTCGATCGCCAAGCGGCTTAGGCTGCCGAGATGCAAAATAAGCTGAAATAAGGCCAGAAAGAAACTGAGGAACGTGTTTGTGGGGCGCGCCAAGTCAGCCCACAAGACCTCGTAGATGTGCACTTCCGCCTCTGGGCCGCCCGCGCCTTCGCTTCGCCTCCCTTCCAGGCGATCGGTGGCATAAAAATTCCCGTCTGCCCCGCCTTGGTATTGCTCTAGGAGCAATTGCGTGTACGCGTTGCCGGTCAGGCCGGGTCCGACGGCGTGTTCCTTTGCGAAGGCCGAGGCCTTTGTGGCGAAGGCAGTGCTTTTCTCTTCGAAGACGCTCGACAGGCCCACGCTTCGCAACCCGATTTTGGCCGCCTTCACCTTTACCGGCCGAAGTGGGATGCGAATGCCTACTGTCCTGAAAGGGTCGTAGTAACTGGCGACGTTGACGCCCGGGCGGGCGGGATCGTAAGACGGAAGCGAAAGGAGCAGATCGGCCATGGCGTTGGCGGTGGCTCCGGGCTCGTGATGGCCGATGCCGTGCACTCCAATAACGGCGATTCGGAGTGGGCGGTTGTTCCGAGGTTTCTCCATGTCCGGGGAACCTCAATTTACCTTCCAGAGAGTTTGTCGCGAGGCTTGCTAATAAAGCTTTACTCCTTACGGAGAAAGTCACGATTCATTTTTTCTGAGTCCAACTTTTGTAACTAAATGTATGGGTGATGTCAAGAAGAATTGTCACAGGATGAAGATATTTCACTAAAATCGGCAGTTTCAATTTGTGACTAAGGCAGAAATGGCTCAAATGAAAATCGCCCGTGTTACGAAAATGAAACAGGAACGTTCGTCAGTGTTACAAAAATAGGAATTGAGAAAGGCCACTTCGCGCGACACGATGCCAGGTATAGAGTTTTCGAGTCTTAATCGTAAGGCTAAGCTCTCCTAATTTTCCCCGTATCACTTCCTGAACTTTCATCGCCCGCTTCGTCGCAGCTTTCGACGAGTAGTTTTTCCATGCCTTGCATGGTCTCCTACTCTCGCCGCCCGTCGAGCGGGCACTTCACTTGCTAACTCAACCGGACATATCATGTGCTAACGACATTATAAATTCAGCACCTTGACACAACTAGCAGAGGAGTGTAACTTACTTGCCATTCGGCGAGGCGAAGGATGAAGCATTGAATGCTTCTCAACCGAGGGGGCTTCTTTTCGCCGACTTTCCCTGGAAAAATGCAAGGGTTTTGCCTCGACGCACACGTGATAGGCGGCGTTGGCGTGTCCCTACGTCTGCCCGCCGGGAGATAGTGCCTCGTGGGTTCGTGACAGTTGCATGAGCGTTGACAAGAAGAGATTAGGTGATAGCAACGAAACACACTTGTTCAACAGACAACACTACCTAGGGTGAGACGAGAAAACAGCGACCCTAGGTCAAATGGTTGCCGCGCCCCGGGATCTATGCTAGTCCAAGCAAATGAATTGGCATGAGGTGAACACGTGACACTCAAAGACAAATTGACAAAAGGGAAGAAAGATAAATTAGCGCAAGGGCACAAGACCCCCTTCCGAAGTGAGCGTCGTTCAGAGAGTAATGTCGATCTCTTCGAAAGGGGTACCGATCCGGCTCCAAGCTCTGACCTACCGCAAGGACAGCATCTCGCGCAGGTCTACGGTCTTCGAGATCACGGGCGATGTTCGCGCCTTAGAGTTCCTCTGCAACTAACCCTACCCACACCGGATGGACCTGCAGGCGGGTGCGGATGGGATCCGACCATGCGTCGCAGAATGCAGATTCTGGTGGTTCTATTCTCCCTATTCTTAGGCGGCCCACTCTATGGGCAAGACGTTAAGAGTTGCGCTAAGAAGACGGATGACGGCAAGTGGAACGTGGTGCCCTGCAACGGTATCAGCGTCGGTCTCCCAAAAGTCTTTGACAACCGCACCCTCACGCTGCAACTCGAAAAGCTGAAGCAGCAATTGAATCAGCAACAGACTCAAAACGGTGTGCTCGATCTCAAGTCTGTTGCAGCCGCACTTAACAATCTGCAGGGCCTGAGCCAACAAGAGACCTCCACCGCACTGTCGGTTACCGGAAGCCCAACTCCCGCAACCACACTGACTAACACGCTCAATACGGGCAACGTCAATGCCAGCGGCAATCCACTTCCCAACACTACGACCACCCAGAATCAGACGACTAACTCAAGCGTTACCCCGACGGCGCCCGCATTCGATAGCTTCGCCACGCTTCCCGCGGGCTTCAATCCAACCTTCGGTTCGAGCGCCTCAGATCTTCTGAACGATCAGATGAATCTCTCCTATCAGATCGTCAACCTGCAGATGCTGCTAGATCGAGCGCTTTCCGATCGCATCTACCCGCAGGACTCCGGCGGTGGCACACGGCTACAAACGGTGCTGGGCTTCAACGTGTCCCTCGATCCGCCGCGCACAGCAAACGATGCCGTTGCCGTTGTGGAAGTCACACTCAAATCGGATCCAGTGGGAGACATATCGCTCGTCGCGCTCATGCCGCAGGAAAGGACCTACAACGCGGCGGCGCTAAGCAGTAAATCGAACGCCTACAGTGGAGCCGCGATGGCAGGCGCGTTTCAGGTGAGCGGAGGAGTGAGAAAGCGCTCGCAGGTCTTTTACCTCTACAAAGACGTGGACACGTTGTCCTACGAGCGCATGACTCCGAACGGTTCGATCGTCTTCGGCTGGATGTTCCGTCCGGTGCTCGGCAGAAGATCCGTCACTCCCGGGTTTAAGCAGCTTTTCGCTGTCCTGGCATTGCCCCGCACCGACTGCATCGATCCAGCCAAGGACGACGCCTGCGCGGTAAAGGTAACGCCGACGGTACGCACCTACTGGAAGAAGTATGATCGGAACACGCAGACGGGCTTCCGCAGAGAAGAGGCTAACCGCGCTCGCGATGCCTGGTATGGATTGAGCATGGGGCTCGCGAAGCCTCAGCTCTTCTCGCACGCGGGCTATCAGAACTATCGGGAGTACGGCACGGTACGGATTGGAGCGACAGGGGAGTATCAGCGGCAACTGACCCCCACCGTGACGACGATCGAGTGGCGGCCCACCGGAGCCAAGACGACGACGATCTCGGTTAAAGGGAACAACTTCTTCACGGACACGCAAGTGCTGCTGGGAGACACGAAGTACTCGGAAGCTGCCGGCAATATGGCCATTAAGTCGGATCAAAGCTTCGAACTCGCATCGACCCTGGATCAGGTAGCTAGCGGAACTGGCGTGATCGAGGGGCGCTATGGCCTTTCCACGCCGCTCGTGAATGCGGGCCCTGCAAACTGTGTGGACACGTGTGCGTATGGCGTGGAGATTGACCCGGAACATGCCCCAGAGATTACCCAGGCGATGGGCGGTTCGCGTCGTTTGACCGTCACGCTGCGAGCGATACCAAGCCCTGAGAAGCTAGCTGCTGCCGGTGTAGATGATAAAGCCAAGGCTGCCCTCTTGAAACTATCAGTCTCGAAGCTTGCAGGCCTCTCCAGCGTTAGCCTGACGGGCGACGGTGCGGGCAGCGGGTTTAAAACCACGCAGACGCCGGTTCTGTCGGTCAACGGTACCGCCATTCCTTTTCCCTATGACATCGTGAATCTTCCCGACGGGACGCGGATTCAAATCAGCGCGAATGTTGCGGACACTCTGCTGACGGATACATCCGCCTCCGTCATCAAGATCGCCTGGCCGTTCTACGACCCAACAAAATGGTCCACTTCGGTCTCATATTCTCCGACGGACGCCCAATTCACCGTGGCACGCGTGAGCGATACCAGCTTCGTGCTCTCACGAATCAACAGTCTGTCGTTTGTTCCGGCAGGGGTTAAGACGAAACATTGCTGGACTCTCATCGTAACCGATCAACCACTGCCTTTCGGGACTGACGACTGCGCTCCCCCACCTGCTGCGGCCCCGAAACCTGCTGCGGCCCCGAAACCTGCTACAGCCCCGAAACCTGCTGCAGCCCCGATACCCGATCCAAAGCTGAAGCCTGGTTCAGCGTCAAAACCCGGCCAACCTGCAGTTCCTGCTCCGGCTAAAAAGGCACCAGGAAAGAAGCAGGAGTCACCAGCGCAGGCAAAAGCCACACGAATCGGTTCCCCAGACAAGCCAGCCTACTCGTTCCTCTTCACGCTTCCGGCGAAGTTGCCAAGCAAAGCCATCCTTGTCGCGACCGATGGAGCGATCTATCACCTCGAGATACCGGATTCGACAGATAAGAAAGACACCGCGACCAAGATCACGACGCTGCAGCAATACGACTCAGCCTGGATCGATATCACGTACCCAACCAACAAAGTGCCGGACCGGGTAGAGACCAACGGGGTCGCACTTAAGTGGCGAATTGATCCCCCCGATCCGAAAGCAACCCCTGCAGTGGCGACCCCTGGAAAGACCACTGACAAGACAATGCATGTCGAGATCACCCGATCCCAAACTGCAAAGCCGGGGTTGCTCGACGTGGTGGTCTTCGATAAGACGAATGCTCAAATTGCGAAGGTGCAGGTCCGAATCACCTGCACGTTATGCGGCGATGGAGGAGACAAGTGATGGCCAATAAGAAAACCAGCAAGAAGGCGCCTGCGAATAACGCGAAAGCGGCGAAAAAGAACGCAGTCGCGCAACTCAACCCGAAGATGCCGCCAGCGTCGGCAGAGTTCACTTCGGACCTGACCGAGGTGTTTCAGCGGCACGGTTGGTCTGGCCTTCCGCAAAAACTCAGTTTTTCATTAGCCGGTGGCCCTGGCCGAACTTGTGACGATGGATCGCTTCCTCAGCCCAAATGGATCGACTGTCCGGACGGCACGCGAAAAATGGTTTACGCCTGCCCGGGGGAGGACCCGACCTGCGACGATTAGCGATATTGTCGGCCTGTTACCAGTGCCTGAATCAATATCCCGGAGGTGCGATGATGCGACAACCTGATAAACCTCATTGTCCTCCGCCAGTATCGCGCCCTGGTCCTGACTCTCCGTGCGTTCGAGGTTCCGGGAAGAGAGTTTGCGTGCAGGTAGCCTCGTCGATTGTTCTTGCATCGATCATCTTTCCATCGACGAGCTTTGCGGGGGACGCGCCGGCGTGTAAGTTGCCAGCCAACACCGTTTCGATCAGCCAGCCGGGCGCGCCCCAAGGGGCTACTGACGTTCACATTGAAGATTCAGTTACTGAGACGAAATCTGTTCATGGTGTGATCCACCTGGATCTCAGAAACGACGGCCCTGCCCCACTGAGTGAGCTTTGTGCGTCGGTCCACCTCAGCAACAATGACGGAAGTCCGCTGGATGCGTCTGTGGCCCTCTCCGTTCCGAATGTCAAAGAGGGATCGGTTAACTTTGAGCCGGCGAAGACCTGCCTCAAACTTGCATCTCCGTGGCAAGGATATCAAAGCAGTTCGTTTGATCTCCATTTGCGGACCAAGGCTGATTCGGTTCCAGCTTCCGGTTTCGTGCTCATCGACTCCACAATCCAGGCGAAGGAGCCGCCACCGGAACAAGGGACGACCACCAAAGCGACAGAGAGTCAACATGCACCGCCGCCTCCATGCCAACCGGTGAAGCCCATTGATTGTGTCTCAAACGCAAAGCCGTTAGCGCGATTCGTCAACCTTCTGCCATCGAAGGACCCTTGTGGGCTCCACCTTCCCTTGTATGGAGGCTTAATCATTGGATTGATCTACCTTGGATACTCGCTTCCCAATCTTTGGGGGTGGCATGGCAGGCCCATGGGGGGACCGCAATGGAGCTTCGGCACGAGCTTCGCAACAAACTTCACGGTAGGTACTGGCTTGCTCAGCCTTGTACTCGGAAGCAGCGTAATCACCGATGCCCTGCATTACATGACCAAGACTCATTACGTGGCGCTTAGTCTCATGTTCGCGGCGATTCTCTTGATCGCGCCAGCGTTATTCACGTTCTTCTCGAAGCCGCATAAATTCCCGTCCGCGTCAGGGCCGTCGGTGATGGCTCCAGCTGGCCCGGTGTGGTTGTTCGTATTGACGTCGACGCTCATGGTCGGAGCGGTCGTCGGACAGCTGTTAACCGTGGGCCTCGCGATGGACGAGGTTCGGTTCCGTGGATATCTGAGTAACGGAGCGTTTCTCCTGTTTGCGCTTCTTTTAGTCGTTGCTGGCATTGGCGCATTCGTCTCTGCCACCAGAGTTGTTCCTTCCTACTTCAAGCAAATGGACAAGCCGGAAGAGAAGCAATTTGTCCGACAGCTCGAATCCTTCAAGAAGCGGGTCACTTCTTTGCGTGGTCATGTCGCTGCACTCGCGCCGGGGCAGGAGACTCTCAATGATCAGGACGACAGTCTGCTTGACCACCTGATCGCACGGGAGCAGATGCCTCCGAAGTGGATCATGTTCTGAAATCGACAAGCGCCCGGTTCCGTCAGACCCTCGATCGACACTATGCCTGCTGGAAATCGACCTCACATGCCGCACGACTGTTTCGGCGCGGCAGTCCCGTGTGCTCAGCCGACCCAGTACCGTTCCCTCCGTTGAGCTTGGGGATGCCTCTGTGCAGTTTCCAGGACTGGGACCGACGATACCGCCAGCTTCCAGAGTCCAAAAGCAGCCCCGCGAACTTCTCATCGTATGGGACTCATTTACCTATCCCGAACAGAGCAACGGTTTGAAAGCTCGTGATTGAGCCATCAGAAACATTCAGATTTTTCAAACTGACCGCTCTCACTCTCCGTGTGTAGTGTGTCGGTTTGAAATCCCCCGCTTTACAATCGAAGAGACGGAATCACCGTCTAGGAGGTGCACCGTGAAAAGGCTCTTAGCCTATCTTGCGTCACCTACGCCAACTAACCCAGAACAGCGGAATAACCACGAGGGGCCCGGGCTGCTAGAAAAGCTAGCTGGCAACCGATCTGCCAAAAGGGGTGTTGTATTTTCAAACTGGCATTGCGGCATGGTAAGGGGGGCGAGAGATCGGGTCTCGCTCCCGTACGTGAGCAACAGCCAACCCTGGTCGAGGGCTCGAAAACCTTCGTTGCGTTCTTCCCGCTTCTTCTACATATATATGGGAACGAGCGAGAAATTCTCCGGAGCCTTCACGAGCTTGAATTCCAAGGCCCCGCGATTTATCGTGCCATTGGGGCCCGGAAGCAAGATGAATGTTCCTTTCTTCAGGCCGATTCCGTCGTGAGTGAGCCACTGCATCACGAGGTGTGCCCCCGGTTTCACACCAAATTCCTTTCCCACATTGAGATCCTTCTGCGTCAAGTAGTGTTCGACTGAGCTCGCTGTCACGTCGGTCACGCTCAGGCTGTCCATGAATTCGATTGGTCGTTCGTTAAAAGGCAGCGCCCCGCCTATCAATGGGAAGTTCACGTTTGGACGCCCGTAAATAGCAAGAACTCTTTGGAATAAGGCTAGGGCTTTGGAATGAGACTCTGGGTTCGGACAAATGGCATCATTGTCGGTCATCCAGAACAGCTTCTGCCCATCATGTGCGAGTAACGCAGTTAGAAACGCGGTGAGGTGAACTACACGCAGGAGCTTTTCCGCCACCTCGCGCTTCCAGTCCCCTAGGCCAGCGTCGGTAAGACTTCTTGAGAGTTCATCTTGCGTCGCGCGGTTCGGGGCTCCAAAGACTGACGGCAATTTCTTGCTGACGACAAGCGTACAAAGATACCCGTGAATTGAATCCGAAGCTTGCAGAAAATCAGGCAGGGCGCGTAGAACTTGCCCCATGCCAAAGTCTTTGAATGCGATCTCTTTCTTGTCCAGCCCATGGCGCTTCCGAACCTGTTCCATCTGCGCCCGCAAGGGGCCGAGTGCGTTCCATGCGCAAATGAGTATTGAATATGTGTGGTAGTTACCCGAGCTTTCGCCTGCGTAGTCAGAAAAAATGGCAACATCCTTGTTGTTGAAAGCCCTCAGATCTGGAAGGAGAAGTTTGCCTTGCGACTCCAGCAACTTGAGCAGTTCTTGCAACGTGGTCGCTATAACTGGGTACTCCTGTCCGTCGGTCCTCGGAAGGAGCACATTTAGGTTCGGTTTCTTCCAAACTAATTCGTTCGCTACCTCGACGAGTTTTAAGGACTTCTTATTCTTTGGCTCTGCATGACCCCTATAACGTTTGGCGCGCTCTAGTCGCTCTTTTTCCTTCTTCCTTCGAGACACCCAATCAGTTTATCCCAGACCAACGATTTCGATTTTCAGCAAAAAAGCACAATCTGATTGAAGTTAGTCTGTTAGTCTTTAGTTTGACCAGTCACGCGATGCGCGTTAGGTAGGCGCAATTGCTGTCCGACTCACATTTGCCTGCAACCACTCTCTGCCACTTCCGGGCTTGCGGTTGATCGCGACTTGTTCCTGCCGGGACTTCTTCCCCTTTAGAGTGGCCGATCGATCTCATGAGTGCCAACCTAACGGCATCAATAAGAAAGGCCCTCGGAGTTCGCGCAAAGCGGCAATCCCCGAAGGCCACTTCGCCGGGTGTCTCCGGTCAGCTCGGGCTTTTCAAGGCAGGCACCCCGATGCGGCCTGTCCAAGAGGCTCCGATCACGATGAATGATGCCATCGAGCTTCCCGGAATATGTCCATTGTGCAATCCCCCGTTTACAACCTTACGGACGATTATGACGGTTGGTGGCGGGCGCTCTCGATTTGCGCTGGTCTTCCCCGGACGACATCAAGGTTGCGAAGATACCCCCGCCCTGCGTGACCAGCCAACACTCGCCCGAAGAAACACAGCTTGTTCCAGCGAGATTTCCGGCTCCGTTCGGTAAGGGATAGGTCAGCCATCCCCCGCCGCCGTCGCTCGTCGAGTACGCCTGTGTCACGAGAACATCCGTGACCATGCAGGTGGATGCGTTTACGCACGCGATGCCACCGATGAGGCTGCCACCCGAGCTGTAACCCGTCAGCGGAGGGCCCCATACTTGCCAGTCCGAGCCATCGGCTGTCGATGCTACATACGGGTAGTCATACTGGGCCGCCGTAGGCTCGCCGACAACCCAGCACTGCGTCGAACCTGTGCAGGTGATATCGAGCAGCTGATTAGCTCCGGCCAAGGTCGTCACTCCCCAACTCGACCCCCCATCAGTTGTAGAGATAACAGCGCCGCTGACTGCGCCGCTAATTGTCGCTGTTCCGCTGGCATAGCAGATTGATGCCGTCGGGCAGAAAATACCTTGGCCCTGGAACTCGATGTTGCCGGTAACGCTCGGTTGACCGCAGAAAGCGCAGGTGTACAAGACCGTCCAGTTCAAACCGCCGTCCGTCGTGTACATGATCCTCTGGCTGGAGCCCAAGGAGTCCCCGCCGGTTATGAAGCAGGTCGACGTCGTCGCGCAGGAGATGCTACCCGCTCCCGGTGCCACCGTGGGTGTCGTCAAGGCAGTCCAAGTGGCGCCGTCAGTCGTCATGATTACGGCCGATCCCCCTGTGTTGGTGCCGGCATAACACACGTTCAAAACGGGGCAGTTGATCGAGTACAGTCCTGACACGCCAGTGGGTGGGGTTTCAGACGACCAGCTCTGACCCGAATTGGCGGAGTAGAGAATGATCGGGGTTGATCCGCCATTGGCAGAGCCGACCGCCCAACACGAGACCTGTGAGCTGTTTGGGACGCAACTGATCGCCGTTAACAAGTACCCAGTCGGCGTAAACTGTTGCGTCAGCGTCCCCGATCCAACTGCCGTCGGATTGCTGATCGAGACGTTGTAGCTGCTAGCTGCAAAGCCGTAGCAGGTATCGGTGACACTAATCGTGAAGCCAAACAAGCCTGAGGCGCTCGGCGTGCCGCTGATCGCTCCACTACTCGCATTCAGGGTCAACCCCGTCGGCAAATTCACGGCCGCCCACGTGTAGGGCGGGCAGCCGCCCGCCGCTTGAACCGTGGCCGAGTATGGTGTCCCGAGCGTTCCGTTTGGAAGCGACGTCGTGGTGACCGTGAGAGCAGTTATTGGATCGACGGTGATCGAGATCGTCTGTGTCACCTTCTGCACCGGATTCGACGAGTCACTGACGGTGACCGGGAAGGAGTAGACGCCACCGGTCGAAGGGGTACCAGACAGCGTCGCGAACGAGAAGAAGTACAAGTCTGGCGGGAGCGTTCCAGACCAGGAGAACGTATACGGGAGTGTGCCGCCTGAGATGCCGATTGTGGCCGAGTAGGGCGTCCCGACCGTCGCTGTGGGCAGCGTAGGAGTGGTGATCGTCAGGCCGGCATTCACCACCTGCGTGAGCGTGGCCGACGTCGAGCCGAGATAATTGGTATCCCCGGAGTAGGTGGCAACGATTGAGTGTGACCCGGAACTGGAGTAGGTGAACGCGCAGGTGGCATTGCTGCCGCTGAGCGAACTGGCGCCACAGCCCGTGATAGTTGCGCCGTTGTCCGTAAAGACAACTGTGCCGCCGTCCGGAGCCGGACTCACTGTCGCTGTGAACACAACGGTGTTCCCGGCGACGGACGGATTTGCGGAAGAAGTTACAGTGGTGGTCGTTTGCGTGCCTTTGCCGGTCACAACCTGCGTGAGCGCGGGCGAGGTTGAGCCAAGGTAGTCGCTATCGCCCGAGTAAGTTGCGACAATCGAGTGCGAGCCGGCCATGGAATAGGTAACCGTGCATGTTGCATTGCCGGCGCTCAGAGACTTGGCGCCGCAGCCCGAGATCGTGCTGCCGCCGTCTGTGAAGTCAACCTTGCCCCCATCAGGGATTGGACTGACCGTCGCTGTGAAGGTCACTGCTTTGCGGGCAACAGACGGATTCGCGGACGAAGACAACGTTGTGGTTGTCTGCGTACCAATAGTAACAATCTGTGTGAGTGTCGGCGAGGTTGAAGTGAGGTAACGGCTATCACCCGAGTAGGTAGCGACGATTGAGTGCGAGCCGACACTGGAGTAGGTGACCTTGCACGTCGCATTTCCGACACTGAGAGACTTGGCGCCGCAGCCCGAGATCGTGACGCCAGTGTCTGTGAAGTCAACCGTACCCCCGTTGGGTGTTGGACTGACCGTGGCTGTGAAGGTAACTGCGTTGCCGGTAATAGACGGATTCACGGATGACACCACCGCGGTGGTCGTTTGCGTCTGCCCGACCGCAACAACTTGCTTGAGTGTGGCCGAGGTCGAGTTCAAATAATTCGAATCACCCATGTAAGTTGCGACAATCGAGTGCGAACCGGCCATGGAATAGGTAACCGTGCATGTTGCATTGCCGGCACTGAGGGTGGTGGAGCCGCAACCCGAAATCGTCAAGCCATTGTCTGCAAAGCCGACCGCACCCCCATCTGGGATTGGACTGACTGTTGCCGTGAAGGTAACCGCGCTGCCGGTAAGAGACGGATTCGCGGAGGAAGCCACAGTGGTGGTTGTTTGCGCGGCGACCGACCCGAGAGCGCAGTCAAGCGACGCATCGGGCTCGCTTGCGTACCCATTGTAAGGGCCGACTAGAATGCCGCCATAACTCTCAGTGATGGGTGGGGTGGTTGGGATCTTGGCGGTCGCCTCCCAAGCAACATCGGTGCACGCATCGACATACAACGGAGATGGGGTCAGTTTCGAGTCATCCCCCGCGCTGACTCCCACCTTCAGCCCGACGCCGGCGTTGAGATCATCGGGACCAACCTGGAACCTGAGCTCCTGGATGTAGTCCAAATTCACACCTTCTTGCACGTTTAGGCCTACGCACTTCGTCACGCTGGAGGAAGTGATGGGTGCGCCGGAGCAGGTGATGATCGGTAACGCGCCTATCTCGTCCTGACCGTCGATCCAACTGGCGTTTGTATTAAGCGATATATTTTCGGCGGTGATCGTAAAAGTGCCGCCATCGTACACACTTCCGCTGAACACAAGGTAAAGGTCAGCGCCACACGGCGTCAGCGGCGGCAGGAACGAAATTGGCATCTGGAACGTTTCGCTTATGGTGCCTCCCGTGCTCACCGCGAGGTTGAGTGACTTGAGCGTCACGCTGCCGCTATCAATAAAGGCCGACGGCAGGCCCGCGTTACTCGAGAGGCCGAAAGCGGCGGTCGAGTTTGTCTGGATCGTAGCCGAGCCCGTGATCCCCACACTGAAGTCCTCGTTCGGGGATTGCGGAGTTCCCATGCACGCGAGACCGGGCCCCCCAGGAGGAGGTGGTAAGCCTACGGTCACGCCGTTCGACGTGCATGAAAACCCGCTTGAACCGTCCGAGCAGCTCACGTTCATCGGGATCGTGAGCGAATGTGAACCGAAGATCCCGGCCATGAAAAAGTATGGTGCGACGCACCCAGTGCCAGTCTGTAAGACGCAGTCAACGGGCGGCTGCCAAGTACCTGAGGGGCTCGCCACGGAAACTTGAACACCCTCGGCAAGAGAGGCCTTAGGTGCCGTTGCGGTCATCGAGGTATCTGAATCGACCGCAAAGGTGCTTGCCAGGTATGAACTGCCCGCAGTCGTGAACCATACCGCTGTCGCGCCGGTGAAGCCTGAGCCCGAGATAGTGACCGTATTTCCCCCCGATTGCGGGCCGTAGTTGGGACTAACGGAGCTGACGATTGGACCAAGGCCTTGAATGACCACTTCGGCCTGTGCGCTCGCAGGCGCGCCCGTGGGTTTGGCTGGATTCCAGACCTGAACGGTCAGATTGTTGCCCGGATAAAGCGGGCAGCCGAGAGCTCCTATGCCAATTCCTTCCGCGCTCACTGGTGCATTGATCACGATCTGCGAGTCGGTCCAGCTACCGATAGTCAGTTGGCAGGCATCGCCGGTATAACCAGCGTTCCAGGTGCCAGTGCAGGTTGAACCGACACAGAGTGACGGCCCCGAGATCATAAGGAAGGACGTATCAGTGGTAGTCGACAAGTCCGCAGAGGGAAGCGTGCCGAAGTTCGATCCTTCGATGATGATTGTTGGGCCGCTCTGATTGGTGACCTGACTCACTGACGTGATGACAGGGTTCGACCCGAAGAGGGTAGAAGCCGACATCGTAAGTAGGAAAAGGCCGAACAGACGAACCAACAATTGGGACTTCATGGCAGTCTCCTTTGTTGAGCCCTGGACGCGATCTGTTTGGTGGAATGCCCTTTTACGAAGCGACGGCACTCTTACTCTGTTTAAGAAGTTGCCAGCCGCGACGCTCGTTACCGCACTCAGGGCCCGGGCAATGTCGAACTAAGTTGTCTTGGACTTGTTAGCCGACAGAATCCAGGCATTAGCCGTTTTCGTTCCGCCTTTGTTAACGTCTTGCCCGTGATGATTTCCAACTTTTTCTTGAGGGCCGACTGACTTAACGTGTGTTGCGTGTTGCCGCTCGTTCGGTAGGCTTTCTTGCGGCGACCGAACCGTAGCACACCCTACATGCCCACACAAGTCAAGCCGTCACATCCAAAACGACTAACCCGGTCGTAGAGCTGGACGCGGAAACGGATCGGGCTCCTGCTCCTCCCTACCAACGCGCAGCCGCGACAGCTCCGCAGTCTGGCGGCGAACTTTCAACTCTAGAAGTCTGCCCCGAGCGCGCCGAAGCACGGCGCGTCGAACTCGTCCAAGTCGGGGGAGAACGTTCTGTCGCGTTCCAGCGCTTCTGCCAGCGCGGCTGCCTCGGCGGCCCGCTCGTCGGGACTCGGGCCCGGGCGCAGCGCGAAGCGCCCCGGCTTTCTGAAATCTGAGCCCGACATGAACGCCTTGACCGCCCAAACAAAAGCATCGACCAAGTCGTCGTGACGCCCCACGGGGAAATTGGCAAGCTCCGAGACGAACGCCTCGCGCCACGGCGCGGCCTTCGGCAGGTCCACCAGCCTGCCCCTCGTGTACGGCGTCACTCCTTCCGCGCGCACGGCCTTGCTCCGTCCGGCTGGCTTCACGGCGATCTTGGGAATTTGCGGCGCCTGCGCCTCGAACACCTGCAGCACTTGCGTCCCGGCGCTGGCGTCTTCCACCGCCAGCAGCGGAGTCGTCCTGTATGCGACGGCGAGCGCCTGGTAGCGCGCGAGGATGATCGCCGGCAGGTCGGCGAAGTCCGCCTTCCCCTTCCATGCGTCGAGCACGACCAGCCTTCCCTCCGTCGTGCCGCCCACGACCACGTTCGCCGAGAAGTCGTTCGACGCCCCAGTCTTCGACGCGCAGTCCCACGCCGTCACCACCAGCGCCAGCTTGCCGGGGTCCACGGACGCGGCCTCGCCCCAGCAGTCGGGCGGGAACAGCTGCGACTCCGCGGAGAGCGGCTGTCCGTGAGAAGCAGCGAGACGTTTCGCGTCTTGATGACGGGCAGTTCCATCGCGCCGAGAACGGGCTCGACATGGCGCGTCCACAAGTCCGTGTAGGAGAGTTGGGTGGAGAGCCGCTTCGCCTCCCTCACGTACGGCTCGTACGTCCCGTCCCAAAACTCCTTGAGGGTCTGCGCCTTCTCCGCCGCGACGGTCGCCTCGGAATTCTCCTTCGCGATCATGGACGCGGCGAGGTCCCTCACCGGCTTGCACGTCTTCGAGTGGTGCTTCTCGTCCTTGCGCGCCAGGAACCGCGCGACCTGCTTGCGCTTGCCGCCGCCCACGTCCGTGTAGAACCTCAAGTACCACGCGCCCGACTTGAGCCATATCGTTCCCGCCTGGTGCTTCTGCCTTCTTGCTATCATTGCGTCGTCTCCTTGTTTCTTTCGACCGACGCATTTGATTATGTCGAGAACCTAACGAGAAGTAAGCGGCCCAAAAGTACATCGGCTGGCGCCACGCAAGCCGCTGGATCGGAAGGGTTTGTAGCAACGGGGAAGCGAAACTGGGCGGGTGTCCGGCTCGGTCTTCAAAACCGGCGGGCGGCATCTCCGATGTCGCCGGTGCGTTCGACTCGCACTCGCTTCCGCCATTTATTTTCAATGAGTTGGAAGACTGTAAGAGCTTGTCTCACGACGAGATTTGGCGCGGTTGGCTGAAATCGTGATGAAAACGTGATAGTCAGATCGTTCGACTTGGTCTATCTGGGCCAGTATTTCAGGCGCGCACTACTGAGAATTCAGAGGCAGGAAATTTGTTAACTCCATCGAGACAGAAGAGCACGGCAGGAGCTAGCTCACTGAATGGAGGGCATCTTTCCGGCCTGGGACATGCGGGCTGCATCGAGGGCCTCCATTATCACTTTGGTATTCTCATCGATTGGTTTCACGTACGTTGATAGTATTTGCGTACTCGCATGGCCCAACAAGTGAGCAACCGTCATTCCAGACGCTCGGCAGCCATTGGCTCTGCTGGCAAAAGTTGAACGTAGGTCGTAAATTCTTCGGTCTGTGAGACTGGCTTTCGCGGCGGCTTTCTGCCAAGCGCTCTTGTAATCCGTGATGTGCATTTCTGGAATCCGTGGACTTGGAAATACGTAAGGTGAAAATTCCGGGCCCATCATCGCTCTCCATTCGAGTAGCACATCCCGACAGTGGTTTGTGAGCCAGACTGTTCTCAGCCCAGCTGCACTTTTTGAGTCGCGGACGTGAATGTTCGCTGGTTCAGAATCCAGCGACACGTCGGACCACTTTAGAGGAAGGGCTTCTTTTCTCACGCGCAACCCGGTTTCGACCAGCTTATCAAGATGGATAACCAAAGCGGTGAGAATTGCTTAACCCGCTTCTCTTCTTCGTAAGACAATGGTCGCGCTTGCCTGCGGTCGCGCCTCTCGTTTAACTGGCGCGCATCGACAAGTCTAGAAGAGCACCTTGAGTCCCAACTGAATCTGCCGTGACGGGAAGGCCGCGGTGGACCGGCCAAACTGCGGACTTCCCATGTCGCCAATCGGGTTGTACAGATTGACGCGGTTGAAGAGGTTGAATGCCTCGGCTTGGAACTGCACCGTCGCACGGTCACCCGCTTTCATATCTTTGAGCAGGGCCAGATCAACGGCCTTGGACGCGGGCCCGCGGAACGCGTTCCGGCTTAGATTGCCGTTGGTGCCGACGGGCAGACATGGTGTCAGTGCGGAGCTTATATAAATTGTGTCGAGGATCGAATTGAGGCCATTGGGGCAGAAAACCTGGCTTGCCAAAGAAGTCCTTCCATAGTAGCCCGTATACTCTGGGAATGGGAGCGGCGTTGGGTTCCCAAAGAGACCGTTCACGAACTGCTGGTTGCTGAACCCGGTAGTCTTGATCCCCGCCGGGCGGTTCGGCCGATCATACGGCAAGCCATCCATGTTGAAGTCGCACCCCTCATACCAAGGCAGCCCGCAATACACATCAAAAGGACGCCCGGATTGCAGACTGACAATCGAATTCAACTTCCACCCGCCCAGAACATTCCTGGCGACCGTGTTGGACTTGGGAGAAGGCAAAGTCCAGAGTGCCGAGAGCGCGAAGCGATGCGTGGCATCGAACTCAGAGGGGCCGCGATCACCGCGCTGGTTCTCGATGTCCTGTACGCCGCTATACAGCCCACCATACCCATTGGTGTTGAAGTAATCTCCCAGCCCTCCCTCGGTAACGTTGTCGAGCACTTTTCCCCAAGTGTAGTTTGCCGTGAACATAAGCCCGTGGCTGTAGGTCTTGCGCAACTGTGCATTCATGCCGTGATAAATCGCTTGGCCTTCATTGTCGATGTATGTGAGTTCTCCCCAGCCGGGATTCAGGGTTTTGTTGATCAAGTCACAACTTGGCGTGAAAGGTTCGGAAAGATTCTGACAGATGTCTCCGTCGTACCGGTTGTAATCTTCCCGTGTATATCCGCCCACTCCGCGCGTTCCCACGTAATTGATGCTCAAGGCATAATCGTGCGCGAACTGGCGTTGAATACCGAAAAACCACTGCATCGAATAGTTCGTGCGAAGGTTCGGATACACACCACTAGGAGTGATATCGATACCGCTGGAAACGGGGCCAATTCCTCCATTGGGCAGCGTTGGGCCTGCGAAGTCGGGACTGGGCATAAAGGGAAACTGGCCAGGTCCGTAGGGAATGGGGTAAATACCTATGCCGAGGCTAGGCTCAACAAAGGTTGTGATGGCATCTGGGGGATCGAGCCTGGATGCATTGGTATAAAGATTGGAGTAGGGCTCGTTGTAGGCGATGCTGAAGCCGGCGCGCACGACCATGTCGCCTTTTCCCCTCGGATCCCATGACAGTCCAAGTCGCGGTGCGAAGTCTTTCTTGTCGGTGTTCCAAAGCTTGGATACGCGGCCCACACTGGCCGTCGCGATCCGCTGAAACAAATTGCTCCCTGGACCCAGGATAACGTTGGAAAGAATACCCTTGGTTTCAGTGGGTGATTCGAAAACATCGTAGCGAAGGCCAAGATTCAAGGTCAGCCGTGAACTGACTTTCCAGTCGTCCTGGACGAACCCGGCAAATTGGTTCCAGCGGAAATGTCGCGGAGTATCGGTAAATTGGCCGCAGGTTGGCGATGTCGCACCGGTGCAGTTGTAGCGGTTGACTAGTCCTGCCTGCAGATAAGGCAAGTCTCCGGCGGGATTCAATGCAGTAGAGGGAGTTGCGCCCCCGAAACTTTGAAAGCAACTATCACTATCGATGCAGGAGAACTCGAACCAGGGCTTAGAGGTGAGCTGATAGTCGCTATTTTCCTGGATGCGCCGCACCTGAAAACCGAACTTCAGAGCATGCCGCCCGATAATGTGAGTGAGGGTATCGGTGAGCGCGTAAGTGTCAAAGATGAATTTGCGGGGGATGTAGACTTCACCGCCCATCGGGACTACGCCGTCATCAAAGACCAGATCCCCGAAATCGTCTGAAGGAAGGCCAGCGTTCTTTAGCGCGGCCCCGGTCAAAGTGTTGGGAGGCAAGTTGAAATCGATCTTACTGTTGTTGCGGGAATAAGCCACGCGAAGATCGTTCAGCGTATTGGTGGAGAATTCGTGGGTTTCTCCCAAACTAAGATCGGCAAAGAAACCGTCAAAAGGCGCTTTGAAACCTCGTGTGCCTGCGCCACCCAACTCCTGACTGGCCACATCTCCGGAAGCCAGCGTATTCACCCAACGTCCATAAAACTGGTCGTGCGTGCCCACATGTTGATCGACGCGGACCAGGTATTGGTCAGACTGGTCAGGTTCGACCTGGGAGGCAACAGCCGGACAATACTGCCCGTCGACACCGTAGGCTGGCCCGGTGCAGGCGGGGCCAGGAAAATCGTGGTAGAACATCGCCGCCAGGCTATTCGGATTGTTCGTGGTCACCAACTGCCGGAACGCCGGGGTTTCACTGACAAATGCCTCCGGTTGGCCCTCCGAGAGACGGGATCCTTCGTAATCCAAAAAAAAGAAGGTTTTGTCTTTGATGATCGGGCCGCCAACCGAACCACCGAACTGATTCAGATGGACTGGTGTCTTCCCAGACTGGTCAAAGAAGTCACGAGTATCCAAATCTGTGTTCCTTCCGTTATAGAACACTGACCCGTGAAGCTTGTTGGTGCCGGACTTCGTCACAACATTAACGACTGTGCCGTTGTTGCGGCCGTATTCCGCTGAAAAGTTCAGTGTCTGAACCTGTACTTCCTGAATTGCGTCCAGTGACGGGTAGATGAGCGGAGTTCCACCCAGCCATTCGTTATTGTTCGAATTGCCATCTAGGACGAAGTTGTTGCCGCGGGGCGTGGATCCGTTGGCGGTGTATCCGAAATCGAAAGTCACCGACGAAGTCGGCGAGGGCACGTTGGATATAACTGGAGCATTAGTCTGGGTTACGCCGGGTTCGAGCGAGATCAACTGATAAACCTGCCTTCCGTTCAAAGGCAGGTTGGTGACTTCTTGATTTGTGATCGTGGTCGACAGCCGCGCTTCTTCCGTTTGAATTAACGCTGCGCCCTCAGTGACCTCGACGGTTTCACGTGTGGTGCCGACCTGCAAATTAGCGTCGGCCCGCGTAGTGGCGCCGGTGTTGACTGGAATACTTTCAAGAACCGCAGCCTTGAACCCCTGGGCTTCGACCCGGATTTGGTATGTGCCTGGCAGGAGATGCAGCACGCGGAAGTAGCCGATGTTGTCAGTCTTGGTTTCGACAACCGAGCCGGTCTGAGGATTGGTAATTTTGATGCTGGCGCCTGATACCGCCGCGCCGCTGACATCGGTAACAGCCCCGGCAATGCCGCCTTCGTTCAATTGCGCCTGCAGGGTGGTGGAAAGGGCAAACAGAAGCAGAACGAATGCCGACCACTTCCCAATCCTAGCCGAATGCCTCATAGTACCCTCCGGGATGGATCTGATGGACTGGTGGGCACAAACTTGACGCGAATCTACATCGCTTCTCCGCTGCTGAAAGAAATTTGGGCATACTCTACAAAATTCATGCAAGGTTTGCAAAGGAAAAGTTTTGGCATCGTCCAGCAACTCATTGAGTGGTCGGAATCACCGGTTCCGGACGTCCTGTTTTTAGTAAGGTGGTAAGGTCGTCTGCAGCTTTTGCTTGGCGGTGCTGAAACTTTCTATGACCAACGGTCCGAATGCACCCTGGAGGCCAATGAAACGCTCAAGATGGATTACAGGACTGGCACTGCTCGCGACCGCCTGCTTCACTCCCGCCATCGCCCAGACATGCTTGGATGCCGACCTTGTCCTTCGTAATGGCCACATCGTTACGATGGATGGAGCGAAGAGGGTGGTGGGTTCCATGGCAGTGCGTGATGGCAGAATCCTCGCCCTCGGCGGCGACGACGCGCTCACCGGCTGCGCCAGTTCCCGCACCCAGTCGCTTGACCTGCACGGGCAAACAGTTCTGCCCGGACTTATTGATGTCCACACTCATGCGATGGAGTGGGTGAAGAGCACGTTGCGCGGTGAAATTGATGCCGGGTACCCCGCCGTCCATTCCATCGCAGAGATCACGCAAGCCGTGGCGCACCGTGCCGCTGCGCTTCCCCAGGGGCAGTGGATCGTTGGTTCCGGCTGGGACGATTCCAAGGTCGTCGAGCACCGCTACATCACTCGGCTGGATCTGGACACAGCCTCACCGAATCATCCCGTTTATCTGAAGCACGTGAGCGGTCACCTGAGTGTGGCCAACGGCGCAGCGCTCAGGCTCGCCAATATCACCAAGGACACCCATGATCCGCAAGGCGGAGTGATTGAGCGCGACGCGTCTGGAGAACCCACCGGAATCCTCAAGGACACAGCGATGGAACTTGTTTTTGCCATCCTGCCGGGAGATCCACCGGATATTGACGTGCGTGCTGCCCAGCTGATTTCCGAGAAAGCAGCGGAGGTGGGCCTTACTACTATCCATGACATCTTCATCTCGCCCGACGAAATGCGCGGCTACCAAGAGGCACGGCGACGCGGTTGGCTAAAAATACGCGTGCAAATGTCGCCGAGGATTGGCAGCATCTCCGACGCGGAGAAACTCGCCGAGATGGGCGTGCATACCGGCTTTGGCGATGATCTGCTGAAGTTCGGGGCGGCGAAAATGTTCGCCGACGGCGGCATGGGCGCGCGCACGGTAGCGATTTACCCGCCGGGAGTCATCGGTGAACCCATCAACCTCGGCGTGCTCCGCTGGACGCCAGCCGACATGCAGAAGGCGCACTTAATTGCCGCCCGGGCTGGCTGGCAGTTGGAGACGCATGCCATCGGCGACCGCGCGATCGACGAGGTGCTGGATTCCTACGCCGCGGTGATCCAGCAGCTGGGCCTGAAAGACCACCGCTTTCGTATCGTGCATGCCGGCTTTTCTACTCCAGCGGTGCAGAAACGGCTGCGTGAGCTCAATGTTTTGGTCGACGGCAATCCTCCGTTTGTGTATTGGATTGGAAGTTGGTTCCTAAAGTACGGCCCGGAGCGTGTGCGGTGGTCGTACCCGGCGAAGTCCTATATCGAAAACGGAATTATCGAGGCCGCTGGCTCCGATGTTCCGGTAACACCGCTCAGTCCCTGGTGGGGAATCTGGGCTGCTGTCGTTCGCAGAGATCTGGAGAGTGGCCAGATCTTAGCCCCCGAGGAATGCATTTCTGTCGAACAGGCGCTCACACTCTACACGGGTAACGGAGCTTATGCCGGGTTTGAAGAAGATCGAAAGGGCTCACTTGAACCCGGAAAGCTGGCCGACTTCATTGTCATTGACCGCGACGTACTCACCGTACCCGCGGACGAACTCAAAGATGTAAAGGTGCTAGAGACGTTTGTAGGCGGCCGCAGCGTGTACGAAGGGATTTCCGGTGGGCACGTTCAGTGACAGAGCGGAGCAATCTTGTTGATCTCATTCACGGCTGTGTACCAGATGAACTCGTTGCCGTCGCTGAAGATGTAGTAGGTTGCGCCATTCGGCAATAACAACACCGAATTTCCGCCGTAGCCGCTCATGAAAGGTACCCAGAAATTGCAGCGGTACTGTGGGAATTCGCTGGTAGTCATGTACTTCGCCCAGAATTGATTGTGATACCGGAACGTTTTCGATACAACGGACGTCCCCGTATCCGGTACCGGCACACCCAACTTGGCCGGATCTTCGGTGCGGAATAGCGACTCTCGTAGCCGGGCTGGATCGAGCACCCGGAGGTTGTTAATCACCCCGTCGCTGTTGTTGAGGAAGCGCCCGATTTTGGCGATATCATCCTGAATAAAAAACAGTCCGTGGCTTCCAAAGGGCTTGCCGGACGGACTATCGTCCGTTCGCAACATGGACAAGCTCCCTTGGCTCATATTCAGCGGCTTGAAAACGGCGTCGCGGATCGCGTTGAAGATGTCCGCCCCGCTTCCCTGTTTTTGTTGCAAGTAGCCATTCATGGCTTGGGTCAGGATGAAAGTGGCGTGACTTTGATATACCCACGTGGTGCCCGGAGCGGCCTTGTGCGGGAATGGTGTGAATGCGTCTGCGATTCTCACATTGTAAGGCTCGGCTATAAGAAACGCGTGTTCCTGGGCGCTGTCCTCATCTGCTTGATTGCTTGCACTGATGTAATTGCCGGTAGCCATGTCCGAAGTGTTGTCGAAGGTGACATTCGTCCAGTCGCCACCGTCCACGTACTGCGGAACGTAGCTCCGAATCAGTTGGCCATAAACCCCGCTCCCATACTGTTGCCCGAGCCACATCATCGCCAGTCCGGCAAACGACGACTTGGCTAACGAGTAGGAGGGCAAGCGCATGTTGTCACAGAAAGCATAGGTGCCGTAGCGCGTCTGGCAACCGCTGACGTAGTTAATGCCATTGATCAGCAGTCCATAGGTGGTAATGTCGGCGGGCGACTTGAAACCCTGAGTGAAGTTAGCAATGTTGATCCCGGAATCCGGGTAGTCGGTCGCCAGAGCGCTAAAAGGTTTGGTGGGTATGCGCTTTGCGATCTCGGCCGCTTCCGCGTTCTCCAGCGCCTGATCGTCTGTAACGCTGCCTGGAGTATAGGTTGCCGGGATTTGTCCCCACATGTTGAGCTTGAAATACAAGCAAGTTTCCTGTGTGACCTGGTAACGAACTTTCGAGATGTTGGGCTTCTTTGTGCGGTCGAAAAGAAACGTCATTTCCCCGTTGTGCACGCAATTCTGATTCCTCTCGACGAGGGCGAACGGAAGCGAAGCGCGCATATAACCGTGGTCGCTCTTTTCCTGCCAAACCCGTCCTGGCCCGACGATATAGTTCCATGCCGCGCTTCCGGTGATCACCAAACCTTGCTGCACGGGAATGAGGTAGCTTCCGTTCTGTACGAACTGGAAACTGAAGCTTGCCAGATGTCGCCAGGAGGAGTTGCTTTCGGAGTCGTCCGCGAAGTCGTCCCTCAGAATCTGAGCGCTTCCCTTGGTCGTAGGGTCAGAAAGCGTGAGTGTGCCTTCGAAGGCCTGGGACGGCTTGGCCGCATTAACTGGCAAGGCAAAACCGGCACTGTCATCGACCGGAGCAGACGGAGCAGTATCCGAAAACAGTTCGTCGTAAGTGAGAACAGATCGACTCACTTTGCCATTCCCACTCAGGGAATCACCGACTACCGGGGTCGTGGCCGAAAACACAGCCGGGCACCCGGTGGTAAACGCCAGCCACAGAAACAGCAACCGGAAAAGAGCCCAAGGTCTCATCGCAAATCTCCCTGTGGAGAAGAAGCACCGCACTCGTGTGGGCACAGAATAATATTGAGCGTGCTCGCGCTGGTTCAAGAGAAAAAACACACGTGACCCAACCCGCACCCACAAGAGTACTGTTATACTCCGGGTCGCTGGTGGCCGTGACAGGAGAGAATGACCACGGGACTTTTCAACCGCTTGCCGAAGGTTGCTCCGAACAGCATGACGGCGCGCTTCTTGCTGGCGTTTCTCGCCACCGCCGGATTTTTCTATGTCAACATCATGCCGGCGCTGGTGGACGGGCTGAAAGTTGGACTCGGCTTCAGCAACAAGCAGGCAGGGTTGGTCGGTTCCTGCAATGTCTACGGCGCAGCCGCCGGCGCATTCCTGATTGCATTCTTGGTTCGACACATCCACTGGAGAACTGCCGCTCACTTCTTTCTTCTGGGGTTGATTGGCATGGACCTGGTGTCCATGCTCGTCAAGAATCCATTCGCGCTCATGGGTACCCGATTCTTGCACGGCTTCATCGGCGGAATGCTGGTAGGCCTAAGCTTTTCGATCTTTGCCCGTACCATCGCACCCGACCGTACCTTTGGCGTGTTGCTTCTGGTGCAGGTTTTCGCCGGCGGCCTCGGCGTTATGAGCTTGCCGTTGCTGGTACCGAAGTTTGGCACGAACATTCTGTTTGCGACGCTGATCCTGTTCAGCGTGACGACATTAGTGATGCTGCAGTTCCTGCCAGATTACCCAGTCAAGGCACCGGCGTCACGCACTTCAGGCGGTGCGCCTGACAAATTGCCATTGAAACCGCTGTTGCTCGCGCTGTTTTCCGTATTTTTCTTCCAAGCCGGCAACATGGGGCTATTCGCTTTCATCATCGGGCTCGGGAAGCATTACGGTCTAGAGGTCGCGTTTGTCAGCGAGACGCTGGGCATCGCGAACTGGTTCGCCACGCTCGGCGCAGTATTGGTGATCGTGATTTCCACTCGCTTTGGAATATTCAAGCCGATCGTCGGCGGCATGCTGTTGACCATGGCCGGCACCTATGTCTTCAACTACAGCGGAGTAAAGTGGATATGGATTGCGGCCAACATTGGCACAGGTATTACGTGGAACTTTGTGATTTCTCACCTGCTCGGCATGTGCGCCAGGTTTGATCAGACCGGCCAGACTGCGGTTTGGGCCGGCTTTGCTTCCAAGATGGGTTTGGCCTCAGGTCCGATGCTATTTTCGTTCATTGTAGGAGCGGGTAATTATTCGGCGTTGATTGCGATGGCGCTCGTGCTGCTGGCTTTTGCAACCTTTGCGTCGGCGATCCCGGCATGGGTGCTCGATCACGGTGCCGTCAATGATTTGGCTGACGCGCAGAGTGCTCACGCTGTTTCCTAACACCCGCACGAATCGAGTGGTCGCTATTCGTCTTCCGTTCTTGGAGTTGAACATGTCACTATTCTCGATTGCAGCATTACAAGTGGATTGGCCTTTCGGAGATAATCGCGATCGTCTAGAGAAAGAAACCGCACGTGTTCTGGCGAGATTTCCTTGGGTGAAAATGGTCGTATTCCCCGAGCTTTGCTCATTTGGACCGGGCTTAAGTTTCGCCGAGACAATGCCAGGACCCACCGAAATTCGGTATCAAGCGTTGGCCAAGAAACACAATGTATGGCTGATCCCGGGATCAATTTATGAAAGGGTTGGAGAAGACATATTCAACACCACCCCGGTCATTAATCCTGGCGGCGAGGTCGTCGTGCGATACCGCAAGATGTATCCCTTCCTGCCCTATGAAAAAGGAGTGAAATCCGGAACGGAGTTCGTCGTATTCGACGTTCCAGAGGTTGGTCGATTTGGAGTTTCAATCTGCTATGACGGGTGGATTCCAGAGACGACTCGCGCGCTGGTGTGGAAGGGCGCTGAGATCATTGTCCATCCGACCATGACAGGAACCATTGATCGGGCACAAGAACTGATCATTGCCCAAGCCAGTGCCATCACGAACCAGTGCTATTTCGTTGACGTAAACAATGCGGGTCAACTGGGCAACGGACGATCTATAATCGTCGGCCCGGAAGGAGAAATCATCCATCAGTCGGGTGAAGTGGGAGAACAGATCCCTTTTACCGTCGATCTCAATCGAATTCGAGAGGTAAGAAGGTCTGGCACTCTTCGACTCGGCCAGATCCTTAAGTCATTCCGTGACACACCCATTGACTTTCCCTGTTATCGAGGTAAATACAAGGAATCCCCTTCGATGACCGCATTAGGACCTCTAACAATGCCTGGGGTATGAGAGATATAGGTCCAAGTGGCAGTACTCTGTTGGCCAGCGATCCACAGCGAGCCATCTGGAGCGCGCATGGCGAACTGGGCTTGCCGAGTTCGAAGGTCTAACTTTCTCGACAAAGCGTTGCATATCGTCCACGCGAACGAGAATCTCTTGCGCCATGACGGGACGACCAGAGTGAGTCCGCATGTCGCCCTTGCCGAGCTCAATGAAACGGGGCGAAATTGCTCGATATGCAGTCCCGTTGCCGACTAGCAGGACGTTCACAACGACGACCTTCTCGTGTTCAGGACATCCGCTGAGGACAGCGCAAAAAATGAACAACAATCTCACAAGTGCAGGTTTCACGGCAAGCACTTTACGCCCAATTTTGGCGAAGTTCCACGATTATTGGCGTTATCAGATGGGATGAGAAGGCGATTACACTCATTGACAACTTGCGCAGAGGATGTGCGGTGATAAAAACGTGATAGTTCCATGCTCATAAAGAGGCAAATCGGATCAGAATGCGTCAGAACGTCGTTCTGGAAAGTCCTTGAAAAATCATGTAGAGTAGAGAATTTTCGTAACGGGTCAGAACACACTGTGTGATCTTCAAAACCGGCGGGCGGCATCTCCAATGTCGCCGGTGCGTTCGACTCGCACTCGCTTCCGCCATTTACGGTGGAACAGCTCAAGCAGATCAAGGTTCCGGTTCTTGTTGTTGTTGGAGACCATCAGTTAATCAATATTGACCAGACAATTTCGTTGTTTAAGAGCCTGCCTCATTTACAGTTGTTCATTGTTCCGGGTGCTTCCCACCTAGTGCCCGCCGAACAACCGGGATTGGTCAACAGTGAGGTGATTAAATTGCTGTCCGCACCCTACCGTGACCGCAACTATTGGATGAGGTTCGCCAAATAGATAGGCTACCCGCCAAGCGTATGCTGCCTACTCACGGCGAGGCCGAGATAAGTGTTGCAACGAGAAACTCACTTTCCTATACCGGTCAAAGAAACGGATTGCGGGCTGTCATTGGCGCTATCGTTGATGTTCATCGTCGCGGTTCGAATCCCGGTTGCCCCGGGCGTGAACGTAACGGAGATCGTACATTTGCCCTTGGCGGCTACACTCGTGCCACAGGTATCGGTTTCCGCAAAATCGCCCGAATCACTGCCCGTAAATGTGATACCGGTCATGGATAGCATGGCCGGCGTGTTGTTGGTTAGAGTCACGTTCTTGGCAGCACTGGTGGTTCCAACGGTTTGCTTGGCAAAACTCAGGGAGGCCGGAGCCGACAATACCTGAAGCTCGCCTGTTCCAGTCAGATTCACGGTCTGCGGGCTGTTCGCAGCGTTATCGGAAAACGCGAGTGTCCCTGTTTGTGCGCCGAGCGATGTAGGCGCGAAAGTGAGACTCACCTGACACTTCATTTTCACGGCCAGAGTCATGCCGCATGTGGTTGAGGAAATCGCAAAGCCGACGCTAGCGGCGATGTTGCTGATCATCAGCACGGCCGGACCGCTGTTGGTCAGCGTGACCTCTTTGGAGCCGCTGTTGAAATAGAGAGGCACGCTGCCGAAACTCAAAGACTTAGTAGACAGCGTGACCGTGGTCGCCGAGTTCACCTGCTGCTCCAACACCGTCGAGTTGCTACCAAGAAAGTTTGTGTCCCCGCTGTAGAGGGCCTGAATGCTCTGCGACCCGAGCGCAAGGGTCGAAGTAACATAGGCAGCTTGACCAGCCGGAGTCAACGATACACTGCCCAATAATGTGTCCCCGTCGTAGAAGATGACGTTACTGGTAGGAGTCCCACTACCTGGCGCCGTTGCCGTCACCGTTGCCGTGAACGTAACAGACTGACCGACAATCGAGGGATTCGAACTGGACGTGAGGGTGGTCGTCGTGGACGCTTGATTGACGGATTGGCTCAAGGTGCCCGAGCTTCCGGTGTGATTGCTATCTCCCGAATAAGTTGCTGTGATCGTGCCTGTCCCTGTCGGGAGTGCCGTCGTCGTGCATGTTGCTGTTCCCGGATTGCCAGCTGTTACCGCCGTCGTACCGCAGCCAGTGTCTGAGCTCCATGTAACCGACCCGCTTACGTCCTGCGGTTTCGCCGGTGGATTCCTGCCCTTGATCAGCCCGAATTCGCCGCTAAGGGTCGCTGTGAATGTCACAGGCTGGCCATAGACCGACGGAGTGAGGCTGGAAGCAACGTTGACGCTTGCGCTTGCGAGGCTGACGACCTGCCCTCCGCTCAGCGTCCCCGTGCTACCCGAGTAATTCGTGTCTCCGGAATAGACCCCTGTGACCGCGTGCGTCCCTGTCGCGAGCGAGGAGATGCTGCCCGAGGTCGCCGAACCGGAAGCCAGCGTTACTGGCGAGCCGAAGGCGCTGCCGTCGATGTAAAACTGGACCGTTCCCGTTGCTCCTGCCGTTACGGTTGCGGTGAAGCTAACCGCTTGGCCATAGATCGAAGGATTAAGGCTCGACGTCAATGTTGTCGTGCTGGAATAGCTCACCACGGTCAGGTTGACCGTCGCGGTCGCGGTCAAGCTGCCCGATGTGCCCGTGACGGTCAGCACGGACGCGCCCGTGGCCGCAGAGTTCGTGGCCGTCAGAGTCAGCGTGGTCTCGCTGCTGGTCGGATTCGGACTGATCCCCGACGTCACACCATTCGGGAGGCCAGAGACCGAAAACATGACGTTACCGCTAAAACCGTTCGCCGGAGTAATGGTGATCGTGCTTGTGCCCTGGCCGCCTAAGGCAATCGCCAGACTGCTGGGACTCGCCGAAATCGTGAAGCTCGGCTCCGCCGTTACTGTAAGGCTGATCCTGGTCGTGGCGGTCAAACTGCCGTAGGTGCCTGTGACCGTAAGTATGGCCGTGCCAGTGACTGCCGAGTCCGCAACCGTCAGAGTCAGCGTGCTTGCGCCACTTGCGGGATTGGGGTTGAAACCCCACGTTACGCCACTAGGCAGGCCCGAAACCGAAAGCACAACGTTGCCGCTGAAGCCGCTTGCGGGAATGATGGTGATCGTGCTTGTGGCCTGACCACCCTGCGCAATCGCCAGAGCGTTCGGACTCGCCAAGAGTGTAAAGGGTGTCGGCCAGTTCGTAACCAGGTTGTAGGCATTCACGGTACCGATACCGGTGGCAAAGTCCCAACCTGTGGCAGCGGCATACGCGGATTGATAATTATTGTTGGACGTGGAAAGCACGCCATAGTCGCCGGAAGGCAGATAGCAGTCAAACAAGCCGAAGTTGAGAGTATCGACGCAAGGTACATCGTTGTCGCCTTGGGTCACATCATAGAAAATGCACGAACTTGTTGCATTATTGCCCAAGGTTGAGTTGCAGGCTTTGTCGCCAGTACTGCCGTACTGAGCAGCTGCAATGCTGTAATAAACGTAGTTCGGGTTGCCCTGGTCTGAACCAGCGTTCTCATTCACCAGGGCTTGAATGCCAGCCATGATCGGCGCTGAGAACGATGTCCCGCCTACACCCGGCCATTTGGAAGGAGGCTCGGTGCAGGGCACATCCGCAGAGAAGCAAATCGGGTAATAGTGCAACCACGTGCCGTCGGCGGCAAACAGTGACACATCTGGAATGTCGCGTACTCCATCGTTCGGATTGCCGAGCACTGCTTGATATGACGGCTTGGGCCAGCCGGCGCATGTTCCGCTGACCACTCCGGCTAAGGCGGGGGTTCCCGTCGCGCAGCCGCTTGGTCCGCCGCCTCCTCCAACCGTATCCAGATAATCTGCTTGCCCAACGCTGCTATTGCAAAACCCGTTTGTCCCGTAGGTTTGGCTGTAACCGTGGAACTGTGCGATCAGCAAACTAGCACAGGAATCGTTCCAAGGTATTTCTGGGACATAGGACTCGGCTGATTCATAAGTTCGTGAATTGGTTGCGCTCCAATACGTACTATTGGTTCCGGCATAGGTGTCGCCGAAGTCGGTGCCGCCTACTGCCACGTCATAAGGACTCGACGCAAAGCCAGATATCGCGATACCGTATGTTGCCTCTAAGTAAAATAAATCGCAAGCTGCCGCGGCATGATCGCCAGCGGCAACGAAGACCGATATACCTTCCGTGACCGCCTGCTGGAAAGTCGAGTTGAAAGCCGCATTGGAGGCGGCGCCGTTATCAGCTTCGCATTCACCATAGCTCATGCTTACGATCGCCGGCGGTGAAGAATCCTGATTGAGGAGGTTCACGAGTGCGATCAAACCACCAAAGCCAAGGGTTTCGCTGTTAGCACAGGAAGCCAAAACGATGGCTGCGTCGGGGGCGGCCGCGCTGGCATATTCGGCATCGAGAATCGCCTCGATATCGGAACCGAGCACTCCCGGGTCAGAACAGTTATTCGGACCGCTTGGCGGCGCGGGATGGATCTGCGTGAGTGAGCCACCGGTGTACGTAGAAAGACCAAATACAGAACGGAATGAAGACCAATCATCGGTCGAATAAACGTCGCTGTTCTCGATCGCCACAATCGTCTGGCCTTGTCCTGAAATACCTTCGCTGAACAGAGGATTCAGGTTGTAGATCATCGCCAGATCCCCGGGGGTCACCAGATACTGGGTGGTTCCATTCACAGCAACGGTATATTCCGGCGTTAGCCTGTACAAAGCATGCGGCGAAAAGTCGTGCATCGACACCACTCCCACTACGGCAGGCGCCAGAGCGGCCGGGATCTTGGGATCACTCATGTTGGCAATGTGCCTCTCGCCCCTTACGTCCAGTCTGTGAATCTCCGTGTGGAAGGCTTCTTCAATTTTTCCTGCCGTTCCGGAGAAGTCTATGAGTAGGTGGTTCGTGTAGTCCACGTTGACCGTAAGACCATGCGAGTTCATCCAATCTTTGATAACGTCCCGGTCGTGTTCAGAAACCCCAAACCGATCCCCGAATTCCCTAGCGGTCAACCACTGATGAAAAACGGGTGAAGAGGGGTCGTGAAGCTCCTCGATAAACTGTTCCAGTTCGCGCTCCTGCTCGGGCGACCTCCTGAGCAGCAGGAGGACGTGGTCCATCAAAAAGTCGTCCCTGACTCGCCCGCGGTCGTTCTTTGCATTTGCCTCGGGCCGCGTATTTCCCCCGAGTGTTACCAGTTTGCCTTCATCGATTTTTTCCGTGATCAGAACAGAGCGGACATTTTCAGCTGGTGCCCAAACAACAGCCCCAAGAAACAAAGAAGCAAGCGCAGCCACTCGACAGCACGCGAAAAGCACCGGACGAGTGCCGACTACTGCTCCGCACAGCGCCAGGCAAAAGGGGATACCCTTATTGAAACCTACACTCGTCGCCAACTGAGTTTTCTCCATACCACCTCGAAGAACTTTTGTGAACCGCAATGAAATTCTCCGCTCCAATCCACGCGGAGAATACGTACGCTGACATCGGCGAAGACCGTTTTGAATCGGTAGATCGCAGTGTTGTTGGAAAACTCATTCTCACGGGGTTTGCGGAAATTTACTCCGCCCGAAAGTGCGACAAGCTTTTCGGATCTGGTGAACATTGTTTCTCTTGAAGGCATCGCCCCAGCGCATTGGTATCGTACAACCGCCCCATCTACGCCGTCACCTCGCTCGGGCTCTCGTTAAACAGGTGGGATGAGCCTATCAGTCTTTCGTCACGACTGAATGCCGCCGATGTCTGGCGGCGTTTCTTTCTCGCCTCATCTGGATGTTTTTTTCGTAACTTCTGTTATCAGCGATTACACTCATTGACAACTTGCGCAGAGGATGTGCGGTGACAAAAACGTGATAGTTCCCATGCTCATAAAGAGGTAAATCGGATCAGAATGCGTCAGAACGCCGTTCTGGAAAGTCCTTGAAAAATCATGTAGAGTAGAGAATTTTCGTAACGGGTCAGAACACACTGTGTGATCTTCAAAACCGGCGGGCGGCATCTCCAATGTCGCCGGTGCGTTCGACTCGCACTCGCTTCCGCCAAGAAAAACTCAGAGATGCCCGGCGTCGTCGCCGGTTGCCGTCCCGCCTGGCGAACTGCGAAACATAGGTAATGGCCGCGCGCTATTTTGCAACTGGTGGTGACAGAGTGCGGCTGCGACTCGATTCTTTGAATGAGTATTTCAGCAGGCAATAAATTGCACGGACTCCGTCCTTCCAGCCGATTTTTTTCCCTTCTTCGTAGGTTCGTCCCCAATAGCTGATGCCCACTTCATAGATACGGAGGTTGCGGCGCGCCACTTTAACCGTGATTTCCGGCTCAAACCCGAAACGATTCTCTTCAATCGGAATGGACTGAATGACCTCGCGCCGGAATGCTTTGTAGCAGGTTTCCATGTCGGAGAGGTTGATGTCGGTTAAGCAGTTGGAAAGCAGCGTAAGAAACGTGTTACCAACCGAATGCCAGAAGTACAGAACGCGATGCGGCCCTCCGCCCAGAAAGCGCGAACCGAAGACAACGTCGGCCTTGCCCTGGAGCAAGGGTTCGAGCACGACGGTGTACTCGGCGGGATCGTATTCCAGATCGGCATCCTGAATAATCACGAAGTCGCCGGTCGCTTCCTGAATGCCGCGGCGCAGAGCAGCACCTTTGCCCATGTTGTGCGGCTGGAGGAGAACGCGGATCTGGCTATGGTTTTGTTCCAGGTCGGCGAGTATGTCGCGCGAGCCGTCGCTTGAGCCATCGTCGACGCAGAGCAACTCGATCTCCAGCGGCACGGCCAGCACCTTGGCAATGACGTCACGCAGAGTGGCGCGTTCGTTGTAAACCGGCATAACAACCGAGAGCTTCATTGCGATATCGTAACCTCCGTCTCATCCTCTAACAACGACGACAGCGGCAGTCTCGTGCCTTCGCATTAAGCGAGCTTTATTAACCGCCCGAGGTGATGGGCCTGAACACGGCAACCCAACATTGTTTGCGCCATCGTCTAAAGGATGTAACGGGATATTCTCAATGCCTGTTCGTATCAGTTTTATGCAGTTTTCGTGGGCGATTTTCTGTAAAACCATGCCACGAGGGCAAGATTTTGCTGGTAGCCCTGACGGGAATCGAACCCGTATACCTGCCTTGAGAGGGCAGTATCCTAACCGTTAGATGACAGGGCCTCGGAGCCATAATACTACACTCTCCCTTTAGGGGATTTGAGCTAGAAAGCTCCTGCAGCGAGAAGGAACCTAATACTCTATTCGCCAAGTCGTACCGCAATTGCCTTCTAGTGTTTCTCCGCCTGTTGCTTGGCCGGTTGCAGGTCCGCGGGCGGACCGAGGTCCGCCGGCAGTTTCCCCGTAAGCGAATCCAGAAACGCCAAAAGATCGTCGCGCTCGTCGAAGGTCAGGAAGTCGAGCGAATGCATCTCCTTATCCAGATGGTCATTCCAGTTTCCGCCTCCAATGTAGTGCGCGAGAGCGTCTTTTAGAGTCGGGAACGTGCCGTCGTGCATGTAGGGCGCGCGCTGGGCGATGTTCCGCAGCGTGGGAGTCTTGAACGCTCCCTTGTCCGTTTCGGCTTTGGTCTGGTCAAAGCGGCCGAGGTCGTTGAGCTGGCCGCGCGTATCCGCGCCAACTCCAAGGTTGTGGAACTTGTTATCGGTGAAAAGGGCGTATTCCTTGCCGATGGTGTGGCAGACTTCGCAGTTCCCTTTCTTCGGATCGGTGAACACCTTGAGCCCGCGCTGAGCCGACTGCGAGAGAGCACTTTGGTCGTGGCCGTAGTAAAAGCGGTCGAATGGGGAATTACCGCTCACAACCGTGCGCTCAAACGAGGCGATCGATTTGACTACCAGATCGATCGTGATATGGTCGGTTCCCCAAGCCTCCTTGAAACGGGCCACATACTTTGGATCGGCCTGCAAATGCGAGACGACAAGATCGTGAGTCGAGGCCATCTCGACGGGATTGGCGATCGGACCTTTAGCTTGCTCTTCCAAACTTGGAGCGCGGCCGTCCCAGAACTCCAATTCGTTATATGCGGAGTTGATCACGGTGGGAGAGTGCCGAGTGCCTTTCTTCCCGCCAACGCCGATGGATACGGGATTTCGATCGGTGAAGCCGGTTTCCGGGGAATGGCACGATGCGCAGGAAATCGTATTGTCGGAGGAAAGAACGGGATCATAGTAGAGGCGCCTTCCGAGCGAAACAGTTTCCGCAGTGGGAGGGTTGTCGGCTGGAATCGGCACCGGAGGCAAGCCGAGAGGCGCTTTGATGGAGAGGGGTTTGCCAGCGGGTTTCACGGCAGCTGACTGATCCGCGGCGAGCGCGGACGGAAGCGACGGAACGACAATGGATGCTGACGCACAGATAAGGAGCAGGAAAGCAAGAATGCGTAGTGTTTTCATAGATAGACTCCGATTGAGCAGAAAAGTCTACCGCAAGGGATTGGCCGAAAGCTGCGGCAGGGATCACATCGTCGAGTTATGAGGAGGGCTCGAGTCGACCAGGATCGGGCCGGGATTGAAGGGTGCTAGGAAGCCAGTTCGCTGACTTCTGGCAGGCGGAGATTGCACTTAGTCAGGGCCTTGGCGAGCGCCTCTTCGATCAGGCTCTCGGCGCAGCCGCGGGAAATGGCGATCTCGCTGACCAGAAGAAAGCGGGCTCGCTCGAGCATCTTTTTTTCGCGGAAGGAAAGCGATTTTTCCTGTGCCAGTACCAGCAGGCTCTTCAGGACGGCGGCCACATCGGCGAGTTCTCCGGTGCGCATACGGTCGGAGTTTTCGCGGAAGCGGTCTTTCCAGTCCGCGGCATTGTCGGACTTGCCAGAGGAAAGATATTCGACAATCTTCTGCACCTCGCCGTTGCGGACGACCGGGCGAATGCCGACGCTATCGACGTTATGGCACGGAACCCTAACCTTGAGGTTGCTGGCGGCGATGCTGAGGACGTAAAACCTCTCGAGTTGCTCCCCAACCCTCAGGCTAGCAATCTGTTCTACGATTCCGACCCCATGGTTGGGATAGACGACCTTGTCACCGATGTGGAAAACGCTGACACTGCTCATGGGGAGGCCCCCGCCCAAGGGGATGGAAGACAAGCATAGTCTAGCCCACCTAGGGACCCAAAGCAAATTGCCATATTCCGTACACCATTTGGGTGAGCTGTAAGGAACACGCCAGGAACACGCCGCCACGAATTGCGAGATTTCCAAATGGAGAGGAATGCGCTTGACCGCGAGGTACCCCCTCCCCCCTCCCCCGGTCTAATGGAATCATAGACCTAGAGCTAAAGTATTGAATCAAGAGGCTTTAAAGTCAAAGTATTCAAAACAAAGCATTTACCTTATGGGCTGGCGGCAGCGATCATTTAGAATCAATGAATTAGCCGGTTTCCTTCCTTCCAAAGTTTTGATGTCAAAGAAGTTAGCTATTTCGTCCGCCTCGGCGGGCGACTTGAAGCGGGATTGGCGCCCCCATCTCCATGGTTGCTGGTCCGGTGGTCTTAAGTCAAGAAGATAGTTCGAATTGAGCCTATGGCCTTCGTGGCGAAAAAACGCACTCTGGTAGCATCAACAGCACATTTGCCGGAACACTCCCGGTCCCCGTGAAACATCCCAAGTGGGTCGCTTTGGTGGAATCCCACCCTAACGTCGCACAGAACGCGACGTTAGGATGGCACCCAGCAGTAGGATGATTCATGCGGTCAGAACACACGCTCAAGGGGTGATCGGCTTTACGGGGGGTATAATAGCCCTCGCGCCTTTCGCAAGGTTTCATGACCGAACAAATCAAGAAAAAGCTTCAGGAAGAGCTGAACACGCTAGAGCGTGAGCTCGCCTACGACATTCCGCGGGAGCTTAAGAAAGCGGCCGCGCTCGGCGATCTGAGCGAGAACGCCGAGTATCACATGGCGAAGCAGCGCCAGGAGTACCTGAAGGCGCGCGTCCGTCAGCTGGGCCAGCGGCTCTCCGAGCTGTCGCTGATCAACATGAACAACATCCCGAAAGACAAGGTGGGATTGGGTTCGAAGGTGAAGGTTTACGACAGCGCGAAGGAAGAAGAGATGGAGTATGAGCTGGTGACGAGTGAGGAATCGGACGTGGTGGCGGGGAAGATCTCGACCAACTCGCCGATTGGCCGAGCCCTGCTGAACAAGAAGGTGGGCGACAGCTTTGAGGTGGTGACGCCGGCAGGCAAGCGGGAGATGGAGATTTTGAAGTTGGTGACGATTCACGACGCGGCGGAGGCGAAGTAGAAGTTCTCAGTTCCCAGTTCTCGGTTCTCAGAAGTCGGCAGGGTTGAGGTTTTTCTGGCAGGCTGCGGTAAGAGTCGTTTTGCAGGCTGAGATTCCCTCACCGGCTGGTTGAGTTTTCCGCAGCCTGCTAGAAATTGGGGAACTGAGAACTGGGAACTGAGAACTGAATTCAAAATGAGTTGGACGAACAGCGTCGGAAAGGCGTGCGGGGTTCTGCTGGATGCGATTGTGCGCCTGCTCGCGCTTTCGCGCATCAATCCGAATGCGCTCACGGTGATGGGGCTGGTGGTCAACAGCTACGCCGCGTTTCTGTTTGGTTATGCGAATGGAGAGAACCAGCGGCGGCTGTTTTTCTATGCGGGGCTGGTGATCATTGGCAGCGGATTTTTCGACCTGGTGGATGGTCGCGTGGCGCGCGCGCTGAACCGGGTGACACGATTTGGCGCATTTTTCGATTCGGTGGTGGATCGCTACAGTGATGCGTCGCTCTTCTTCGGGCTGCTGGTGTACTACGCGCGTGGCAATCGCTTCTTTTATGTAGTGCTGACGGCGCTGGTGATGATCAGCGCGATCATGGTGAGCTATGCGCGGGCGCGGGCGGAATCGCTGATAGGCACATGCCGGGTGGGGTTTTTGGAGCGGCCGGAGCGGCTGGTGCTGCTGATTATCGGGGCGCTGTTTAATGTGATGGCGCCAGCGCTGTGGGTGATTGCGGTGCTTTCGACAATTACCGTTGTACACCGCATTGTTTACACCTGGCAGCGCACGCGCGAACTGGATGCGGCCACGACCGGGCGCGCGGCGTAACAGTTTGCTGGAAAACCTGGCCGAGTTACCTCAGGGGCTAAAGCCCCGGCCGAAAAGAAGGGCTTTATCGCAGCGCTGAAAGCGCTGCGCCACCCAAAACCGAGTTGCCACCCAAAACCGATTCACCACCATCGAGTCGCCACCTGAAAGCCAATTTTTCAGCCAACTGGTAAGTCCGGGCCCTCGATTCCGCTATAATCCGCTATTCCGCTGGTTTTCCCATTACTAATTGACAAACACTTCCCAGGGGTCGCTATGACACGTTCAATGAGGATTGTTTCGCCGAATTCTGTGCGCGCGCACCGCCACGGCTTTCAAGGTCTTTTTCTGCTCAGTGCCCTCTGCTGCCTGATCCTGATTCCACTCGCTGGCGGGCAAACCGCGGCGCCGGCTTCGGCTCATCCCCAGCTGAAGTATGAGAAGTTTCGGCTGAAAAACGGACTTGAGGTGATCCTCTCCGAAGACCACCGGGTTCCGCTGGTGGCGGTGAATCTGTGGTATCACGTGGGGCCGGCGAACGAGCGCGCGGGACGAACCGGTTTTGCCCACCTGTTTGAACACATGATGTTCGAGGGGTCGGAGCACGTCGGCTCCAAAGCGCATTTTCGCTACCTGGAGGCTGCGGGCGCGAGCGAGATTAATGGCACCACCGACTTCGATCGCACGAATTACTTTGAGACACTGCCTGCCAACCAGTTGGAATTGGCGCTCTGGCTGGAAAGCGATCGCATGGGGTTCCTGTTAGGCAAACTCGACCGGGAAAAGCTCGCCAACCAGCGGGATGTGGTTCGCAACGAGCGGCGACAGAGTACGGAGGGGCAGCCGTATGGACTGGTTGAGGAAGGTCTGTATCACGAACTATTTCCCAAGGACCATCCCTACTATCCAGAGGTGATCGGATCGCACCGAGACGTAGAAGCGGCGCGGATTAACGACGTGCGCGAGTTCTTCCGCCAATACTACACGCCCAATAACGCCAGCCTGGCGATTGTGGGCGACATTGACCCGGCTCGCGTTAAGGCGCTGGTCGAAAAATACTTTGGAACACTTCCGCAGGGACCGGCGGTGCCGAAGATCACGGCTACAGTGCCGACGATTGCCGCGGAGCGGCGCGCCACGGTCACGGACCAAGTGGAGTTGCCGCGCATTTTCATGGGATGGATCATGCCGCCGATCTTTTCCAAGGACGATGCGGAGTCGGTGCTGCTGGCGCAGATTCTGGGAGGGGGCAAATCCAGCCGGCTTTATAAAGAACTGGTTTACAAAAAGCAGATTGCGCAGGATGTGGACGTGACCGAGCAAAGCCTGTTGCTGGGCTCGGTGTTTGAACTACAGGCCACGGCGAAGCCGGGCGTGAAACTCGAGGACGTCGAACACGCGATTGACGACGAGCTCAACCGCTTGCGCAACGAAGGCCCGACCCAGGCGGAGTTGGAGCGGGCGCGCAACTTGACGGAAGCGCGCATCATCGAACGGCTGGAACACCTGGGCGGTTTTGGCGGCAAGGCCGACCGCATGAATATGTACAACCATTATCTTGGCGATCCCGGCTATCTACCGAAAGACCTGGAGCGTTACGACAAAGTCATGACCGGGTCGATTCAACGTGTGGCGCAGGAACGGCTCAAGACGAGCGCTCGGGCGGTGGTCTATGGTATTCCCGGCCAGAAGGTCGTCGATGACCCGCCGCGCACCAAAGAGGAAGAGGAAAATGCCGGCGACGAGAAGAGCACAGTTGCAGCCAAGGGAAACGACGAACCCTGGCGGGCGAATCCGCCGCCGGCCGGGACACCTTCGCGACTTCAACTGCCAGTGCCGAACAGTTTTAAGATGGAAAACGGACTCACGGTCCTGCTGCTGGAACAGCATGAATTGCCGGTGGTTGCAGCGGACCTGGTGGTCTTGAGCGGCAGCGATGCTAATCCTCTGGACAAACCCGGATTGGCCTCTTTTGCCGCAGCTATGCTGCAGGAGGGAACGACGAGTCGCTCGGCGCTGCAAATCGCCGACGATGCCGCGCAGCTCGGGGCCAGCGTAGACACCTCTTCAAACAGCGACTACTCGGCGGTGACGTTGCACGCGCTGAAAAACAACCTTGCGCCCAGTGTTGACCTGTTATCGGATTTGGCTTTGCGACCCAGGTTTGAAGAAAAAGAAGTTGAACGCATCCGTAAACAGCGTCTCACAGAGATCCTGCAACGGCACGACAACCCGTTTGAAACCGGATTGACGGTATTCACGCGCGTCGTTTATGGCACCGGGCATCCTTATGGATACAACGAAATAGGAACCACGGCGTCGAACAAGGCGATTACGCACGAGGACCTGGAGAGCTTCTGGAAAGCGGGCTATGGTCCGGCAAACTCGGCTCTGATTTTTGCCGGGGATGTCACCGAATCCGAAGCCCGCGCTCTGGCGCACAAGTATTTCGGAGGCTGGACGAGTGCGGCAAAGCGCAAACCGGCGCCGAAGGTCGAGACGACGGCGACGCGCGCAATTTACCTGGTCGATAAGCCGGGCTCACCGCAGAGTTCGCTTCTGGTAGGAGGGGTTGGCGTTGCGCGTTCGACGCCGGACTATGCGGCGGTGGAAGTGATGAACGCCGGCTTCGGGGGAAATTTTTCCGGTCGTTTGAATATGAATCTGCGTGAGCAGCATGGCTACACGTATGGTGCGTTTTCCTTCTTCAGCTATCGCCGCGGCGCAGGGCCGTTTATCGCTGGCGGAGCGATTCGTACGGACTCCACTGCACCCGCACTTGCAGAAACACTGAAGGAATTCGACCGTATACGCTCGACGCCCTTTTCCGCCGAGGAACTGCGCCTGGCCAAAGGGTCGGTAGCGCAGTCGCTGGCAGGACTGTTTGAAACCAGTAGGGATGCGGCTCGAACCGCCACAAGCCTTTACGTCTACGATCTTCCGCTCGACTATTACCGTCACGAGCCGAGCCAGATCGAACAGGTTGATGCGGCGCAAGTGACCGCGGCAGCCACGAAGTATGTGAAAGCGGATGCTGCGACCATCGTCATTGTCGGCGACCGCGCCAAAGTCGAGCCCGAGATTCAGAAACTAAACCTGGGTGCGATCGAATTGTGCGACGAAGAAGGCGATCCGGTAAAGGTGGAGAGCGCAAAGTAAAATGCATTTCTTGCTTCAGACGTTAAATTGAAAGTCGCTTCAGGAGTGGGGAAGAGCTTGGTGAGGAATCCAATTTTAGTGGTGCATGGCGGCGCGTGGGCGATTCCCGACGACATGGTGGAAGCGCATTTAAACGGAGTGCACAACGCGGCGGCGGCGGGATGGCGTACGCTCGAGCGCGGCGGATCGGCGCTGGATGCGGTGGAGGAAGCGATCGTCGTGATGGAGGACGACGAGACGTTTGACGCGGGGCGCGGCAGCTTTCTCAATCGCGACGGCAAGGTGCAACTGGATGCGTTCATCATGGATGGAGCGACGCTGCGGGGCGGCGGGGTGGGATGCGTGGAACGGGTGCGCAATCCTGTGCGGGTGGCGCGGAAGATCCTGAGCGATAGTGAGCACGTCTACTTCGTGGCCGAGGGGGCGGAGCGGTTTGCGGAGGAGCACGGGATTGAACTTTGCAGCAACGAAGACTTGATTATTCCGCGTGAGGTCGAGCGGTTGCGCGAGTACCAGGCGCAGGGCGAGAGCCACGCCAGCCATTTGTTCGCGCCGGAGATTTCGCACGACACGGTGGGGGCGGTGGCGCTTGACGGCAAAGGCGACATCGCGGCGTCGACTTCGACGGGCGGGACGCTGAATAAGGATCCGGGGCGACTGGGTGATTCGTCGCTGATTGGGTGTGGGTGCTATGCCGATAATGCTAGCGCCGCGGCCTCAACGACGGGGTGGGGCGAGCCCATCATGAAGTTGGTGCTGGCGAAGTGGGCGGCGGATCGCGTAGCCTCGGGCAACATGCCGCAGTGGGTGGCGCATGAGTCGATGAATTATCTGAAGCAGCGGCTCAATGGGCACGGTGGGATTATTTTGCTCGATGCGCAGGGACGATTCGGGATCGCGCATAACACGCCGCGGATGGCGTGGGCGGTGCGGACGTCGGCGGGAACGGAAGCGGGGACGGAGCGGTAGGAAGGCAGAAGTCAAATTGCAGAAGTCGGAAGTCAGATTGCAGAAGTGAAAGGCGTGCGCTTATCCGCGTCACTTCAGGGCGCTGAGAACTTGCAGTTCCTGACTGGCCACTGCTGCGGGCAACGGCGCGTAACCTAAACCGGAGCACTCCTTTTGGCCTGAGGTCAGCGCCCAGCGCAGGAACGCAACGGCTGCTGATCGCTTCGGCGACGGATCGCCATCCGCCGGCAACAGCAACCACGTGAACGTGGCAATGGGATAGGCGTATTTACCTGACGCATTGGTGATCGAGACGCGAAAGTCGGAGTTGGCGGCTTCGACTCCCGCGGCTGCGGCGGTCAGACTGGGAAGATTGGCTTTGACGAAATTGCCTGCGGAGTTACGCACCGCTCCAAAGCGCAGTTCGTGCTGAATCGCGTAAATCAGTTCGACGTATCCGATGGAGTTGGGAGTCTGATGCACCAGAGCGGCCATTCCTTCGTTTCCTTCCGCTCCTCGGCCGACCGGCCATGACATTGTCGTGCCGGGCGCACCCACGTGTTCCTTCCACGGCGCACTTACTTTCGAAAGATAGTCGGTCCAGACAAAAGTGGTGCCGCTGCCGTCCGAACGATGGATAACAACGATCTCACTATCCGGCAAAGCCACTCCTGGATTGGACGTCCTGATAAGTGGATCGTTCCAGTTCTTGATTGTGCCGAGATAGATTCCCGCCAAGGCCTCTGGAGTGAAGTTAAGGAGGCGATCGGCGCTCTGTAGGTTGTAGATGGGAACAACGCCGCCCAGCACCGACGGGACGTGCAGAAACCTGGTTTTCGACTGAGCCATTGCCTGGTCGGACAAAGGCATATCGGAGCCAGCGAAATCAATGCCGCCCTCCGTCAGCAGGCGAATTGCGGATTCGGATCCGACGGGATCGTAGGCAATGTGCGTATTCGGCAGGCCCTGCTGGAAAGATTCGATCCACTTTTGATAAATGGGCCAAGGAAACGTGCCGCCCGCGCCGTGTACCGAAACCGGCGCTCCGCTGGCGTTGGCGGAGGGAACTTGCGTTTCCTGGGACTGTTGTTCGGCAGCGTCCAGCAATCTTTGTACGAGCTGGTCGGCGAGGTCGGTGGTAATTCGTTTCACGGAAAATTTGCTGGGCGTGACGAGGTAGGACCAGAGCGTCGAGCCGGTTTTTCCGGTGACTTCGGCGGATAGAAAACCATCGAAGATAGGATGGCGATCGGCCCGCGTAGGATGAATGCTGACCGACATGTAACCAGCAGCCCAAATTCGACCTGTGCCCTTGATGATGGCGTCGGCCTCGCTTGCAGTTGACGTCAGTTCAAACTTATGGCTCGCGCGCAAGCGATTGGAGATTCGTGACCGCATCTCGGCGGCGCCTTTCCCGTCGCCCATCGAGTCGACATAGACTTTCTTGATTTGGCTGAGAGTCTCGGCGCGCTGTGCCGGGGCTGTATTTCCGGCAGTAAACGCAATAATCAGGACAATGATAAAAATGCGGACCGGGATGGAACCAGACGTCGTGTTTGCGCGCGGTATCATCTTTGTATTCTAAAACTCAAGGTGTAAACGGAACGTCGGCACCACGACCGGACCGCGGTCCTGGTTATAGCCGGGATTGTCGATGTGCTGCACGCCGGGCGCGATGAAAAGCCCACGCCAGAGGTGGGCCGTGTAGTAAGACTCGACGATGTTTTCGCGGCCATAGTTTAAAAAATCGGTGCGGCCGGAGTTCGGAGTGCCATCGCCGAGCAGGAAGCCGAGGCCCCCTAAGCGCAAGTATTCCTGATGATCTTTGGCGATTCCATTGGTGACGAATGCGACGCCGGCGCGGTCGTAGCGGCGATGCCACCAGACGCCTCGCGCACCCAGACCGGTGGCGAAGGTTGAATCGACTTCGGTGTAAGCGAAGGATTCGGTTTTACCGTTGTCCCAGCCGAAGCGGGCGAAAGCGGTGAGGTTGCGCGCGAGATCCTGCTCGATGTTTACGCCGAATCCGTATTTGCGCGTGATGTGCCAGGGGTGGTTGGTAATGTCGGGGACGGGCACAAGGCCCTGTTCAAACTGGGCGATCGCCTGGCGATAAATGCCCATGTTGGCGGCGTTGCTGTAAGCGAGAAGACGCACGACACCGGCTTTTTTCGGGATGAAGCCGCGGCGCAGTTCGTATTCGTAATTCTCGGCGTGAACCTGCCAGGGACGCCAAACGAGATCAATGCCGTTGGCAATCTTCGGCATAAGCGCCTCGGCGAAACGGAACCCCCAGTTGCGGTCTTCGTAGTCGGCGGTGAAGCCGACGGTGTAGCCGCGAGTATCGGCGGCATAATCCCAGGCGCCATTGTTGTCGACGGTCCAATTGTCGAACTGGAAGTGGGTGTCGCTGCCGACGGAATTGACGTCGAAGAAATCGGGCAGGCTGAACTTGCCGAAGCGGATTTCGAGGCGGCGGCGAGGCAACTCGTCGAACAGTGAAAAGGCGGTCCGCTCGTTTTCGATCTTGTCTTTGCTGAGCGCGAAAACCTTATGGATCTGACCTCGCGCAAGGTAAGGAGATTTGCTTAACAGCGGATTGCGTACGATGTCGAGATCGGTGTTGCCGGCGAGGCCGAAGCCCTGGGTGAGGGCGTCTCCGCCGGCTTCTTCGAGATCGCCGATGAGTTCGAGCGAGTTGGTGAGGCGGACGCCGGAGTAGAGAGTCATCACGCGGGACGTGGCTTTTTCGTAATGGGGGCTCAGGCTGTGGGGGCCGCTGTAGAGTGCTGGGAACGAAGGATGAGTCTGGAAGATAAAGTTGGCCTGGCCGGAGAGCCAGAAGCGAGTGTCTTTGAGGTGGGGCAGCATGGCCGGGGTGTCGTCGGCGGCAGCAGGATCGGACGGGTCGGCGGAAGTATCCGGCGATGGGGTCTGCGGGGAAGAAAGAGCGTCTGCCGGGGCGGAATTGGCCGGGAGCGAAGAAGCGACTGGCGGCTGGGACGACTGCGCCTGGAGCAAAGGGCTCGCCAATAAGGAGAAGCTGAAAACGACAGCCGTGCGGCGCGCGGCGAGCCGGAGGAGCGGCGGCATTCGAAGAAAACGAGCGACAATGTTGAAATTGAAATTCATTTTCATTTCCAATTTCAGCTTACAGACGGCGGCGAGGCCGGTTCTGCGGCATGGGTCACCGCCGCTTGTGACATCAATCACGAGCGGGATTTAGCCAGGGCATAGCATTTGCAACCGCTGCCTCCCCGAGTAGTCCCCCATGCTAAGCAGACTGGATTAAAGGAAGGTTACATCGCGGGAGGGCGGAGCCGTCAGCGGCGATTCGCGGACGGCGCCCAGCGCATCAACATACTGCGGTTTCCGTTGCCATCGGCGGCCACGACCCAGTTCATGCGAGGCGGGCGGAAATCGGTCCGTTCCCACTCAAGCCAAAACCGGGCTTGAGTGGGGCACCCGCGGACCGCAGGCATGAACTCGGTCGTCGCGGCCGTGAGGCAGGGCGCAAGCAGAACAAGAGTGCACATGGCGGTATCCTCCTTTCCGTGTCATCTTGATATAGGATACCCCCCTATGGTATATTGTCAAGAAAAATCGGACGGGAGAAAAAAGAAATGGCAGCGGAGACGAAAATGACAGCGGAATCGCAACCAATTCCCAGCGAGAAGCGGAAACTGCTTTCGCGAGTGCGGCGCATGGCGGGGCAGATCGACGCGGTGGAGCGGGCGGTCACGGCAGGCGACGAATGCGCCGACATTCTTATGCAGTTGGCGGCCATACGGGGCGGAGTCAACAGCCTGATGGCGGAAATTCTCGAAGACCACATACGGCTGCACATCACGCACCCCAAGCGGCGTACGGAGTCGCCGGAAGAATTGACGGAAGATCTGATCGGGTTGGTGCGCGCGTACTTGAAGTAGGTTGGCCGGGAAACTGGTGTTGCTTCGAAGGAATCGTGGCGGGCGCGGGAAAGCTGCTCGCGAGAAAACGAAAGGAAAAAACAAGGACAGCCCGGAGCCCCCCAAGGCCGTCCTTATAAACCCTCCCGGTTAGAAGGGCAACTGGACACACGATAGTTTGGCGACGTTGCGGCAGTGTTGCGAATTCGTGAATTTCCCATGAATTTCGGATTCCGGTTTTATTGGAATTTGTGCTCCACGCGTAAGCTCTGCCAATCCACCACTTATCGGATGCCATGTTCACAAATCACAAATGGATGTGACTGGCCCCGCTGCCGAGGGCAGGCCGTCCACTGCTATATTCGAGAGGACGACTGAACTGGTTGAAGTGTCTGTGGAGGTTGGAAATGGCTCGCAAAACCGAGCAATCGCATAAGCTGCAGAAACGCGCAGAACAATTGATCCCTGGGGGAGTGAATTCGCCCGTGCGTGCTTTCCGGGCGGTGGGGGGAGATCCCTTGTACATCGTGCGTGGGCAAGGCTCGCACGTCTGGGATGCCGACGGCAATGAGTATGTGGACTACATTGGCTCCTGGGGCCCGCTCATTCTGGGGCATGCGGCGCCGACGGTCATCGAGGCCGTGATCTCGGCGGCGAGGAGCGGCACGAGTTTCGGGGCATCGACACCGGCGGAAGCCGATCTGGCCGAACTGGTGATTTCCGCGTTTCCGCATATGCAGAAAGTGCGGTTTGTTAGCTCGGGGACGGAAGCGACCATGTCGGCCATCCGGCTGGCGCGCGCGTATACGAAACGCAAGTACATCGTGAAATTTGAGGGCTGCTATCACGGCCACGCGGATGCGTTGCTGGTGAAGGCCGGCTCAGGCGTGGCTACGCTGGGGATTCCGGGATCGGCGGGAGTGCCGGAGGAATTCACGCAGTTTACGCTGGCGCTGCCGTTCAACGATACCGATGTGCTGGAACAGGTGTTCAAAAAATATAAGCATCAGATCGCGTGCGTGATCGTCGAGCCGGTGGTGGGCAATATGGGATGCGTGCCACCGGCGCGCGGATATCTGGAAGCGCTGCGAGCCATAACTTCGCGCGACAAAGCGCTGCTGGTCTTCGACGAGGTGATGACCGGATTTCGACTTGCCTTCGGAGGAGCGCAGGAGCTTTATGCGATCCAGCCGGACCTTACGACGATGGGCAAGATCATTGGCGGAGGGTTGCCGGTGGGAGCTTATGGCGGCGCGAGCGAAATCATGGATCTGGTGGCGCCGCTGGGCCCGATGTATCAGGCGGGGACGCTGTCGGGGAATCCGCTGGCCATGGCGGCGGGCTACGCGACGCTGCGCTACCTGCGAGAGCACAAAGATGTGTATGCGAAGATCGACAAGTTGGCCGGGGATGTGGTGGCTGGAGTGGACGCGGTCGCCAAAGAGGCAGGGGTGACAATGTGTCACAACCGCGTGGGCTCGATGTTTACGTGGTTCTTCACGCGCGGGCCGGTGACGGATTGGACTTCAGCCGCGAAATGCGACACGGAGGCCTTTGGACGTTTCTTCCGCGCCATGCTGGATGCCGGCATTTACCTGCCGCCCTCGCAGTTTGAAGCGGCGTTTATGGGCGCGGCGCATACCGAGCACGATGTGCAGCAGACGATTGCCGCGGCCAAGCAGGCGTTTGCGACGGTGGCGGCGTGATTTAGCGTGGAGTGCTTCGGACGTAGCTTGCGGGCAGTTTGAAGTCTACTCCACGAAGATCGTTGGCCTTCGCAGTTGCGGTCAGATCGAGATCGGTTAGAGGAATCTTGCGTGTGCGCTCGTCGTCGAAGTCAAACAGCGCGTCACCCAGGATGGCGTAGTTCACAACCTCGGCGCGGTGCCCGTCGCGGTAGACAAGGACGGTGGCTGGCTGCGTGACCACGGGTTCTTCGGGCGGCGGCGGAGTTTCGGCTTCGTCGTCAGATTCGTCAGCGGGGAACTCCGAGTAAGAGTCGTAGCTCACCAGTTGTTGAGGTTCCAGCCTAGACTTGGTGGGAGCGGAGTCGCCGCCTTCCTCGCCTGTTGTCTCTCCCAGTTCGCTTTCGTCCGGCTCAACCCCGATGGCATACGGAATGTACACCGGTATCGCGACCGGAATGAGTGGGTCGTCGGGAGACCAGAGGTGTCGGCTATTAGGAGCAAGGGGCGGCGTCACTTTGGGTGGAGATGGCTTCCTCGGGAGGAAAGTATTTTTGCAGCAGTTTCCGAGAAACTCCTGGAGCAACCGGGAATCTACTGTTGGTTGGGACGAGGCTGGCTTGGAACGGTGTTGGGACGCCGGGGTTGCAGTCCGGGTCTCTTGGACCGAGCTTTGAGAAGGGGAGGAGACCTGGGCGCGAACGTAAATCGGCGAATGCAGCGCAAACAGCAGCGCAACGACAGCAAGCGGCAGGCAGGATCCAGTTTTGGCCAACACGGACGGCCTCCAAGCCATAGGTCAGGCTCTCCGGCCTACTCTATTAGAACTCACTTAGGGCAAGAACTTGAGTAAAAAATGGCGCGGGGATGTGGCACCAAAGTGCTGCACTGCCGGGGATGGCGTAATGACGACGGGTTCAGGCCGCGCTGCAAGACTTTCGCGTGGCGATGCTGCCGAGTTCCAGAATGCGGTGGCGAACGTAGCCATCCTCGGTGAGATGCGAGGAGGCGACAGCCTTGCGCATGGAGGCTACCATCTGATCGAGAGGTCTGCGGGTGAGAAAGTGGGGGTCGAACTCGCGGCAAAATTCGCAGGGGCGGCTCGAACGCGTGTCGAAGCGCTTCAGTGCAGCTTGATCAATGTGTTCCAACGGGAGCTTTCCTCGTTTAGGGCTTTCGCGGGTCGTGAGCACGAGGATGGTTCGCCTCTAACTCACGTTCCCAAGGGGAAAGCGAAGTGTACCCACGAGACCGTCCCCGGCACAAGGCACTTTGAAATGTTTTTTCCAACGGCGTTTTTTGCTTGCAATTTACAAAGTTTTAATAATCAGATTCGGTGTGAGCCGGATACATGGTTCTATTTTTGCATGATAGGGGCCGTTCGTTCCACTCACGCTGTGACGGAGATCCCATGAATCGCGACGAAGCAAGTGCACACATTGTTTTTCTTTTCGATGTAGACAATACGCTGGTGGACAATGATCGCGTGGCTGCGGATTTGCAACGGCACTTGAAGAAGGTGATGGGGGAGGAAACGGCGGGGCGGTATTGGGAGATTTTCGAGCAGCTCCGCCAGGAACTGGGATACGCGGACTATCTGGGCGCCTTGCAGCGGTATCGGGTGGAAAATCCGCATTGCCCGGAACTGCTCGAAGTCTCGTACTTCATGATCAACTATCCCTTCGCAAACCGGCTGTTTCCCGGATCACTCGATGCGGTGGAGCACGCGCGGAAGTGCGGATTGCCGGTGATTCTCAGCGACGGCGACGTGGTTTTCCAGCCGCGCAAGGTGGACCGGTCGGGGCTGTACGAGAGTTTCGAAGGCCGCGTGCTCATTTATGTGCACAAGGAACTGGAACTCAAAGAGGTCGAGGCAAAATATCCGGCTACCCACTATGTAATGGTCGACGACAAAGTCCGCCTGTTGACGGCCGTCAAGAATCATTGGGGAGAACGGGTCACGACGGTTTTCCCGCGTCAGGGACACTACGCGCTGGATGCGGCATTGGTGGCGAAATTTCCCAAGCCCGATATCACGCTGGAGAGGATTTGCGAGCTGCCCAACTACTCAACCGAACAGATCCTGGCGGCGGCAAAAAGGTAGAGACCGCTTCAGTTCGCGCTGGGTTTGTCGTTGGTTTTGTCTTTGGGCGCGCTGGCACGAGCCAGAACGTCCAGTTCGCGGGCAAGGTCCCGGTGGGCTAGCGGCTCCATTTGCAAAAAGCGAAACGGCTGAAGACAGCCTTGCGTTGCCCACATGGGAAAGAGCATGCGTGCCTGAGCGCGGACGGTGGTGGAGCCAAGGTGAAAAAGCACAGTCACGCCGATGCTCTCGTCAAGCGGACTGGACAGGGAAAGAAGTCCGCCATTGATGGAAAGCTGGCTGACACGGGCGCGAAGTTGACGGCCGTTTTCCAGCAGCACGATAGCAAGAATGGAGCCTCCGAGTTTGACGCGGGTGCCCCGGCTCCTGGTTCGTGAGTTTGCGATTCGTACCATGTTCCGCCGTCAGTATCGCACCGTGCGGAGCGGGCATGGCAGATTACTAAAGTCAGTATGGGCGGGATAAGGGCGGAATTCAGAATTCGAAAGGAGGGTGGCCTCCGAGCAGGACAGGCGAGTGCACGCAAAGGTATCGGAGTAAAAGGCGGCACGACACTGAACCGGGCGCCGGCCTTTTCCCACTCTTACAAGTAGGCTTTCCAGAAGAAGTAGGCGGTCATGCCCGTTCCTACCGCAATCACAAACGAGCGAATCCACTGTTGAGGCAGTTTCTGCGCGTAGTGGGCGCCAGCGTAGCCGCCGACGAGAGCGCCGGCGATCATCACGCAGCCCTGTTTCCACACGACCGCACCGGCAACAATGAAGGTGATGACAGCGACTCCGTTGATGATGCCGCCGAGCACAACCTTCATGGCGTTCATGGCGTGAATGTCGGTCATGCCTACCACGGCCAGCATGGCCAGGTTCAGGATGCCGATTCCGCCGCCGAAGTAGCCGCCGTAGACGGCAACCACCAACTCAAACACGGTGGCGAAGGCGAGCGCCTGCGTGGAAATGTTTGCGCCCAGGCCGCCTTTCGAGCGCGCCAGCCGCGGGCCCAGCACGAATAGCGATGTTGCTCCCAGCATCAGCCAGGGCAGCACATGGAGAAATGTTTGCGCCGGCGTCTTGAGCAGAAGAATTGCGCCGGCAATTCCGCCGATCAGGCTGGTGACGACCAGCGGAACCATTACGCGGCGGGACAAATCGAGATGCTTGCGATAGGCACCGGTGCTGGCGGTGACTCCCACCCAGAGGGCGACCGTGTTGGTGGCGTTGGCGGCGATGGGCGCGACGCCGCTGAACAGCAAGGCGGGAAACGCGATGAAGCTGCCGCCGCCGGCAACGGCGTTCTGCGCGCCGCCGAGAGCACCGGCGAAAAAGAGGAAGATGGCGGTCTGAAGCGTCAAACCTAACGTTTACCACATGGGGAGGCAGGAATGCAGCCTGCGAGAGCACATCGGCGGGGAATCGTTTGGAGCCTCGCAGTCGCTAACGCCTTGTTGTTCAGTGGCTTGCCCTCTGTGACAGAAGTCATAGCGCGCTGTGACGGATCGGCTTAGCCTTAAGCTTGGTTCGAGCCGGAAAGAATCTTGAATGGCAACGCAAACGCAATCCGAAATCGGAACCACAGACCCCGGTAGCATTCCGGTTCCGCCAAGTTCGCCAATTGACCAGCTTCCGCACTCTTCCCCCAAACTGAAAACGAAGCTTGTCCGCCGCACGGATCGCGATTACTCGCAGATCACGCGGCGAGGCTTTCAAGCTGCATTTCTAGTCTTGAACGTCTGGATTGGCGGCATCTTTTACTTTTGGGTACGCCAATTCGAGCGGGGCGGCTCGCCGACCTCCCTCGAGCGCCCGGCCGGGGTCGAGGGCTGGCTTCCGATCGCGGGCTTGATGAACCTGCGCTATTTCGTACTGTCGCATCGCGTGCCGGAAGTTCATCCGGCAGCGATGTTCCTGCTCATCGCATTCCTTGCGATGGCGTTCCTGTTCCGTAAGGCTTTTTGCAGCTGGCTGTGCCCGGTCGGGACGATTTCCGAATACCTGTGGCGAGCAGGACAGAAAATGTTTCGGCGCAGCTTCCACCTGCCGCGCTGGCTCGATCTCGCGCTGCGCAGCCTGAAGTATCTTCTGCTCGGGTTCTTCGTTTGGGCCGTGGCTTCGATGGGGGCTGACGAAGTGGCCGCGTTCATGAGCAGCCCTTACGGCATCATCGCCGACGTGAGAATGCTGAATTTCTTCCGCCACATCGGCCAAACGGCGGCCATTGTGCTCGGCCTGCTCGTGGTGGCGTCGGTTTTCATTCAGAATTTCTGGTGTAGGTATCTTTGCCCCTATGGCGCGCTGCTCGGGATCGTCTCGCTCGCCAGCCCCGCTCGCATCCGCCGTAATACGGAGAACTGCATTGACTGCGCCAAGTGCGCCAAAGCATGTCCGTCAGCGCTTCCGGTCGATAAGCTCATCACGATCAAATCGGCGGAATGTACGGGATGCCTGGAATGCGTTGCCGTCTGTCCGGCGCAGGCCACACTCAGTCTGGCTCTGCCGCAGCTGGCTTTGCCGCAAATCCTGAGGCAGAGGGAACGCGGCGGCGTGACGCACCCCCCCAAGATTCCCGTCTGGGCGATGGCCGCTGGGATCGCCGTGCTCTTTTTCGGAATCGTTGGATTCGCCAAGACCACGGGCTATTGGGATTCGCACGTTCC
>Ga0326728_10002979_pt1 | contig 54547 bp, 41 predicted proteins | sample MB3enrmetagenome_FD_207602 | JGI IMG/M metagenome (GOLD analysis project Ga0326728, IMG submission 207602) | Lab enriched peat soil microbial communities from McLean, Ithaca, NY, United States - MB31MN | ecosystem: Environmental > Terrestrial > Soil > Wetlands > Peat | place: USA: New York... | reverse complement strand
ATTGGATGAGCCATCGCGCGGTGCGCTGATTACCGTGAGCGAAGACAGGATTCATACTGCCGTAGCAGCATACCCGATCGCGGCTCTATGTCGAATTAATTATGCGCGGCTATATAGCACTCGACCTCGTCTTCATAAATAGCATCGCCTATCCGCTTGGAAACGCCGGGTTTGAGCTTTCCTCTGGCGAGAATCTTCACCTCCTCGTTGATCCGAACCAACGGAGAACGACCTTCCGCAAAAAAGAGAATCTGCGCACGCCGCAAGGGAGCAGGCTTCGGCAACGCCCCTGCTTCTTGCCGGCGCTCTATTTCCGGCACTACCCAGAACTTCATCACTTCTTGAAAGGTTCTTTGGAAAGATGTTTCTTGAATGTGATCTGGATTCCCAATGTCATGCATACCCGGTAGTTAACCTCGATGCTGCGAGAGGTCATGTCAAGAACGGCGTAGCGGTGCTCGACGGGCCGGTGGGCTTGCCTAGAGGGGCCGGAGGTCCGGGTTGAGTTGCCGGTCCAGCCGGCCGCGCCTATTGCCAGAGTCAACCCCCTCGGTGAGCATCCTCGGGTGGTGTCGTTATCAGAACGAGATGCTCGGCCGGGAATCGTTTGAGGGCAGGATCGTGCGAAGTGCGACTCTCTCTTGGCTCAGGCTTACCGGATGGGGCGCGGATACCGTATCCCGCATCATTGAAAAGGTGTCCGAGTATAGCTTATCGAAGAGTTTTTCGAGTCGCTCAACGCTCGCTGAGATTCCCTTGGCCGCCTCCTCCGTGGCTTTGGACGCAGCCGAGGACATTCTGTAAAAGGTAATTGAGAGCCAGATCGCTCCCACGGCCAGAATAACCGACGTTATGGATGCGATAAGGGAAATGATCTCAGGTGTCATATTGTTCTCCTCCAAGCGAACGGTGCTGGTATGCGTGATTGCGTTTACGCTCCAACCGTTTCACATTCAGATTATGAACCGTTTGCCGATGCGGTGCAAGTACCTCCCACTGGATGCCGCAAAATCGTTTCTACGTCCGGGCACACCTCATCTTCAAGCCACCCTACGGGGGCGGGCGGCGCGGCGCTGAAGCGCCGCATCCGCCCGCTCCCCGCAGGGGACCCAAAGTCTGTCACGTCCGCGTCAGTAACAGTCCGCGTTTTATCGGCACTCAGAGAAGCGCCGAGGCCGCCTCATCGACGACCCGATTTCACCGTGCGAACGATTGCGAGAACGGCGGCCTTGAGGGGTTCAGGCAGGGACTGCCACGCAGCGACAACTTCAGGCAGGTCAGAATCTAGTGTGTGGTTTTCTGTGTAGCCCGCTGCATTTTGCAAGCCAGCATTGGTTTCTTTGGTGGGTTCGAGTCCTAGCGCCGCATCAGGGCTTGACTCGCCAGTCAGTGTGATTTTGCGTCTCGCTTGAGGCAGTCGCGCAACTCTTTCTCAATCGCCGCACGCACCAACGGATTATCCGCTCGCAATTCGCTTCGGGCCAGCGACAGCGCGCGTTGGTCGCCGAGTTGGGCGAGGGCCTCGATGATATGAGGACGCGCCCGTTGACCCGCCTTCGCGAACGCACCGCGCAACGGCCCGATGCCCGGCCTGCCCAACGCAACCAAAGCATTCTCGGCTGCATAACGCACTGTCCACATTTCGTCGTCGAGCGACGCGATGAGTCTCGGGATCGCTCGTTTGTCGCCGATGCGTCCCAGCGCCTGCGCGGCGCGCAACCGCACGATTTCCTTCTCATCGTTCAGCGCGCCGAGTGCCGGCGCAAACGCTTCGCGCGCGTGCAGGTGGCCGAGCGTGTAGAAGGCGGCTGACCGAGTTTTCTCGTGAGCGATCAGAGGCAGCACATGCGGGATCGCATTCGTGGCCGTCTCAAAGCGTGCCAGGAAATAACAGCACAAGCGCGCCACCTCGTCGTTCTTCGCCGCGTCGATGCCCGCAATTAACGCGGGCACGGAGTTCGTGCCGAGCGCATCGATCAGATCCTCGATCCTGGCGCGAACGAGCACGTTGGGTCCGTCGAGGCGGGTCAGCAGGTAGGGAAGCGCTTTAGTGCCCAAGTGCTTGAGCTCGCCCCAGGCGGCTTCAGCGTCCTGGCGGTGTTCTTTGGTGTCCGCCTCGCGCAAGGCGCGGCGCAGGAGCCGTTCGATGGGATTGCGGACGTCCACCGGTTCGTATTTGATCCTGGCCACATGCGGCGGTTCCCCGCGAGGCAACGAAAACGGTTCAGCAGAACTCCAGGCGGCCTGGGCCGTGTTCGTTATTTCGGTGTCCAGTCCCGCGCCATAAAACGGTTTCAACCAAATCTCGTTGTTCGTCTGGCCCTGGGAATAAACGTCGTTCCCCCCCAGATCAAGCAGCAGCGCAATCGAGCCGTATTCGCGTTTGCCGCCATCGTGACCCGCGGCCTGGGTTTGCTTCGGATCGCGACCGGCGTAGAAATCATCCCCCGCACGATCCAACAACATCGCGAACGAATTATTGATGGCCGAGCCTTGCGCGGTGCTCACGGCGCTGTAACGGTCGTTCCCCGCCCGATCGATCAGCATGCCGACGCCGTAATCGTGCGCTGCGCCCTGGCAAATCGCGTAGGCGCTGTATTGATCGTCACCGCTCCAGTCAATGAGCGCGCCGCTACTGAGGTGAATGCCCGCGCCCTGACAGTATTGGTACGCCTGATAGAAATCGTTTCCCTCCGCGTCGAGCAACAAACCGGTGGAATACCAGTAGCTCGCGCCCTGCCCGTACACGTCGGCGATGTACCGGTCGTCACCTTTCAAATCGCAGAGGATGCCAATGCCGCCGCCGGCAAACGGCCGCATGCCGTAGCCGAATCCCTGCGCGAGCGAGTAGTATTGCCCCGGCAACCAGCCGCACGGATATTTGCCGCCCGCGTAATACAGATCGTTGCCGCTCTCGTCCAGCAACAGGCCGAAGCCGCTCGTGCCGCCGAATCCCTGTGCCATCTGGCAGGCGCGGTAGGTCGTATCCCCGCCGCGTTGCCACAAAATTCCCGCGCCGAACATCCCCGCGCCCTGACAAAACGTGTCCGCCTCAAACGTCTGCTGCCCCTGCCCCGTCATCAGCAATCCGCACCCGAAAAAGCCGGCGCCCTGCGACATGTGTTTGGCAATGAAGGTCGAGTTGCTTCCCAGCGCCGCGAGGATCCCGATGCCGAACACACCTGCGCCCTGCGAAAAGCTCTGACGCGAGATGAACTGGTCGTTCCCGCCAAGGTCGATCACGATCGAAATGGGTCGTCCGACCAAACCATTCGCGCCGCCGGCGCTGTTCAGGTAGATGTCGTCGCCACCCGTATCGATAATCAGAAACGCCTCGTTGGTGTACACATTGCGGCCCACTCCACCACAGATGATCTTGCCGAGCGGCGTGTCGGTCTCAACCTGAAACTCTTCGGTGAACGCGTTCGTGCGCAAGTCGGCAATCGCGGCATCAACTGCGCGGCTGAGCTCCTCAAATGCGGCGAACATCAGCCGCGAATTCAACCGGTCGCTGGCAGCGAGAATGTCCTGGGCAAGTTCGTCGTCTTGAAGCTCAAGATCATCGCCGCGCCGCAAGATGTCGCGGAGCTTGCTGGTGTCCAGCCCCATCCTTTCCCATGTTTCCAATTCGGCCTCGTCGTGATCGAGATGGAACGTGTCCGCCGTGAAAGCTGCGAACGGCGTGTTCTTGTCTTGAGGCAAAGCTTCAGCAAGAAGAGCTTGCGAGAAACCGGCGGCACGAACGATCGTTTGAACGGCGCGGGCGACGGGCAGTGGCAACTTTTCAAGGAATTCATTGCTGACAGTGATCTCGGGATGGGTGAAGCGGAATGCTGGCGGCGGCGGCACTTCAACTTGCTCACGAGCCAATCCGGCCAACGCCTCAAGTGAAGCGACAGCCTGCAGGTTTGTCATCATGTAATAGCCGTAGGCGGGCAACGTCAGCGGTTGTTGCAGGAACAGGCGAGACTTCTGCAGCACCAGTTCCGAATCGACCATGTCCTTCTTGAACGACAGATCGCGCGGCGTCATCTTGATGGCGCGCAGAGCGAGTTCAATCCCGTGCAGGTCGGTCGAGTCGAGCGCCGGCGGCAACTCAGCAGCAGCCGCAGATGACGCCATCAGGAAAAACACGAGCCATCGCGCAAGCATGGCCCAGTTTGTTCCGCCTCCGCCAGAATGTCCACTCCGCAAAGATGATCATCTCGAATTGCCGGCGACACAGTTGACAGTTGAGTAGAAGGAGAAGCGTAGCGCCCCTCCTGCCAACCCGCTATCCCGTCATCAGTGGAATACGAAATCGCAATCACCGATGAAGCGAAGAGCAAGCTCCGTTCAATGCCGAAGGAAACCCGCCGGTCGACCGGATAATCAGCCGCTCTGGAGCAGATAAGTTACGTGGGGAACCGGAGTGTGCGTGAGATGTCCTCGGGGCGTGCCGCGCGACGGATGAATGCCCGGCGCGAGATCGATTCCCGCGCTCTTGAACACCTATTGCACGAAGCCGGAACACTACAAGGATTTCTTTCTCGCCAGACGGTCGCGACAACGACGACGAGAATGCGTGCGCCGCAGTGCGAACGCACCGCTTGCCGTCATTCCAGTTGCGCCAACCAGAGCAGTTGGCCTTCAATTCGTCGCATTGATCCTGACCGATTGACCCCGACAAGTCTTCTGTTGATTCCCGTCGTGACCGCGCTAACGCGCCGCGACAGGTTGTGAGGTGGCCGCCCTTGCCGTCACGACTGGCTGCAATAATGCTGTCGCTTTCCGTTTCGCTTCTTCCATCTTCGGGTAACGGACCTCGCGGTAGCCGCGTACTTCCTCGACGCAACGCAGGGCTTGGACATAGCGGTTGTAGGCTTCGGGTCCGTCCACGTTGCGGAAGTTATCGACGAGCTTGATGTACCAGTCGCGGAATTCGCGTTCGCGGCGATGCCACTGCGGCGTGACCTTGCGCAGCCAACGCATGTGTTTGAGGAGGTTCAACTGCCACTTTTTCGGACTGAATTTGAAACGGATGTCGCGGTCGAAGACGTTGAATTCGGGCCGGTTGAGATGATGGTAAACCATCTTGTCGCCGCGCTTGGGATCGACGTGATAACGATGGTTGTCGCGCCGCGTCTTCTCCTCGCTGGTCAACAGATGCGCGACGTACACCTCGTCCTTGATGATCATCGCCTTGTGCAGGTTCCAAATGACGGCTTTCGTCGCCGCCCAGCCGTGCTCCGCGCCGTCCTGCGCACAGACGCGCTCGACCAGTTCGAGATAGCGCCGCGCGTATTCGCCGGTGCCGAATTCGACCAGATCGTACAGCCGCCAGACGAGGTCGCGCTCGACCTCTTCACCAAGCCCGATCAAGCGCTCGCTGCGGCGGATCAGTTCCTCAAACTCCCGCGCCCAGCGTTTCCCCCAACGGTGGTTGCGCTTGAGCACTTCCACGCGCTCAGCGATGAATTCCTGGTACGTCTCGCGCAGCTCGTGTTTGTGAGCCAGATCGGGTTCGAGAACCAGCTTGCGGCCGAGATGAAACGCCTTGATGTTGTCGCCAGCGGCCGATCCCATCGTTTCGTTCAGACCCCACTCGATGTTTTCCAGAGAGAGCGGAAACAATCCGCGTTGGAAGGCAATGCCGAGCATAACGACGTTGGCGTAGAGTTTCGTGCCGAAAAAGTGCTCGCTGATACCCGCGATGTTCAGGCCGAAGTATTCGTCGGAGCGTGTGTAACGTCGGAGCGTCGTTTCCAGGTCGTCCACATCGAAGTTGTCCTTGCCGAGCAGTGTGAGGATCGTCGGCGTCTTGAATGAATTCACGACCGCCGTGGTGCGTTCCGGGCTGCCGACGCGCAGGTTGCCCTTCGGGTCAAGGCTCCGCACGGCTTCCAGCGGATCGACGCCGATCACCAGGTCCGCCTGCCCGTAAGGAATCAGAACCGAAGTGTGATTACTGTCCTTGGTGAACGTGACTTGCGAATACACACTGCCATTGCGGATCGCCAAACCTTTCTTGTCGCAGAACAGAACATTGTACCCCTGCTTGAACCCCGCGCGCACAATCGTTGCCGTGCACACGCCGATGCCTTGCCCGCCAACACCGGCAAGATGGCAGTGCCACATGCGGGGGAAGTCGCGCGGGGCCGGCAGTGGGATGTTCGTCAAATCGACCTGGTCGATCGGCGCCGGCGGTTTCTGGCTGCGGACGACCGTGATTTCTTCAAACGACGGGCAGGCGTAGATCTTCGTGCAGGCTGTATCGGCCACGCACCATGACAAATCCGTCTGCACCTTCGTGCCCAACGGCGTATCGACAAACGCCAGGCCGGGGCAGCCGGTTGCCATCGTGCATTCGAGACAGTATTCGCATACGTCGGGATTGACGTTGACGTAGTGTTTCTCGCGGAGGAACCCACGCTCGCGAATTTCTTCCCGTTCCTCGCGCGATTCGCGGCGGTGATATGTGATGCCGCATTCTTTATCGGCGACGATGACCTTGACGCCGTCGCGAAGGATGGTGTCCTCCAGCATCGCCTTCCACGTTTCGCGATAGGCGGGATTGGCGCGCACGACGTGGGCACCTCCCCCACGCTCCGAGCGTGGCAAGCCAAGCATGGCGTCGACGATCTTGTCGATGTTCTGCTTGTACGTATGTTCGCCAACGATGTCCACGTCCATCGACGGCGTCGGTTGGTGTCCCGTCATTGCGGTCGTCGAGTTGTCGAGGATGACGTAGGTGATGTCCTGCCCCAGCTTCAGCGCGTTGGAGATGCCGAGCATCCCGCTGTGGAAAAAGGTCGAGTCGCCGAGGAAAACCACCTGCTTGTTCGTGATAAACGGATCGATGCCTGCGCCCGTGCCGCCGCCGAGGCCCATCCCGCTGTAGTTGTGCATCAGATCCTTGGTCGGCTCAAACATCAACATCGTGTAGCAGCCTGTATCGCCGTGGAAAACGAGATCGACCGGCCCGCGGCCGTGGTGCCGCTTCATGTAGCGCGGGTCCAGAAACTGTTTCTTGATTTCGATCAACACGCTGGCGCTGTCGCGGTGTGGACAACCGGGGCAAAACGTCGGCGTGCGCGGCGGGATCTTTACGTCGTACGTTCCGGTTCGGTGCACTGGCTCGACGGCGCGCGCGATGCGCCGTTCGTCAAGCCGCAGGTTGGGATCGTGGAAAAAACGTCCGAGCGGCGCGAGGCGCTCGATGAGAATGCTCGGATTCAGTCCGCGCGCCGCAGGAATTCCTTGCAAGCCGGCCGGGAATTCCTTGCCCCAAACGTTGGTGCGATTGGCCGCCGTTGCGTTTTGATTGAGCTTGCCCACGATCTCGGCTATCTGCTCCTCCATGAACCCGCGACGTTCTTCGACAACGAAGATGCTGCGCACCTGTTTGGAGAACTGTTCCACGAGATACGGATCAATCGGATAGGTGATGCCGAGCCTGAGGATCGGCACCTGCTTCGCCACGCCCAACTCGCTCAGCGCGTGCTCCAGATAGGAAAACCCCAAACCGGCGGCGACGAACCCGATCTCGGCGCGCCAGTGCGCTTTTTCACGAGCGTTAATGATCCGACTGATCCCGTAACCGCGCGCGCTTTGGAGCAGGCGCGCATGGCGTTCCGGCATGCTCGCCTCCTTGATCCACGTGCGCGGCGGAAGTAATACGGTGTTTTCCAAATCGATGTGCGCGGTGTCAAGGGCGAACTTGTTCGCGGCGTTGAGGTCTGGATAATTGTTTCTGCGGCACTGAACGCTGCCGCCGCCATCGGCCTGGTTCGTCGTGATGAGGTAGCCGATGTAAACGTTGGCTTCGCGCGACAGTTTGTAGCCAAGATCTACCCAGTCCTTGAGTTCCTGGTTGCTGGCTGGCTCCATCACCGGCATGAAGAGATGCTTGCACAGGTAACGGGAATCGGCCGGCACTTGCGTCGAATCGCTCCACGGATCGTCGCCGATGAGCACCAGCGCGCCGCCTTGTGGATGCGCGCCTGCAAGATTTCCGAGCGCCAGCGCGTCGGCGGCGACGTGCAGGCCGACGGATTTCATGGCGCAGATGCCGCGCAACGGTCCCATTTGCGAGCCGTTGAGCATCGCCGCGCCGAGCGCTTCGTTGTTCGAGATGCTGGCGCGGATGCCCTTTTCCTTGAACAGAGGCGCGACCAATTCCATCGCATCGAAGAACCCTGCGATGGGAGAACCGGGATAACCCGTGAGAAGATGGGTGCCTCCTTCCGCCTCCAGAGCGCCTTTGATCAATAACTCATTGCCCGTGAAAACCTCGGCGCCCTCCTCCTTGAGGAATCGTAGGTCGACTCTCATGATTTTATTGTAACAGCTGCCACCCTAGCATAGAGTCCCGCGTTCATGCAAACGTATAAAATATTTTTCGTCGCGGGCCTCGGCATCGCGTTCCTCGCAGGCTGCGCGCTCTTTGGCAACCGCAAACCGGAGGTGAGGCTGCGCATTCACGAACAGGCCAGCGCGGCTTTGCCCGAAAGCCACGTGATGACCGTCTCAATCCCCATGGCGAATCTCAAAATCCCGGTGAATCCGTATTACGCGCTCGATGAGTCTGACGTGGTGTCGGCGACCGTTCGTCAAACCCCTGGCGGCTCCGCGATCATGCTCCACTTCGACGTTCACGGCGCGATCAAGTTCGACGAGTTGACGACGCGCGCCCGTGGCGAATACATCGTGACGGTTTTGAACAACCACCCGGTCGCGGCGTGGCTGGTCGACCGGAGAATCACCAACGGCGAGTTCCTTGTCGAAGGCGACCTCAGCGATGTCGAGGCCAAGCAAGCCGTCGATGCGTTGAACCAGATGAACAAGAAGCGCCGGTGAATTGGCGGCGCGCGTTTGTTCTTTCTCTGATGATTCCTCTGGCGGCGCACGGGATCGACGTTTGCCTGCTGACGGCCAACGATGCGCTGCTGCGTCCCGGCAAGGAGGCGGATTTCTTCCAGCCGACCGTCGATGGCAGCGTCGAGTCCGGCATGCACGGCTGCGTGCGCAATCACGGCCACCGTTTGCACGAAGGCATCGACATCAAATGCCTACAACCGACCGTCGCGGGGAACCCACCGATCCGGTTCACGCGGTGTCCGATGGCGAAGTCGCGTTCATCAACCCCAAGCCCGGCCTCTCGAACTATGGCCGCTACATAGTGCTTCGCCATCGCTGGGACGGCATTGAGGTGTTCACGCTTTACGCCCACCTGCGCGAAGTGGCGGAGGGTCTGGTGATGGGCCAATTTGTGCGCAAGGGCCAGGTGATCGCCACGCTCGGGCATTCCACCAACACGCGCGAAGGCATTTCCCGCGACCGGGCCCAACTGCACTTCAAGATCGACGTTATGTTCAACCCCCATTTTCACATCTGGTATCCGAAGCGCGACCCCCAGGCGCCGCCCTTCGGGAACTTCAACGGCCTGAACCTGTGGGGTATGTACCCGGCTGCGTTCTTCCGCACGTGCGCCGCGAACCCGAAGCCGAATGGCGCTCCGGGCGCCATGAATTTCGCCGAGTACGCCAACAAACAACCGATTGCGTTTACTGTGTTGGTCAATGCCAAGCCCTTTCCGTGGTTGGCCGCGCATCCCGAACAGGTCCACTCCTCGAACGTCGCAGCGCAAGGAACGGCTGTGGCTTACGAAATAGGCTCGACATGGTTTGGCCTGCCCATCGCTGTCTGGCCACGCGCCGGCGGTGAAATCAGTGAGACAGAAAGGTGCGTTTTGCAGCGAGGGCGGTCCGTATTGCACTGGGTTGACGAGGTCGCAATCGGGCGCAATCCATGCCGCGATTTAGTGAGACGCAGCGGGCGCGGCTGGCAATTCACCAGAGACGGTCAGGAGTGGATTGAGTTGCTGACGTATACGCCTGAGACCGATCGTCTTCGCGTTGGGATCATCGGATGGAAGAACCGTCTCGCTAACGTCAAGGCGTCGGCGGTGGCGTCGTCGCCAGCAAGCTCGGCGGCACTGCAATGGCATCCTGCAATTGCTTCCGATAATAGGTGCGCACTACATACCCCCGTAATTGTTGTGGCGAGCCTCCATAACGCGCTGCGAATGTTTTGGCGGCAAAGTTATCCCATTTCCCCAAGATACTTAGCCAAACCGTTTTCACCTCTTGCGACGTGACGAATTGAATCCCGATCGCGACGGCGGTGGCGTCCAATTCGCGTTCGCCGGTCTGCGCCTTGAATTGGATCTGCAAAGTCACGCCATCGGGGTCCTCCTGGCGATCCACCCGCACAATTCTAATCATCCGGTTGAGCACAAGTGGAGTTGTCGGGGGAGCGCTCGGAACCATATTGCCATTCGGAGAAGACAGCGCTTCGCTTAAAGTGAGCGGGGCAGACGGATTGGCAGAAGAGGTTGACGATGCCTGCGGCTGGGGAAGCACGTATCCCATGTCGAGGCGCATGTGTCGGGGACGCGACTCGGAAAAGATCCAGCGAAACAGCATCAATTGACCGAGAACAATAAAAATGATAACCAACGCAGCCGCCACCTGCAACAAATCAAGTGGCCGTCGATGACTCGGTGGCTCGTGCACAACTTCGAAGCGCAGGCGCACCGAAGCCACCTCCAGTTCGTCTCCTGAGGTCAGTCGCTGACTGGCGACCAACTGTCCGTTCACGCGCACGCCGTTGGCGCTGCCCAAATCCCGCACGTAGTAGCCGTCCTCGCGCCGCTCGATGGCGGCGTGACGCTCGCCGACGCCGTTCTCAGCCAGGCAAAGCGAACACGCCGCGGCGCGTCCGATAAACACCAACGGCTCGCGCGTGACGAACGGTTCCCGCAAAAAAGTGCGATCCTCGAACAGAAGCCGGTACATGATTCCCGCCGAATTCTACCACAGGGAAGCCTTCGCACAGAAAGATTTCCCCATAATGTTCGGCGGCTCAGGGCGAACCTCTACGCATAGCCGTGACGATGGCCTGATGCCGCGTGGAGTAGTCTTTTAAAGCGAATCCTGCCAAGGTAACCTGCCCGCCTGTCACAGAATCTTCATGGCGACGCGTGCGAACGCCACAAATTCCGGGCTACCAGCCGGTGATAAACCGATCCGCAACCTGGGCCATTTCATCAATCCCAAAGCATCGTTGCAAATCGAGCCACGCTCTGGTAGGTTGCGATACTGATGGCTAGCGAGAGCAAACAGCGCAAGAAAGCCTGGTTGTTGGGACTCGGCCTCGACAACCAAGATGGCCACACCCGCATCACGAGCGGCGAAAACTTCAAGCTCGTCGGCGGCAGCGCAGAGACTCATGGCACCATGCAGGAAAAGGCCGTCAAGATGAATGAGCACCTCAAGCGCCGGGGCAAAACACTGGAACAAATCAGCCCAAAAGAGTTCCACGAAATCGCGGATAAGATCGGGATGTTGCTCATGGACGCGCAACGCGCCCGCCTGAAGAACTAGCCTCCGCTGTCTGGAAGGTGTACTACGATTTGCGCTTTTTGATTTTTGTATTCGTAACTCGTTGGAAGTCAGCGATCAATTTTCGCCAGAATCAACCGTTGGACACCTTCTCTGGACTGGGCTGGCTCAGTATCTCTTCCGCAAATTCGAAGGCAGGATGTTCAACTCATTGCGGTATTTGGCAACGGTGCGGCGCGCGATGGGAATGCCCTTCTCTTTCAGAATGGCGACGATCTCTTGGTCGGAAAGCGGTTTGGTCGGGTCTTCACGCTCGATCAACTGGGAAACTTCTTCTTTGACGCTGGTGTTGCTCATCGCGGTGCCCGAAGCCGTTTCAAAGCCGGGCGTGAAGAAATACTTCATCTCGAACAGCCCTTGCGGCGTCTGCATGTACTTGTTGGCAACCGCGCGGCTGACCGTGGTTTCGTGGACGCCCACCACTTCCGCCACTTGCGCCATCGTCAACGGTCTCAGGCAGGAAATCCCTTTGTCGAGAAACTCGCGCTGGCGGTCCACAATGACCTTGGCGATGTTGTAAATCGTCTGCTGGCGTTGATGAATGCTCTTGATCAGGAATTTGCCGGCGCGAATCTTTTCCCGGATGTATTCCTTGGCCTCGTTGAGTTTATCCCCACTGGCCATGAGTTCCTTGTACGTGTTGCTGATTCGCAAGTGCGGGATCTGCTCGTCGTTGAGCAACACGACATAATCGCCATTGACTCGCTGCACCACGACGTCGGCGGCGACGTACTGCTGCTGCTCGGTGGAAAACATCCGCCCCGGTTTCGGTTCGAGCGTGGAAATGAAATTAGAGATCTGTTGGACTTGCTCCACGGCCAGTCCCAACGCCCGCGCGATTTCTGGAAAGCGCTTGCGGCCCAAATCATCGAGGTATTGATTAACAACGACCGCTTCGATGGATTCGGATTTGCCGAGCCGATCGAGCTGGATCAACAAACACTCCTTCAGGTTGCGCGCCCCGACCCCGACAGGATGGAACGTCTGGATCAATTCGAGCGCTTTCTGCAATTGCTCCAATGGAAGCCCCGAACTGACCGCCAACTCCTCGGTCGGCGTGCGCAAGTAACCGTCATCGTTGATGCTGCCGATGAGAAACTCGGCCACTTTGCGTTCTTCGTCAGCCGCTCCTGTAAAATTGAGCTGCTGAAGCAGGTGCTGTTGCAGGGATTCTTGCTGGACAATGGAGTCAAAAAAGTGCTGACGTTGTTCCTCCTGCTCGGGCGACCGGGCGCGGAACGAACTCGTCTGGGCAAAATACTCACGCCATTCGTCGTCGAGCTTGGAGAGGACTTCAAACTCCTGTTTGAAATCCTGGTCTTCCTTCGCGGCGTCGCCCGCGACGGGAGATTCACTGTCGGCGTCAACTTCAACGCGAGGTTCATCCTTGGACACTTCCTCCAGCAACGGGTTCTGTTGGAGTTCCTCGTGCACCAATGCGTTCAGTTCCAACGTCGGCACCTGGAGCAAATGCAAGCTCTGCTGGAGCTGCGGTGCCAAAATCTGCTGCAGCGACAGCCGCTGAACTTGATGCAACCCTGGACCTTGAGCCATTAGTGCGAATTCCTTTTTGTCACGTCCGTGCCGCAACTATAACCCCCATTATCAGCAAGGGAAAGACCAAAAATACTGAATCCTGCTTGAGTCGCGCGCCATCGTGTGTAGAATCAACTTTCGTGGGGATACAAGTCACAGTTCTCGGGACCGGCAGCGCAGGCAATTGCACATTGATCGAAACGGAGGCTACGGCGATTCTGGTGGATGCTGGCCTGAGCAACCGACAGATCATGCAGCGGTTGGCATTGATTGGCCGCAACCTCGATCAACTCGATGCGATTCTTCTCACTCACGAACACGGCGATCACACACGCGGCTTGCATGTACTCTGCAAAGAGCACACTCTCCCTGTTTACGCCAATCGCCTGACGGCGGAAGCGTTCACCGCTGACTTCGAGTGCAACGGGCGCAGAAAAATATCGTGGCGGCTTTTCTCGACTGGCACCCACTTCGATATCGGCGATCTGATGGTTGAAACCTTCAGCGTCCCACACGATGCGTATGACCCGGTTGGATTCGCCATCCATCACGGGAGGGTTGCGATCGGGGTATTGACCGATCTGGGGCACGCGACGAAGCTGGTTGTCGAACGCGTCCGCGCCGTGGATGCGCTCGTGCTCGAAGCGAATCACGACATCAAGCTGCTGCAAGAAGATACTGCCAGACCTTGGGCCCTCAAACAGCGCATCATGAGCCGCCACGGTCATCTCAGCAACGACGCGGCGGCCGCGCTGGCCGGCGAGATTGTCAACGACCGGTTGCGCCATGTTTTTCTGGCGCATTTGAGCCGCGACTGCAATCGTCCCGATCTGGCGCAACAAGTGGTCAACAGCAAGCTACGCCAGATTGGCGCCAATCACGTTGCCGTTGCAGTCTCCAGTCAAGACAAACCGACGGCTACGCTGAGTGTATGATTGTCGGAGTTCCACGCGAGATCAAAAACAACGAGTACCGGGTTGGTCTCCTGCCCGTCAATGGCGAGGCGCTTGTCCAAGCCGGTCACACGGTGCTCGTGGAACGCCACGCTGGCGAGGGAAGCGGTGCTTACGACGCCGATTACCGCGCCGTCGGAGCCCGGATCGTTTCCTCACCGAGAGAAATTTACCGTCGCGCGGATCTGATTGTGAAGGTCAAAGAGCCGCAACCGTCCGAGATTCCATGGTTGCGACCGGGGCAGATGTTGTTCACCTACTTTCATTTCGCTGCGGACAAAGCGCTGTTCGTCGCGATCCTGCGCAGCCAAATCGTCGCCATCGCGTACGAGACCATCCAGTTGTCTGACGGTTCGCTGCCCCTATTGACCCCGATGAGCGAGATCGCCGGGCGCATGGCGGTGCACGAGGGCGCCAAGTATTTGGAAGAGCCGATGAAGGGCCGCGGCCTGCTGTTGGCGGGAGTGCCCGGCGTTGCCCCTGCCGAGGTCGTCATCCTCGGGGGCGGCGTCGTGGGCGCGAATGCAGCCAAGATGGCAGCCGGACTGGGAGCCGACGTCACGATCCTCGACGTCAATCTGAATCGGTTGCGCTACCTCGATGACGTAATGCCGCCCAACGTGAAAACGCTGATGAGCAACGCGCATAACATTCGCGACCAAGTGCGGCAGGCGGATTTGCTGATCGGTGCGGTTCTCCGCACGGGCGCACGCGCGCCGATGCTGGTGAGTCGTCAGTTGGTGAGACAAATGAAGCGTGGCGCGGTGATTGTCGATGTCGCCATCGATCAAGGAGGCTGCATTGAAACGTCACGACCGACGACGCATGCTCATCCGACGTACGTCGTCAACGGAGTCGTGCACTATTGCGTTACGAACATGCCGGGCGCCGTGGCGCACACCTCGACGCTGGCGCTGACCAACGCCACGTTCCCCTATGTCTTCGAAATCGCCAACAAAGGTTACCACCGAGCTGCGCGAGATAATTCCGCAGTCGCGGCGGGATTGAACATCGTGCGCGGCAAAGTCCTCTACCGCGACCTCTCACGGCTTTACCGCCTGCCGCTCACCTCGCTCGGTGCCGCCTGAGGGCGGTCAGCGACAGTAGTAACCACCGCCAGAGTAATAGTACACGGGTGGCGAGTAATAGTAGCGGTAAACTACCGGCGGCGGATAGTAGTAGTACGCCGCAGGCGGCGGACAATAGCTATAGTAAAAGCCGTAGGAGTGGGGGGGGATAGTACCAAGTGCAATGGCTTCCATAGCCGCAACTGAATCCAAAGCCCACACCAGCGACCGCCGGGACGGCAACGAGCACGGTCAACAGAAGTGCCGCTCCGCTTCCGCTGATTATTCTCAACATTCTTCTCATACGTTCCTCCATTCACTCATTCGACGGACACATCCCAATGTTATTCAAGCCCGGCGAAAATGCAACTGCCGCGCCGGTTGTGAGTTACAGCTCCTGTCTTCGCCGGGCAGCCAGACTGTCCGAGTTGATAAGCGATAAGGCCCTGCGCTGCACCAGCGCGCATTCGCGCCGTCATTTCGCGTAGCACGCAGGCATTCGGCAGCATGTGCGGGCGATTCATCTGATTCGGTTCGAAGCTCCCGGTTCGCGGCTCCCGCGCCCCAGCCGTGCGGTGCACCAAGGCGTGGCGGACTATCCAGATATGCTTGAACGGCGCTCTTCCCTTGGCCCTGTCCAACCCAAATTACCAACCATTCACGAAGCTGAAATCCTTCGGGGTGTTTGACAAGAAAGCTGCACTTTGGCAGGCCAATCATGAAGCGGCACACGGCAATCCTAGGCTTATTGGCTCTGGCCATCGGCGCGCGCCGACATTGTCCACCTCAGCACCGGCAAGACTCTCTCGGGCCATGTTGCCAGCTACGCGGACGACTCGTTTGAACTGCGACCCACCAATGCCACGCCGATGATAGTACCAGCCAACACTGTCGCCTCTATCGATTTCTCGCGGGGCGTCGTCCCGGCCACCGTTGAACTGGTCGGGCAGAAACAACTCTCTGGCAAGATCTGGCTTTACGCTCGCGGGGCGCTGAGCTTCGATGACGACAAGACTCAGACAACTAGAATCCCGTCGGCGAAAACCTCGCCGGTCTCGTTCAGCGCTGAGCCTGTTCCGGAAAAACCGGCGCCACCTTCCCGCCCGAAATCTGCCCGCCCACCGACCGACACCCCTCCCACCACCGGCCCAAAGGTGGAGATGATCAGCCGCTGCGATTAGGTCGATATCCAGAAACACTGCGCGTCCGGCAAGATCACCATCGTTGATTTCTATGCCGATTGGTGTGAACCGTGCCGGAGTGTCGGGCCGGTTTTGGAACAACGCGTTAACAAAGACGACGACCTGATCCTTCTCAAGGTTGACATCGCCCGCTGGGATTCGCCGGTTTGCAAACAATACGGCATTCGCTCCATTCCCTACATCTCCGTGTACGACCACCGTGGCAACAAGGTCGGCGAACTGACCGGTTTCAACAACGCCACTTTTGAGGCCTACACCACCCGCGCCCGTTAACGCGCAACAACGACGGCGTGAGGCAACTCCGTAAACGACTACACGAGATCGCACGCCTCGGGCGGCATCCAGTGGGCGTCTTGGCCCTCCCATTTCACGTTGCAGCCGATGGGATTGGTCAAGGGGATGCTGACGGGCTTGCCGGCCAGATGTTCGGTCAGAGCTTGATCGAGATTGTTGACCGCCATCTTCGAGGTGTCGCGCGGACTGTCCACGCCGCGGCCGGTGTAAACGAGCTTGCGGTTCTTGTCGAAAATGTAGAAGTGCGGGGTGCGCAACGCGCCGTAGGCGCGGGCCACGTTCTGCGATTTGTCGTAGAGGTACAGCCACGGGAATTTGTGCGTCTTCATGCGCTCGACCATGTGCTCGAACGAATCTTCGGCGTAGGTGTTTTCGCTGTTGGAATTGATGCCGACGAACTTCACCCCTTGCGGGATGAATTTCGTGGCCGTCTTGCGGGTCACTTCATCCGAGCCAATGACGTAGGGACAGTGGTTGCAGGTGAAGAAGATCACCAGCACCTTGGAGTCATTGAAATCGGCCAGTCGGTAGGTTTTGCCGTCGGTCGCCGGCAGCTCGAAATCGGGAGCGCGCTCGCCGAGTTGTAGTGTGAAAGCCATGTTGATCCTCCTGCGTTATTCGCCGTTGAGAGTCTAACCGTTGAAGTTCATTTTCGCAAGCTGCTGCAAGCAGCTTCGCGGGTTGTGGTGTAGGCCGACACTGCGTGTCGGCGAAACGGCCCTTGAATCGTCGCCGGCAAGGACGCGGACTGCTAGCTCCAAATCGCGGCGACTCGCGGCGTTGGGCCCGGCGGCGGTCAGCTACTAGACCGGTCACTACGTATACTAGTGCACTGTAACGCTTGAACCTGATACATGTCGCATTTGGCTATCGTTATTGATCTGATTGTGCATTGTGCGTTTTGCGTAGTGCTTATGTGTACGGGCATGTCAGAACCAAATGTTACAGTGAACTAGATCGGCCCGATGATTGGCGGCGCGCTAACGGGCTTGGTGTATAAGAGTTTCTTCTTGAGCAAGACTTGATCGCAAATCACGGGAAGGCCGTACGAAGCGGAGTTGTCAGATTTCCGGAAACGCTTCGCTCAAATCGTAGCCGCCTTTGAAATCCTCGCGGCGATCGGTAGGAAGCTTTCCAAAGTATCCAGCCTCGCAAAATCGGAAAACAATTTCGCCGACGTCTTCGCTGTTTTCGATACCCCAAGCGTTGAGCCTGTGTTTCGCACCGTTTCCAAATCGCAAAAGAGCGAGCGTCCGAAATGTTTCCAGTAATTCAGTAGCAGAGATCCCATCACTCGCCCTCTTGTCGTCGGCGCGACGCTTCATGTCCATCGCGTAATCTAGGGCTTCCCAGACAAAATCATATGCGGCTGCGGCAAAACGTGTATCCTGAGTCACAATGCGCCGAATAATCTCACTGGAGGGGCTGATCTCTTGGAGGAATGCAACCGCTGGTTCCAAGACCGCAGGCGCGTGCTGAGCGCACTGTGCACACAAGCTTTCTCTTGAGACAATGCCGCGAATCCTTGTTGTCAAATGAACCAAGCTATCACGCTGACCACATCTCTCGCAAAGCATGCAGATCACTCCTCTGTTTTTCCGCCGAACAAATACATTTGCGGTGGTCCTTGAGTTTCGCCCTTCGCGCTCGAATCCTGCGAGCCTGACTTTTCGCCTTCCACCTTGCGCTTGCGTTGCGCCAGCTTCGGTTTGCCTTCTGCTGACAGCTCGGCTTCTTCCAGATTTGCCAACACTTCCTTGGCGCGGGCGATGACTTCTCGCGGCAGACCGGCGAGACGCGCGACTTGGATGCCGTAGCTCTTGTCGGTGCCGCCGGGCAGGATTTTGTGGAGGAAGATCACCTGCTCGTGCCACTCGCGGACGGCGACGTTGTAGTTCTTCACGCGCTGAAGCATTGACGCCAGCTCCGTCAACTCATGATAGTGAGTCGCGAAAAGCGTTTTGACCCCGATCTTGTGCAAAAACTCTGCCACCGCCCACGCGATGCTCAGCCCGTCAAACGTGCTGGTGCCACGTCCAATTTCGTCGAGCACGACCAGACTCTTTGGCGTCGCGTTATTCAGGATGTTGGCGGTCTCATTCATCTCAACCAAGAACGTGCTCTGACCGTGCGCCAAATCATCCGTCGCGCCTACGCGCGTGAAAATCCGGTCCACCAACCCGATTGTGGCACGCGACGCCGGAATGAATGAGCCGATCTGCGCCATCAACACCAGCAGCGCCACCTGCCGGATGTACGTGCTTTTACCCGCCATGTTCGGGCCGGTGATGATAAGAATCTGGTTCTCCGTGTTGTCCAGCTTCGCGTCGTTGGGCACGAACCGCTCTTCGATCAACGTCTGCTCCAGCACGGGATGCCGCCCGTCTAGGAGGTCAATCGTATCGCCATCGTTGACGGTCGGCCGGCAGTAGTTCTGATGCCTCGCAAGTTCGGCAAATCCCGCCAGCACGTCAAGCGCGGCGATGGCGGTGGCCGAGCGCTGGATCTCCAGAGAATTCTCTTCCACCTTGGCCCGTATCTGCTGAAACAGCTCGTACTCGAGCGCGTTGGCGCGTTCCTCGGCGCCGAGAATCTTGTGTTCCATCTCCTTCAACTCTGGCGTGACAAAACGTTCGCCGCCAGCGATGGTCTGTTTGCGGATGTAATCACTCGGCACTTTCGGAAGGTTCGTCTTGGTGACTTCGATGTAGTAGCCGAACACCTGATTGTAGCGCACCTTCAGCGACGCGATGCCCGTGCGCTCGATCTCGCGTTGCTGCAACGCTGCGATCCATTCCTTGCCTTCCGTCGAAGCGCGGCGCAGTTCGTCCAACTCGGCGTTGTATCCCGGCCTGATGATACCGCCTTCTTTCAGCGCCAGCGGCGGCACATCCTCAATGACACTGGAGATAAGGTCGAGCAACTCGGGAAGCTCGGTGATTTGGGAAGTGAGGTTGGCCAGAAGATTTGTGGGAGCGGCGTCCTCGCCGCGATCCCCCAAGCCTGGTCGCGGCCGGGAGGCCGCTCCCACAAGGACATCGAGCGTCTTCTTCAGCTTCGGCAGAGCCGCGAGAGATTCCTTCACCGCGGCGAGGTCGCGGGCGTTGCCGCTGCCGGCGCTGAGGCGTCCAAGCGTGCGTTCCATGTCGCGCACGCCGTGCAACACATCGCGGAATTCCGCGAGCGTTTGCGGGTCATCGCAAAAAAACGCTACGACGCTCTGACGCTCCACGATTTGTTCCACGTCTCTCAGTGGATGCGTCAGCCATTCGTGCAGCAGGCGCGCGCCCATCGGCGTGAGCGTCCGGTTGAGGCAACCGAGCAGCGTGTGCTTGGCGACCCGCCCCGACACGCTCGTGTCGAGGTGCGACCGCGGCGATTCCAGTAACTCAAGGTTCCGCTGCGTGACCGCGTCCAAGACCATGAAATCCGTCACGCTGTAAACCTGCAGCCGATGGATGTGCGATGTGTTGCGTCGCAACGAGTGTTGGAGATAGTGCAACACCGCGCCCGCCGCACCGATGCCCGCTTTCAAATCCGCCGCGCCGAATCCGTCGAGCGATCGGGTTTTGAAATGATCGCGCAACGTGAAAAACGCGGTGTCGCGTTCGAACGTCCAGCCGTCGTGGGGAGTGAGGGAAGCATGGACCGTGGAGCGCGGAGCGTCAAACAACGCTTTGGCTTCGTCGAGCCACTCGGCAGGAACGATGACCTCGGCGGGGCGCACGCGGGACAACTCGTTGTGGAGTTGTTCGACCGTCGAAAGCTCGGTCACTTTGAAATCGCCGGTGGTCAGGTCGATCAGCGCGAGACCGAGTTTTTCGCCGGGACAAATCGCTGCGAGAAAATTATTCCGCTCGGCGTGCAGGATGTGCGCGTCGAAATGTGTGCCGGGGCTGAGGACTTGGGTGACGTCGCGGTTGACGAGTTTGCCGGGCCTAGCTTCCTCAAGTTGGTCGCAGAGTGCCACCTTGCGGCCGGCGCGGAGGAGTTTGCCGATGTAGCTCTCGGCGGCGTGGTGTGGGATGCCGCACATCGGGACGTCGTTGCGGTGCGTGAGGGCAAGGTTCAACAGTTGCGAGCCGATCTTCGCGTCGTCGAAAAACATCTCGTAGAAATCGCCGAGCCGAAACAACAACAACGCATCGGGCGGAATCTGGTGCTTCACGCGCCGATACTGCTGCATCATCGGGGTCAGCCCGTTGGATTGCTGCTGGGATTGCCTGCTCGCCATCGCGGGAGGATTATAGCGATGGGCCGGGAGTGGTCACGCCGGAAAAATCTTTCTCATTTTGCATCCCGAAGCTGTGTCTCCGACCGCAAAGGCCACCGCACCCAGCCTACGGCGCGGATGCCCAGCCGCGGCACTCCCGGCCGTTGAGTCAGAAACGCAACTTTCTCCTCCTGCGTCATCAGCGAGACGATGTTGTTGACCCGCTCTTCGATCGGCAGAGCGGGATTCTGAAAGGGCTATTCGTACTGCGTGAAGGCACGCGCGCCCGCCAGCGCAAGGCACAGGCCGGACACCAGGGATGAGGTGAATCGGAACTTCATGAGACCGAGATCATCGGTAGCGGTAAAGTTTCACGCGTTGGATGGCGTAATTGTCGGCCCGGAATCGCAGCGCTTTCCACTCCGGCGTTTCGTCGCCGTTCAACCGGCGGCCCGGCACCCAGCGGCCATCCGTATAAACACCTTCTTCCACCGTGCCCAAGCCCACGCCTTCGGACGGATTTGTCGCTGAAGCGAAATAAACGTTCATGCCCCGGCCCACGATCACATAGTCATCCGGCCCGGTCGCGATGAACAGGCCGGCGACGCATTCGGGAGACGTGCTGGAATTGGCCGAACCAAACGAGCGTGCCGAATAACGTGCTTCGAAGTTGTAGTTTCCCAGCCGGACGGTTTGCGGCGCGCCGTCGCGCTCCAGCAAAAGGGCGGTCATCGTGCCTTTGCCCTGATGTTCCAGAATCAGCGGGGCCACTTGCGAGAGGACGTCGTAAGCGCGGGACAGTTCCGTGTCGGCGCCGGCGGATCTGTCGATCCCGAACGGCGAATAGCCGATGGCATCGCGCCTGCCGAAGGCCCAGATCGCGTTGGCCACACCGCGCGCATCGCCGCGCGACTCCGGGATGAAGAGTGGATTGCCTGCCCGCGTGAACTGCGCACACACTTCCTCAAACTCCTGCACGTAAAGGTCGGGAGCCAGAATGTCCACTGCGGGCGCGCCGGCCTGCCAGACATTGATCACTTGAGGCAAGGGTCCGCCGCAGGGATACGTGCCGGGCCAAGCATGGTCGCGCTGTTGCAACCACGCGTTCACATACATCGGGATGTTGTATTTCGCCTTGCCCGCCTCGGCCACTTTGCCGACGTAACGGGCGTAATGCCACGCCATGAAAATCTCATCCACCGGCCAGTACAGCTTCCGCCAGGCGGTTTCGTGCTCTTCCGCGGTCATCGGCGGACTTAACGTGCGGACCGGAATCTCCTTGCTCGCGGGTTTGCCCGGCCCGAAAACTTCCGTCCAAGTGCCCGAGGTCTTGAAACCGTTCGCCGCCCAAACGTCGCGGAACTCCGGCACGAGCGCGTCCTTGTGTTGCTGAAGGTAGTCCATCAACTCCTTTGGCACTTGTCCCGCAAACGCCTTGTTCGCCGCTGGACTGTAGTCGCGGGAATCTTCGAGGACACCCACTTCGTTTTCCACCTGAATCATGAGAACGGTGTGCTTCCTACCATCCACTTCGCGCAAATGTCGCATGAGCGCGGCGAAAGCCCGGGCATCGGCGTCGCGGTTGGCGTCGCTCAAGGTGGTCAGTGTGTTCAGGCTCTTGCCCTGCTCACTCTGGACGAGCGGGAACCGCGCTTGGTTGGTCTTGACCCAGAGCGGCTGATAGGTGGATTTGCCGTTCTTCCAACTGCCGAACCACAGGATAACCAAGTGAAGGTTGTTGGCCCGCGCGTCATTGATCAACCCATCCAAGAGTTTGAAATCGAATTTGCCTTCCTCTGGCTCGATCAATTCCCAACTGACCGTCGCGAGCACCGTGTTGATATGGGTCGCCGTCAACTTGGGCCAGAGCGGTCTCATGTAAGCCAGGCTGGACGCGCTGGAGTTGTTCAGTTCCGCCGCGAGGGCGAGGAACGGTTTGCCGTCCACGATCAACTGCGTGGCGGCGCATTGCTTCCTCAGATGAGGAATGGTGGCTGCGGTTTGTGACTGCGCGCTTGTCGTCGTCAATACAAGCCCGACGCAGGCGGCAACCAAGGAAGGGAGGTTTTGTTTCATGTTGGTTGTTCAGTATTCCAACTTGCTGGCAAAAATCAATTTCGATTCGGACGTTCAAAGGCGCTGAACCTGCGGCGCGCGCCAGCCAGCTCTTTTCCCTGCGCTTCGCCGCGCAACCATGCTCTGGCGCTGATACCTGCTATTCCCACTTGTTGGCCGCCACGCGGAGGCGAAAAGCGCTGCCGATGGGGTTCTCCGGCACCAGACGGATGTCGTAGCCCGGCGCGGGAACCTGCCCGGCCAGCGGCACCGGCGCGGCCAGCGTCAGCGATGCCGCGAAGACGGCGAGAGAAAATGCGAGAAGCAGGCATCGAATCATGAATGATCTCCGAATGTGAGGCGCCGTCCGCCTGGCTTCGCCTCGTTCATCAGCAAGCCGGCATTATTGTCTCGTGGTTTGTTCCTTTCGTTCGATCTCATTTCAATCACCAGCGCAATACGACCGTCTGTTGTCCGGCGGCGGGCAGCCTAACCGACAGACGACCGTCCACCGCACCATACTTGAAGGCCACCACCTTCCCGCCGGTTTCCACAGCGCGCGGCGGTTTCCCGGTCCAGGCGGCGAACTCGCCGCCATCGCGCAGCATGACGGAGTAACTGCCGTCCTTGTTCCATCCCTTTGCCGTCACCGCGCCGGTGCTGTTGGATTTGTCCGCCAGACCGAGCACTGCCACGCCCCGATCCACCGGCGCGAAGGAAACAATTTCCCAGGCACCCTCGGCGAGCTTGACCGGCTCGCGATCCGCGCGTTTGCAGCGCCAGACGCGCTTGGACTGCCGCGCGAACGCGGCGAACTCCTCGCCCTTCAAATCCGGCGCGTCCGACGGCGACACGAACCCTTCCAGCATCTTCTGATCGGCCGCATTGCGGTGGTAGTTCGCGTTGAATGCGCCGATCACGGCGCAGTCGCGGTTGTAGTTGAAAACCTTGAGCAGCACCGGATCGCGCGTCACGTCGGCGAACAGGCAGTCGCGCGTCGGCCGGCCCGCGTTGTCGGCGCGCAAGAGAGTGCCATCGGAGAGAACAAGTTCCCGCAAGACATCGAAGTTGTGCCCATCGGGCGTGTCCGACACGTAAACGGGCCCGCCCGAAACCGCGCGTCCACCGGCGTGAAACGAACCCATCGGATGTCCCGACTGGAACATGTCCCAATCCGGCTGCATGAACTCGCCGAACCACACGCCGACCTGCGCGTTGCAGTAGAGGTGCTGGCCATGCGTCTCGGGTTTGGTTGGCCAGAAGTCAATCGAGGTGCGCATGTCCGTGGACAGCGGCGAGCAGTAATACGTCTCCATCGCGTTGGCCATGCAATTGATGAGCCGGCCGTGGAAGTATTTGTTCACCGATTTTTCCAGCGCCTCACGATAGGCGCGCGTGAGCGCCACGCGCCCGCCCAAGCCGGCGGCGACGCCTTCGATGGCGGACTGGCTGTCCACCTTCACACCGTCTACGCCCTGCGCCTTGAGCCGTTTGTGGTAATCGTCGTAGAACTTGCCGATTTTGTCGGCGGGCACGACGCCGACCATGTGGCCCCACCAATTTGTGTTCAAGTTGGGGTTCATCTTCAGGATCGCCGGACTGAATGAGCGTCCGATGTCACGCACGCCGTAGTCGCGGCAGCGAGTCACCATCCACGCCGCCCCAGTAACCGATGAAGGCGTGCCAGACGAGAAACTTGCGGACCTTGAATTCTTGCTTGGCCAGGCGCACCGTCGGCTTGAGATCGCCGCCGAACCGCGCTTGATTGACACTCAGAGAAATCAGCCGCTCCTCGCCGCCCGGCATCTTTTTGTAATCCTGCCAGCCGTCGTCGAGAATCAGCAGGCGCGGCTCGACGTTGCCGGCGGCGAACGAAGCTAGGCCCGTCCGCACTTTGTCCGCCGACACCTCTCTGTAAAACGAGTACCACGTACACCAGCCGAAGTAGTCCACGAAATCCGGAAGCGGTTTGTCCCGGCGCAGCTTGCCCGTGCCAAGCCATTTTATCACGGCGCGCGCCCTGGCGTCCGACGTGGCGTAAGGATCGCGACCGACCGACACGAACAACGCCACGCCGCCTTTGCCGGTCACGGCGGGATCGGCGGTTTCGCCCGTTAGCTTAAGGCCGTTGGCCTCGCCGCTCAGGGTGAAACAAAACGCGCCGTCCATCAGCGGGACGAGCATCACGCAATCGCCGGTTCCGGTTTCCGCCAGCAGCCATTGCGTTTCCAGTTTCACGTCGGCGGGCGCGCGGCCGGCGGCGGGCACCATCCAGAACGGCTCGTCGCGATGGCAACTCGTGAACCGTTGCAGCCCGGCAATGGTGCCGAGGGGTGATTGGATGAGCGAACCGGAATTCGCAACCGTCATCCGCAGGAAAACGCCCGCGCCGGTCGGGTCTTTCACGATGGCGAACCCGGAAGGAACATTCTGCAACACGGGGCGGTCTCTGTTCCAAAGCGTGCCGTTGCGCAACGAGTAATCTTGCGCGGCGCCCGCGTTTGTGACCGCCAGCACAAGTGCCAAGCATGCCAATGAAAGAGCAGCGATTGATTTCATATTTCGTTTTTTGTTTTCAAGCCAAGTCCCGTCGCGCCGGACTCTGGCAGAGTCCGGCACTCGCGTTTGAACAAACACTCGAATCGCTCGCTGGATGATGTTTGCCCCGGCTTATCGGCCGGCCGACGACTGGACAGTCCACGCCACTTTGCCGGCCAGCGGGTCGCTCGCAAGTTTGAAGGCATTGCCCTGCTTCGCGAGCAAGACTTCGACCAGCTTGTTGTCCACCGGCAGACAGACCAAGCCTTTCGCGGTGGCCGCGTCTTTCGCGAACACCACGAGATCGAGCTTCGACCAATCCATTCGCATCGTGGACTGCGCAAGCTTGATGTGCGGCAGCACCGTGCCGTCGCGCACGAGCATCACGACGGGAATAGGGCCCGCCTCGATTTTCTGCCAGCCGCCGGGGTAATTCTTCCCGGTCTGGTAATCAATCCAGTACCCCGGGGGAAGATACACGTCGCGGCCGGTTGCGTTCTCGTGCATGAGCGGCGCCACGAGCACGCTGGAGCCAAACAGGTATTCGTCGTCCACCTGCCACGATCCGGGGTCGTCGGGATATTCGATGAATAGCGCCCGCAGCATGGGCAGCCCGCGTTCGGAGCAATCCTTGGCCTGCGCGTAAACGTACGGCATGAGCTTGTACTTGAGTTCATCGATGGTCCGGAAGTCGTTCATGAATCCGGCGCTGTAATTCCACGGCTCCTTCGGCACCGCGCCGTGGCACCGCGTGTGCGAAGTCAGGACCCCGAACGCCAGCCAGCGGCGGTAAAGGTCTTCGGTCGCCCGGGCCACGAAGCCGCCCACGTCATGGCTCCAGAACGAAAACCCGCAAAGTCCGAACGACAATCCGCCGCGCAACTCCGCCGCCATGCCATCGTCCGTATTCTCCGCGTCGCCGCCCCAGTGGATCGGATAACGCTGGCTGCCGGCCCACGCGCTGCGCGCCCAGATGACATTTTCGCCCGTCACCTTCTTCGTGATATCGGCGACGGCCTTGTTGTAGCGCAACGGATAGAGGTTGTGTTCGTAGAAGCCCGTGCGCCCGGAGGCGAAGAGACCGTTGTTCGGCGCGGCCTCGCCGAAGTCCACCTTGATCGCGCCGACACCCATTTTCAATAGGTTGGCCAACTTGCCTTGATACCATTCGACCGTGGCCGGGTTCGAAAAATCCAGCACGGCATCCTCGCAAGGCAGATTGCCCTTGGCGTCGCGGACTACCAGGTTCTTTTCAACCAGCTCGTTGAACAGGGTGTTCTTCGGCACAAAATACGGCAGTTGCCAGAGCGAGATGTGGAATCCGTCGCTTTTCAAATCTTGGATCATTTTCAACGGGTCTTTGAAGCGCGACATGGAGAACTGATAATCACAGCGCCAATCGGTTTCAAACCAGCCGGTATCGAGATGGATCACATCGCACGGGATCCGGTTCTCGCGCAATTTCGCCGCGACGTCCCGGACCTGTTGTTCGGCGGAATACGTGCAACGACTCATCCACAGGCCGAATGACCACAGCGGCGGCATCGGCGATCTACCGGTAAGCTTCGTGTATTCGTCTAGAATCTCCTTGGGCGAACCTAGGAAAACAAAAAGGTCCAGTTCATCGTCGCCCAACATCATCGCGTTGACCCCGCTGAAATAATTTCCAAAATCGCACGTGATCGGAGCGGTGGTGTGCATGAACATGCCGTAACCGCGGTTGCTCATGAAAAACGGGATCGGTTTGTACATCCCCTGGTTCTGAATGCCATTGGCGTCGTCGGTCCAAAGCACGATCTTCTGCCCGCGCTTGTCCAAGGCGGTGAACGATTCGCCGCAGCCGAAGATTTTCTCGCCCGGCGAGAGTGTGAACGCCGCGCTCATGCTCCGCGAATAATCCGCCGCGCGGCGCACGAACGAGAACGGCAGGATGGGCGTGAAGGTGCTGGAGTTGTCAGTGTCGTGGTCCGTTTTGGTGAGCAACCGGCCCTGCGCGTCACGGATTTCGAGGTGCCAGGGTTTCTCGATGATCGTGATCGAGCCGGCCGCGCCGGTGTAACGGTGGCCGCCCTCGATCTTCGAGTATTTCCACGAGTCATCCTTCGGCACCGGTCCGTCCAGCATCAACGATTCGACCTTGGCTAACTGCGGCCCGCTCGTGACGCGAATGCGCAGCGTCTTGGGCGAAACGAATTCGATGGAGAACGGGAGCGTTGGGTTGGCCTCGTATTCATTGGTCGGAAACTCATTCGGCCGCACCGGGCGGATCACCGCCAGCATGTTGTCGAACGCCTGGCGTGTCACGTACTCCGCGCGCTGATAAGTAATTGTTCCGGAGTGCGTGGTCGGATCGAAGCTGGCGAGCCGGTCGGCGAGATAATAAGTGTCCGAGAAGTCCCGAAAATCGCCACTGACATCAATCGGGTCGTTGAGCAGCGGCAGTTGCGGGTTGGCGGCAACCAGTTGATGCGTCGAACCGATCCAAAGACCTGCGCACAGGCAGGTGAGGACCGCCGTTTTGTTTTGTCTGTGTTTCAGTTTCATTGTTCATTCAGTAGAAGGTTACTTCTCGGCTGCAAACACACTGTAGCTGTGCGGCAGCAGATGGACGTTGAAGGACACACGCCGCTCGCCGCCGCCACGGCCACCACCGCGTCGGCCCTGCCCGGATCCTTCCTGCGGCGCCTGCCCGGCGACGACTTCGTCGGTTACAAGATTGCGCAGCTTGTTGAAGTCGCCAGTCACGCCGAGCCGCACGTCGGTTTCAGTGTGCTGATAATTTTGCGCGATGAACGTGTTGTTGTCATACGCAAACAGCGCAACGTGGCTGGGTCCGTCCAGCCGCACCGGAAAGCCGGTCATCACGTAATTCTTGATCGCGGTCGTGACGCTCGGCGGCAGTCGGTAAAGGTCGTTGAAGTTTTCGGGAATCGTCCAGACGTAAAGGACGCCCCGTGAATAACGATCCATGAGCAGCAATGGGTAGCCTCGCCCGTTGGCCAGCGCTCGCACGAGCTGCCATGCGTCGTTGGTGAGGAATCGGATGTCCGGGAACAGGATGTCGCCCGCTTGCTCGCTGCCCAGACTGGGCGCGTTGCCGGGGCCGAAGCCGCTCTGATATTCGTGCGTCAGGATTTTCCGGTCGGTGTACTGCAGCTCGACGATGTCTTCGATGCCCTTGCCTTGCAGCGCGCGAAGCAGTCCCGAGGTGATGACGACCGATTTGCCAGCCACCAACTGGCCTTTGATTTTTGTGACAATGTCGGGATCGAAGGCGGCGGCTTCGGTGAGCAGGACAAGGTTCGCGTTGGTGGGGAACGTTGGGTAAAGCTCGATGGGAATGCCGATCATGCCGAAATAATTATGGAGGAAATCTTCGGCCCACGCATGCGGAGGACGGTAGCTCGCGATGCCGATCGGTTTGCCCAGTTTACCGAGGAAGGCGTCGGCCTTCACCAACGCGTCTCCGGCCACGCGACCCCACGTGAGGACCGCGTTGCTGCCCACTGTGGATTGCACCGATTGCTGCAGTCGATTGAAGTCGAAGCTGGTGGGCAGGTCCTGCCAGTTCGTGCGCGCGCCGGCGCGGGCGGGTTGCGTGACACCGCCCCACTGGAACAGCATCATCTCCGGCGCCTTGGCGAACACCGTGTTCACCAATTGCTCGGCGTAGCGGTCCGAATACCGCAGGCTGCCGGTGTCCACCCAGCCGCCACCGTTGCGGCCCGGCGCAATGTTCTCGAAGTAGCGGAAGATCAGATAGCTCTCGTACGACTGGAGGTTCTGATCCGTCGCTTCGGGATCGCGCGTTTCGGTGCCGGTGTAAATGCCGTCGAACCGCCCGGGTTCCTTCTCCAGGTCGAAGCCCGACCCTGCGAAGTGTTCGTACCAGTTCGGAAACTTGATCACCATCTTGACCCTAGGATTGACGGCCTTGGCTGGTTTGATCAGCAGGCTTTCCGCCGCCTCATTCATCAGATCCAGCCGGAATTGCGTCCAGCTCCGGTTCCCCTTGGCTGCTATGTCCGAATCGTCCTTGGTCGTCACAAAGAAGAAATCGTCCTGGATGATTTCGTCGAAATGCCGCGCCGCAAGTTCGATGGCGTTCTTGATGAATTCCCGGTCGGCGGGATCCGTGTAACAAAAGGACTTGAACTGCCCGCCGCCGGGATAGCTCCCGTCGGAAAAGCACGTGCCGCCGGCGACTTTGACGCCGCGGTCCACGAAGAATTTCTTCACCGTCTCCAGTTCCTGGTCCGTCGCCAGCGTGCGGTCGCGTTGCGCTTCGATGTACACCTTGTCCACCTGCAACTGGTCGGTGATCCGCTGCCACTGGTTGCTCAGGTTTGCCGGGTTTTGCGCCAGTTGGCGCACCGTCCCGACCACCATGTAAACGGTGACCTCGAAATTGGTGTAATGCCCGGCACGCGCCGCGGCTGGGAACAGAAGCGAGCACAGCAACAGCCCGAAGGCCAAGCGAGGGATGCGAAGGATTGTTCTCATAATCAGCAACGAGGTGCCAAGTTTGATGCGAAGCCAAGACGCTCCATATTTCAATTACCAGTCCGGCACGAGCGGCTTGCGTTGGCCCACAGCGCGGGCGTTGATGGTTAGGGCAGACACGTGATTCTGAACAAGGTCATGGTGCCAAACTCTAGGATGATGTCAAGCCAACACGCGTGTTCATTCGTTGCCCGTCAAATCCCGCCGCGCTTTGACGAGGAGGCGATTCGCCGCTTCGAAGTATAGGCGTTCGGGCAAGTTTGGCTTCGACCAGGGCGCGGTTCGAAGGTGTGGTGAAGTTCCTTGCGCCAAGCGTCCACTTCGGCCCACCGTATTGCACCGCGTTTGGCCGTGAGCACTCGGTCGCGGTGCACCTCGACGCGCACCCACACGCGGGCGTCGCGCAACGTGGTCGCGCCGGCGAATAGCAAGCGCAGCAGGTGGATGGCGGGTTTCCAGCGCACCGCGCCGTGGTTGCGGATGTCCTGCTCGATCTCTTTGAACTGCGACATGGCGTAGCTCTTGAAGGTCTGGAAAATCATCTGCGCCAGGAACTGCTGGCACAGTGCCAAGAGTTCTTCACCCAGCGGTGCGCACTTCTCGACCATCGGTGAGTAGAGACATTTCAGAATGTTCGGGTTCGCCTTGAGCGCCATCGCGAAGGACTTCTGCAATTCCAGTAGCAGGCCTTGCGTGGCGTTGTTCTCGAACTGTTCCGGCGCACCGACCAGCGACCATTGCAGGCTGGCGAGCGCGAGATAAATACCGCACAGGTCGGTATCGGAGTCGTCGTCCAGTCCATACGTGCGAGAGCCGTCACTATAAGAACCAACGAGGACGATCCGATTTCGCGTAATACCTGACTCACCATCCAGATTTGAAAAGTTCGGCAGCCATAATTGCGCGGCTTTCTTGCGGTGTCTGGCCTGACTTTCTCACGACGCGCCTGCCTTTGTCTTTTATCGGCGTTCCGGCCGAGCGGCTTTCCTCTGAACGGGCTGGGAACAGGCCGCCAAAAGGAATCCGACTCGGATTTACGGGCCAGAATCCGTAGCGGCGATTGAGGTCGAACGCTTCGGCAGTGCCAAGCCTAGGGGATAAGGTTGTGGAAATTGAGCTATTGCCGCGCGTGCATCCGTTCCCGAACCCAGCGGCACACTCCGCATGAAAGAAAGGGAGCGTTTATCTTCCCGCGACAAACCCATTGACAAACGCCGACTCTATGCCCACAGTACGGCACATACTCAACCGCGCCTGCTGAGATAGCCATGCGCCCAAATTTACACATGCTCTTGCTTGACGGAATACTTCAGACGTCAGATGTCCTTCGGCACTCATGAATTCGCCTCCCCAACGCGTTTCCTATCGCCACACCGCACCCAGCAAAACCCGCAACCCTACATGAAGACCAGTTACTCGTTTTCCCGCAGAGAGTTCCTGAAGGGCTCGTTGATCGGTGGCGCCGCCGCGCTGGCCGCTTGGCGGCTGCCCTCCGCGCAAGCCGCAGAAGCGGCCCCCTCGGCGGAGCCCGTCACGGCCGCAACGAGCAAGAGCGCCACCCGTGTGGCGCTCACCGCCGGCAACGACCGTGCCAACCTAGCGTTTAATGCACTGAACCCGTTCAAACAAGAGATCGCCGCCGCCATCGGCAACAAGCGCGTCGTTGTCAAACCCAACAATGTCATCATCAACCGGCCGCTGTGCGCGAGCCATGCCGACAATCTCGAGGGCATCCTCGAGTTCCTGAAGTCCATCGGCAAGACCAATGTCGTGATCGCCGAATCTCCCGCCAAGGGATCGGCGCTCGAGGGCTTCTCCAACTACGGCTACAACAAGTTTGTCGGCCAGTATGGCGTGAAGCTGCTGGACATCGACAAGGAGGGTTTTGAGGTGATGCACTGCATCGATCAAACGGACTTCCGCCCCCGCGCGATCCGGATGTCGAAGCTGCTGGCCGGACCGGACAACTTCGTCATCTCCGCGGCCAAACTGAAGACCCACGACCTCGTGGGAGTCACGCTGTCGCTGAAGAACGTGGTCGTCGGCGCTCCCATCAAGGACGCCGGTGCCGCGCTCGGCCGCGGCGAACCCGGCGGCAGCCGATCCGACAAGGCCATCACGCATGGCGGGGGCCCGCACGGCATCAACTACAACCTCTTCACCCTCGCCTCGCGGTTGCATCCGCACCTGGCGGTGATCGACGGCTACGAGGGCATGGAGGGCACCGGCCCGGTGAACGGCACGCCAGTGGATCACAAGGTCTGCGTGGCCAGTCTTGACTGGCTCGCCGCCGACCGCGTGGCGGCCGAACTGATGGACGTCGATGTCGGCAAGATCGGTTACCTCACCTTCTGCATCCAAGCCGGCGACCTTGGCGAAGGGGATCTCAGTAAGATCGAGATCGTCGGCCCGGCGCTGAAGGATCACATCCGCACTTACCAGTTGCCGAAAACCTGGGAAAAGATCACGAGTTGGCAGCGGCCGCCGGCGAAGGCCTGAGGTCCGCGGCCTGCTTTCGCCAAGCCCAACCGGGATGATGCAGTTGTAGGAGCGAGCTTGCTCCCGATTGCAGAGGGGAACACCGCCTGCAAGAAGACTCCTACAGCTCGCACCAAACGGTTTCGAAGGACCCGAGCGAGGCCATGGTTCGTTTGCATGAGTCCGCCTCAGTCCCACTGGAGCTTCACTCGGAACATGGCCCCTTCTTTCGGCAGCGTCAGGCCCCGGGCAGGAGCAACCGCGGGCCGGGACTTGGTCGGTGTCCAGACGCCATCTTTGTAGAGACCTTCTTCGACCTCCACAAATCGGGCTTCTTTATGGCCCGAAACCACAGACGGCCGGAAGTCAATGGTGCTGTCGAACCCCATGATCAGGAACTCATCCGGCTGCACTTGGGCAAGTAGCGAGCGACCCGACGGGATGTTCGGAGGTCCTTTAGGCTCCACCCAACTGGGTTGCCTAGCCAGCGCGGGAGGGAACATCACCAGCACATCGTAGCGATCGAAAGAGAGCATACGACCTGGGATGTTCTCTTCTTCGATCGCAGACTGCAGCTTCTTCGTCCCTTGCAGGTCCGTAATGACGGGAGCCGCGTTCCCCAGCAGGCGGAAATTCGCAGCCATGTCTGCGAAGCGGGGGCCGAACTCGCCGTCGGCGGCCATTTCGATCCCCACGCCGAACTGCGCAAACCCGAGCGCCGAGTATTCGCCGATGGCCATGAAGCAGTACCGCGCGAACTCCATTCCCCGTCCTGTCTCTACAATCAACAGCGGGTTGTCGCGGCGGGCGTATCGCGATAGGATTAGCCGATAGATGACAGCCGAGCGGTGGTAGATGTCGGGAGCGATGAGATCGACAGCAGGAGCCGCGGCCTTCCAGAGGTCAAGCGTGTGCGATTGGCCGCCGCCGCTCGGGTAGCTGTCGCCCGGGCGGTCGAAGTCATAGAACCGGTCGTTGGTCCCCACCCCGCCCATCCAAACGTTCACATACATGGGAAGCGGATAGGCAGCCTTCCCGGCCTGAGTGACTGAGTTGATGTACTTCGCCATGTGGTAGGTCGTGAAAGCCTCTTCCGCGAACTGGCCGCCGAAGACCTGTGCCCAAGTTCCGGGTTTCTTCTTGAGAGCGGTCACGAACTCCGCCGGAACCCGCCCGTTGAACAGCTTGTTGGCTCCCGGAGAGTGATCGCGCGCGGGCCCCACGATCCCGGGCTCGTTCTCAACCTGCACGAGGATTACAGTCCGATCGTTCTCGTCGATCTCCCGGAGATGCTTCATCAGGGCTGCGAAAGCCTTGCGGTCGGCCTCCAAGGTCGCTGCCCCATGCGGCGAAAGCGAATTCGACACTTTTCCATCCCCATCCAGCGCCTTCGGAAAACGCGCGGGATTGGACGTTATCCAGTCGGGGAGAAACTGGGTCTCGTCGCCCTTCCAAGTGCCGAACCACAGCACAATAGCCCTGAGCGAGTGCGCACGAATGTCGCGGACGATCTTGTCAACCGCGCCGAAGTTGAACTCACCCTCTTTCGGTTCGATAAGCTTCCATGTGACCGGAAACTCGACTGTGTTCCCGTTGTACGACTTGAAGCCGGGCAACACCTTTGCCATCTCATCCGGGACGAACACACGGTTATCGACTTGTCCCCCCAGCATAAGAAAAGGCTTCCCATCGACAAGGAAGGCGTACTTGTCGCCTTTCTTGACCAGTTGCGGAATTGGCCTGGCCTGCGCGAACGCAACGGTAACGGCAGCAACCAAGACAAGAGACAGCTCAACGCATTTGTGCAGCATGGTGAACCTCCTTATTTTTTTACCGCCTTTTCCTTTTTTTGTCTCCCGTATCCTGATGATGGCTTTCATAAGAATGATGGCATTTGATGGGTTTGTTTTACCGGCGGGAAGTTTCCGGTAGACGCAGGGAGCGACAGACGCGCGCCTGTTCATGGGTGAGACTTTGCGCCCGTCCATTTCCCGTGTCAACCTGAACTCGCCCCTCGTCCAGTGAAGACCAAGGTTCTCGTTTCCGAAGGCGGAAGTCGCAAAGTAGCCGCGAGATGTTTTGTTGCTAAACACAAACGGTCTTTGGGGCTATCTAGCCTTGGATGATAGACCACCGAACGTATCGTACAGTGGGTGTAACCACAGGCTGACTACTACGGCCATTCTCGTTGTGTCCCTGCGGGAATTCGGTTGTAGTGCGAGTGCGCCGGCTGTGAGAAAATTGCTCTTTTGCGCGGGTGATGCCTGTTTCACTTAGGAATGTAAGGCGAGTTGCGGCTGGCTAGCGGTTCGCTTGATCCATTTGTAGCATTTGACGGAATTCCGCCAGAAGTACTTCTCGGCCGCTTGTTGCCCCTTGCCCATGAAGTACTCTTGGACGATCTTGAATCCGACCGGGACGGGCAGCCACTGATCGCCGTTCGGCCAGTCGCTCCCGTAGAGCACGCGGTCGATTCCGAAAACGTCTAGAATTTCGTCCAGCCTTGGGCGGTAGAACTCGAGGTCGGTGGGGATGTTGCCGTCTACCCGGCGCAACACCTCCGACACCTTCACGTAAATCTGCGACCGGTTCCGGAACGCCTTCATGCTGGCATCATAGGACGCGCGCGCCGCGGGTTCGGTGGGCGGCACCATTTGCGGCAGGTGATCGATGACCACGCGCAAATCGGGGACCCGGTCGCTCACGCGCACGACATCGGCCAGCAGCGATACGCTCGGATTCGCCGTGTCCAGAACCAAGTCGGCGTCGGCCAGGGCTTTTAGGTCGGCGACAAACTCCGGCCGGTCGAACTCCTTGCCTGACTGCCTCCCCAGCCCGTAACGAATTCCACGGTAGAGTGGGTTCCTGTGGAACCTGTCGAGATTCGGCCTGAACTCGGGTGTGCCGGGCACCAGACGCCCGACGGTTCCCACCATAATGTCCTCTTTTGCCGCGATATCCAGCACCCACTGGTTGTCCTCGATCCAACTGCTGCACTCGACTTCGATCGCGCCCACGATGCCCAGCGGTTGGGCGATTGGGCGGTATCGCGCGGGCAAAGAGGTCTGGTACAGAATCTTGTTTTCCTTGTTGGGCCAAGGCGTGCCCTGAGGGCGAAACGGATCGTACAGGTGAATGTGAGTATCAATGATGGGGATGGCATTCGTCGAAGTCGCGGCAGAGGTCGGGGCATCGGCCGCCAACACGCGATTCAAAGTGCCGGGGAGTGCGGTTACGGCTAGGGCGGCAGTGCCGAGGAATCGGCGGCGCGAAATCTCATGGTCCATCGTAATTCTTCTTTTGTTTACGTACTCGTCGCGGCGGTCCGGATCAACCGATGAATAAGAATGGGGTTTCTATCAGCATTCATTTCTGTCCGGAGTTTGCAACGAGCCCCCCCCGACTACCGCTTGATTATATGGCGCGACTAAGAGCGCAATCAAGACCTGAAATAACGTCGGCAGTGCGCGCATCAAGCCTGTCGGTTTTCCGCCGGCCCTTACCGGCTGAAAATCGGCACGTTTGAGTTTTTTGACCGTACGGTTGAGAAGAACGGCACTGCGAAGGCACGCCGGGCTCTCGGCTGCGGCAAGGGAACCAAAAACCGTTCAAACGCGAGAATTATCAATTCGCCATACACAGGTTGTGAAAAGCAGACAGGGTTACTAGCGGCTTACCATTCGAGCACCAGCAGTTACACGGCGTGGCGGGGGCTACACGATCTTGAAGATGAATGGCGTCGCGGTCTCGTATTTGCCGCCCTGGGTGGTGGTGAAAAGGTAGGCGGGCCGGCCGTTGCGCAAAAGAAGCTGCGGACGCTCGAACCGGCCGTATTTCGTCAGGTGCTTGGGCGCGGGGGGCTGCTCGACATAGGCGCGCACGGGCAGATAAGCGATCAGCGGCTCGGACCACGCAAGGCCGTCATCCGATTCCATGATGAGCCCGACCTCGTGGCTGAAGACGCCCATGTCCCGCACGATGATTTTGAACTTGCCGTCCTCGCGCCAGACGAACGCGTCCTCGCACTGGCGGTTCTGGCCGCGGCCGGAAAAATCGATCAGCGGGTTACGCGGATGCTTGCGATACGGCCCCTCTAGGCGAGCAGCGACGGCGAGCCCGTATTTGCGGTTGCCGCGGATGGGCGGCTGGCCATGTTCGTATTCGGCGGTGTTCCACGATTTGTAGTAGAGCCAGAACTCGCCGTTCGGGTGTTGAATCAACGACGGGTTGGTCGTGCAGTGGTCGTCCCAAGCGCCGGGCGCACCGGGCTGGAGCAGCGGCGCGTCGCAGCGTTGCCACGGTCCGTCCAACGAATCGGCCAGCGCGACTCCGATACGCTTCGTATCCGTTTTACCGTTGGCGTTGCCCATGTAGAACAACGCGTAGCGGTCGCCGATTTTTCGGATGTGCGGATTGTGGCAGGTGGTGGCATCCCAGTGCCCCGGTCCGCGCGGGGCGAGCACCGTGCCGAGGACGGTGTAGGGCCCTTCCGGCGCGTCCGCGACCGCGTGGGCGATCTCGGAGGCATTGATCCAGCCGCCCATCCGTTTCTCCGCCGGCCAGCGGGAGAAGAAGACATGAGTTTTGCCGTCAGGTCCCTCGATCGGCGCGTTGCACCAGACGTAGTAGCCCTCCAGTTCAAGAATCCGGCCGATCGGGCACAGGCGCTTCGAAAAATCCGAAAGCTTGTCCGCTGAGATTTCCGGTGTGCTTTGCGCCCGGGCCAGTGCGGCCGCCAGGGGGAGCATAAGGATGCCGCCGATAAATTGCCGCCGGGTGAGCATGGGAGATGGGGTCGACTTCATGGCTTGTGGGATGGCGGGGGCGTCGGTTGCTCCTTGGGCAAATATTCGCCCACCCAATCCAGCGATTCAATGATGGTGAGCAGGCGGTGGGCATCGCCCGCCGCCTGTGGCCGGCCTTGAACTTCCAGCACGGGGCTGGGCACATCCGGGCCGGACGTGAGGCGCGGCTTCACGCTGAAATCAACGGGTCCGCCAACGCTGCCGCCACGACCGTCGCTGCGGCTGATCAGGGTTTGCGCCACCTGCCGGCCGAGTTCGGCGTTCTTCGTCACGTAGGCAGCGTAGGCCATTGGCTGGCCGGGAGTGCGAACAGCGTAATTGTGCCAGGCCTCCCAGTACTTGGGATGATCGATCACCAGTTCCATCTCGGCCATGACTTCGACTGTTCCAAAGAGCAGATCGAAGGCGGTGGGCCCGCCGGCTCCGCCGCCGCGGCCGCGACCCTGCCTTAGGGCAGGGCCTTGGTCTCCGGCGTGGGCTGTCGGCGCGGCGGCATCGCCGGGTGCGGCACCAGCGCCGGCACTTCCCCGACCGCCGGTCATGAACTTGCCGGTCATGGGATCATACGGGCCGCCCCCAAGCAGTTGGCCGGGCGCACTGGCCAGTGCAAGCTGCGAGTCCATGCCCGACTTGATCTTGTTCAGCCACTTCGGATCGAGTGTGCGTTCGTACTCGGTCAGCCAATTGCTGCAATAGGCCGCCCAATCCGTACCGAAACTGGCGTTGGTGTATTCGCCGCGGTTGTCGGGCATGCGCGGGTCGGCGCGTTTCACTTCGGCGTAGGTTCTATCCGCCGTGAGTTGTTCCCGCATCAGATCGCCGATGCGATCGTCGGTGCTCAGGAAGTAATAAAACCGTTTGAGGCCGGCCTGGCTGACGCGCGGCTGCTTGGCTCCGTCGCCCCAGTGATTGACGTTGTGTCGCGAGCCCAGCGGAGCAAATCGCCCGATGTGATGAATGTCCACCTCGCTCGTGTGCCGGGTCATGGCTTCGGCAAGCCGGAACAAGTCCGCCCGGCCGGTGCGCAGGAAGCTGTACCACAGCCAGTAATCCGGCAGCAACTCGGTGTTGTTCCACGCCCAGCCGCCGATATCGTAACGCCACTGATGCCGCACCTCGTCATACATGCGCATCATGTCGCCGTAGTCCCAAAAGCCGTACCACGAGCGCTGATCAACCTCATCGCGGTAGAAGTTGATGGCGGTTTCAAGTTGATCCTCGATCGACCGGCGGGCGGCACTGGACCGATCCGGCAAGCTCCAGAAGCCGAAGGCCCGCTGGTCGTGATAGTACTGCGGCGTGCAGACCAGCATTGACGGCTCGGCCCCGGCTTTGGCCATCTTCACGAGGTCCGCATTGCCCGGGACGCTGGAGAATGCCCAGAGAGTAAGGTCGGCGGTGTTGGCCACGCCAAGCGGCGAATCCCAGCCTTCCTTCCAGTCTTCATAGGCCATGTCCAGCCCGTGCCCCTTGATGTCGTAGTGCCGCATGTCCATCGCCGGGCCATCGGGCGACCAGAGCCAGACGCGAAGCTCACCCAACGGCGAGGTCGCGCCGTGAACCTCAAACGACGACGGGTTCTTCTGCCAGAACTTTTTCACATCAACCGCGATGCCGCCGCTGACGTCGCCGAGGAACGCGATTCCCATCGCGCGTTTGCCCTCGGTGACGTGAAGCCACGAACTCTTCGCCTGCGTGCGTTTCTCGATCACAAAACCGTGGGCGTTGGCCTGCGTGAGCTTGTAGTCATCCCAGTCGGCGATGTCGCGGATGTACTGCTGTTGCTGAGGGGCGTATTGATCCGAATTGGGGACCCGCCTGCCGGCAACCTGGGTAGGGAAGATCAGTCCCTGGTCGCCGTAAGTGATCTCACGCCGACCGACCATGGGTTTGACCGGCTCGGCCCACATTCCTTCGTCGCCGCCGAAACGGACGTGGCGGTTGATGACGTCTTCGTGCATCGGCACGGAGAACGAGATCGCCAGGCCCTTGATGAAGTCCTTCTGGCCGTCGCTATCGAAGACGAACGAATGGACGATGCGGATCGAATCCATGCCAGCGTTGAAGTATACCCTGACAACGAAAGGCAGCCATGCGCGGTCGGATGAAGTGGACTTGTGATCGCCTTCGATCTTCACGACCGCCCGGACCGGGCCCTGCTGTTCAAGAGTGACGGCCTCGATCCGGCTGATGAACTCTTCTTCGCGGATCGCCCGGGTGGTCTCGAAATTGGACCGGTCTTCAAGCCGACAGACGAGCTTGCCGTCCTGGGCGATCTTGCGGTCGCCGATCGAGATGGACTCAACGAGGCTTGACCCCTGCTTCGGCAGGCGCACGCGGATCGCGCCCGTATCGATCATAATGGCTTGGTTGTCTTGCGTGCAGGCGATCTTCGCGGTAGGATCAGTCGCCGTGCCGACGGCGAGTTGTAGCGGGCCGGCCATATCCGGGGTGGCGGCGATGGACTGTCCGCTCCACATGATCGACCCGTCCGGCCAATACGCCATCGGCCAAGTCTGTGCCGGAATGGTCTTGCCGTCGGCAGTCTTGAGAACGAGCGAATCGCTCTTCTGCACCTTGCCCTTTGGCCAAGGTACGCCCCAACTCACGCTCTGCTGGATGGCGGGGGGCTTGCCGTCGAGCCAGTCGAGCTTGACCGGTTCAACTGGCTGGGCGATGGCCGAGCTGACGAAAACCGCCAGCGACATCAAGGCCCAAGGCATTGCGATTCGGCCGGTTCCTGATTCGAAACTCGTTTTAAGGGGATGAGGGGGGTTCATGGGAAGGGTTACTTTTTATGGCTAGAGCACCTGACAAAACCCATGATCGCGCGCTGTTTGCCCTCGTTTTACCCACATTAAGCGTGGAATTGCTATGAAAAGCGGCTTTGTTAGCGGCTCTAAAATCTCCTCAATGATACCGATACAGTTTGACACGCTGAATGCTGGGTCCATCGGGGCCGAAACTCAGACCGCTGCCCGACTGGTTCGCCGCGGCGGCCTTGGCCTGATTGTATTCCAACACGACGTCATCCCCACCCAGAATACGGGTCACCACCCAACGGCCATTTTCAAACCGACCCGCTTCCACCCTGGCCAGCCCCGCGATAGGCGGTCCCGGCGTCTTGGGGAGAAACGTGATCTGAACATCGGTCCCCGCCACGGTGAACTCATCTTGGCCCGAGGCGATGACGATCGCGTAGCCAACCTCCGGAATAACGTAGGGAGGCCGATGAGCCCGCCTGAGATTGACGTTCACCGTGTAGCCGCCCAGCTCGATGTCTTTCATCTGGAGATCCTTATTTAGCCACGCCGCACCAATCGTGCCCTTGGCCTGGTGTTCCAAAATCAGGGGGCTGAGCTGGCCAAGGACCTTGTAGGCCTTTGGAAACGGGAAGTCCGCGATGTCGGTCGGCATCTCGCCGATGACTCCCGTTCCCGTCCGGACGCCGACGACCCGGCTGACCTGATCGATCCCCATGGCCGAGTAGCCGATGGCGTTGTGCTGCCCGATCGCGTAGAATGCATTGGCCGCGCCCGCCGTGCTTGCGGCCGACTCAGGAATGAACAGCGGGTTGCCGCTCCGGCTGTACCGGGCGACTAGTTCATTGAAGTTCGGCAGATAAATATCCGGTGCCAGTATGTCGATCTGCGGACCGCCAGCCCGCCAGATGTCGTGCATGTGATCCTGCGGACCGCCGCTCGGATAGTCGCCCGGCTCCTTGTCTTCCGGCTGGACGATCCAGGCATTCACATACATCGGCACGGGATACTCGGCCTTGCCGACCTCCGCCACCTTTCCGATGTAACGCGAGTAGTTCCATGCCATGAAGACCTCGTCCGCCCTGCCCGGGCCAGAGCCAAAGACCTGTTCCCAAGTTCCGGAAGTCTTGGAGCCGGCCTCCTCCCACACTTTGCGGGTTTCAGGCAGCAGGGAATCCTTGTGCGTCTGCAGATAGTCGGTAAGCTCCTTCGGGACCGGCTTGGCGAAGACCTCGTTGGCCAGCGCCGAGCGGTCACGGGAGTCGCCAATAAGACCAACTTCATTCTCCAGTTGGATCATGATTGTCGTGCGGGCGTCCGAATCCACTTCTTGAATATGTCGCATGAAGGCCGCAAAGGCTTTCGCATCAGCGTCCCGGTTGGCGTCGCTCAATGTGGACAGGACCTCCACAGTCTTGCCGCCGGCTAGCTGGGCGCGCGGGAAACGATCCTGGTTCGACAGGACCCAAGCCGGGGCGAAGCTGGTGAGCCCGTTCTTCCAACTCGCGAACCAGAGCCACGCGATACGCATCTTGTTGGCCCTTGCGTCACGGATAACATTGTCCGCGAGGGTGAAGTCATACGTGCCCTCTTCAGGCTCGATCCAGGACCAGGCAATCGGGGCCAGCACTGTGTTGAGCCCGATCTTCGTCAGATGCGGCCATACCGTCTTCATGTACTCAGGGCTGGAGGTGGTGGTATTGTGCAGTTCGCCAGCCAAAGCCAAAAACGGCTTGCCGTCAACAATCAACTGGGTGGCGGCACCCCGCTTCTCCAGGTGGGCAATGGGCGGGCCGGATGCTGTTGTCTTGGTTTGGGAGTACGCTGTCATCAGAGCCAGCCCACAGATCGCTGCCAGGATGCAGAATGTTCGTAGTTTCATAGTTCTCCTGTTTTGGGACATTTGCCCTGGAGATTTCAACGGTTGATCTTCCATGCGAATGCAATGTCACACGGCTTTTTGTCCGGCGATGCCAGATGTAATCCATTTTCGTCGCGGACGAATTTCAACTTGCCGCGTCCACCCAACATTCGGATTCTGTCAATCTTGCCGGGCCAGCGCAAGAAGTTTTCCACCAGCGATTCGATGGCGACTTAGAGCCAGCTACCACAACCCATGTTGGATGAACCTCCAGCAGATCAAGGCACAGCCCAGCTCGAGGAGCGCGATGTGAACTTCGGCGCTGCGTTCATACCGAATCTTCAGCCGACGGAACCGATTCATCCACGAATGGGTGCGCCCCGCCACCCACCGATGACGGCCCAACCGCTCCGCCGCTACAGCAAACCAACCCACTAACCGGGGGCGTTGCTTTTGGTGGGAGCGTCGACAACAGTGATATGTCGCCCGCCGACAAGTGCGGCTTTTTCCCCGCAGTGGCGTAACCATTAATATTGGCAACAGCCTCAACGGTGTCTTTGCACGCGTGATAGCCCAATGAGGTCAAATCTATTGGTCGTCCTATCTCCCCATCATACGCTTTCTTCGTTGTCTCTCGATCTGATCCTCCAAGGGCGACGTGGCGGAACCGTGCGGCCAACCAACCTTGAGAGCCTTTACGCTTTCTTCGCCGCCTCCTTGACTCGCTCCGGAGACAAGGGCAACTGGAAGAGTCGGACGCCGATGGCATCATAGATGGCGTTGGCAAGTGCGCCACCCATCGTGATGATGGCGGGTTCGCCGCCGCCTTGTGGGGCGGATTCTTTGTTGTCGATGATGATTGTCTCGATTTTCGGCACCCATGAGAACCGGGGAATCTCGTAGGTATCGAAATTCAGGTCGAAAAGCTCTTTGCCTTTGAAACGCATGTGCTCTCTCAAGGCATACCCAAGGCCCATCGTGATGCACCCTTCCATCTGAATCGTGGCACCTTCGGGGTTGACTGCCAACCCCATGTCCTGCGCGCATACGGCCCGCTTGACCTTGACGTTGCCCGTCGCTTTATCAACTTCGACCTCAGCGATGGTTGCCACGTACGTTCCCGCATCGATTCCGCAGGCGATGCCGCGGCCTTTCCCGCTGGGCGCCTTGGCCGGTTGCCATCCGAACTGGTCGGCAGCCGCTTTCAAGACCCGCTGCATCTTCTGGTCTGCGAGGTTCTGCATCCGGAATCCCAGCGGATCCACGCCCGCCTTCGCAGCCATGATGTCGATCTGGGATTCTCTGGCAAACGTGTTGGTGTTGTTGGCCGGTGCGCGCCAGGCTCCCGTGGCAAACGGATGAGCACTCGGACCGCCTCCAAAACCACCGCCGTGTGAGATCGTGCTGTGGTTCGGAACATCATAGAATTGTGCCGCACCGCGTTCGCCGGCATAATACACGTGATAATCCCAAAAGCTGATGCGGCCCTTGTCCGCGATGCCCGATTTGATTTTGATCACGGCAGCGGGTCGGAATGAATCGTAGAAGAATTCTTCGTTCCGCGTCCAAGCGACCTGAACCGGTTTACCGCTGAGTTTCGCCAGACGCGCAGCTTCCACCGCTTGGAGGTTTCTGGTTTTCCCGCCGAAACCGCCTCCGACGAAGATCGGCATGACTCGCACGTTCGCCGGTGGCAAACCGAGTTCCCTCGCAACTTCCTGTTGGACCCCGAACGGTGTCTGGGTGGACGCCCAGACGGTGGCTTTGTCGCCTTCGATCTTCACGACCGCCGTGTGCGGTTCCATCGGGGCGTGCGCCTTGTAGCCGTCCAGATAGGTCTCTTCGACAATTGTCTTCGCTTCGCTTTGACCCTGTTGAAGGTCACCGCCATGCGCCACGGACCGACCTTCGGGAGCATTTTTCAGCAGATGCTCGAAGATGTTCTTGTCATCGAGGTCGGATTGCGGCTTGTCGAATTTTGCTTTGATTTTCGACAGGGCCATTTCGGCGACGTCCGGATGCTTGTGAAGGACGGCGACAAAATCGCCTTCCTTGATCACCTGAACATCCCTCACCTGCTTCGCTTCCGAGACATCAACATCGACCAGTTTGGCGTCGTGCGCGGGAGGACGCAGTATCCTGGCATAAAGCATATCGGGAAGCTGAACATCCCCGGCAAATTTCGCCTTGCCGGTCACTTTCTCCAAAGCATCCCGGCGCGTCACCGGCCGAGTCATGATCTTGAATTCTGTCGGCTTCTTTACAGCCACCTTCCCCGTGGCATGCCGCTCGATCTTCCTGCCTTTGGCAAGCTGCGCATACGAAACGCGGTTCTGGCGATTCTCCTTGTCGAACACAAAGCCGTTATCGGTCGCCAATCTTTCGGCAGGCGTTTTGAGATTCTCCGAAGCCAATTCCAACAGAACCTGCCTTGCTTCCGCTCCGGCCGCCCGCAGTGCAGGCCCGAAGGATCGGGTGGAGAGAGAACCAAAGGTCCCCATATCCCACGGACAAACATCGGTGTCGCCCATGACCATATCAACGGCATCAAGTGGAACATCCAGTTCATCCGCCAGCATCTGCGCCAATCCGGTGACAATCCCCTGGCCCATCTCAATCTTGCCGGTGTAGCACGCAACGCGGCCATCTTCACCGATCCTTAGAAATGCGTTGAAATCGCTCGGGAGACCCCGCCGGGGCCCTCGCCCGGCTGGCACTTCTTGCTGCGCGAATGTTGATAGATCGCCAATCGTGAAAAAAAGAACAATGCCGGTGCCGGTGACCTTGAGGAACTCCCGTCGGTTGATCTCAAGACCAGTCGCGCTTGCCGGAAAGTCGACTTCGCAATATGGATCACTGTTCATGTTAGCTCTTTCCTTCCATTTCTTTTGAGGCAGCTTGAATGGCTCGGACGATGCGGTTGTGAGCTCCGCAACGGCACAAGTTATCCTCCATTCCCTCGACGATTTGTGAAGGGGAAGGTCGAGGGGTTTTCCGCAAGAACGCGTAGGCGTTCATGATCATGCCGGACGTGCAATACCCGCACTGGAGCGCGTCGTTATCCATGAACGCCTTCTGCAACGGATGCAGAGCGCCATCCTTCGCCAATCCCTCAATAGTGACGACCTCTTTGCCTCGGACGGATTTGACAATGGTTTGGCACGATCGAACGGCCTCGTTGTTGACAAGAACCGTGCAAGCGCCGCAGAAGCTTTCACCGCACCCGTACTTGGTCCCCATCAGTCCCAGATCGGTGCGCAAAACCCACAACAACTTCCTATCGCTGTCCACGGTCAGTTTGGTGGGTTTGCCGTTGAGAGTAAACTGCACAGTTTCTTCCATAACAAGCTCCTTGGTTCTTACAGATGAAAGGTTTTCCAGAGCGCGCCTGACGTAATTCGACTTCTGCTTGTAGCCGCACCCTTCAGGGTGCGTGAATTGTGCAGCCAGCACAGGCTAACGCCTGCGGCTCCAGGTTTCATTCGGGTGCTCAAGGAAAACACAGCCCACTGGCCAGTCGGGTCGGTAACGCCATGCGCCTGAAGCGTTGTTCCCTCCCTCGATTCACAAGCGTCGATCATGAGCCGAGCACGGACAAGACATTTGCACGGGCCAAGCCTTGGCCCCAAACGGGGTGATCAAAAAGGTTTATATGCCGAACCAACCGCTGATTACAAGGTTTTTTCAGCCGCAAGATCGCTGGCCAGAACTGTGCGTTGGCAAAACCCACAAGCGCGCGATGCGAAGCCCATCGTTGCCCTCGTACAACTCAAAAGTGTTCCCCAGTTTCCATGAAAACTGGTCTCATCAATACGTTGGCGCTACATGCTACGCGCGCTAACTCCTGCAGGTGTGTCCGAGTTTGGCTGACCGCGGACGATGCCGGGATCCTTAGCCGCAATTGGGAGGTGGGACCTGTTGACTTATGTCAACTTGGGCCAAATAAGACGGTGCCTAATCGAAAAGGATGACAGACAAGATCCGCAGCGCGGCAGCCAAAACAACCACGCCGGTCACCTGCCGCACCCGCGCCTGCGACACCCGGTGCGCCCCCAACCGGCTGCCGAGTTGACCGCCGACGAACACCGCGCCCGCCAGCGCCAGCCATTGCCAGTCGTAAAAAGCGGCGGAGCTCTTCAGAAGTTGACCGGCAAGCCCGGACAGCGAGTTTAACAATATGAAGACCGCCGAAAATGCCGCCACCTGTTTCGGCGCGGCCCAATGCAGCAGCAACAGCAGCGGCGCGAGAAAAATTCCGCCGCCAATCCCCACCATGCCGGACAGCAACCCCAGCCCGCCCCCGACCACGATGCTCCCGGCACGATGCGGCGGTCGCGCCACTTCTTCCGCTCGTTTGTTCCCGACCGGCCAGATCAGCAACACGCCGGCCACGAGCAGCAACACCCCCACCAGCAACATGAAACTCTCGCGCGTCAGCGGCATTCGTCCGCCCACCAACGCCAGCGGCATCGAGCCCAGCGCGAACGGCCAGAACCGCCGCCAGTCGAAGTGACCGGCCCGCACGAAGTGGTACGTGCCACCCATGGTCACCACGATGTTGCACACCAGCGCGATGACGGGAATGCGGTCATGCGCGAAGCCGGTCAACGTCAACACCGCGATGTAAGCCGAGCCACCGCCAAAACCGGCCATCGAGTAAATCGTCGCCGCCGCGAAAAACAACAACGCGATGAGCCAGATACTCATGAGCCAATCCACCGCCCGTCGCCCGGGCCGTAAAATTCCTTCTTCCAAATCGGCACGCGCCGCTTCACCTCATCAATGACATACCGGCACGCCTGAAACGCCGCGTCGCGGTGGGCCGCCGTTACGCCGATCCACACCGCGAGGTCGCCCACCTGCAGGTGCCCAACCCGATGGACGCAGCAGATGTCGAAAACGCCAAACTTCTGCCGCGCTTCCTCCAAAACCCGGTTGCCTTCGCGTATTGCCATGTCGGCGTAGGCCTCGTACACCAACGACTGCACCGGCCGACCTTCGTTCTCATTGCGCACACGGCCTTCGAACGCGACGAACGCGCCAGCCGCCGGATTGCGCGTCGTCTCGGCAGTGATCGGCTTGTCGGAGAGACTGAACACGGTGTCAACCTCCGGCCACCGGCGGGATGAACACCACCGTGTCGCCACCCCGCAACGCGCGCTCTGGCGACGCGAACTCCTCGTTCACCGCCACGCTCAACGCCGACAACGGCGCACCAAACCCGTGCCGCTGCCGCAACTCCTCCCACAAAGCCGTCGGTGTCGCCGCCGACGTGCGGATGGTCTCCTCGCTCACGCCCGCTTTTTCGCGAAGCATGGCAAAGTACCGGATGCGCAGGGTCATGATTTTGGCGTCGTTGCCGCCCGCTCGTACTCCAGCGGATCGTTCACGTTGTCGAGCGCCCGCTGGTCGGCGAGTTCAACCAAGTGCACCGGCGAATTGATCAGCGCCTTGCGCGGACAATGGAGGCCCTGTGTAACAAATTCCAGCAACCGCGCCCGCGCTGCCGGCTCGTAAATCGCGCACAACGGCTCCGGCAAGCCGTCATGAGCGCTGCGAAACGCCGTCGCGATTCTTTGCGGATCACGCGCCGCGACCAATTGACGGAGCGTCTCACGATTCAGAAACGGCAAATCACACGCGACGACGAGCCACGCCGGTTCGCGATGCTCGTCCAGCGCCGTCAGGATACCGGCCATCGGCCCGATGTCCTCATACCGGTCAACAAGCTGCGGCCATTCGCTCAGCGTCTCTCGACGGGCACGCACGGACAAATATACGCACCCGCAAAACTCCCGCAGCTGTTCATAAGCGACGACTGCCTGCGGTCGCCCGTCGCTGTAGGCCAATAACGCCTTGTCGCGCCCCATTCGCGCGCTCCGCCCACCGGCCAGCACCAGGCCGAACAGTTCACCGGGCGGCGTAATCACGCTTTCCTCCCGTCTTGCGGAGCAACCGCGTCCGTTCGATCATGATCTCTGGCGACACCGCCTTGCACATGTCGTACACCGTCAACGCCGACGCCGACGCGCCGACGAGTGCTTCCATCTCAACGCCGGTCTTGTGCACCGCGCTCACCCGGCAACGAATCACAACCTTCCGCCCGGCAAGTCTGATGTCGAAATCGCAACCTTCGATTGGCAGCGGATGACAAAAGGGAATCAGCGACGCAGTGTTCTTCACCGCCATCGTGCCGGCCACGATGGCCGTTTGGATGACCGGCCCTTTCGGCCCGCGAATCTCGCCGCCGCGCAACAGTTTTGCCACCGCCGCGGGCAACTTCACCACGCTCTCCGCCACCGCTTCGCGCCGGGTCGCCGTTTTCGCGCCAACGTCCACCATGCGCGGCCGGTTCTTCGCGCTGACGTGTGAGAATTTCTTCATGCAATCACTCTGGCAGACCAAAGCCACAACCGGCAGATTGTTCCGCCGCCTTCCTCGACCTGGACAAACCCGTCTGCCGCGACCAACGCCGTGAGATCGCCTGATGTGTTCAAGTCCACCGGCTTCGCCCGCAGCCGTCCGTCCTCGCACCGCACCCGTACCGGCACGAACTGCACGTCGACCGCGGACACCTTTTCGTCAAGGCAGGCCGTCAACGCCGGCACCGGGGCAAGCAACGGCAGCACATAACGATACAGCGTCACCAGCGTTGATACCGGATTCCCCGGCAAGCCGAACACGAGTTGCCCGCGGGCCGTCTTGCCGGCCCACATGGGGCGACCGGGGCGCTGGCGCACGCGGTGAAAAAGCTTCTGTACGCCGAGCGCTTCGAGCGTCTCCGGCACGAAATCAGACCGGCCTCGCGACACGCCACCAGTCACAAGCAGCACGTCCGCTGTTTCCATCGCCGCCTGCAGGCCGGCGCGCAACGCGCCCTGTTCGTCGGGCAGATGCATCTGCGTCGCCTCGGCAATACCGGTCAGCGCGGCACGGATGGCATGCGGATTGGAGCACCGAATCTGGTGCGGCGCAGGCGCGGCCCCCACATTCACGAGTTCATCGCCGGTGCTGATGATGGCGACCGTTGGGAACCGGCTCACGCGCAGTGTCATCTTGCCGATGGTCGCCGCGACGGCGATCTCGGCGGCGGTGAGTCGCGTGCCGGCTCGCACGAGCACGTCGCCGGGTTTCCGGTCGGAACCGGCAAAATGGATGCACTGGCGTGGCGCGACGTTGCCGGTAACGGTGGCGCAGCCATCGCGCACTTCGATGTCCTCGACCGGCGCCACGCAGTCCGTGCAGACCGGCAGGACCGCGCCGGTCATGACTTCGAGGCAGGCGTCGGCGGCAGGCAGGGTCAGCGCCGGTCGGCCGGCGGCCTGGGTGCCGGTGATCTTGAATTCGCGGCGGCCGGACTGCCACGCGGCGAACGAGAGCGCGATGCCGTCCATCGTCACGCGGTCGAACGGCGGAAAGGGGCGGTCGGCGATGAGATCCTCGCGCAAGACGCGGCCGTGGGCATTGGCCAACGCGACCGTGGTTTCCGGGAATCGCAGCGCGACGGCGGCGAGGCGACGTTCGGCTTCGGCAACGGTGATTTCGTCAGCCACCGATCTGGGAGACGGTACGGTTGGTGGCATAACGGCCTTCCTGGACTTCGTGTCCCCACGGCTTGCGGCGGAGGCTGCCGGTAATGAGCGCGCGCAGTGTGTCGTCGCTGGCGCCCTCGCGGAGCGGGCCGAGCAGGTCCACTTCTTCAGCGCGCAGCAGGCAGAGCCGCAGGATGCCGTTGGCCATGAGCCGGACGCGGCCGCACTGGGCGCAGAATGGGCGGGTGACGGAACTGATGAAACCGAGTTCGCCGCGCGCCCCGGGCAGCTTGAAGACCCGGGCTTCACCGTCGAGCGCGCCGCCGTAGAGAGGTGCGGCCGGGCCGAGGGCGGTGGTAATGGAGGCAAGCATCTCGGCTTCGGTGACGAGCCGGTCGCGCTGGAATTCGTGGAGCGCGCCGAACGGCATCAGTTCGATGAACCGGACCTGCCACGGGCGCGTGAGCGTGAGCCGGGCGAGTGCGACGACATCGCGGCCGTCGTTGAAGCCGCGGACGACGACCGTGTTGAGTTTGATTCCCAAACCGGCCGCTGCGGCGGCTTCGATGCCGCGCCAGACTTCGTGGAACCGGTCGCGGCAGGTGATGAGGTGAAATGCTTCGGGGTCGGTGGAATCGAGCGAGATGTTGACGCGGCGCAGGCCGGCCGCCTTGAGCGGCGCGGCGAGTGCGGCAAGGCGGACGCCGTTGGTGGTGAGGCCGACGTCGCGGATGCCGGGCACGCCGATGATGGCGCGGAGCAGGTCCACAAGGCCATCGCGCAGGGTCGGTTCGCCGCCGGTCAGGCGGACTTTATTGAATCCGAGCGAGGCGAAAAGCCGGACGAGCCGCAGGATTTCATCGTCGCGCATCAGGTGCGCGGCCGGATAGAAGCGCATGTTTTCGGGCAGGCAGTAACGGCAGCGCAGGTTGCACGCGTCGGTCACCGCCACGCGCAGGTACTGGATCGGTCTGCCGAACTGGTCGTGAATCATGGTGTCAGGCGTCGAGGCGCGGCGTCCCGCCGTTGAGAATGCGCATCCGCAGGCCACCTCGGCCCCTGCGGCCGCACCGCACCGAATTATGGATGCAACAAATGTCCACGATGCTCTTCCGCTTTTCCCGTTTCCCTTGCCGGTTCGACCGATGGCCGGCTAGTCGGAAACAGCGTTGCTAGTATGTCGCTGTCCCGAACCCAATGCAAGCCCGCCGGCAGAAAAGCAGTGTCCGACTCTGAACTGAGAGAGTCAACGCGGCGGAGCGGACGGCGGCGGAGAAGGGCGACCGGCTGGATTGGACTGAAACGCGGCGCGTGGTAGTATTCGCGCCATGCCGCTTTCATGGAATGAGATTCGCCACCGGGCCATCGCCTTTGGCAAAGAATGGAAGCCAAATCAGACGAGACGCGCCTGTACGGTTTCAGGCGCAACCGAAACCCGGGAAACCGCCGAACGCCAAACCTTCTGGAATCGACGTGGCACTATTCCTCACGCCTCACGAGCCTTCGGTGTTTATCGAGGTCAAGGCTCTTGGCAAACTGGAAGGGGTTTTGAGTCAAGCGGAGCGACAACTCCGAGATTACAACCGAGACAATCAAGCCCTGTTTTCGATTATCACTGACGGGCAAACATGGCGCTTTTACCATTCCGCTGCGAGAGGCGAGTTTGCGAATAGATGTTTCAAAATCCTCAATTTGATAGAGCACAATCTGGACGACTTGGAGCAGGGCTTTGCAGTTTTTTTGTCACGAATCGCAGTCGAGACTGGCAACTCCGAGCGCGAAGCGACGACCTATCTACAACTTAGCCGAAAACAGCGAGCCATGGAAGATGCGTTGCCGGAGGCACGACGGCGGGTCTTGGAGCCGCCATTCCCCAAGTTGACAGAGGCTTTGATTCAACTCGTCGCAGAAGGAGGAATCTCTATCTCGATGGAGGAAGCGGAACGCTTCATCCGAGAGTACGGTGCCCAAAGGCCGCCGCAGCAGCAGCCTGCCGAGCCATCACATTTGACGCGCGAACAGCCTGAGGTTGAGACGTCACAAAGGTCAAGAAGACGATCAACCCACGACGACCGTATAGAAATGACTTGGTATGATCACGCCATACTAAAGGTTCTTTTCGAAATGGGAGGTCGAGCTCTCAGGAACGAAGTCCATAAGAACATCAAGCAGATGTTGCAGACGCAGGGGAAATTCACGCCTGATTTGGAAAGGCCAGAACCGAACGGTGCAATCCCTTGGAAGCATCGAACTGATGCACGGCGAAATGACCTAAAGGATAAAGGCTACATCAGTGATCGTTCGAAACGCAGAGTCTGGGAGTTGACTGAGAAGGGACAGAGAGAAGCCGCGGTTCTTTGCCGGGCTAAACGCTGACCCTTCGACGAGATTAAGGGCTTCAGCTTACTCACTTTGACAGAAGATCGAAGGCGCTCGTATTGGCGATAGCAGCGGTGGAAGCGGTGGCACAGGCGGTGTCGGACGCGCGCGGGCGAAGTTTCTCGCCAGCTCAGAGCGCAGTGTGCATGTTCGCAGGTGCCGCGTGGGAGCGGTAAGATGGCGTCACGAGTTTCGCAGTTGGATGATCTCGGCCGCGATGCTGATGGCGATTTCGGCCGGGGTGTGACTGGCAATCGGCAAGCCGACCGGGCTGTGCACGTTTCGCAGAAGCTTGTCAGGACAACCTTCCGCGCGCAGCTTGCCCAGGATCAACCGCGCCTTCCGGCGACTGGCCATCAGACCCAGGTACCGGAGTCGCTTATGCACGAGTTGACGCAGCACCAACTCGTCCGCGACGTGTGAGGGCGTCATGATCACCGCGTAACTGCGAGTCCCCGCCGGTATTGCCGGGCCAACTCCGGCGAACGGCATCACGCGCTTCTCATGCGCAAACACGTTCTGAGCCAGCGTCTCCACATCCGGCCGCTTGTCGAAGACCACGATTCGAAAATCCAGCGCCGACATGACACGGGACAGGGCAAGACCGACGTGTCCGCCGCCCACAATGTACAGCGTGTCCGGTGGGCGAATCTTCTCGGTGTAAATCCACCGCCCGCGGAGTTGCCGGGCTGAGAGGGAAACACCGGCCCGTGAAATCCGCAACGTGCCCGGCTTTTGATTGAGCAACGATTCGACCGCCAGCTGGTCGCCGGTCCGACACGGATAGATCAGCACGGTCTGCCGCCCGCCGCAGATCATGCCGGAGGTCTGCGGATGCCCCAAATGATGAACTTTGACCCGGACGACTGCGCGCGGAGACTTCCCGCGCAGCATTCGGCGCGCTTCTTCCACGGTATCGTATTCGATCTTGCCGCCGCCGATTGTTCCGGCAAGCTTGCCATCGGCGCCGACCGCCATCTTGAAACCGGTCTTGCCCGGCGCCGAGCCCTTGCTCTCCACCACAACGAGAAGAGCAACGCCCTTCCGTCGCCTGAGCCGGTCGCAAACGAAGTGCCAGACATCAACTGAACCAGCGTGCATTAGCCGCATGGTAAACCGCCACCGGCGCGGAGAAAAGCACGCTCCTCAAGAACCCGCGCTTGGAGGACACCGTTCTGGATAGGAAGCGCCATCGCCGGTTTGTTACCGCACGATGTGGAAAATGACAATCGCAAATCCGGCCGGCATCCATTATTCTGAAGAAGATGAACCACCGGGCGCAACGCGTGGGTGTTGTGATCCTGGCTGCCGGCAGCTCCAACCGGATGGGCCGGCCCAAGCTCCTCCTGCCGTGGGGCGAGACAACGGTCTTGGGACACCTAATCCGCATGTGGCAAGCACTGGGTGCCGGCCAAATAGCAGTGGTCTGCGCCGCGGCGGACGCCGGGATGCGAGCCGGACTGGACCACTTGGAGTTCCCGGCCGGCAACCGGATTCTCAATCCACAGCCCGAGCTGGGAATGTTCAGCTCGATTTGCTGCGCCTCGCGGTGGCCGGGCTGGGTGCCGGGATTGAGGCACTGGGCAATTGCGTTGGGTGACCAACCACACTTGCGGCCGGAAACCTTGCAGGCACTGCTGGCGTTCAGTGCGCAACAGCCGGCGAGCGTCTGCCAACCCCGTTGCGCCGGTCGCCTGCGTCATCCGGTCATCTTGCCGAAAGAACCGTTCCTGCGCTTGCGAGACGCCGCGTGCTCCACCCTCCGGGAATTTCTGCGAAGCCTGCCGGAAGAGCCGGCGAGTTGCGACATTGACGATCCGGGTTTGGACTTCGACATTGACACGCCCGCAGATTACGAGCGCGCGCTGGCGCTTCGTTCGCGCTAGGGCAGCACGCGCGTGCCGGTGTGCCCGTCCAACGCGTGCCGATTGAGCTTCCCGAAGCTGAGGCAAACTTCCTCGACCACCGTGGAAATCACCAGCATGTCACCGCCAATCTGATGCGCGAGCACGGCTCCTCAACTACAATCAGCCGGATATGTGTTTTTCAACAGTTTCATGAGACCTTACCCTGCTGCCCTCCATTCGCCTGAGGCGCGACTGGCGGGGCCCCTTCTTGGGGCGCAACCGCGGCCTGAGGCCTTCTGGTGCCGTCGAGCATTTCCTTAATGCCACCGATTGAACTCAGTATCCCGGTAGCCTCGTAGGGTAGGTACACAACTTTGTTGTCATGACCTGAAACCATTTCTTTTAGTGTCTCGATATACCGAACAGCAATTAGGTAATTGGTTGGATCACCATTGCTTTTGCTAACAGCCTGTGTCGTCAGAGTGATCGCCTCTGCCTCCGCTTGAGCCACCTTCACACGCGCTTCAGCTAGGCCTTCAGCTTGCAATATCCTCGCTGTCTTTTCGCCCTGCGCCCTGTTTATTTCAGCGTCTCGAAATCCCTCTGACTGCAGAATATTCGACTGTTTTATTCCCTCAGCTTCAAGAATGACTGCGCGACGATCTCGTTCTGCCCGCATTTGTTTTTCCATCGCACCACGGATTTCGGCCGGTGGGTTAATATCCTGAAGCTCTACACGATTTACCTTAACCCCCCACTTGTCTGATGCTTCATCCTCCTGACGATATTCCCCTCTGTCACATATCGCCACTGGACTTCCCGCGGCCTATCAAAGAGCGGCATTATGATGTTAATTCCCGATCCTAGGATTGTGTGATACTTCCCGAGCCGCTCAATCACAACAGTCTCGGCCTGTTGGACAATCAGCACTCCCTTTAGGACGAAAACCACCACAAAGAAAACCAGTAATGACAAGATGATTATTGACATCTGTATAATACAGTGAATATATCACCACAATTCAGCTTGCTTCCAGAAGGCAGTGATCAGCCGCGGCCGTCGCCGCATGCGGCGCAAC
>Ga0326728_10002977_pt1 | contig 54575 bp, 54 predicted proteins | sample MB3enrmetagenome_FD_207602 | JGI IMG/M metagenome (GOLD analysis project Ga0326728, IMG submission 207602) | Lab enriched peat soil microbial communities from McLean, Ithaca, NY, United States - MB31MN | ecosystem: Environmental > Terrestrial > Soil > Wetlands > Peat | place: USA: New York... | reverse complement strand
CTATTTCTTTTCCGGCGCCTTGTACCCTTCCAGAGAGTGGTTGTGGTCTTTGTAGTACTTGCCGGCGTCATTCAATTCTTTGGAGCCCATCTTTACATGGCAGAATGTGCAGGGCTTGCCTTCTTTCTTCGCGTATTCCGGCTTCGCCGTCGCCAGCGTAAGTAGGAAACCACAAGAGATTGATATCGCGATTAGCACCTTAAGAAGCCTCATGATTGTTCTCCTTCTGGAATCGTCCTCGCTTCTTTCTTTCCTGCCCTCCAATCGGCCAGGGGGCGGTATGTAATGATGCCCGAATTCTGCCTTGCAGGGCAAGAGTGTTTACGGGCTTGGGTAAAGCTCGTGCAGAACCTTGGGGTCCGCCTCATCCATGGCCAGAAGGGAATGGCAGGCATTGCAGTCCTGTGTGATTTCACTCCCCTGCTTCGATTTGTGGTTGCCATCGTGGCAGCGGAAGCACCCGGGGAAATCTGTATGACCCAGGTTGTTCGGGTAAGTTCCCCAGGTAATATTCATCTCGGGGAATATGTTGCCATTGAAAATGTCGAGCACCGTGGCCGCGGCTTGTTCAATCTGGGCATGCTGCGAATTGTAAACCGAAGAATAATTCGCCTTGTAGTATGCGCGGAAAGCCTCCGGCAATTGGGTTTGAGCCGCCAACCTGCTGGGATAGCCCCGCTTCAAAAGCTCAACCGAGAAGTTGTGAACGAAAGGCAAAGAAGGACTAATGCGGCCTGCTGCCATCTCGCGGTTAACCGCTGATTCCGGCATGTCGAAGGTGTGGGTGGGGCGATTGTGACAGTCCATGCAATCCATGACGCGCGGTTCGTGACGGGCGGAGGCGTTCTGAGGTGGCTCCGTGGAAGAAACAAACTGTGTGAAAGTGCCGTCGGGGTTTTGATAATTGACAGAGGGGATGACCTGGCGCTTATCATCGGCCGCCAGGTAAGTCACCAGGCCCAGGTGTCTTCCGTGAATCCCCACCAGTTGACGGTCCGGACTGCGACCGCCGATGTGGACCAGCAAAACCGTCTCGGTGGCGGAGTTCTTTTCATCGTTATCGAAGCTGGTTTTGACCACGAGCTTGTCGCCCGAGAACTTCTGCGGCCAATGGCAATCCTCGCAGGTCTCGCGCGCAGGGCGTAGGTTGTGAACCGGCGTGGGGATAGGGCGCGGATAGAGGTTGAAGGTCACGGCCAGCAACTGGTAGCTGCCCGAGATTTTCGAGCGCACAAACCACGGCGCCCCCGGTCCAATATGGCAATCGATACAAGCCACGCGCGCGTGCGGGGAACGCTGGTAGGCCGTGTATTCGGGCTGCATCACCTGGTGACAGGTCTGCCCGCAGAACTGCACTGAGTCCATATAGAGGGTGCCGCGGTAAGTAGCGACGGCGAAGAGAGGCACATTGAGGGCGGTCATAATCACCACGAACCACGCCGTCCGCTTCAGGCGCGGGTCGCGAAAGTCGATGGTGGGGTAAGTGACGGGTAGCGTGCCGCGTCGCCGTTGTTTGCGGAAATCGCGGTAGATGCCGAGTGGGATCAAGAGGAGTCCGGCAACAAACACCGCGGGCAGCAGAACGAAAACTAAGATGCCGGCGTAAGGGTTGTAAACCATGCCAAAAAGCTGGAAAAAGTAAGCCAGCACCAGAGTCACGCCGGCACTGGTCGTCAGCACCACGCCAAGGCGACTGACCAGATTGTGGCTGAGATAAAATACCGGACGCAAGGTATTCGCCAGTGGCCCCGAGAGGCCACGAGGGCGTGCCTGTTCCGGGCTTCCAGCAGGAGTTGGTTGGTTTTCGGGCATGTTCTTGCGTAAGCGATTTTCTGAGGCACGAGAGAAGGGGGCCTGCCGAAATAGGACCGACCCCCTGCTCGACTAATTTCTGCAACTACTTCTTCTCTTCCGCCTTATAGCCCTCGAGCGAATGGTCATGGTCCTTGTAATACTTTCCAGCGTCAGTAAGCTCCTTGAACTTCCCGGGTGGGTGGCAGAAGGTGCAAGGTTTGCCTTCCTTCTTGGCGTATTCCGCCTTGCTCATCCCCATGGAGGCAGCGATGAGGGCTGCGACAGTCAATAGTAACAGTGGCCGAATGATTCTCACAGATCAGACCCTCCTGAAAGTGATGTAGTCTCGTCGAGGCGCAGTTTTGCCCCGATTTCAGCACCAACATGATTGCTATAGCACTCTAGATGCCAGGCTTGCACATCTGTTGATTTTTTAACAGCCGAGTATAGCAAAAGTTAGCAGTTTCCTCGACCGCGCTAGCACCTTGCATTCAAATAAGTTGCGCGAAATTTCAGAGGCTTTGTGGCAAATGACTCAATTCGCTCCTCCTTCCATCTAGCCATGACCATTTGTCGCTTAGCAGCTAATCGGTCGTATCGGCCTGATCTTAAAGGAAGAGATCAGCCGCATCATTGCGTGTCTTTTGCACCCAACAATGTTGAAGTCCTGGCATATCACGTGCCATCTTATCGGCTCTGAGCAGTCTTCGAGCGAATTTGGGTTCGCCGCAACTGTTCCTACGAGGAATCTGAACGCAAGCAAGGAATCGACCATGAATCTTATCTTAGCCGGAGTTAGCCACAAGACCTCCCCGCTTGAGGTTCGGGAAAGGTTTGCGCTTTCGGAGCAACGCATCCCGGAAGCGCTGCGGAGATTGCAGGCCGAGCCGGAGGTCGAGGAGGCGGCGATCGTTTCCACTTGCAACCGGGTGGAATTCATCGTCCAGTCTTACGAGGAGCAGGACGGTTTGGTGGCGCTCAGGCGATTCCTCGAATCCGTTTTGGGGATCCGGTACGACGACTACGCACACTGTTTCTATGTGCATCGCGATTATGAGGCGGTCCGCCACCTGTTCCGAGTGGCGTCCGGGCTGGACTCGATGGTGGTGGGAGAGCCCCAAGTCTTAGGACAAATTAAACGCGCTTATTCCCTGGCCCAGGAAGCGGAGACCTGCGGGAGCGTGTTGGAGTCGATATTTAACCGCGTCTTCTACGTGGCCAAACGGGTCCGGACGGAGACCCGCGTGGCCGAATCGCCTGTTTCCGTGAGCTCTACGGCGGTGGAGTTGGCTGAGAAGGCTTATGGAGATTTGCATGACAAGAGCGTGATGATCATCGGCGCGGGGCAGATGGGTGAACTTGCCGCGCGCTGCCTGGTGGCGAAAGGCGCCTCGACAGTCCTGGTCAGCAATCGCACTCACGCGCAGGCGGTGGCGCTTGCCCAGGAATTGAATGGACTCGCCATCCACTTCAGCCGGATTTGGGAGGGCATGAAGCACGCCGACATCGTCATCTGCTCAACCGGCTGCCCGCACTTCATCATCACCCGCGATGACATGCAACGGCTGATGTCAGAGCGGGAGGGCCGGCCGCTGTTCCTGATTGACATCGCGGTGCCGCGGGACATCGACCCGCGCGTATCCGAAGTACCGGGATGCGAACTGGTCAACGTGGACGGATTGCAGCAGGTCGCCGGGCAAAACCTCCGTGAACGGCAGGAGGCGGCGGAGGCAGCGGACTGCATCATCAGCATGGAAACAGAGATGTTTCGCGAGCGCCAGGCCCAGCTCCACGTTGTGCCTACAATTGTGTCGCTGCGGCGGCGCATCGAACAAATCCGGCAGGCGGAACTGGCGCGCACACGCTGCCTGTTCGGGAGCCTGACCGGGGAGCAGGAAAAGGCGCTGGAGACGTTGACGCAGGGTTTGGTGAACAAAATTCTTCATACGCCTTTCACCGAGCTTAAGCACGCCGCCGCCCGCCCGGACCGCTCGGAATTCCTGGATGTAGTGCGGACCATCTTTCACCTAGAGGAAGATTCTCGCAGCGAAGTCTCCCTGGCCATCAACTGATACGGATTGTTCGTCATTCGTAGAGGAAAACGACACCGTCTGTCCCGCAGAGCGGGATCCCGCCTTGCGGGAGAAGAATCCCTCCATTTGAAAGCTCAATCAGTGCGGAAAAAATGCCGAGATGCTTCGTCCCGATAAGTCGGGACTCAGCATGACAGACCCGAAAGTGGTATGTGGCCCTGGGGGACAGGCCTGACGCGATACGCTTGCTTCCGCGCGCCACGCGCGCGTTGACTTGCCGGTACACGCGGCGTATGCTGACGCCAACGGAAGTTCGCCTGCATGTTGCTGTGAGGCGATCGTCTCATGATTGGCAAGACCGTTTCCCACTATCGAATCGTTGAGAAGCTCGGTGGCGGGGGAATGGGTGTCGTCTATAAGGCTGAGGACACCACGCTGGGCCGTCAGGTTGCTGTGAAGTTCCTGCCCGAGGAATGGACCAGGGATAGGCTGGCCTTAGAGCGCTTCAAGCGCGAAGCCCGCGCCGCCGCGGCGTTGAATCATCCCAACATCTGCACGATTTACGAGGTCGGCGAGCACGAAGGCCTGCCCTTTATCGCTATGGAGTTGCTGGAGGGGCAGACCCTGGAACATTTGGTAGATGTAGGGGCGCGCGGCGCGCGCCCAACGGACCAGGGCGAACGCCGTTTGCCCCTACCAATCGATACCCTGCTGGACCTGGCAATCCAGATTGCCGATGCGCTGGACGCGGCCCACTCGAAGGGCATCATCCATCGCGACATCAAGCCAGCGAACATTTTCGTGATCCCGCGAGGCGGGATGGCCCAGGCGAAGATCCTGGACTTTGGCTTGGCCAAGCTGGCGCGGGAAAGACGGGGGCTGGGTGCTAGGGGCTGGGGGCTGGGGAGAGAAACCCTGCAAGAGATGTCGACCGCGACCAGCGGAACCGCAGAGGAGCAATTAACCAGCCCGGGTGTGGCGATGGGCACGGCCGCGTACATGTCGCCGGAACAGGCGCGGGGAGAGGAACTCGACGCGAGGACAGACTTGTTCAGTTTTGGTGTGGTCCTGTACGAGATGGCGACAGGTCACCCAGCCTTTTCCGGGACAACTTCCGCGCTCATTTTTGACGCGATCCTCAACAAAGCCCCGACGTCACCGGTGCGTTTGAATCCCGAATGTCCGGCCGAACTGGAACGCATTATCTACAAGGCGCTGGAGAAAGACCGCGAGGTCCGCTACCAGCACGCGTCCGACCTGCGCGCCGACCTGAAGCGCCTGAAGCGCGATACGGGATCAGGCCGGAGCGCAGTGGCTTCGGTAGGGGCGGGCTTCGCGCGCCCGCGGGGGGGCACCCGCCGCAGCGGGCCCTTCAAGGCGGTGGCCGTGGGCGCTGCGGTGATTGTGGCAGCGCTCGGGGTAGTGCTTCTTGGCTTCGACGTGGGCGGCTGGCGCGAGCGCGTGTTCGGTCGACCTGGAGCTCCGCGCATCGAATCGCTGGCGGTGTTGCCGCTCGAGAACCTTATGGGCGACCCCAAGCAGGAATACTTCGTGGACGGCATGACGGAGGCGCTGATTGCCGACCTAGGCCAGATCAGTTCGCTGCGGGTGATCTCGCGGACCTCGGTAATGCGCTTCAAGGGGACCCGTCCGCCGGGCGGGCTGCCCGAAATCGCCCGGCAGCTCAACGTAGATGCGGTCATTGAAGGCTCTGTGCTTCGCGGAGGCGACCGAGTGCGAATCACTGCGCAACTGATCGACGCGAGGGCGGACCGCCACCTTTGGGCGGAAAGCTACGAGCGCGACCTGCGTGACATCCTGGCCTTGCAGAGCGAGGTCGCGAGTGCGATTGCCAACAAGATCCAGGGTGCGCTAGCCCCGCAGGAGCAGGGGCGTCTCGCCAATACCCCCCCGGTCAACCCGGCAGCCCACGAGGCTTACCTCAAGGGTACTTACTTGAATCGGGGAACTAACGAGCAGCGGCGAAAAGCCAGGGAGTACTTCGAGCAGGCAATAAGCATAGATCCCAGCTACGCTCCTGCCTATGCCGGCTTGGCCGACTACTACTGGGCCACTCCGGAGCTTCCTGCGGGGGTGGCCATGCCCAAAGCCAAGCAATACGCGCTCAAGGCCCTGGACCTTGACCCCACCTTGGTCCGCGCTCATACTGCCCTCGGCGCTGTCCGCTACTACGGCGATTGGGACTGGGCGGCGGCGGAGAAGGAGTTCAAGCGCGCGCTCGAACTAAACCCAAGTGACGCGGAAGCCCACCGCATGTATTCCATCTATTCATCGGCGCTGGGCCACGGCGAGGAGGCTCTGGCCGAGATCCGTCGTGCTCAGCAACTCGACCCGCTCTCCAACGTGACCCAGATTACCGCAGGATGGACGTTCTATTACGCCCGCCAATACGACCGAGCGGTTGAACAGTGCCGGCGAGTAGTGGGGTCGGATCCAAACTCAGATGGCGGCTATGATTGCCTGGGCTCGGCGTACTTGGCAAAGGGCCTCTATGAGGAGGCGATCGCAGCTTCCGAGCGTGCGGTCTCCCTTTCGGGAAGCGATCCAGCTCGCGTCGTGGGGCTCGCGCGTGCCTATGCGTTGGCAGGGAGGAAAGCTGAAGCGCACAAGGTGCTCCAGGAGTTGTCCCAGCTATCCAAAGGCGCGTATCTGCCCCCTTGCTATTTCGCCGCAGTTCTTGTGGCCCTCGGCGAGAACGAACAGGCCTTCACGTGGCTTGAAAAGGCCTATCGCGAGCGCGACACCTACCTCACGTGGCTGAAAGTGGATGAGGCCCTCGACCCGTTGCGGCCTGACCCACGCTTCCACGAACTGCTGAGCCGCGTCGGCCTTCCCCCCTAGCTCCCGCAGGGGGTGGGGTACCACCACCCTCAAGAAGTTTCGTTCTCTAGCGTAACCACCACCGTGCAGTCGATCCTGTGGAAAGCTGCCCCTATCGTGGTGCGGCTCTTGTTCATCAAGGTCTTCTTTTGAGGTGAATGCACCAAATCAACCCTGTGCAACGAGAACGGAAAGACCTTGTGTTCCTCGAGAAAGACCTGGGGATCCTCATGGAATTTCCGATACACCGCGTCAGACAGCCGTAGAATCGCGATCTCAGGCTTCTTAGGACCGTCCGGAGTCTCCCACAGCCGCATAACATCCAACCCGTCCGCTAACTTCACCCACATAGTTTTGTTCAAGGTTAGCCTCCATGGAGTTAGATTGATCCTTGGGTCCTATTTACTCCCGTAGCAATTCAAAGTCAAGCTAAGGCTTGCGCCTTTGGTCGCACTGGCCGCGCAAGCCATGGCGTAGCCGGCGGGGACGCATACACGCCGCGGTTTGGCATGTGTGCGATCAATGAACGCCGAGCCGGAGCCGGGCCCAGTGAAAGTATAAGGCCTCACCATGCGGTCTCGTGTGGGCCGGGGGACCGGGAGCGGGCGCGTACCGAGGCCAGTGCAGCGTTGAAGCTGGCCCCGAACCGCGATGTGCGGGAAATGGGGGCGCTAGCATGGCTGGGACTGGCACGCGCATACGCTATGCAGGGTGACACGGCCAAAGCCCGCGCCGCCTATCAGGACTTCCTCACGCTCTGGAAAGACGCCGACCCGGATGTTCCCATCCTGAAGGAAGCCAGGGCGGAATACGCAAACCTGTGGGCCGGACGCTGAAAAACCCGAATTTGATCGCAGACTCCATGGGCCTGGGGGCTCTTCACTTGGAGATGAAAATGCCCACCCCACGGCGCCTCGATGTAGCGCGGGCGTCTCGCCCGCTGTGGCGCGGGCATCCTGCCCGCGACTTCCTACGGGGGCGGGACGCCCCCGCTACGATTTTCCTTCTTCCGTTTTCGGTTCCTCTTCCAAGTCCTTGGCGAACACGGCGTAGCCAGGGTTGGGCGGAAAGAGGTTGGACATCAGGATCATACGGCGGCGCAACTGTTGCAGGGGCAGGTGTTCGGGTCCCACCCGGATCTGGACGTCGTGCCACAAGCCGTGCATGTATTCAGCTACCGTGCTCACCAGGGAGATGTCCCGGTAAGGCTCATACTGAAGGCGACTACGGCGCCAGGGACGAATGGCGAGCAATGCCTGTTTGGCCGTCAGAGATTCTTCATCAATCTCGCCGCGCACTCCGTGGCGAAGCTCCTCATCCAGGAGCTCATCGTAGGCGGCGAGTTCCGAACTGGTAAGACGTGGCCGCAGCAACTCGGCGACACTCGCCAGGAACTCGAACCCGGTGTCGTGGGCATCAACTTCCCGGCAGGCGAGGAGGAGATTAGTCCTTTCACTTGTCTCAACCCATGCGGCAGTGTGAGTCTCACCCTTGGGCTTAGCCGGGCAGACCACATCCCCGGACTCCACACAAGCGATGTAAGGAACTATCAGGACTCGAAGCGGGCCGATCCGCTCGGCGATGCTCGCTGGAACTGCCTGTGCCGGTTCTCGCACCATGGTCCGCTCCTCCGCCGGAGTCAGCGTGAGCATGGAGTGGATTTCCCAGCCGTGGGCCAGGTGTGAGAGCGGGACGAATCTTCCTTGGATGTACTCGCTGATGGGGATGCTATCCTGCGCCGGGATTTGCGGAGTGCTCAAGTTTCACCGTCCCACTTCCCCTGCCATCGAAATCAGGGGGGTTGCGTTGCTAGGGAATATTCTGAGCAATTCTGGTCCGGCTGTCCAGCATCGAATCTTGTAGCGCAGGTCTCGCTCTCCGGACCTGCGGCCCTTCAACATCGCCCTAAACGAGGCATGACGGAGATTGTAGGGCAGGGAACCCGAAAAGCAGGCCTTCATGAACTCGCCCCACTTGGATATCGAGCAGCGTATTGGGCGGGAGGTTCGAGCCGGGCAGGACGACCTTCAGGTAATTGCTGCTGAGCGCCACGCGGTCACCGGTTTCGGACTCATCGAGTGTGACGGCCGAGAGCTTGCAGCCGATTTGCGCCTGAAGGAAGGTCTGGCGCTTGCGGGTGAGCAAAGCGCGGATTTCCTGGGCGCGCTCGCGGGCCACCCGGCCGTTCACTTGATGAGGTGAGGCTGCGGCGGGCGTTTGTGGCCGAGCTGAATACGGGAAAATGTGCAGATAGGTGAAGGGCAGTGATTCGATGAAGGCAGCGCTCGTGGCGTGGTCCTGGTCCGTCTCGCCGGGGAAGCCGACCATCACGTCCGCGCCGATGCCGGCGCTGGGGATGCGCTCGCGGATGGCAAGGATACGCTCGGCGTATTGTGAGGGCCAGTATCTCCTGTGCATGAGGCGGAGAATCCGGCTGCACCCGCTCTGTAATGGGATGTGGAAATGCTGCGCCATGCGTGGCTCCTCGGCCACGAGGCGAATGAGCGCGGGGCTGACGTCCATCGGCTCCATGGAGCTTATGCGCAGGCGCGCGATGGCAGTCTCCTCCAACAACCTCTCGAGAAGAGTGAGAAAAGTAATGCCACGGTCAATGTCGCGCCCATAGCTTCCCAGGTTGATCCCGGAAAGAACGATTTCCTTGTATCCTCTCTGCTCCAATTCGCGCACTTGCTCGACAACCCGCGCGGGGGCCAGGCTGCGGCTGCGGCCACGCACAGAGGGAATCACGCAGAAGGAGCAACGCGCGTTGCAGCCGTCCTGAATCTTGAGCGTGGGACGAGTGCGGTCGTCCGGGAATACGGGAGCAAAGTGGAATTCGTCGGCAATCTCCCCCACCAGGACGGTGGGTGGCTCCGGAGTCCGTGGTTCATCGTCGGGAACAAGAAAATGCTCAGCGGCCACGTTGGAGCTCGCCGCCCTGGCTCCCCGTTGCCGAATTTGTACCAACTGGGTTCGCCCTGTTCCTTCTGACTCCTGACTCCTGACTCCTGACTCCTCATAGCCGGGTTCACTCTCCGGACCATGCTCGCCGGTTTGCAGGCTCGACCTCAGCAAATCCGCAATGAGGTGCTTGTGGGAATTCCCAATCACCCAGGCGACACCGCCCAGCTGGGCGATTTCCGCCGGCGAACGCTGCGCATAACAGCCGGTGACCAGAATCCGGCACAGAGGGTTGGCCCGGTGGATGCGGCGGACTAGTTGCCGGACTTCAGCATCTGCCCTGGCGGTGACAGTGCAGGTGTTCAGAATCGCTACCTGGCTGGCAGAAATCTCCTCGACTTCCTGGAGGCCCGATTCGAGCAATTGCCTCTTGATCGCAGCACCGTCCGCTTGGCTCGCGCGGCAACCGAAACTGAGAAGTTGGAATGTGGGCATGGGCAACACACGATTGTAGCTGAGATGCGCTATAGGCCGCTAGCACGCGATGCCGCGTTTTGAGGGCACCATGAAACCATGAGAAATTGGGAACACTTCACCCTGAGTTTGCCAGGCAGGAGGTGTTTGAGGTGGAATTAAGCCGGGCTGGGAGAGGTCCGCCGCTGCTGGAAACACTCTCGACAGTAAACCGGTCGCCCCTGAGTCGGCTTAAAGGGCACGGTCGTCTCTTTCCCGCACTGTGTGCAGGTGGTCGTGGTTTCGGCCCGATGGGAGCTCTGCCCGCTCACTACTTGACTCCGCTTTAACTTACAAGGCTTGCAACGTTTTGGTTCGTTCTTGAAACCCTTATCAGCGAAGAAAAGCTGCTCCCCGGCAGTGAAAACGAACTCCGCGCCGCAGTCCATACACTTCAGGACCCTGTCCCGGTACTCCATAGCCGTACTCCCCTGCTCGAACAGGGCCCCACCGGTTGTAAGTTGCGAAGTGGTTGAACACCGCGAGGCTTGCGTAGTTCCCACTCTCCCGCTGCTTCTCGATCCCTAATCCTGTTCGTGTCTAGCCTTCTTGCGTGCCCTCTTGCGAGCCAAGGCCGCCTTGACTCGCTTTTTCTCACCAGGTTTCAAGTAGAAAGAATGTCTCTTGATTTCCTTTATGATGTCTTCCTGCTGAACCTTACGTTTGAAGCGGCGAAGCGCGTTTTCCAAGGACTCTCCGTCCTGAAGCCTTACTTCAGCCAACCGATCTACACCCCCGTTTCGGTTTAGAGTAATGAGCCCACTATAATTGCGGTGGTTTGGCCATTCTTACCCATAGGATCGACGTAAGTCAAGCGCAATTTCGTTTGCTTCCCCTTCGGGACGCTGCAAGCTCCCATCCACTTGGGCGACTCGGTGCACGAAGCCGGCTAGACTCTGCTTTCACCTCCTGACGGGGGCCGGGTGATTCGTTGTCGTCTCGAATAGGGCAGGGAAGAGAATAAGGTTGAGGCGAGAGCAGTCCTTGACCCTTTGAAGCGCTTATGTTAGGGTCAGCCGCGAGCCTCTAGCAGGTTGCAGTGGAAGTCGATGAGGCCCCGGCTAGAAGAGGGCACAACTTGGCCCAGCTTCTGAAAAGGACGAATGCCAAGTTGAGCCAACTCCACGCGGGCGAGGACCCCGCCCCCACAATTTGTGGCAGGGCGGCACATTTCCACGCATCCTGCCCGAACGCGCTCGCACGGCAAAGCACATGGCTGAACTAATCAAAGTCGAGCAAGCGAGACTGGAATTCCTGCTGGAATACGCGGTGCGCATGATTATTTCCGGCAAGGTCATTGCCTTTCCCACGGACACCTTTTATGGCCTGGGCGCTGATCCTTTCAACTTGGCTGCGGTGAGCGAGGTCTTCCGGATCAAACGGCGAATGGCTGACCGGCCCCTTCCCCTTTTGGTGGCCTCTATCGATCAAGCGGCGGATCTTACCCATGACCCGCCGCAGCTTTTCTTCACACTGGCGAAAAGGTTCTGGCCTGGTCCCCTGACGCTCGTGGTGCCTGCCTCGCGCCAGATCCCGCTGAAAGTCACTGCCAACACCGGCAAGGTGGGGCTGCGGTGGCCGCGCGCGCTGCTGGCCACGGCGCTGATTGAGGCTTCGGCGCGGCCTTTGACGGGAACCAGCGCCAACCTTTCGGAATTGCCCGGTTGCTCCACGGCGCAGGAAGTGGAAAAGCAGATCGGCCGTCTTCTGCCCCTCATCCTGGACGGAGGCCCCACCGAAGGACAGCTCGCCTCCACGGTGGTAGACTTGACGGGCGAACGGCTGCGTATCGTTCGACCCGGCGGTGTATCGGAGTCTGAACTAAAGGAGTTCCTGGACTGATTTACCTGCGTCTTCGCCAAGGAGTTTTCACCGGACTGCTGCTGGCCTTGTTGGCCCTCGCCTATGCGGAGAGGTCGCTTTATCTTGCCATCCGCCAACAAGCCGCACGAGATGAAGTAATGCCGGCAGACGCACTGGTCATCTTTGGGGCCGCGGAGTATAACGGCACGCCCTCCCCTGTTCTTAAGGCCCGCCTGGATCACGCCTTTGACCTCGAGGAACGCGGCCTCGCGCCGTTGGTCATCACCACCGGGGGCAGTGGAGGCGACCCGCAATATACGGAGGCCGGCGTGGGGCGTGACTACCTGATACAACAGGGTGTGGCTGAGACCAAGATCCTGGTGGACACGCGGAGCCTGACTACCTACGAGAGCGTTAAAGCCGTCACCCGCCTGCTCCGGCAGCGCCAAAAGCACACTTGCATCGCGGTAAGCGATGGCTTCCATCTTTACCGAATCAAACTGATGTTTCGGTCTCTAGGTATTACCGCCTACGCCTCGCCGGCGCCCGACAGTCCCATCGAAGCCGATTCCTCCTTGCGCACCCTGCACTCCCTACGTGAAATGGTTATTACCACGCTGTGGTATGTTGGAATTAGGTATTAGAGAGTCGAGAAGTCGAGGGTCGAGAGGCCCAAAGCTGCTGGACCCCCGCCCGCCGCTCCGCGACTGCTCGACTTCTTGGCTCTCGAGTCCTTGACTATTTTGCGGAGCCGCAACGGATGGGGATGGTCTCCGCGTGGAGGCAATGCTGCGGAGGCGCCGGCACACAAGTCGGGACTTCTCACCACGTTTGGACGCTCTCAGGGGACTGCCGGAAGGGCGGGGCTTCAGCCCCGCCGAAATCGCGGCTCCCGCCCTCTGTTGGTCCCGTGCCCCTCGCAGTCCGTCGGCTGACGGGCTGCGAGGGGCACGGGACACAGGAATAATTAGGAAGGGCTTGTAACGGCGGGGCTGAAGCCCCGCCCTTCCAGACCCGTGGTGAGAAATGCGGGCAAGGCCCAGGGTGGCAACTTCGCAAGCTCCGCTACCACGGTCCAAGGCGATGGACTGGACAAATTGTCTGTGGCCGCCGTTCCCCTCTTACCGTGATGAATATTAACCCTTTTATTTTCTGCAACATTCCCGCTTTCGCGGACTAAGTACCTGTGTTTTCATAAAGATTCCGGCTTCACATCCAGTTTTCAACAGCGATCCTTTGTTTTCAATGACATTCCAGCTTTGCTCGTTCAAAAAAAGAATTGTCTTGAACCCGAAATCGCAATTTGAAGTCGCGCGTCATCCTGAGCCCCGACTTGTCGGGGCGAAGGATCTCTCCAGTTGTTTTTTGATTCGGAACCAACGACAGACTGGGGGGATGCTTCGATTCGCTCAGCATGACAGTGAGCGGGGTAGCGCCTATGTTTTTGAGGTCCGCGGCTCTTGTCCACTGACCGCGCTGTCGCATTCCAAGGCGGTGGCCAGGAAACATTGTCTCTAGCCGCCATTCCCCTCTTGCTGTGACTAACATTAACCCTTTTATTTTCTGTAACATTCCAGCTTTAATGGGATAAATACCTGTATTTTCACAAACATTCCGGCTTGGCCAAGAAGTTTTCCACAGCGGTTCTTTGTTTTCAACAAGATTCCGGCTTAGTTCGTTCAAAAAAATTCTCTTGAACCCGAAATCGCGATTTGAAGTCGCGCGTCATCCTGAGCCCCGGCTTGTTGGGGCGAAGGATCTCCGCAGTTGTTTTTCGTGGTTCGGAACCAACGACAGACTGCGGGGATGCTTCGCTTCGCTCAGCATGACAGTGAGTGGGGTAGCGCCTCCGTTTTTGAGGTCCGCGGCTCTTATCCGGTGACCGCGCCGTTGCAATCCAAGGCAGCGGCCTAGACACATTGTCTGTAGCAACCATTCCCCTCTTGCTGTGACTAAATTTAGCCCCTTTTGTTTTCTATGACATTCCAGATTCAACGAGCTAAGTACCTGTGTTTTCATAAACATTCCGGCTTCGGCATCCAGTTTTCCACAGCGGCCCTTTGTTTTCAATGACATTCCAGCTTAGTTCGTTCAAAACAAGAATCCTTTCGAACCCGAATCGCAATTTGCAGCCGCGCGTCATCCTGAGCCCCGACTTGTCCGGGCGAAGGATCTCCGCAGTTGTTTTTCGTGGTTCGGAACCAACGACAGACTGCGGGGATGCCTCGCTTCGCTCAGCATGACAGTGAGCAGATACAAGTGCTGGCTTTCCCCCGCCGAGAATCGGGGTGGGTTCTTGCGGGGTGTTTCCCACCATAGACATACGCTAGGATTGTAGCTTACTAGCGGGCGTGTGTCAACCACTCATTGTGGGGTATTCAGCTTTGGGGCGCGATGCCCGCCCGATCCGGGCTTGCTGTGCTCTCGCTGAGCCGGGCGGCTTGCGTAATGAGGTAATTCCGTTCCGGTATGCTCGTCGTCCGACGGGCGGCAATCCGATAGTGTGTGACTGCGGCCTGATGGTCGCCCGCCATTTCCAGTAGATGGGCACGAACGGCGTCGAGGCGATGATGGCCGGCAACTCGCGCGTCGGAGTCGAGCGCTCTTAGCAGCTCAAGTCCTTTGGATGGGCCGTGCACCATGGCTGCGGCGATGGCATGATTGAGCATCACCATGGGGTTGTCGGACATGCGTTTAAGGAGCTCATACAGCGCCAGGATCTGCGGCCAGTCGGTATCCTCGGCTCTGGCCGCTTCGTCATGAACGGCGGCGATAGCGGCTTGTAGCTGGTACGCGCCGATCGATCCCTTCGATAGGGTTGCGGTTAGGAGCGCGATGCCCTCGGAAATCTCCACCTGATCCCATAGCGTTCTATCCTGCTTTGTGAGCGGGATCAACTCCCCGTCCGGGTCAGTTCGTGCCAGGCGGCGCGCATCGGTCAACAACATAAGCGCCAGCAATCCCGCGACCTCCCCATCGTCCGGGAGCGAAGTGTGCACGCATCGCGCCAGACGAATTGCCTCACGGGACAGTTCGAGTCGTTGCAGGTGCGGCCCAGCGCTGCTGGTGTAGCCCTCGTTGAAGATCAGGTAGAGCACGTGCAGCACAGCGCGGAGTCGTTGGGCCCGCTCTTGGCTGGTGGGCAACTGGAGTGGCACGCCGGAAGCCTTGATGCTGGCCTTGGCCCGGCTAATCCGCTGCGCCATGGTCGCCGCGGGGACCAGGAACGCGGCGGCGATTTCGGCCGTGGTCAAGCCGCCCACCGCGTGCAGTGTCAAGGCGATGGCTGAGGAGGGAGTCAAGGCGGGGTGGCAGCACATGAAGAACAGGGTCAAGGGGTCGTCCGCTTCCGGCTCAACATCGGCCGAAGGCGCCAGTTGGACAGCCTCCGAAGCTGCCAACTCTTCCCTGCGCCGCCGTGCTTCCTCACTGCGCAAGTAATCCATCATGCGCCGCCCAGCCACCTGGATCAGCCAGCCGCGGGGATTATCGGGAATGCCTTCCTGCGGCCATTGTATTGTTGCCGCTAGCAACGCCTCCTGAACGGCGTCCTCGGCAGAGGCGAAGTCATGGAAACGCCGGATCACCGCGCCCAGCACCTGCGGCGTCAAATCCCGCAACAGATTCTCAATCGGAACGGCCATAAGTTCTGAACAGCAATTCAAAATTCAAATGGCAAACGGCAAATGGTAAATGGGGCTTTATCCGTTACAACATCTCGGGGGGCGGAGCGCTCAGCACCGGCCGCACTTCGATGGGCATGTTCAACGGTGCCCCTCCAGGGCCCGGCGCAGCAGAGGCGCGTGCGGCGATTGCGTAGGCCCGCTCCGGGGTGGCGACATCGACGATCCAGTAGCCAGCGAGAAATTCTTTGCCTTCCGGAAACACCCCGTCCGTGATCGGCGTGCCGTCCTTACTGGCCCGCACGACTTTGGCCTGATCTGGAAACGACAAGCCCTCGGCCGATATCAACTCGCCGGAGTCGCGGAGATCCTGGCTGAATTTCCTCATAAACGCAACGTGCGCCTGGAGGTCCTTCTTGGGCCAGCAGGGAACACCCTCGCCGGCCTTCATGGTGTTCATCATTAAAATGTATTTCATGTCTCCAGCTCCTTGCGTTCTCTTACGTCAGTTCGTCGGTCCTCCTGCTCATGATTTGCCTGACTTCGATCGGCATGTTCGTCGGGACGCCGCCGGGACCAGGCCCCGCCGATAGCCGGGCGGCGATTTCATAGGCTCGTTCCGGGCTCTCGACGTCGATGATCCAATACCCAAGGAGGAACTCCTTTGCCTCCGGAAATACGCCGTCCGTGATGGGCACGCAGTCCTTCCCGGCGCGCACGACCTTAGCCTGCTCCGGCGCAGCCAAAGGCTCGTTAGCCACTAACTCTCCGGAATCGCTCAACTCCTTATTGAGGCTCTTCAACCAGGCGAAGTGCGCCTGCACGTCTCTCTTGGACCACGCCCTATACGTGTCGACACCCGCTTTCGTACCGGCCATCATCAAAATGTACTTCATGTCTTCTCCTCCTTTTTTATTTCCTCATTTTAGCCCTGGTTATTTGTGCTTTCATAGGGTAGTCGGAGCAGGCGGCGTGTTCTCGACATCCCGGACAATAGATCTTCAAATTCTCGCGAGGATGCCAGACCGATGATGCCACAGTCGTGGTTCTGCGGGTGCCATGACAAGGTGATCAAGGGCGGAGGATTTTGCCCAGCACGACGGCTCGGCGCGCGCCGGTGACGCTGGGAAGATTTCCTGGCAAGCCATGCAGGGTGCGGTCCGCAAGGATAGCGAAGGCGATGGCTTCTTTGGCGTCCACCGGCAGGCCGTAACGGTCGGAGAGTTCAACCGTCAGATGCGGCAGCAATTCGACCAAGCGCTTCATGAGCAAACGATTGTGCGCGCCGCCGCCCGAGACAATCAGGCGGCCAATCCTCTTACCAGGAAACACAAAGCGGGCTAGCGCGTCGGCGATGGTCCGTGCTGTCAGTTCGAGAGAGGTTCGAAGCAAGTCTTCAAAGCGGGCACGCCGGCGTGAGAGGAAATAGCGCTCCACGAAAGCGTGCCCAAACTGTTCTCGCCCCGCACTTCTGGGCGGAGGCTGCGAGAAGAAGGGGTGACACAGCGCGTCGGCGAGCAGCGCTTCATTCACTTTTCCCAGCGCCGCCACGCGCCCGCCGGCGTCGTAAGACTCCCGTTCCCTGGTGAAGTGTCGCACCAGAGCATCGCTGACCATGTTTCCTGGCCCGGTATCGAAGCCAACAACATCGAGGGGTTTCGCCTTCGCCGGGATCACCGTAACATTGGCGATGCCGCCGATGTTCAGGGCCACGATCCCTTTCCGCGCGTCCCTAAGCAAGACGTAGTCCACCATGGGTACAAGCGGCGCCCCTTGGCCGCCCGCCGCCACGTCGGCCGCGCGGAAATCTGCCACCACCGGCACGCCGGTCCGTTCAGCGATCACCGCGGGCTCGGCGATTTGGAGGGTGTTCGGTCCCACTGCCTGCCCGAGGCCTGGAATGAACTCAAGGCTTCCCTGGTGAAAGATGGTTTGGCCATGTGAACCGATGACGGAAACACGCTGCGGCGAAACATGTGCCGCGCGGCATGCACGCAGGGCAGCTTTTGCGAAGAGCTCACCGAGGAGAAAGTTAAGTTGGCTGACATCCTCCGCTTTGGTCCATTCCCCCGCGGCTACACGCATGATCCAATGCCTGACTTCGGGAGGGTAGGGAAGCGTGATGAACGCCAGCAAGCGCACCCGAGGTTGTTCCGCAGGCCCGGCCAAGCGCACGAGGGCCGCATCAACTCCATCCAGTGACGTGCCGGACATCAATCCCACGGCCAGGCGCGGGTTACCTTTGGACTTTTTGAGCATGGGTCTGTCTGATCCCTCCTCGCCGTGCAAGTGACCCCTCACCCGTCTGCGGGCCGTAGCGGGCTGTTTTCTCTGAGCGTCCATAACCCTTCGGCGGGCGAAGGCCCGGCCCGCGACGGCTGGTAAAAGCGCCGTCGCGGTCCACCCTCTCCCCTCGGGAGAGGGGATGGGCGTAGGGGCGGTTCGCGAACCGCCCCTACCTTACTTCAACGAACTTCTGACTCAGGACGCTAGACCTCCCATTATTTGTTCAGCTCCCCTGCACTGAACTGGCTCGAGAACTCTGTGAACTCTCTGACGACACGATCCAGCGATCCTTTCGACAGCCGTCCACCAGGCGGCTTCAGACTTTTCTTCGCGAGCTGAATGCGCTTCAGCGCTTGCTCGACTCGAAAGTTCGCAAGTCTCCCCGACTCGCAAGCTTCTCTCAATGCCTGATGCACAACTTCAGCGGCTTCGGCCTTTTCCAAAAGCAGCACGTCGCACCCCGCGCGCAGGGCGTGAACCGCCGCTTCACCCAAGGGAAGAGTGCCACGAACAGCTTCCCATTCGAGTCCGCAGGCGATAGCGACACCGTTGTAGCCCAGCTTGACGCGCAGTAATCCTTCCACAACCCTGGGGGAAAGCCCGGCGGAAAGCAGCAAATCAAAGTCGAAGGCTTTGTAGGCGGCAGTACTCACCAAAACGAGGGGGAGGCGGGGCAAGAGCGCCCGGTAAGGGACCAGATCCTCGCGCCATAACTCGGCCATGGACTTGGACACCACGGGCGGCTCCGTTGGGCTCGAGTATTGCGCCGTTCCGAGGCCGGGGAAATGTCTTCCACAGGCGAGCAGGTTGTGGCGCTCGAGCCCGCGCAGGAACGCTGCCCCACTCTCCGCCACGTGTTGAGGATCAGGGCTGAAGGCAGGTGTCTCTAAGGTCTTTCCCGAGGAACGCGACGCGAGGTCAAGCCCCGGGGCCAGATCGGTGTTGAAACCCAGAAGCTGCAAGGCGGCGCTCACAAGCTGGCCCAGGCGAGCCACGGCTGCGAGCCCCTTCTCAGCAGCCGCTCGAGGGGAGGGGAGAAGAGGCAGGAACGCCCTAAGCGGATCCATGGCGCCGCCTTCCTCCTCGATGGCCAGGAACGGAACGGCCGGCGCCGCGCGCGCCAGCTTGAGAAGAAATTCGTGTATGGATTCCGCCCCGCTGGTCAACGGCGCACCCAGGAGAATGCCGCCCGGGAGCAAACGGTGAAGGAAGAGCTCGAGAGAAGAACTCCAGCGCTGCTCATTCAGTTTCAGGATCAGCAGTTGGCCGAGATCATTTTCGTGCAAGTGACCCCTCACCCTTCACTCAATCGTGTCATTCCGAGCGCAGCGAGGAATCTTGCTCTGAGTCCTTTCCTCCGCGATCCGCCAGAAGCAGGGCGAGATTCCTCGCTGCGCTCGGAATGACACCCTTACGTCCCAATGTTGTCATCATGACTGGATTTGCTTTTTCAGTTCCGCCAACAAGTTCAAGGCTTCGATGGGCTTCAGGTTATCGAGGTCGGCGCTTTCGATGGCTTTCACCACCTCCGCATTCAAGGGAGTAAAAATCGTGAGCTGTACAGGCCCGGTTTCCGGCGCGTCCGGCTTGGCCGCCAGGCGCTCGCTCAGGTTGTGCTCGGTCTGCTCGTGGCGCGAAAGGATTTCCCGCGCGCGCGCAATGACTTTGTTGGGCAAGCCGGCCAGGCGAGCCACTTCGATGCCGTAGCTCTTGTCGGCGCTTCCCTGTTCCACCTTTCGTAAGAAGACAATATTGGATCCGGATTCACGCACCGAAACGTGATAATTGCGCACTCCGGGAAGCAGTTCGGCGAGCTCGGTGAGCTCGTGGTAGTGGGTGGCGAAGAGGGTCTTGGGCCGCGTGCGGGTTTGCAGATGCTCGACGACAGCCCAGGCAATGGCGAGGCCGTCAAAGGTGGCCGTGCCCCGCCCTACCTCGTCCAGCAAAACGAGGCTACGCGGGGTGGCGGTGTTCAGAATGCTCGCCGCCTCGGTCATCTCCACCATAAACGTCGAGCGCCCCCGCGCCAGGTTATCCGAAGCGCCAATGCGGGTGAAGATACGGTCAAAAATGGGAAGCTGGGCACGCTCCGCGGGCACGAAACTCCCCATCTGGGCCATCAAGGCGATCAGTGCGGCTTGGCGCAGGTAGGTTGACTTGCCCCCCATGTTCGGCCCCGTGACGATCAGGATCAGGTCGGTACTGCCGTTCATGTAGAGATCGTTGGGAACGAACTTGCCGGCCTGGCCTTCTTCGCTGAGGCACTCGATCACCGGGTGGCGTCCGCGCTGGATGACCAGTTCGCCGTTGTCGGAAAACTCCGGCCTGCGGTATTGGCGCTCGGCGGCGAGGTGCGCGAAGCACGCCAGAACATCCAACTCCGCCAGCACCGCCGCCGTCTGGCGGATGCGGCGCGCTTCGGTGGCCACCTGACGCCGGATGGCTACAAAAAGCTCTCGCTCGAGCGTTTGGCTTCTTTCCTCGGCATCCAGGATTTTCGCTTCCAATTCTTTCAACTCCGGGGTCGTGAACCGTTCGGCATTCACCAACGTCTGCTTGCGTTCGTAATCCGCAGGAGCGAGATGGAGATTGGCTTTCGAGACTTCGATGTAATAGCCGAAAATGCTGTTAAACCGAACCTTCAGTGAGGCAATGCCCGTGCGCTCGCGCTCGCGAGACTCGATCAGGGCCACCAGCCGCTTACTGTTCTGGCTCAGGCCGCGGAGCTCGTCGAGTTCGGGGCTGTAGCCCGGCCGGATCAACCCGCCCTCGCTCAGGAGTACAGGCGGCTCGGGATGAATCGCCTTCTCGATCAACTCTCGCACATCCCCCAGCTCGTCCAAATGTTCCCCCAGGTCCTTGAGGCGCGCCGCCTGAAAATGGTTGAGGTAAGTGTGGAGGAGCGGGAGGGCCTGGAACGACTGCTTCAGTGCCAGCAGATCGCGGGCATGAGCGGTTTCGAGCGTCACCTTGCTCAGCAGGCGCTCGAGGTCCTGCACGCCGCCCATCGCCCGGCGAAGTTCTTCCCGCTCGATGGTGGATTTCAGGAACTCCTCGACCACCTCCAGCCGCGCCTCGAGCTCAGGGCGGTCAAGAGAGGGGCGAAGCATCCAGGCCTTCAACTTGCGTGCGCCCAGCGAGGTCACACACTCGTCCAGTATTCCCAATAGAGTGGCAGCGCGTGATTCCCCGAAGGCGGGTTCGAGCAGCTCCAGGTTGCGCAGCGTGGCGGGATCGAGGACGAGAGAATCCTGTTGCTGGTAGAAGCGGATTCCGTCCAGATGCGAGAGCGACCCTCGCTGCGTCTCCCGCACGTAGTGAAGAACGGCCCCGGCGGCCGCCACGGCCAGGGCATGACCCTCCAGGCCGTAGCCCGCCAGCGTCGCCACCCGGAAATGGTCTCGCAGCAGGCGGGCGCCATATTCCTCGGCGAACACCCAGTCGTCCAGGGGCGTTTGGGTGATGGGAGCAAGGGGATTGGAGCGCGAGTCCGCCGGGCTGGTGGGACGCGATGCGACCAGAAGCTCGCTGGGCCGCATGCGGTCCAGTTCCTCTTGCAGGCGCGCCGAAGCCTCAGGGCCTGAAAACTCCGTAGCGCGAAAGTCGCCGGTCGAGAGGTCCACGAAGGCTACGCCGGCATTGCCGTCCCTCTCCGCCACCGCCGCCAGGTAATTGTTGTCGCGCGGCTCGAGGATCTGCGAGTCAATCGCCGTTCCGGGCGTCACCACCCGGGTGACTTCGCGCTTCACCAGTTTCTTTGCCCAACGCGGGTCTTCCATCTGGTCACAGATGGCAACACGATAGCCGCGCCGGATGAGCTTGGCGATGTAACCCTCGGCCGCATGGTACGGAACACCACACATCGGGATGGCCACGCCTTTCTCCTTGTTGCGGGAGGTCAGCGTGATCTGCAGTTCTTTCGAGGCCACCGCCGCGTCCTCGAAGAAGAGTTCGTAGAAGTCTCCCAGGCGAAACAACAGAAGCGCGTTAGGATGGCGCTCCTTGATGGCACTGTACTGCCGCATCAAGGGGGTGGAATATTCACTCATGGGCGCATTCAACTTCTCGAACCATTATAGCTTCACTGAGGGGCACCGTTTCAATATTGCTCTTAACAGGCTGCGGAAAAACTCGTTTGGCGTGTCATTCCGAGGAGACGGAGGCGACGAGGAATCTCGCATTGTCTTGAAAACACTCAGAGCGAGATTCCTCGCTACGCTCGGAATGACAGCTTGGAAGGGTTTTTCCGCGCCCAGTTAAGTCCCGCCGCTGCGGGTTCCGCCGCGGCGGATCAGCTTTCCGCCCTCCAATGGCACTGCCTTCACTGCCTACTGCCTACTGCTTACTCCTTTTGCACTCGCCCCCGATGAGTTAGGGGGTAATGGTACTTTAGTAGCCTTGAGTTAGTCTGGGAACAGCGCTACGAATAGAGTGTTGTATGCGAGATTCTTCAGGAACTCGAGGTAGCGCAAGAGGAGGTTAGGCTCATGTCGCCGGCCGGCGCCACTCCGATACCCAGGAGCTCATTGGTCTGCGACATTCGGCGCTGTTTGGAACGCATCATTTGACTTGGAGGTCACTTTGAACTGTCTTCGTTTGGGGATCCGGTTTCCGGTGGAATTTCCGGTAAAGGTGCAATGGAAGGGCCGGCCAGGAAAGGTACATCGGATGCAAGGTGAGATTATAACAATGAGCGGGAACGGAGTGTTCATGCGGCTGCCCTCTCAGCTACGCCCGAACACCAGAATTACCTTAACGGTGAGTCTACCCACCGAGGTTACAAGAATCCCGCTTAAGCTCTTCTGCCAAGCCCGTGTGGTAGGCCAGAAGGAGGTCAGAACCTATCCCTTCGGCATAGGCGCGATCATCGACGATTATCAAATCCGACCGGCACGTCTGCGTAAGTGACCTCAACCCAACTTGACACTATGCGTTAGAAACGGGTCCTGAGGCCTGCTCCTGTACGGCCTCAATCAGTGGTAGTTCGAGCTTTTGGTGGATGGCATACAACACCAGTTCCAAGCGATCCGAAACCCCGACCTTATCGAAGATAGCACGCAGGTGGTTCTTCACTGTCTGCTCCGCCATCGACAGGCAGCGGGCAATTTGGCGATTGGGGAACCCTTGCATCAGGCAACTGATAACAGCCTTCTCGCGTCGCGTGAGTGTGTCGGCAGGTCGCACGGGGGGCCGCTGGGGAGCCGCTGCTGTCTTAACCATCTCGGCCGCCGTCGCCCTAACTATTCCCGGCTTGTGCTTCATCGCTTCCCTGATACAGCTCAAGAACTGGGATAGCGCTGCTGATCTCGCAATCACACCTGCGGCTCCGGCCTGCATGTAACGGGAGGCCATGTCCCCCTTGAGGGCCGGAGTGGTGATAACAAGCTTGCTGCGGGGCGAGACCCGCCGTATTTGTTCCATCAAGTTACCGGGAGATTCTGCTGCAATCTCCCCCTGAACCATTAACAAGTGTGGTCTAAACCGTTCCGCCAAGCTAACAACCTGTTCACTGGTTGTGGCTTGGGCTACCACACGCAGGTCATCCTCTAGTGAGAAGAGTTGCCTCACTCCTAGGCGAAAAACCTCTTCCCGGTCTGCTAACAGAATCCGCATTCTCTTTGGCTTGTGCGCTTTTTTCATTGGCCGAAAGGGGCAACGTGCCCTAGGCGCCCGCAGGCGCTGCCTTGGATGGTTAGGTTTTCGCAGCTTTTAGCCGCTTGGGGCGGAGCTGGAAATCTTCAATGATCGCGCCGATCCCCTGATTCTTGCCCATGCGGCTCTTGCGAACCACACGTCCCAGACAAGAAAGCTCAACGGGAACCTTCGTTAACTCGATGGGCAAATTGATCGTGACGTTAATTGTTGTGCCGAGAGGTAGGGGCGTGGGCATCACTACGAGTATCCCACTGGAACTTATATCTCCAGTTCTCCCTTGCGCTCGACCCACACTTCCCCGCCGGGCTTTCCACTGGACTTGCACCGGCAGCATTAGCGGATAACGTTTGCCTTGGCGATGGTCACGCATAACTCAAAGTCCAAGTGATATTAGCACAGGGTTTGCGCGTTTCCTAGTGCCCGGTTAAAGCACAACGATTCTGCGCAGAAGCCCGCCAATTGAGTGGAGCCCCCCGCGACGCTGGCGCCAAAAGTGTGCCGGGTGGCGTGCGGCCTTTGGCATACAGGCGCGGAGCGAACGAGCGCAACTCCGGCCGTACCCGGCGGAATTGAGTCCCCACCTAGCGGGCCAAGCCCTGCCCCATTCCAGCTGGCCTTCATTTCCCCTACGATTTTTCTTGACAAAGGGTGCGCTCGCGAGAATACTAAACCACATGGTTAAGTATTCCGGGCCCGAGCTCGACGCCACCTTTGCGGCGCTTTCCGACGCCACCCGGCGCGGCATCCTGGCACGGCTGGCGCAGGGCGAAGCCTCCGTCAGCGATTTGGCCGCGCCCTACGAAATATCGCTCCCTGGCGTGTCCAAGCACCTGCGGGTGCTTGAGCGGGCAAATCTTATCGCGCGGCGGAAAGACGGACGAGTTAATCGCTGCCGCCTGGCCGCCGAACCCATGAAGGACGCGGCGGAATGGATCGAGCATTACCGGCAATTCTGGGAACAGCAGCTCGATGCACTTGCGCGTTTTCTCGCACAATCCCGAAGAAAGGGAGAAGAAACATGCCAACGCCACAACAGGGCCCCCAAACGCGTGTTCAAATCCGGAGGATATTCGCGGCGCCGCGTGCGACAGTCTTCGAAGCCTGGACAAAACCCGAAAAACTAGAAAAGTGGATGTGCCGGGATACTCCCCAGAGTGCCACGCGCTACTGGGATTTCGATATTCGCAAGGGAGGCGGGTTCCACCTCGAGAATCAAATGCCGGATGGGACTGTGTACAAGCAGTGGATCGGGTATCGTGAGCTGAAGCCTCCGGTGAAGTTGGTTCTCGACTGGAATTGGGAGCGTTTCGACGCCCAGGGCAAGATCGACGAGGGGCCGCACGAGAGCCTGGTGACGGTCGAATTCCTAGATGTACGGGATTCGACGGAGGTTGTCCTGACGCACGAATTGCTTCCGACACGGGAACTGCGCGAGAGAATGCGGAGGGGTTGGAATTGCTGCTTCGATGGGTTGGAGCGGGTGATGTAGCGGCGATTTTACATCGCCGCAACTCCAATGGATTTCACATTACCATGGCGAACTAAAGTCGCCGCTACGCTAGGTTCAGAATATTCTCTGAGGGAGGAGAAAATGCGAAAAAGAATTTGCCTGTTTGCTTTGGGGGTCATAGCCATCGGGTTGTTTGCCGCCCGCGCGCGGTCGCAAGTGAAGCCGGCGTCCGGATTCGACCGTCTGAAGACGCTCGTGGGCACATGGCAAGCTGCCGCCCCGAAAGGCGGAACCCTGACGAACACGATTCGGTTGGTCTCGAATGGGAGCGCGCTGGAAGAGATATTTCAGAGCTCCGAAGACGACCAGATGGTAACCCTTTACACGGCGGATGGAAACCGGCTGGCGATGACTCATTACTGCGCGGCAGGCAATCAGCCGCGCATGGAAACACTTGCCATCACCGGCGCCGCGAAGGAATTCGATTTTTCCTTCAAGGGTATCACCAATCTGATGAATCTCAACGCCGGGCATATGCACCACTTGGTGATCCAAATCGCCGATCAAGATCACTTCACGGAACAATGGACGTGGCGCGAGAATGGCAAGGATCGGACCGAGACGATCCAATTCACGCGAAGTAAGTCGTAGCCATTTCGGTGTGCGGCATCTACTAAACTGAGGCGACGGTGCGGAGGTACCGCACCTCGCGGAGGCGGCGAAATTGTTGGTTGTAATCCAAGCCATAACCAACCACGAAAACGTCGGGAATCTGGAAACCAACGTAGTCGGGCTTGACGGGAACGGCGCGGCGAGCGGTCTTATCGAGTAAGGTGACGAGCTTCAAGCTCTTGGGCTTGTGGGCGGAGAGCACGCCTTGGAGGTAGTGATACGTTCGACCGGTGTCGAGGATGTCTTCGACAACCAGAACGTCGCGCCCTGCGATACAGAGGTCAAGGTCTTTGGTGATTTTCACTTCGCCCGATGAAGTGGTGCCGGCGACATAGCTCTGAATTTCCAGGAAATCCACGGTGGCCTCGATGGAGAGGTTGCGCACGAGGTCGGCCATGAATATCCAGGCGCCCTTGAGCACCCCAACCAGGTGCGGTGTGCGGCCGTGATAGTCATTGGAAATCTCCTCGCCAAGCTCGCGAATTCGCGCGGCAAGCTGGCTCGCATCCAGAAGCACTTCGAGGCTAAATGCAGAGAAAGCATTACCCATGGGCATTCACCGTTGACGCTCTTTGGGAGCATCTGTTAAATTGAGTGTTGGCATCTTGTACAAAAGGAGAATCTGTGGCAAGTCACAAATCCGCATTAAAACGCATCAAGCAAACCCAAAAGCGTACGGAATTGAACCGCTCGCACACCACCAAGTTGCGGCACCAAATCCGTAAGTTCCGCGCCGCGCTCAAAGCCAAGGATAAGGCCGCCGCGGAAGCGCTCCTGAAGCCAACCCTGGCTCTCATCGATCACTCTATCCACACAGGCGTCCTGCATCCGAATACCGCGGCGGGCTACAAGTCGCGCCTGACCCTCGCCTTCCACGCTCTCGCGTAAATCCGGCTCTTGGCGGCTTTGCAGGCATTTTGGGGCACTTAAGCCTTTTATCCCCTGTCATTCTGAGGCCCGTTCTTGGGGCCGAAGAATCTCTGCAGTTTGTCGTCTCAAGAAACGAACTGCGGAGATTCTTCGCCCCGAAAAGCCGGGGCTCAGAATGACAGTTGTCACGGGAGAGATCACCCTTCGGCGGCTGGCGCGGGGAGTTCTTCGCCAATCGTGGGCGCTCCGGAGGTTTCCTTGCCGATCACCACCTGCCAAACCAGAAACTCCAGGAGGATTTTTGAATCCTTCCACGACGATTTGATTCCCAGATCGGTGCGGCGGACAGCCCGAAGCGCCTGCTGCAATTCCTCGCGCGGATAATTCCGCAGAACGAGCGGGACGATTTCCCAGGTTGAATAGGGATTTGCGAGGCGCGACCAGCCTCCCCGGCCCTCGCCGTAAGGCGCTCCGCCCCTTAACGTCTGGCGAAAGAGGTCGCCGATGCACCAGACAATCAATGTCTCGGCGACCTTGCTGCCCAAAAGTTGACGCAGGAATTCCAGCGCTTGGCCACATTTCCGTTCGGCGATGGCGCGCAGGAGCTTTCCGATTTCCCGCTCCTCGCGGAAAGCTACGATCAGGTCCAGGTCTGCCGCTTCCCATCGCTTCTTGCCTGGCATGGCGGTAAGCAGTTTCTCGACTTCGGTGCGCATCCAGAGCAGGTTGACGCCGGAGGTCTTGGCCTCGGCCCGCGAATCGTTACTGATCTCGAACTTGCTCGCAATTTCCTCTGCCAATTCGGCCTCGATCTCCACTCCCGCCAGATGGAGGAAGTCGCTGGCCCACCGCGCGGCTTGGCGACGATTGAGCGCCCGCATCTCCACCAGCTCCGCCTTCTTCTCCAGCAACTGGATGAACTTCCTCCGCCGGTCCGGCTCCGCAGCAGTAAATACCACGGTGGAAAAGGGTGAGGGGCGCTCCAGGTATTGGCGCAGCGCCTCGGCGTCTTCCTCGGCCGCATGTTTGAAATCCTCGAGGTCAGAAAAGAGCAGGAAGTTGTGTCCACCCAGCATCGGCATCTGCTGGGCTGCCTCCAGGTCTTGCCGGAGCCGCTCCGGCTGAAACTCGATTTCCGCTAGGCACCATTGCCGCGCTTCTTCGGGAATCGAGTTCACCACCGCTTTGCGGCATTCTTCCTGGAGAAACCGGTCAGGACCGCGAAGGAAATAAGCCCGGCCGGCTTTGCCTTTTCGGAATGTGGCGACAAAATCTGAAGGTTGCATGCCTCTGTAACCGGCTTCCATGCTACCATCCGTCCCGCCTCAAGCACAAGAAAGCGCCGGTACTTTACTTTGTGCTATAATGTAAAGCGATGGCGGAAGCAACCATTTCGAGTAAGAACCAAATCGTGATCCCGCGTGAGGCTCGCGAGGCCTTGGGCGTGAAACCCGGTGACAGGATACTTGTGGTCGTTCGCGGAAACAGGGTTATCGTCCTGCAAAAACCCAAATCCCATCATGCCGCGATTCGCGGCCTGGCTCGTGGCCTGTATTCCGGCGGTTATCTTCAAAAGGAACGGCAAAGTTGGGATTAGACCGTCTCCGCTCCTTTCTCCGGCGTCATCGCCTGATCGCGCTGGATACAAGTGTCTTCATTTACCAGATTGAGGCGAACGCTCGATATCTCGAGTTCACCGATCACGTCTTTTCCTGGCTCGAGCGTCCAGGCTCACAAGGGGTCACCTCAACCATCACCCTGACGGAATTGCTGGTTCAGCCCTATCGTGACTTCGACGAACAACGGGTGGACGAGTTCTATGGCTTACTTTCCAGATTTCCCAACCTGCGTTGGGTTGCTCCGAACCTGGAGATCGCGGATCTTGCCGCGCGCCTTCGCGCTTTGCATCGCTTGCGAACTCCAGATGCACTCCAAGCCGCGACTGCCCTACGCACCCAGGCGACTGGTTTGATTACCAACGATCCGGTCTTCGCGCGGGTGGAAGCCTTTGAGACGCTCGTGCTGGACCAGCTTCACTGACCGTCCCGCATTTCACGCTTGACAGCAGGCTAGCAGCGTGATAGGCTATGTAGGTTGGTCTATGATGAAGGTGCCAGCAGATCGCTGCCAAGGGGTTTTAAACCGGCCCGCCGGCTGCGGGAAATCGTCAACAAATGCAAAAAAGATACTAAATAGAGGGAACGAACCTAAGAATTTATTGAAAACAAAGGAGTTAGCCTTTTCAGGAGCTCAAAATGAACCCAATTTTCACTGCCGCAAACCCCAATCAAAGCCAAAAAGATGGCCATTAATCGACGATTTATGAGGCATTGAGTAGAATAAGAAACTGGAAAATGGAAACTGGAAAATGGAAAGTGGAAACTAGAAAATGGAAACTGGCAGCCCGGTTTTCCCGCTTCTAGTTCTTGGTTCCATCCGATAAAGCAGAAAGTAGAAATCAGAAAATGGCAGCGCCATTTTCCAGTTTCCAGCGCGTGTCAAGCATCGCAGGTGTTTGACCATTTGCCGCCAGAATTGCTATATTGGCGTAAGACATTTGTGAAATTTGAAAGCAAGTGAGGAATGGCGACCGTTCAAATCACTTTCCCTGACAAGACACGGAAGGAATTTCCGCAAGGGATAACTGCCCTGGAGGTGGCGAAGTCGATTGGGCCACGGCTGGCGGCGGACGCGCTGGCGGCCAAGCTGGACGGGCGCCTGGTGGATTTGTCGACACCGATCGAGCAGGACGCGCCGATCCAGTTCATTACTCCATCCTCGCCCGAGGCCCTGGAGATTTACCGCCATTCGACGGCTCACGTTCTGGCTGCCGCGGTCACCGAACTTTTCCCGGATGCGCATCCGGGAGTCGGCCCTGCCACTGAGACAGGCTTCTATTACGACTTCTATCGCGAGAAGCCCTTCACGGAAGATGATCTCAAGAGAATTGAAGAGAGGATGCGCGAGATCATCAAGGCGAATTACCCGAATGAGCGCGTTCACTTTCCCAAGGAAGAAGGAAAGAAGCTCTTCGCGCAGATGGGCGAGTTCCTGAAGTGCGAGCTCATCGAGGAAAAGGCCGAGCCCGTATTCTCCGCCTATCGCACCGGTAAGTTCCTGGACTTTTGCCGTGGGCCGCACATCCCCTCCACGGGGCGCATCAAGGCCGTCAAGCTGCTGAGCGTAGCCGGCGCGCACTGGAAGGGCGATGAGGGCTCGCATCCCATGCAGCGCATTTACGGGACGGCCTTCTTCAGCCAGAAGGAGCTGGACGATTTCCTGGCGCAACTCGAAGAAGCGAAGCGGCGCGACCACCGGCGGCTGGGAAAAGAGCTCGATCTCTTCAGCATTCAGGACGAGGCCGGTCCGGGGCTCATTTTCTGGCATCCCAAGGGTGGCCTCATCCGCAAGGAAATCGAAGACTTCATGCGGGCGGAACTCCTCCGGCAGGGCTACGACCTGGTGTTCACGCCGCATGTGGCGCGAGTGGATTTGTGGAAGACCAGCGGTCACTGGAATTTCTACCGTGAGAACATGTTCACGCCCATGGCACTGGAGGACGCGGAATACCAGTTGCGGCCCATGAACTGCCCGTTCCACATCCTTATTTACAAGGACCAGAGGCGGAGCTACCGCGAGTTGCCCATGCGCTTGGCGGAGTTCGGGACGGTTTACCGATACGAGCGGTCCGGGGTGATGCACGGTCTGCTACGGGTGCGCGGCTTCACGCAGGACGATGCTCATATTTTCGCCACGCCCGAGACGGTGGAATCCGAGGCGGGCGCGTGCGTGGACTTCGCACTGATGCTCATGAAGACCTTCGGATTCGACGAGTACGAGGTTGACCTCTCCACCTGGGACCCGGAGAACCACGAGAAGTACTCCGGCGAGCCTGCGCAGTGGGAACTGGCGGAGAAGTCGCTGGAGTCGGCGTTGCGCAAGCGCGACATACCCTTCCATCGCATGCCGGGCGAGGCAGCTTTTTATGGGCCGAAGATCGACATCAAACTCCACGACGCGCTCAACCGGCCCTGGCAGCTCACCACCGTGCAGTTCGATTTCTTCTTGCCCCAGCGCTTCGGGCTGGAATATACCGGCGCCGACGGGCGCACTCACCAGCCGATTATGGTGCATCGGGCACTGCTGGGGGCACTGGAGCGTTTCTTTGGTGTGTTGATTGAGCATTATGCAGGAGCTTTTCCGGTCTGGCTGGCTCCGGTGCAGGCCGTGGTGCTCCCCATTAGCGACAAGCACCTGGCTTACGCTCGCGAAGTTGCCGACGAATTGCGTCGCGCCAATGTTCGCGTGAGCCTGGACGACCGCAACGAGAAATTGAACGCGCGCATCCGGGACGCGCAGCTTCAGAAGGTGCCTTTCATGCTGGTCGTCGGCGACCGCGAAGCCCAGGGGCGCGGGGTAGCCGTCCGGCGCCGGGACACCGGGGATGCCGGCTTTCAAGCGCTGGGCGATTTTATCGGGTGGATTCGGCAGCTTATCGACACCAAGGCTACGAAATGGTAAGCTGTGTTTTCCTCCCCGGACCTGAAAAGGTCCTTTGTCCAACCAGGAAGATGTAGGGAGAGCGGGAGGCCCCAAAGGGCCAGGAGGGAATGCCTATCGCCGACCGATTTGTTCGAATTAACGAAAGGATTCGAGCCCGGGAAATCCGGGTGATCAATGAAGAGGGCGGACAGCTCGGAATCATGCCGCCCCACGAAGCTCTCAGGATCGCGCGTGGGCAGGGTCTTGACCTCGTGGAAGTTGCCCCCACGGCGAACCCGCCCGTTTGCCGCATCATCAATTATGGCAAGTACCTTTATCAACTCAGCAAGCGGCAGCATGAGGCTCGCAAGCATCAGAAGTCTATTGAGCTCAAGGAAGTGAAGATGCGGCCCAGGACTTCCACGCATGATTTTGAGACCAAGCGGAACAAGGTTATCGAGTTCCTGCGAGAGGGAGCCAAGGTAAAGGTCACAATCATGTTCCGTGGCCGAGAAATGGCCCACCGGGACCTGGGGTTCAAAATGATGGAACGGTTGGCGGGAGAAGTGAGCGAGGTGGGCATGGTGGAGACTCGGCCGAAGATTGAAGGGCCGAATCTCTCGACGATTATTGCCGCCAAGAAAGTGGCGGGAAAGGGCGTGGCGCCTCAGGCTTCGCGGCCAGCGGCTGGGACATCCCCGGCAACAATCAGGAACCCGCAGCATAAGCCGGCTTCGGTGCCTGTAGCCGCCGCCCCTGCACCACCCGTTTCCGAACCGTCACGGGGAGAATCTGGAGGATAGAGTTGCCAAAGCCCAAGAAGATCAAGCTGAAACTGAAGACCCACAAGGGCGCGCAAAAGCGCTTCAAAATAACCGCCACCGGCAAGGTGGAGCGCCGGCACGCATTCGCACGCCACATCCTGACTTCTAAGGCTAGAAAGCGCAAGCGGAGACTGGGCCAATCCGTCATCGTTTCCCCTGCGAATGCTCCCGCTATTCGGGCCATGTTGCCCTACGGACGGTAAGAGCAGGTTTCAGGTGTCAGGTTTCAGGTGCCAGGTTTCAAGTGTTCGTTTTCATGTGTCGGTTGTTTTTCCTGACGCCTGACACCTGCTTTTCACAGGTGCGGGAAGGCCAACGGCTGGGTGCCTTCATCCCGCGAAGCGGGACTAAGCCGCCCTGAATTATATCGAAAGGAGCAAACCCCATGCCTCGAGTCAAGCGCGGCACAGTTCGCCGCGCTAATCGGAAGAAACTCGCCAAGCTCACCAAGGGCTATTTTCTCAACAAGAGCAAGCTTTACAAGTTCATGAAGGAAGCTGCCGACAAGGCAGGCCGCTACGCCTACCGTGGGCGGCGGCAGCGGAAGCGCGATTTCCGCCGGCTTTGGATCATTCGCATCGGGGCCGCGGCGCGCGCCCATGACCTGACTTACAGCCAGTTCATCCACGGGTTGAAGAAGCTGAGTATTGAGCTTGATCGCAAGATGCTTGCCGAATTGGCCGTAAACGATCAAGCTGGTTTTGCCGAGCTGGCAGGTAAAGTAAAACAAGCCGCAGCAACTTAAATGATGGGTATGGACGAAAAAGTTCGGAAGACGCTCGCCGAACTCGGCGTCAATGACGCGCAGGGTGTGGAGTGGCTTTTCGCTGAATTGCGGAAGACTGCCGAACGCGAACGGGCGGAACTGATCTCGCGCGGCGCACCAGACCAACCTCAACGTGAGAGGCTTTGCAAGGCGCTCCGCGACAGGTGGCTGGCGCGCAAGGGCGGGTTTCTGTCGCAGGTTGATGAAAACTGGTTAAAGCCGGCGGGCAAGGATTTGAAGCCCGTGGTTGGAAGGCAATTCAATGAGCTTCGTCGCTTCACTCCCAGCCTGGAGATCGAAAAGCTGGTCGAGGCATTGCCCCTTCAACAAGAAGCCAGCCACCCGACGGAATTGCCCCTTGGCTCTGTTGCTCCCCGTCCAGCGCCACGCGATCTCACGCTTCCCGGCTTGCGCCGTCCACTCGGATCCATCCACCCCGTAACCCGGATGCAGCGCGAAATTGAGGACATCTTCCTGGGGCTGGGCTTCTGGATTGAGGGCGGCCCGGAGATTGAGAGTACCTACTATAACTTCGACGCCCTCAACATCCCGGAGAGTCATCCTTCGCGAGACGATTGGGACACGCTCTATATCGATTCGAAGACGGTCTTGAGGACTCACACCTCGCCGGTGCAGATCCGCGCCATGGAGAAGTATGGGGCGCCACTTTATATCATCATCCCCGGCAAGTGCTACCGGCACGATAACCCTGATTCCACCCACTCCCCCATGTTTCACCAGATCGAAGGGCTGGCCATTGACGAAGACATTACGTTTGCGGACTTGAAGGGCACGCTGGATTTCTTCGCCAAGAAGCTCTTCGGCGAGAAAGTCCGCACCCGCTTCCAGCCGAGTTTCTTCCCGTTCACCGAGCCGAGCGGCGAAGTGGCGGTCAGTTGCTTCGTTTGCGACGGGCAGGGCTGCCGGGTTTGCAAGGAGAGCGGGTGGATCGAGTTGATGGGCTGCGGCATGGTTCACCCGCAGGTGCTGCGCAACGGAGGCATCGACCCGGACAAGTATAGCGGATGGGCCTTCGGACTGGGCGTAGATCGGTTCGCCATGGTGAAGTACGACATTAACGATATTCAACTCTTTTTCCAGGGAGACGTTCGATTCCTGGAACAATTCTGATGGACCCACGTGCGTCGTTCCTGCGAAAGCGGGAGTCCAGTCCGTCGACAGTGCATTTCCGAAGGTTAGCGGAGTGGATTCCCGCTTTCGCGGGAATGACGTACGACAGTCGACAGTTCCTCGTCCCCTTCCCTGATTGTCTTGACTGTCGTCTGTGAACTGTTGACTGTGAACTTAATTCAATGAAAGTTTCCTTTAACTGGCTTGAAGAATTCGTCGAGATTCCCACCGAGCCCCGCCAGCTCAAGGCTGACCTGACGATGATCGGTCTGAACGTGGAGTCCGTGGTGGCGGCGAGTGACGATTGGGTGCTGGAGGTGGAAATCACCACCAACCGACCGGACTGCCTGAGCCACTACGGAGTGGCGCGGGAAGTGGCTGCGCTCTACCGAAAGCCGTTGAAGCGGTTGGAAGTTTCCGTCAAGGAATCCGGCGCTCGAACTTCCGATGAAGTTTCCATCCAAATTGCCGATCCTGACCTTTGCGCGCGTTACTGCGGGCGAGTGATTCACCATGTTCAAGTGAAGCCCTCACCGGATTGGCTGGTCAAGCGCCTGGAGGCAGTGGGCCAGCGGCCCATCAACAACGTTGCGGACATCACGAATTACGTGCTCATGGAGCTCGGACATCCTCTACACGCCTTTGACTTGGCGCGCATAAGAGAGCGGAAGATTATCGTGCGCAGGGCGCTTCCCGGCGAGCTGCTGCGCACCCTGGAGGGTACGGACCGCCTGCTCACCTCCGAGAATCTGGTCATCGCGGATGCCCAGCGCCCTGTAGCGCTGGCTGGCATCATGGGCGGCGAAGATTCGCAGATTTCCTCCTCCACGTATTCTGTATTGCTGGAGAGCGCCTGGTTTGACCCGGTCTCGATCCGGCGTACCGCGAAGGCCCATGGAATGCATACGGAGGCTTCGCATCGCTTTGAGCGCGGAGCGGACATCGAAATGGCCCCCGTGGCCATCGATGCTGCCGCCAGCCTGATTGCTGACTTGGCCGGTGGCGAAATCCTTCGTGGCCTCGTGGATGTTTACCCGAGGCCGAGGCTTCGCGAAGACCTCGTTCTTAGGCGCAGCGAAATCCTGCGCATTCTGGGCACGGAAATTTCGTGGGAAAAGGTCGAGCAAACCCTTCGATCTCTGGGGTTCATGACCGAGCGGCGAGGAACGGAAGGCTGGCGGGTGACCCCACCTTCTTTTCGCCTGGACGTCACACGCGAGGTCGACCTGATTGAAGAGGTCGCACGGCATTTCGGCTACGACCGCCTCCCGGCGCGGCTGCGTCCTACCCCCCCGCGGGTGGAGCGCGACGTCACCCGCGAAAAAGAATTTGCGGTATCGAATCTTCTTAGCAGTCTTGGATATTGGGAGACGATCCAGTTTTCGATGGTGGATCCGGAGGAGAACTCTCGCTTCACTGACCAGCCTCCGGTTGTCCTGGCCAATCCGCTTAGCCAGGATGCCTCCGCCTTGCGCTCGTCCGCGGCTCCGAGCATGGTCCACGCCCTGCGCTGGAATCTCGATCGGGATCAAAACGACGTGCGGCTGTTCGAACTGGGGAAAACGTATACGTGGTCGGGGAGTGGGACGCCGGAGGAGCGGCGTGTTCTGACCCTGGGTCTTACCGGGCGGCGGCGCCCGGCTTCCGTCCACGATAGCGAAAGGGCCCTCGATTTCTTCGACCTTAAAGGTGATCTCGAAGCCTTGTTCGGACTTTTTGAGATTGCAGGAATCGAGTTTGGAACGGCGGGATGCGGGCACTACGAGGTGAGCCAAAGTGGACGATTCACATCGGAAGGCGAGACGCTCGTGATGTTCGGACGGCTCAGCCGCGAGATCGAACACGATTACAAATTGCGCCAGCCGGCTTGGCTCGCAGAAGTGGACTTCGAACGGCTTTTGACTTTTCCCCTTTGCTCCCGCGCCTTCCGCCCTTTTTCGAAGTTCCCTGCGGTGGAACGCGATTTCTCGCTGGTGGTTCCTGAAGCAGTGACGTTTGCGCGTCTCGAAGCCGCTCTCCAACGTTTGACTTTGAAGGAAATTCAAAGTCTCCGCCCTGTAGACCTTTTCCGGGGTGGCTCAATACCGGCTGGTCATTACAGCCTTCTTTTGCGTGTTACTTTTCAAAGCCAGGCGCATACAATGACGAGTGAGGAAATCTCAGCCGCTGGTCAAAGGGTCATGGCGGCGCTCGAACCGCTGGGCGTGTGTTTGCGAGGCTGAACCACTTTGGAGTGCGGCAGCTTGCTGCCGGTTTTGCGCCTCGAGCTTGCTCGAGACGGTCCCGGAAGCAAGCTTCCGACGGGCGAAAGCGGCAGCAAGCTGCCGCACTCCAAAATCATCGGCTGCAATTCTCGAACGAGGAAGCTTCTTGGGCGACACTGAAGATCAACTGCAAAAACTCGAAGAGAGAGTCCTGAAGGCCATCGAGCTTTTCAAGCAAGCCCAGGCGGAGAGGCTCGCTTTGCAACAGGATCTCGAAAAGCTCAGGGCGGAATCCAGGGAACGAGGCAAAGTGATTGACGCACACGAAGAGGAGCTCGGCGCACTTCGGCGGGAACGGGAAGAGGTGCGAATTCGCGTCGAGAAGCTTATCCAGCGGATCGATGCGTTGACAACCCCGGAATCCAGCGGATAATGGAGGCGGAATTTCCTTTTCCAACGGTGCGGGATCGTAGCTCAGACCCAGCGAAGGAGGTAGGTCGCCAACGTGGCCAAGGATGCCGAAGGGATCCGGGTGGTTATATACGATCAGGAATATTTCGTGCGGGGCGACCTCGACGAGGAGTACATCCAAAAGTTAGCGAAGTATCTGGATGTCAAGATGCGTGCTATCGCCGGCCGCACACGGACGGTGGATTCACTGCGCGTGGCGGTCCTGGCGGCGCTCAATGTCGCTGACGAGTACCACCAGGTGAAGACGAAGTACGAGCAAACAACCCAACGCGTCGACGAGAAGGTGGAGGAGTGCTCCCGGATACTCGACCGGTTCCTGAAGGAAGCGGTTTGAATCAAGGCAGGTGTCAGGTGCCAGGTGTCGGGTGCTGGGGGCTGGGGCAATTCTGAATTGCTTACTGCCTGGTCTGCGATGCGGTTTTCACGCGCCGTCCTGGCACCCTTGGATCGGACCATGAGGATTCTCTTCATCGGCGATGTTTTCGGCCAACCTGGTCGGCACATTGTAAAGGAAATGCTCCCCGCGCTGCTTGGGGAGTACGACCCTGACCTGGTGCTGGCCAACGGCGAAAATGCTGCCGGCGGTTTTGGCATCACGCCTCCACTTGTTGAAGAGTTACTCGACATGGGGATTGCCGTTTTGACTTCGGGAAATCACATCTGGGACAAGAAAGAGATCTACCCTTATTTGAATGAGCATACCGACGGCCGCCTGCTTCGGCCCGCCAATTATCCCCACAGCGCGCCCGGCCACGGGCTATACTTGGGCAAGACTCGATCCGGATTCGGCTACGCGGTCTTGAATCTTCAAGGGCGGGTTTTTATGAGCCCCATTGATTGCCCGTTTCGGACGGCGGTCGAGCAGCTTGCCAAGATTCCCGCTGAGGTAAAGATCCGAATCGTGGACATGCATGCGGAGGCCACTTCCGAAAAGGTATCCATGGGCTGGTACCTCGATGGCCGCGTGACGGCGGTGGTCGGCACGCACACCCATATCCCAACCGCGGATGAGACCATCCTTCCGCACGGCGCCGCCTATATTACTGACCTCGGGATGACAGGCCCTTTCGATTCGGTAATCGGAATTGAAAAGCAATCAGTGATCCAGAAGTTCCTCAGCCAACTTCCCGCCCGCTTTGAAGTCGCCAAAGGCGACGTCCGCCTCAATGCCGTGTTGATTGAAGCCGACCCCCTAACCGGCCGCGCTGCATCCATCCAAAGAATCGTGCGCAAGTAGGCAGGCTTTTTGATGCCGACTGACAACTGACCACTGACAACTGACGACTGATTTCTTGCCGCGCTGGCCCGGAATGTGCAAGAATGAAAATGGGCCGAAGGGCGGCGGAACTACCGAGCATTGAGATTTCCATTAGGGTCGCACGCTTCAGATTAGGAGAGGAAGTGCATCCGGATCTCAAGAATGTCATCGAGCTTCAGCAGGCGGATCTGAAGGTTGCCGAACTGACAAAGCAGATCGAGTCATTGCCCGCGCAAATTCAATCCCTCCAGTCCCGACTTGATGAGTTCATTCATGCCCAGGCGGAGCGCAAGAAGCGGCTGGCTGCAAATCAGCACGAGCGGAAGGAGCTGGATGGCGAAATCAAGGTCATTCAAGAGAAAATCGCCCGGCACAAGGACCAGCTTTACCAGGTGAAAACGAACGAGCAATTCCGTGCCATGACGAAAGAGATCGAGGGTGAAGAAGCCAAAGTTCGGGCCATCGAGGACGAGATTTTGGAGAAGATGCTGGAAGCGGAGGAGATTCAGCAACACATTCAGGAGGCCACAACGCGGTTGCAGGGGGAGGAAGCGCGCGTGGCGGCAGAGATCGCGCGATTGGAAACAGAGCGGAAGGCCGACGACGACGAGCGCGTTCGATTGCAGGCCCTCCGCAACCAAATCCAGGATGCCTTGAGCGAATCCACGCGGAATCTCTACCAGCGCATCCGCCAGGCGAGACGCGGCCTTGCGGTGGCGGAAGTCCGCGGAGGCCTCTGCATGGCCTGCAATGTCCTCCTACGCCCCCAAGTCTACAACGACGTACGGACCAACGAGGTCCTTTTGACCTGCGAAAACTGCGGTCGCATCATTCATTACGTGGAGCCTGCCCCAGCCCAGACGGGCGAGGCTAACGGCCAAGGCGCAGAGGCAACGGCTTGAGGGAACTCGAAATCCGAAACTCGAAAAGCGAAATTCGAGACTCGAAATTCGACGACCGCCAATCGCTCTAAGTCTCGAATTTCGATACGCTATTTTTGAATTTCGATTCCTTCGATTTCGAATCTCGGGTTTCGGATTTCGCTTTTCGATTTTTCAGCATGGTCAAATTCTCTGAGGTTATAGCGCATATCGACGGCGCCTCCCGTGGTAATCCCGGCCCGGCGGCTTATGCCGTGGTCGTGGAATCTTCCAACGGCTCCAAACTTGCCGGATTTTCAGGATATCTCGGCAGAGCTACTAATAACTTTGCCGAATACCAGGCTCTTCTCGCGGCCCTCGAATACGCTCTCCGCCACCATTACCTGCGGGTTCACGTGCAAACGGATTCAGAGTTGTTGGCGCGCCAAATCGAGGGCGTCTACAAAGTAAAGAGTCCGGGATTGAAACCCCTGCAAGAGCACGCGCGGCAAATGATCGCGCGCCTGGAATCGTTCTCGATTCAGCATGTGCCGCGCGAACAGAACCGCGAGGCCGATCAGCTTGCAAACCAGGCCCTGGAGGCGGCGGAGCGAGCATGGAAAAAGGATCGGGCAGAAGGGCAGGGAGGCCTTGTCCAAGACGGATCGCCCGGCTCGGCGTCGAAGGTCGCCAAGCCGTTGCGCGCCTCCGCTACGTTTCACAAAGGGCTCCTTGAACCCCACGGGCAGCTTTCGCTTTTCGAAGGCGAAGTGGTAAATTTGGAAATCTACCGGAAGGAATAAACAATGTCACAACGAATGGTGAAATGTGTGAAGCTTGGCAGAGAACTTCCGGGTCTCGAGGAACCCCCGTGGAGCGGTGAACTGGGCCAGCGGATATACGACCATGTTTCGCAAGAAGCCTGGAATCTCTGGCTGGACTATTTGAGGATGCTCATCAACGAGTATCGCCTGGCTCCCGCTAATAAGGAAGCTCAGGAATTTATTGCCCAACAGATGGAAAAGTTTTTCTTCGGCGAAGGGTCTGCTCCTCCTCCCGGATACGTTCCACCGGAACGATAGGATGGGTTTCTCCCAGCAAGGTTGCGGGTGACAGCCTTGAATACCGCCGCACTCGATTCTCAGGGAGCGGGCGCACTTCGAATGTGGAGTTTGCTTTGGCTGGCTTCTGCCGAATAGGCGTCCCAGGATTCAGGAGGTTTATGAAACTTGACACAGGCTTGGGCTCAAAATGCTTACTGATTGGAGCGGGCTTGCTTGTTTCGTCTCTCGCTTTTCAAGCTGCTGTTCCGGGGGTTAACGGAGCGGCGATTTTCACGAAGAATTGTGCGGTGTGCCACGGCACTGACGGAAAGGGATTTCCTGCCCTCAAGACTCCGAACTTCACCGACCCCAAGTGGCAGTCTTCCATTACGGACAAGCAGTTGAGGGAAGTCATCAAGAACGGCAAGAAAGAGACGGCGATGCCGGCCTTTGGCACGCAGCTTAAGGACGGAGAGATCTCGGCTGTGATCGCCTACGTCCGCTCGCTGAGCAGCAGCAAGAAGAAGTAGGGGGAGAAAGGCAGGAGTCAGAAGTCAGAAGCCAGAAGTCAGGAGGACACAGCGCCGGACTGTCCTTCGTATCTTCGGCTGACCTCATCCGCCCTCACTTCATACGTGTCACTTGGCCCCTCACACCTGAACCCTGAGCCCTTTTCTTCTATCCTGAATCCCGAATCCTGCCCTTCCTACGCGTGCCCACCCCCCGCCAGCTCACGCACGATGTCGCCGACAAATGCTTTGGCATCCCCGAAGAGCATCAGGGTCTTATCCAAGTAATAGAGAGGGTTGTCGATGCCCGCGAAGCCGGGGCTCATGCTCCTTTTGATCACCATGACGGTTCGGGCCTTATCCACGTCGAGGATGGGCATGCCGTAGATGGGGCTGCCCTGATCGGTCCTCGCGGCAGGATTGGTTACGTCGTTGGCGCCGATCACTAAGGCCACGTCGGTCTGGGGGAATTCCGGATTGATCGTGTCCATATCCATCAACTTGTCGTAAGGGATGTCGGCCTCGGCCAGCAGAACATTCATGTGACCGGGCATGCGTCCCGCCACGGGGTGAATGCCGAACTTCACATCCACGCCGCGTTTGCTGAGGGCATCGTAAAGCTCCCGGACCTTGTGTTGCGCCTGCGCCACGGCCATCCCATAGCCAGGCACAATCACCACGGTGTTGGCAGCGCCCAGAATCGCAGCCGCTTCTTCCGCGCTGGCGCTGCGCACGGTCCGCTCTTCCTTCTCCGCGCCGGCAGAAACTTGAACCTGGCCGAAGGCGCCAAACATCACATTAGTGAATGACCGGTTCATGGCCTTGCACATGATCACGGAGAGGATGAAGCCTGAAGAGCCATCCAGGGCTCCGGCAACGACAAGCACTTTGTTGTTAAGCACAAAGCCCAATAGCGCTGCTGAAAGACCCGCGTAAGAGTTCAGGAGCGAGATGACCGTCGGCATGTCGGCTCCGCCGATCGGGGTGACCAGCAGCACGCCAAAGACCAGCGAAATGCCAACCATCACCGGGAAAAGTCGCGAGTACTCGGGATGAACAATTAACCAGAGCGCAACCAGCACGGCTGCTGCGAGCACCGAAAGGCTGACAAAGTTCTGCCCCTTGTAAGTAATGGGACGCTGCGGCAGGATTTCCTGGAGCTTCCCTGCCGCAATTAGACTCCCGGTGAAGGTGAGTGACCCGATGATGACTTCCAGCGAAATTTCCACCATGTCGAACTTTGTCACGTGAGGCAGGCGCACGTAGTACTCGGCGATGCCAATCATCGCCGCAGCCAGGGCCCCAAAAGCGTGGCTCAGGGCGGTTCGCTGGGGCACGGCGGTCATGTGGACCATACCGAGTGGGATGCCCACGATCGCCCCTACCACCAGAGCTACCACAATCCATTTGTATTCGATGATTTCGTAGTTGCAGAGTGTAGCGACCACCGCTAGGGCTGCCCCAATTTCCCCCGCCAGGACGCCATGGCGCGCGCTCGCCGGCGAACTCAGCCACTTGAGCGCTAAGATAAACAAAACCACCGCGATTAGGTAGGCAAAATCGATGAGTTGTTGCGCAGCGAGAGGATTCATGGTTTTTTGGTCCTGCTGAGTTTGAACATGCGCAGCATACGATCGGTAATGAGGAAGCCGCCAACCATATTGCTGAACGCGGCGGCGATGGCTACCGCTCCGAGAACTGTGGAAAGGGTACTTTCATGCCTGCCGGTGATGAGGATGGCGGCAACCACCACAATCGCGTCAAGCGCGTTGGTGAGGGACATCAGCGGCGTGTGAAGTAGCGGCGACACTCGCCGGATTACTTCGAATCCGATGAAGCCTGCCAGCACGAAAACGTACAGGTTATCAAGAAAGGTCGAAGTCATTATCTCCTCCTACAGCCCCGCTAAGCGGTCTTCGCCGGGAGCGAGAAGAATTCCCGCACCCGCGCGTTGACCACCTCCCCCCCCTCTGTCACGAGGGTTTCGCGGGTGATCTCGTCATCTGTGTTGATCTCAATTCTCTTGTCTTTAGTCAGGTGAAGAAGAAACGCCGCCACGTTTCGAGCATACATCTGGCTGGCATGATAAGGAACGGTGCTCGCCAGGTTGATGTAACCGATGATGGTCACGTCATGCTCGACGACGAGCTGGTTCGCCCGGGTCAGTTCGCAATTCCCACCCCTCTCGCCCGCCACGTCCACGATCACAGACCCCGGCGCCATCTTCTCCACCATGTCGCGCGTCACCAGCACCGGCGCCTTCTTGCCGGGGATGACCGCCGCTGTAATAACAACATCGCTATCGGCCACAACGCGGCTGAGTAGCTCCCGCTGGCGCCGATAAAATGACTCGTCTTGTGCCCGCGCGTAGCCACGGGAATCCTGGGCATCCTTGGCCTCGACGGGCAGTTCCACAAAGCGCCCTCCCAGGCTTTGCACCTGCTCCTTTGCCGCAGGCCGCATATCATAGGCAGAGGTGACAGCGCCCAGCCTCCGTGCCGTCGCAATGGCCTGAAGACCTGCCACACCTGCCCCGATGATGAGTACACGCGCCGGGGTAATGGTTCCTGCTGCGGTGGTGAGCATGGGGAAGAGCCGCGGAAGCCTGTCCGCAGCCAGCAGCACTGCCTTGTAGCCGCAGATCGTCGCCATGGAAGAGAGAGCGTCCATACTCTGCGCGCGAGTGGTGCGCGGCATGAGCTCGATGGAGAATGCCGCGACGCCCGTGGAGGCAATTTCCTGAACAGTTTCCACAGACCCCAGGGGGCGCAGAAATCCGATAAGCAGTTGGCCGGGTCGAAGCAGAGGCATGTCCGCCTTGCCCGTTACGTCGTTCGATCCGTAGCAGAGTACTTGGAGCACCACATCGGCAGCTTTGAACACGTCGGCGCGCTCCGGCAAAATCTTGCCGCCCTTCCCCAGGTATTCTGCATCCGGGTAGCCGGCGGCGGCTCCGGCGCCCGACTCCACGACCACTTCAAAACGCGCTTTGAGCAAACTTGGAAGAACAGCGGGCACCAGCGCTACGCGCCGCTCCCCTGGAAAGCTCTCCTTAGGAACTCCAACGATCATGAAGCCTCCTCCCCTCTCCGTGTTGGCTCCCTGAATTTGACCTTCTTACGCTTGCGCCCTGACTCCTTCCCTTACTCTTATCTCTCTGAGATTTTCAAGCAAGTACGAGTGACACTGCAAGGATATTCTTGTGGTAGTCTGTCCAGAAGGCGGAGTTCGATGCCATTCTGGAGGAGGATTGTATTCTTATGAATATCGCGGTCATTGGAGCCGGGTACGTGGGACTTATCACCGCCGCGGGCTTGGCTGAAATTGGCCATCGGGTCATCTGTGTTGACGACGACGCGCGGAAGATTGAGCTCTTAAACCGGGGTGGAATCCCGGTCTACGAGCCGATCCTGGGAGACTTGGTCAAGCGGAACCAGCAGGCGAAGCGGCTCGAGTTCAATTCTCAAATCGAAAACGCTGTGGGCAAGTGCCAGGTTATCTTTATCTGCGTGGGGACTCCACCCCTCGAAAGTGGCGAAGCAGACCTTTCCTCCGTGGAGTTGGTGGCGCGAAGAATCTCCGCACATGCTCGTGGCTACCTCCTGGTCATCGAAAAAAGCACAGTGCCCGTTCAGACCGGCCGGCGCCTTCAGAGGTACTTCTGCATATACCGGAGCAACTCCCAGTTCCAGTGTGACGTGGCCTCCAACCCCGAGTTCTTGCGTGAAGGATCGGGCGTCGAGGATTTTTTTCATCCCGACCGTATTGTTGTTGGCGTTGACTCGGAAAGAGCGTCTGCGCTCCTCGAGGAGATTTACCGGCCGGTGTTGGAGCAGAGTTTTGCCTGTCCCGTTCACGACCACTGCCAAAACAGGCCGCGTGTGCCTTTCGTCGTCACGGACATCAACAGCGCCGAGCTGATCAAGCACGCTTCGAATTCCTTCCTGGCCATGAAAATCTCCTTCATTAACATGATCGCCGACCTGTGCGAAGCCGTGGGAGCGGACGTCGGAAAAGTGGCCGAGGCAGTAGGCATGGACAAAAGGATCGGCGGCAGCTTTCTCAGACCGGGCGTGGGATTTGGTGGTTCCTGCTTTCCCAAGGACCTCCAAGCCTTCGTCCGGGTAGGCCAGGATGCCGGTTGTGACTTCACGCTTCTGCGCGAAGTGGAAAGAATCAACCAGAACCGCATCGATTTGTTTGTCAAGAAAATCAAGGATGAGCTTTGGGTCGTACGCGGAAAACGGATCGGAGTTTGGGGACTCGCCTTCAAACCCCGCACGGATGACGTTCGATCTTCCCCCTCGCTGGCGGTCATCCGGAGATTGCTTGCGGAAGGCGCTCTCGTGCGTGCGCACGATCCACAGGCTATGGAAAAGGCTAAAGCGGAGCTCCCCGAGATTGAATGTTGTGCAGATGCTTACGCAGCGGCCGAAGGCGCGGAAGCTGTCTTGGTTCTCACCGAGTGGGAGGAATTCCTGCGCCTTGATTGGGCGAAGGTTCGCCAAATCATGGCGCGGCCACTGATTCTCGACGGTCGCAACATGTTTTCCCGTGCCACGATGGCCGGATATGGTTTTGAATATGTGGACATCGGGAGCGGGTCGCCGGCTCCAAAGCGCCTTCCCGATCCGAAAACTGTTTGACTGGATAACGAGAGGTTTTGATGAGGGCTGTCATTACAGGTGGGGCGGGTTTCCTGGGAAGTCATCTCTGCGAGCAATTGCTTGCCCTGGGGCACCAGGTTTGCTGCGTGGATAGCCTTATTACCGGACGCCTGGAGAACATTGCTGCTTTTGAAACCCACCCGGGATTCAAGTTCCTCCGCCACGATGTTACCAAGCCGATAGAAGTGGAAGGGGCCGTCGATGCGGTGATGCACTTTGCTTCTCCCGCCAGCCCCATTGATTACCTCAGGCTGCCCATCCAGACATTAAAGGTGGGCTCGCTCGGTACCCATAACGCTCTGGGGCTTGCGAAAGCCAGGGGCGCCAGGTTCCTGCTGGCCAGCACTTCAGAAGTCTACGGCGATCCCGAGGTGAGCCCGCAAGCGGAGGACTACTGGGGACGTGTAAACCCGGTGGGGCCTCGTGGAGTCTACGACGAAGCAAAACGGTTCGCTGAGGCCTTAACCCTGGCGTACTATCGCACTCACCGCCTGGATACACGCATCGCTCGCATCTTTAATACTTATGGCCCCCGGATGCGACCTTACGACGGCCGGGTCATCTCCAATTTCATCGTCCAGGCTTTGCAGGGTAAGGACCTTACTATCTATGGAGACGGGACTCAGACCCGCAGCTTTTGCTACGTCTCGGACCTCGTGGAAGGCATTACCCGCTTGCTCCTTCGCAACGCCGAAAGCGAGGAACCCTCGCCAGGACCCTCCGATGCCATTCACCGGCCCGTCAACCTGGGAAACCCGGCAGAAATTAGCATCGCTGAAACCGCCGCGCTGATCATCAGGCTCACAAAGAGTTCGAGTCGAGTGGCCCACCACCCCTTGCCGGTGGATGATCCTAAATGCCGCCGACCGGATATCTCGCGGGCTCGAGACCTTTTGAGCTGGGAGCCGCACGTCTGCTTGGAAGAAGGTCTGGCCCGGACCATTGACTATTTTCGCCGCTTGTAAACAAGGGCCTGCTGCGTGTCTCGCGTAACAGTGGGGCCGCCCTTTGAGGCGGCCTGGGCCGGGGCAAGTGCCAAGGCTGTCCAAACTAGCGAACCGTTCGAGGGCCTCCGCCCCGGAAGGCAAAGCCTTTCCGCACATCAGGCGGCGGAGCCGCTAGTCGCCGACGGTGGGATCGAGCGCAATTTGGACAAGCCTGGGGCAAGCCCCGGCCCTACCACTCAGGGTTGGGTCTTGAGGTTCAGGACTATCTGGAACCACCAATTGGGCTGGTAGTTGATCTGGACCGGAACTCCCCGCAGCTCACCCGTGGTTCCAAGCAAAACACTGAAGTCAGTTTTGGCGCCGGATTCCTGGTTGTAGATCTGGAACTGTGATTCCTTGATGTCGCGGTATGTTTGGTTGATTCTCCGGCCCTTCTCCTTCAGTGTAATGCGGACGGCCTTTGTGGCAATGGGAATTACACGCTGCAAAGTCAGTGTATAAGGGCGGGCGTTGTAAATATAACATAAAGAGACAGGGGTTTTCTCCGCGGTCAGGGATCGTTCGAGCAGCTCCTCAGTTGTAGACAGAAACCCCCTGCGCCTGCTGCACTCGCCACGTGCCGGGCCGTCCAAACGGCGAAACTTTCGCGCTTGGCCGTCGCCCAATTGATCCAGGGCCAGCCTCTGGGCGTCCGCGAGCTAGTGCATGTCATAGTCCTTCTCACTGTAAAAGGGAACCGTCGTGGAGATGGCTTGCGCGCCGTCTACCCGGCTGATAATGGCTTCAAACAGATGCTTTCCGGCGCTTTTCTCATGGGAGAGTTCCCGTTGCATAGCCGATACAGACTCACCTTTTGAAGACTTCATGAAGCCTACAAAAGCGCTCGCCTGCGGAGTTTTGTTGCCGTCTAATCTTAGGACCTCAGTTCCTGCACCCCAACGATTGATGGCGCGCGGGGCCTTGGCAGGATCAGAGCCAAAAAGCAACTGGATCATTCGGAGACTTGGATCGTCAACCGCCTGGCCGACCTTGATGTACCCGCCTCCCAAGTCATCCCGACCCACCCAGAAAAACAGGAGCCTGAGGCGGCAGGTCATGATGTAGTCGTACTCCGCGCGAATGCGGGGCGTTGCTCGAATCCAGCTCAGCGCCTCATGGATAGCCGCTTGATCGGGCGAGTCGGGCGCCGAGGGAAGGGCAAAGCAAGTCCCCGCTAGAAGCAACGCGCAGGCAAGTAACCTCAAATGATTCACGCATACCTCCAAAAAACCATCGTAGGAAACTTGCCCGCGAATTGGTATTACTTCGGGTAGTGGGTCAATTTGATGTAGAAGCGGCTTTACGCCGCCATTTGGCGATCCCGCAGACGCGGGATCGCCGCTACGGCATCAAATTGACCCACTACCATGCTTCACGACAATGATATTATTAGGGTTTGATGCGCGTTGAAATCCTTCAGGAACTCGGCCCGGACGACGCCAGGCTAGAAATCCCTTGGGCTAGCGCCGACGATCCAACGCTGGCCTATATTGATCTGAAAACATTTCCCGACCATGCGGAAAAACTTGATGAGTGTAGGAGCCGCCCTGCGTTGGGGAGCCTGCTGCGTGCGATCAACCGTCCGGATTCTCCCCTGCGCAGCGCCAAATGCCACGTCTGGATCACCCATGAACTGGCCGAGGAGGAGCGCTGGGACTTCGATTTTCCCGTGAAGATTGGCAGTTACCTCGACCTTCTATTCGATTCACCAGACTTGAACGAGAGCCTGGCGCCACACTTGCGATTGGCGGAAGAGATTGAGCGCGGCATGAAAGAGACGCGGTTGCAGGCTCAGATGGACATAGCTGTAAGACGCTGCTTGTTTCATGCGCAGGAAAACTGGGGATACTATCTAACACTTTTTGTTCACGCCTACGGCGCCACTGAAAATGAGGCAGAAGCGGCGTGGACCCTTGCCCTATTGAATCTGCGTGAAGTCCTGGATGGATTAACAGAAGAATCCGTGAACGCCGGAGGCCTTGGGCGCTGGGGATCAACAAACCAAAAGGCTTCACTCGAGCCGGCTGAGAGTTTGGCGGGCCGGGGCGGTGGCCTCGAAGAAGGGAACCAGACCGCGTGAGTTTCATCAACTTTGCTGCCCGGGAAATAAACTGCAAGATTGTTTATTACGGCGCAGGCTTGGGCGGCAAGACGACTAACCTGCGCTGGATTTTCGACCAGACGGTGGGGCAGGCGGGGGGAAAGATGATCTCGCTCGCCACCGAGACCGACCGCACACTCTTCTTTGATTTCCTTCCCCTCGACCTGGGCTCGATACGAGGATTCAAAACCCGGTTTCATCTTTACACCGTTCCCGGCCAAATCTTCTACGATGCCAGCCGAAAATTGATCCTGCGCGGCGTGGATGGCGTGATTCTCGTTGCTGACTCCCAGGCAGAGCGACTGGATGCAAACCTGGAAGCGCTCGAGAACTTGATGGAAAACCTCAAGGAGCAGAAGCACGACTTCATGAAAATCCCCTACGTGCTCCAGCTCAACAAACGCGATCTGCCCAATGCACTGCCGGTCGAGACACTGAAAAAGGAGCTCATGAGGAAGAACGAGCCCGTTCTTGAGGCGGTCGCTTACAAGGGGTTGGGTGTGTTTGAAACCCTCAAGAGCTGCGGGCGCATCGTGATAAGTGAACTGAAGAAAGGCTAGGGCCCTGATTGCCGATTGTCGATTGTAGATTGCCGCTTGGCAGCGGAGCGATCGGCCACAACACGTCTGCAATCGTCAATCGACAATCGGCAATCTTATTCACCCCAGGGCCGCACTGCTGTCGCTACTAGCACTCCCCTCCGTCGAAGTCAGCTCGAAGAAGTGGTGGCCCATAATGGCGAGGGTGATGGCCTTGCTAAAATGGTGTCGATGCCGGCGAACTGTCTGCGCAAGGAACTTCCAATACTCCTTGCGATAGTTGTGCACAATTCCCTGTCGCCAGAGTGATCTGCCCAGTGCCATGACGTCGGAGAACACCACCGGCGTACGGGCCGCCTCCCCCAGTTGGGAGAGAAAGGCGGAAGCCCGCTCGAAATACTCCTTGGGGCTGTAAATCGTTTCCAGGATTCGCTTGTAGCCATCGAGGAGCTGCTGTTTATCCATCTTGGGAATAAAGTTCAGATCAACGAGAGTGTTGCTCCCGAGGCTCTCTTTTAGGAGCCGGCCTTCGTTTTTCAACCGGCGCCACAATTGGGTATTCGGCAGGGCGGTGAGAAGGCCGACCATGGAAAGCGGGATGGCCGCTTCGCGAATAAATTGAATTTGCCGCTCAAAAACATTGGGCGGATCGTTGTCGAAGCCCACGATAAAACCTGCCATGACCTCGATTCCGTGCGATTGGATGAGTTTTACACTCTCCAGCAGATCCTTGCGCAGGTTTTGGAATTTCGTTGTCTCCTTAAGACTCTCCACCACCGGTGTTTCGATGCCCAGGAACACACGCGTGAAGTGAGCCTGGCGCATCAGCCGCAGCAGGTCCTCTTCCTCGGCCAGGTTCAAAGAAGCCTCGGTGTAGAGTGAAAAAGGGAATTTGTGGTCACGCATCCACTTGACTAGTCGCGGGAGCAGAATCTTCACGTTCTTCTTGTTGCCGATGAAATTGTCGTCCACCATGAATACCGGTCCCCGCCAGCCCGCGCGGTAGAGCTGCTCGAGTTCGGCGCACATCTGCTCGGGTGTCTTGGTGCGTGGGCGGCGGCCATAGATCTCGATGATGTCGCAGAACTCGCAAGTGAAAGGGCAACCGCGCGAATATTGCACCGCCATCGAGCTGTAGCGGCCCAATTCGGCTAGCCGCAAATCAGGCAGCGGGACGCGCGTGACGTCGGGAAGTTGCGGCTTGACGTAATGAGGCCGCGCCGTGCCGCGCTCGAGGTCGGCAGCCAGCTCGTGGATGATTTCTTCTGATTCTCCTTCCACCACATGATCCGCCTGGGCGATGGCGCTGTCGTTTGCACTGGTGATGGGGCCACCTACTACAGTGCGCAAGCCTCGGGCTTTGCAACGCGCAATCTGCGCCTTCATCGAGGGGCCCTGAACCAACATGCCGCTCAAGAAAACCAAGTCTGCCCAGTCGAGGTCGGAATCGCGCAGCCGCCTGACATTCAGGTCAACGAGACGTTTCTGCCAGCGCTGGGGAAGAAGGGATGAGACGGTCAATAGGCCGAGGGGCGGATAAGCCGAGCGCTTTCCCTGGAAAGGGAGAGCGTGCTTGAAGCTCCAGAAGGTGTCAGGGAATTCGGGATAGACCATTAGGACATTCATGACATTCTCCTCCCCGCTGGGAAGCCGCGTGCCTCACCTCATGCGCGGCAGAGCTTCCTCAGCTCGGATGTCAAATAGGCCACGCAACTCTCCCGAGCGTCGCGCCTCGTGCCCGCTTTCACGTTTCTCCAAGCGGCACTCCACCGGGGCGGGTCCTTACGTTTGCACCAAAACCCAGCCTCCTCGCAGGAACCTCTCGTCAAAGCGTATCCTTTCAAAAAGCCCCAGGTGCTCCTAACCTATCACTTCCATTTCTGGAACGCCAGAAGAAAAAGTGGCCGACCGCATCATTGCCGATTACTGATTGCCGATTGAAAAGTGGTGTGGCAACTGCTTTCAATGTCCATCAGCCCGCCACGGCGGGGCAATCGACCCGCTGTGGCGGGAAAATCGGCAATTCCAGTTGCAACCCCCGACTTTTCGTAAGGAAACCCTGAATGGTTAGTGGCCTTCACAGGACTTCCCCCTTACCGCTTCCCATCCTTCGCGCAAGATGAAAGGTATGAGGCATAAAGCGGCGACGGGGTCTGCCCACTTTATTCCCCAAACGGCGTTGACTGTCAGTCCGGCCACGGCAATCCAAGCCATGTAACCACAGACCGCAGATTCCGCCGCATCGGCTCGCAACGCAGCGCTTGAAGCGGTGGCTGATAGCTTCCGCTTTTGACCGGCCAGCCAGGGCATCACCACAGCAGCAACAAGTAGGAGAGCTATTCCTGCAAGACTGGGGTGGACTTCGCGCTTCCCAAGTAGTGCCGCCCCTGAACCGACGAGCACGTATGCCGCCAAGACAAACAGCAGGCCGCCGGCGACTCGAGTCGCTGACTCCTCGGCGTTCATTGCCGTGGAATAGAAGCGGAAGCGCCAGTAAACCACCAGAGCAGAAACCAGCTCGATGGCGCTATCGCCACCAAAGGCGAGCAGGGCCGGACTGTGAGCCCGCCAGGCAGCAATCAGGGACACCGCCGCTTCTAGAAACATCCAGATAAGCGTGAAAGTCTGAATGCGGAGAATCCGTCGCAGGACATCCGGTGGCGGCGGCACTAGTACGTCGGCCATGGCCTCATTATGCACGCCAAGGGTCGCCGAGAACACCCTCTTGGCATCATCCTGATCTTAGCCGAATCATCCATCCGCGCAGGCGAAGGCTTCAAGCCAAAAAACCGTACGCAGCAACGCGGCCCTACGGGGCCAACTTCTCAGAAACCACTTTGGCCTGCGTGAGGAGCAAAAGGTAGTCGCGGCCGCCGGCCTTCGAGTCTGTGCCTGACATGTTGAAGCCGCCGAAGGGGTGACCACCCACCATGGCGCCGGTACATTTCCGGTTGAAATAGAGGTTGCCCACGAAGAAGTCCTCGGCAGCCTTATCCATCTTCGAGCGGTTCTTTGTGTACACGGCCCCCGTCAGGCCATATTCCGTGTTGTTGGCGATCTCCAGCGCTTCATCAAAGTTCCGGGCCTTGAGGACCGCCAGCACAGGGCCGAAGATCTCTTCCTGCGCGACGCGGGCCTGGGGAGCGACGTCCGCAATCACCGTGGGTTGGATGAAGTGTCCCGGTCCGGGAGCTTCCTTGCCGCCCGTAATGAGGCGGCCCTCTTTCTTGCCGATGTTAATGTATTCCAGGATGGACTGCTTTGCCCTGGCGTTAATCACAGGACCCATGTAGCTGCTAAGGTGCGTCGCAGGACCAACCCTAATCTGCTCCACCCGGCTCTGTAGCTTTTCGAGGAAGGCTTCATAAACCGACTCCACCACAATGGCGCGCGAGCACGCCGAACATTTCTGACCCTGGTAGCCAAAGGCGGAGACGGTGACGCCTTCCACCGCCGCCTCCAAATCCACCTCACTATCCACCACGATGGAGTTCTTGCCGCCCATTTCCGCAATGACGCGCTTCACCCAAATCTGCCCCGGCGCCGTCTTCGCCGCCACTTGGTTGACGTGCAGCCCCACCTCCTTTGAGCCCGTGAAAGCCACAAAACGTGCCCGCGGATGTCCCACCAGGACGTCTCCGACTGAACCACCCGGGCCGGGGAGAAAGTTCACGACCCCTGGAGGCATTCCCGCCTCCTCCAACGCTTCGAACAGTTTGTACCCGATCACGGGGGAATCGCTCGAGGGCTTCAGAACCACGGTGTTACCGGCCACCACGGATGCCAGAGTCATCCCCGCGAGGATGGCGAGCGGGAAGTTCCAGGGCGGAATTACAACCCCCACCCCAAGCGGGAGGTAGCGCAGGAAATTTCTCTCACCGTAGATGGGAGTGACGGGCTGCGGCTGGTCAAGCCGAAGGATTTCGCGCGCATAAAACTCCGCGAAGTCGATGGCCTCTGCCACGTCCGCATCGGCCTCTGCCCACGTCTTGCCCACTTCGTAACACATCCACGCCGCGAAATGGAACTTGCGCTGCCGCATGATCCTGGCGGTCCCGAGCGCCAGTTCGGCGCGCTGTTCAGCCGGCGTGTGGCTCCAGATTCTGAAGGCCTCGTCAGCCGCGCGGATGGCGCGGTCCGCCAGTTCCGCGTCGGCTTTGGAAAGAACGCCAACCGGCTGATCTTTCTGCCCAGGATTGTATGAGGAAAACTTATCCCGAGTCTTGATCCTCTCGCCGTTGATCACAAGGTTGTATTCCTGGCCCAACTCCTCCCCGACTTCGGCCAGTGCCTCTTTCATCCGCCTCTCGTGCTCCGGGTTGCCCCTAAAGTCGCAAAGCGGCTCATTCCTGAATTCAGTAAGTTGCATCGACGTGCCTCCTCTTCCATGGACGTGAACCTCGCATTATAACGGTTCTGCGCCCGCTAGAACAGACGTTTGGGACAAATCATTTGACAAATCGACCAAGATAGACTAGAATTGTAAGTCGAAGCTGGGCAAAGGTCATGCCCTGCCGGAAACATTATGCTGCAATGCTGCTGCCCGCCAACCCACTCCCGCGAATGTGCCGAGCGGACGGAAAGCCCACAAGTGGGCTCGTCGTGCCGGAGACAAGAAGTCTGTTATTGCAGGGGAAGCGAAAAAGAATTCTTCAAAAATGAACGAGCAATGCTGGAATCTCTATGAAAACAAGGTACCGCTGTGGAAAACTCGGCCACAAAGCGGGAATGTCTGTGAAAAAAAGGCAGTTAGCTGCCATAAGCCGGAATGTTATTGAAAAAAAGATAGTTAACTCGTGGCAAGGGTAACCGGTAAGCGCAGATAGGAATAAGCCAGGAGACTTGCTAAGCCCTCGCGATTCGGAACCCCAGGGGTGCAAGAGCAGGGTCTGCGGCTCCTGCTTCCGCCATCTGTCGCAATCGCGGCTCGTTTACATGACCACGATCACCAGGCGCCGCGCTGGAAACTGATGGATTACAACGCCTCTGGGAAGTGCCCCAATTCGCCTGTAGGGCCGCCCCTCTGGGCGGCCTGGCCAGGGCAAGCCCCGGCCCTACATCCCATATTAGGACACTATCCGCCTCCGCTTTTGCTTGACTTGCTCAGCCGTAGGGGCTAGACTTGCTGATTCTGGGCACCCTCCGGGCTTGGTCAGCCGAGGGCCTTTGCGTGATGACCCAAGTCCAACGATTACTAGCTTTTCTAAAGCCGTATTCCTTCCGGTTCCTGGTCTCATTCATCTTGATGGCCTTGGTGGGGGCTTGTGAGGCGCTGACGGCGTTACTCATCAAGCCGGTCTTTGACCGTGTTCTTGCTCCGGGCAGCGACGCAGGCAAAATTGTCTTGTTCCAATGGCCCTTCGGAGGGCGGGCGATATACCTGCAATCTTTTTTCCCGGCCTGGATCCACAATGCATGGACCATTGTGGCGATTTCGATCGTTTCGGTGACCCTGATCAAAGGGGTTGCCGAGTTTCTGGCAACCTACTTCATCAACTTCATCGGCCATTCCGTGGTAAGGGACCTTCGGAATCTTCTCTACTCGAGGATTATCCAGCAATCGATGGCTTTTTTTACGAGGACTTCCACGGGGCGCCTGATGTCAGCAGTCACCAGTGATATTGAGAGAATTCAGTATGCGGTCTCGCAGACTGCTGCGGACTTCCTGAAGCAAAGTTTTACGCTGGCGGGGCTGCTCGGTGTGCTGTTTTATGTCGACTGGCGGCTGGCATTAGGCTCGCTTATCCTGGTGCCCTTGGTGGTGTTGCCCTCCCACAATATCGGGCGCTACATTCGCATTTCGAGCCGTTCCAGCCAGGACAAGATGGCAGAGTTGAACAGCGTCCTTCAGGAAACGTTCTCAGGAATCCGCATTGTCAAGGCCTTTGGGATGGAATTATTCGAGGTGGAGAAGTTCAAGGCGGCCACGCGGCGGCTGCTGCGCGTCAGTCTGCGCTGGGTGCGGGCCCAGGCAGCGACCTCCCCGATTATGGAAGTCCTGGGTGCCATCACCGTCGCCGGTCTTCTTCTTTATGCCCGCACGGAGATCCTGCACCACGCGCAGACCACCGGAGGGTTCGTGGCTTTCCTGTATGCCCTGATTAAGACTTACGAACCCATTAAGCGGCTCACGGGAGTCCACAACTCCTACGCGCAGGCCCTGGGCGCCTCGGAGCAAGTCTTCCACTATCTCGACATTCATCCGGATATTCACGACGAGCCGGGGGCATCACGGTTGCCACTCTTCCAGCGTGAAATTGAGTTCGAAAACGTGGATTTCGATTACGAAGAGG
>Ga0326728_10002976_pt1 | contig 54576 bp, 40 predicted proteins | sample MB3enrmetagenome_FD_207602 | JGI IMG/M metagenome (GOLD analysis project Ga0326728, IMG submission 207602) | Lab enriched peat soil microbial communities from McLean, Ithaca, NY, United States - MB31MN | ecosystem: Environmental > Terrestrial > Soil > Wetlands > Peat | place: USA: New York... | reverse complement strand
GCACCGAGAACAAGGAAAAGACGAAGAAGGCCATTCTGCGCGCGGCCTTGGAATTATTCGCCGAGAAGGGCTTTTATCAAACAACCACCAAAGCCATTTCCCGGAAAGCCGGAATCGCCGAAGGCACGCTGTTCAATTACTTCGAAACCAAAGAGGATTTGGCGCTCTACTTCTTTGAGCTGGAGCTGGTCGAAGTCATGGAGTGGTATGGGCAAGACCGCCGCATCAAGCGTGCGGCGCTGGCCGAGAAAATTTTTGCCATCATCCATCATTTTCTGGATCGCCTGGCGCCTTACGAGGACTTTATAGGAGCGGTATATTTGCGCGCGCTCGTGCCTGCCTCGAAACTCAGCCCCTGGAGTCTTCAGAATCAGGAGCGCAATTTGCGTTATCTGCGTTTTATACGGGGAATCCTGGCGGAAGCGGAAGCATCTGGCGAACTGCCTCGGGTGGGGGACTTTGGCGCCTACGCAGTCGGTCTCTTTAATTTGGCGATCATCACCTACTGGCTGCAGGACCGCTCGCGCGGCAAGGAACAAACGCTGGCGCTGCTGGATCGCTGTCTGAAACTGTCAATGCACTTTCTCAAAAAAGGAGGGTGGGACTGGTGACAGAAGAAAAAACGAGCGGGGCGGTGGTGCGCGGTCTTCAGTTGGGAAAACCCGGCTTCAGTTTGGCGGGCGGCTATCTGGGCTGACCACTAACCGCTTTGAGCGGTTCACTCACCGTGAATGCCAAACTGAAATCGCCCAATCGAAAGCAGCTCATTTGGCCCGTAGCGGGGATGGTTCTCGGAATAATCGCCGCCACGAACCCTCTTCATGTCAAGCCCATCACGCTTCATACGGGCATCGCAGCCTGGTTTGCCGATGCTCTGCTCGTCGGGGTTCTTTCCGCGAATCCAATCGGGGCGCGAGTCGGGGTTCTTATGGCCGGGCTGTTCATGGCTATTCCGTGCTTTGTATGGACAGCCCCTTTGAATGGTCTTTTGCTGGAGGGCTTCCTGTGCGTGCCCTTCCTTGCGGCCGCAGGGCTGCTGATTGTCCAGCCGATTGTCGGCTTTCGGGCGCGACTGGCGCGCCTATGCGCCTGGTCTGACACATATCCCTTGCAACGACGCGCGCGCAGGTTCGATGCGGCAGCCCTTCGAAATCTCTTTTTGGCAACGGCAGTTTTCGCGCTCGCCATGGCGATTGTCGAGACCGTCTCCGCCAATGGTCTTCATTTGCCCGTACGATGGCTCGCCGGAGGGATCGGAGTTCTCGCGCTCGGCGAGATGGCAACGACCGGTCCGGACTTTGTGATGGCGGCTCTGGGCATCAACGTGCCGCCCTTTTTCAAGTCGCCATACCGCTCAGTCACGATAAGCGAGTTCTGGGCTAAACGATGGAATCTCGCGGCGGGGGAGTTTCTGCGCAGGTGTTGTTTTGCGTCACTAGCGCGGTGTGGCGCCCTGTTCGCGATGTTCGCGACTTTCGCCATCAGCGCGGTGGGTCACGCACTCTTGGCTTTTTTCGCACTTGGAAGGTGGAAAATTGCCGTGGTCTTCGGTGCTTTCTTTCTTGTGCAGCCTCTACTCATCGCAGCCGAACGCCGACTCGCTGTAAGGCGGTGGCGGCCAGGAGCGGGGAGAGCGTGGACGCTGACAGCTCTGGCGATAACTTCGCCAATGGTTATCGAGCCGACACTCCAAAGTTTAGAGAAGTCTTGGGGCGCGCAGGACAATGTGCTGTGGCCGACACTCGCTGCGCTTGGCTTTATAATTATCCTAAGCGGTATCGTCTCATTGGTTTCGCTCGCATCCAGCTCGGCGGCCACCAGAGTTTATGCCGCCGGACAAGGCCAGGCAGCGAACGGAAGCCAGCAGACGGGAAAAAACTGAAAAACTCTTGCTTGCATCAAGACACCTGACCTGAATTAAGGCGCCTCGGAGTGGCCGGTTTTGAAGTGCCCGCGAGTGGCCGGTTTTCAACCGCCCGGTGACAGGGTGCATTTCATTTTTTTTGGCGCTTTTCCGCCTTGGAAAAGGTTTCAGCGATTGAAACGATTGAAAATTGGTCATTGAAAATCTGTCATTTGTCATGTAATCAGTATCGGCATGACGCCGCAAGAACTCTCCGACCGATTGTGGCAGTTTGCCGCCCGCATCGCCAAAGTGGTGGACGCTCTTCCAGACACCCGCGTGGGCCGGCACGTGGCCGGCCAGATCGTCCGCAGCGGGATCGCGGCGGCGCCCAATTACGACGAAGCCCGTTCCGGCGAGAGCCGCGCGGATTTCGCTCACAAGGTCAATGTCGCCCTGAAGGAACTGGTCGAAACCCGCGGTTGGCTCAAATTCATCATGCTAACGGGGTTGCTTCCGGCCAAACGAGTCGCCGTGTTGGTGGATGAATGCGACCAACTTTGCCGCATCTTGGGAAAGTCCATCGCGACGGCCAAAGCCGCCCGAAAACCGAGGCCAGGCGAGGAGCCGGACAAACGACCTCCAATGACCAATGACAGATTCTCAATGACCAATTCTCAATCAAGAAGTTCGAAATCTTAGAGTATTCCTTCGCCGACAGGACTTACCCAAGAAAGTGAAATGCGCCCCCGGTGACACCGGAAAAATGGCGGCTATTGACTTGCGGCGCGATTTGGGCCACTTTCCCGCGTTTGAAAGTTGGTTGGCCTGATATGCCAAGTTTTTATCAAATCTAATGGGAAAATCGCTTGTCATCGCCGAAAAACCGTCGGTGGCCTCGGATATTGCCAAGGCCCTCGGCGGCATCCCCAAGGTCCAGGACCATTACGAGAATGACCGCTATGTCGTTTCCTCCGCCGTCGGCCACCTGCTCGAACTGTGCCTGCCGGAGGAAGCCGAGGTCAAACGCGGCAAGTGGACCTTCGCCCATTTGCCCGTCATCCCGGACCACTTTGACTTGCGCCCCATCGAAAAAACCGGCGGGCGCCTCAAGGATTTGGTCCGGCTGATCAAACGCAAGGACATTGGGCAGCTCATCAACGCCTGCGATGCCGGCCGCGAAGGCGAATTGATCTTCCGCTACATCGTCCAGCACGCCAAGGCCCGGCAACCCATCCAACGCCTCTGGCTCCAATCCATGACCCCCCAAGCCATCCGCGACGGCTTCTCCGCCTTGCGCGATGACGCCTCGATGCGCCCGCTGGCCGATGCCGCCGTCTGCCGCTCGGAATCCGACTGGCTGGTCGGCATCAATGGCACCCGCGCCATGACCGCCTTCAATTCCAAAACCGGCGGCTTCCATTTGACGACTGTCGGCCGCGTCCAGACCCCCACCCTGGCCATCGTCGTCGAGCGCGAGGAAAAAATCCGCCGCTTCGTCCCCCGCGATTACTTCGAGTTGCACGCCACTTTCGCCGCGCAGGCGGGCCAATACGTCGGGCGCTGGTTCGATGAGAAGTTCTCCAGGGACAAGAAGGACGGCGACAACGACCTCAAGCCCGAGCGCCTATGGGACCGCCGGCAGGCCGAGGCCATTCGCGACAAATGCCTGGGCCAGCCCGGCCGGGTGACCGAGGAAACCAAACCGGCGACGCAGCTTTCGCCCCTGCTCTTCGATTTGACCAGCCTGCAACGCGAAGCCAACGGCCGCTTTGGCTTTTCCGCCAAAAACACTTTGTCACTCGCCCAGACCCTCTACGAGCGGCACAAGGTGCTCACCTATCCGCGAACCGATTCCCGCGCGTTGCCGGAGGATTATCTGGCGACGGCGCGGCAGACCTTGGAGATGCTGGGCGGCACCTCCTATGCGCAATGGGCGAAGGAGATTCTCCAGAAACAGTGGGTGCGCCCGGACAAACGCATCTTCAACAACGCCAAAATCTCCGACCATTTCGCCATCATTCCCACTTCCCTGGCCCCCAGGCACCTGAGCGAGGCGGAGCAGAAGTTGTATGATTTGGTCACCAAGCGTTTTCTGGCCGTTTTCTATCCGCCGGCCGAATTCCTGCTCACCACCCGCATCACCCGCGTCCGGGAGGAACCCTTCAAGACCGAGGGCAAAGTCATGCTCCAGGCCGGCTGGAGAAGCGTCTATGGCCAGGAGGCCCCCGCCGAGGATGAAACCCCGCGCCTGCCCCCGGTGCAACCGAACGAACAGGTCCAGACGGCCGGCATTGAACTCATCGCCGCCCAAACCAAGCCGCCGCCCCGCTACACCGAAGCCACCCTGCTCTCCGCCATGGAAGGCGCCGGCAAACTGGTCGAAGACGAGGAGTTGCGCGAGGCCATGAGCCAAAAGGGCCTCGGCACCCCGGCCACTCGCGCCGCCATCATCGAAGGATTGATCTTCGAAAAATACATCCTGCGCCAGGCCCGCGAGTTGCAACCCACCGCCAAGGCCTTCTCCCTCATCACTTTGTTGCGCGGACTGGACATCCCCGAATTGTCCTCGCCCGAATTGACCGGCGATTGGGAGTTCAGGCTCAAGCAAATGGAGCGCGGCCAGTTGGGCCGCCCCGAATTCATGCGCCAAATCCAGGATATGACCCGCCAAATCGTCGAAAAAGCTAAACGCCACGAGAGCGACACCGTCCCCGGCGACTTCACCCAATTGAAAGTCCCCTGCCCCAAGTGCGGCGGCGTCATGCGCGAGAATTACAAGAAGTTCCAATGCCAGAAGTGCGATTTCGGCCTCTGGAAAATCGTCGCCGGCCGTCAGTTGGACATTGCCGAAATCGAGGAATTGATCCTCAAACGCTCCGTCGGGCCTCTCCAGGGTTTCCGCAGCAAACTGGGCCGCCCCTTTCCCGCCATCATCAAGCTCAACGCCGAGCTGAAGCCCGAATTCGACTTCGGACAGCAGGCCGCCGACGCCCAGGGGGCCGAGGCGATGGATTTCAGCGCCCAGGTGCCCCTGGGCAAATGCCCCCAATGCGGCTCGCCCATCTATGAAAACGGCATGTCCTACACCTGCGAGAAGGCCGCCCGCCGCCAAGGCTGCGCCTTCCGCATGGGCAAAATCATTTTGCAGCGCCCGATAGAAAAGGAACAGTTGCAAAAATTATTGACAGGCGGCCGGACCGATTTGCTCGAAAAATTCATCTCCAAAAAGGGGCGCCCTTTCAAGGCCTTCCTGGTCCTCGGCCCCGGCGGCAAAGTCAGCTTCGAGTTCGAGCCGCGCGCCAAAAAATCCTCCGGCCCCGCCCAACCCAAGGAACCGCCTCAAAAAACAGACTTCTCCAAGGCCGAACAAGTCGCCGCCTGCCCCATCTGCGGCGCGCGGGTCTTCGATGCCGGCACGCAATACCTGTGCGAAAAAACGCAGGCCGACAAAAAACCCTGCCGCTTCAAGGTGAGCAAGGTCATCCTGCAGCAGCCCATTAACCGCGAACAGCTCCAAAAACTGGCCGCCGAAGGCCGCACCGACCTGCTCCCGCACTTCATCTCCAAGACGGGCCGTCCCTTCCCCGCCTTCCTGGTGCTGGACGAACAGCAAAAGGTCGGCTTCGAGTTCCCGCCAAAATAACGGCAAGAATCGGGTGGGAACTTCGCCCCGCTCCGGGCAAACTTCACCCATGAACGATTACGAGCGCATCGCGCGGGTCATCCGCTTCGCCGACGCCCACCACGCCGAGCAGCCCGCCTTGTCCGTCCTGGCGCGGCAGGCCGGCTTGAGCGCCTTTCATTTCCACCGCCTTTTCACCGCCTGGGCCGGCGTGACACCCAAGAGCTTCCTGCAGTGCCTGACCTTCTCCCGCGCGCAGGGCCTGCTGCGCGCGGGAGAAAATATTCTTGACGCCGCTCTGGACTCGGGCTTGTCCGGCCCGGGCCGCCTCCACGATTTGTGCCTGGGCCTGGAAGCCGCCTCGCCGGGCGAGATCAAATCCGGCGGGGCCGGCTGGCGGATGGCTGCCGGCTTCGGCCCCAGCCCCTTCGGCGATTGCCTGGTGGCGCAAAGCCCGCGCGGCCTCTGCCACATCTCTTTCGTTGACAAAGACCGGAAATCGGCCTGGGAGGACCTCACGCGCCTTTGGCCCAACGCGCTCTGGCGCCGGGATGACGCCGCCGCCGCCCGCTCGCTGGCCGGGATTTTCGTCCGCCCCAACGGGCCGTCCCCGCGCCAGCCGTTGCGCGCCTTTGTCAAAGGAACCGATTTCCAGGTGCGCGTCTGGCGCGCCTTGTTGCGGGTCCCTCCCGGCAGCCTCATCAGCTACGGCCATCTGGCCGCCGCCATTGGAGCGCCATCGGCGGCCCGCGCTGTCGGCTCGGCGGTCGCGGCCAACGAACTGGCTTGGCTGATCCCCTGCCACCGGGTCATCCGTCAAACCGGCGCGGCGGGCGAATACCGTTGGGGCGCCGTGCGCAAGAAGGCGATGATCGCCTGGGAGCGCGCCAGCCTCGAAAAAATTGTCAAAGAATAGTGTTGCCAATTCCCATAAGACTGCATTATGTTCCTTTCGACATTCATTTAAGAAAATGCAAATCGAAAGCCTTAAAGTCTTTTGTGACCTGGCCGAAACGGAGAGTTTTACCAAAGCGGCCCAGATCAACACTGTCACCCAATCCGCCGTCAGCCAGCAGATCAGCTCCCTGGAGCGGCAGTTCAAGTCCTTGCTCATTGAACGCAGCAAGAAAAAATTCCGCCTCACCCGCGAGGGCCAGGTCCTCTACGAATACAGCAAGCAAATCATCCAGACCTACGACTCGCTCCACAACCGCTTGCAGGAAATCAAGGACATCATTTCGGGCACCATCCGCGTCGCCACCATCTACAGCATCGGCTTGCACGATTTGCCCCCCTACCTCAAAAAATTCCTCAAAACCTATCCCACCGTCAACGTCCACCTGGAATACCGCCGCGCCAACCAGGTCTATGAGGACGTTCTGAGCAACGTGGTGGACGTCGGCCTGGTCGCCTACCCGACACGCGACGCCAAACTGGAAATGATCCCCTTGCGCAAGGATTCCCTGGTCCTTATTTGCCATCCCCAACACCCGCTGGCCAGGCTCAAATCCGTCAAGCTCTCGCAACTGGCCGACCAGAAGTTCGTCAGTTTCGAGCCGGACATCCCCACCCGCAAGGCCATTGACAAGGTTTTCAAGGACCACGGCGTCCAGGTCCAGACAGTCATGGAGTTTGACAATATCGAAACCGTCAAGCGGGCGGTGGAAATCGAAGCCGGCATCTCCCTGGTGCCCTCGGGAACCATCGTGCAGGAAGTCGCCAAGCAAACCCTGGCCGAGATCCGCATCGAGGGCGTGGATTTGATCCGCCCGCTGGCGGCCATTTACAAGAAGAACAAGGTCCTCTCCCCCGCCATGAAACAGTTCCTGGCCGTTCTAAAGGGCTGAGAGAGCAGGGCCTTACTTTACTTTAGGTTCGCGGGGTTGAGCGGCCTCAAATCCGGCGGCACGAACAGGCCGTCCTTTCGGATCAGTTCGCCGTCGAACCACACCTCCCCGCCGCCCCATTCCGGCCGCTGGATCAGCACCATGTCCCAATGCACCGCCGAGCGGTTGCCGTTGTCGGCATCCCCATAGGCCTGCCCCGGCGTGAAGTGCAGCGAGCCGGCGATCTTCTCGTCAAACAATATGTCGCACATCGGGTTGAGGATGTGCGGATTGAAGCCCAGCGAGAATTCCCCCACGTACCGCGCCCCTCCGTCGGTGTCCAGTATCTCGTTGAGCCGTTTGCTGTTGTTGGCCGTCGCCCTCACGATCCTCCCGTCCTTGAATTCCAGCCGGACGTTTTCAAATTTCGTCCCGGCGTAAAGCGTCGGCGTGTTGTACTGGATGACCCCTTGCACCGATGTCTTCACCGGGCACGAAAAAACCTCCCCGTCGGGAATGTTCCGCTTGCCTTCCGCCACAATGGCTCCGATGCCTTTGATGCTGAATTGCAGGTCCGTGCCGGGGCTTTTGATCTGGACCCGATCGGCCCTTTTCATCCGCCGATGCAGGGGAACCATCGCCCGCGCCATCTTGGGATAATTCATCGTGCAGACCTTGAAGTAGAAATCCTCGAACCCCTCCGTGCTCATGTTGGCCCCCTGCGCCATGCTCGCGCTGGGCCAGCGCAGCACGCACCATCTCGTTTTGTTGATCCGATAATCCAGCACCGGCCGCACCGCCTTGGAGTAGAGCGACATCAGCCGGCTGGGCACGTCGGAGGCCTCGTTGGCGTTGTCGGCCCCGCGCACCGCGATGTAAGCCTGCACGCGCTTCATCCGGAACAACTCCACCTCGCGCACCAGCGCCGCGTGCGTCTCGTTGGTTTGGCGCATGATCTCGCGTGTGACGCGCGTGTGGCGCGTTTCCACCAGCGGAATGCCCCCCGCCTGGCGCGCCGTCCGCATCAACTGGATGGCAAACTCATCGGGCACATCAATGAACTCCAGCAGGATGCGTTCGTTTTTTTTCAGTCCAATGGAATACTTGACCAGCAAGCCGGCCAATTTGGCGTATCGTGGATCCGTCATAATCCCTTCCCAATAACCCTTCCCCCGCGCTAAATCAACCTCCGATTTTGGCCAGAGTGCATTTCGCCTTTCTTGGTGCTTTTCCGCCTTGGGACAAGTTTCAGCAATTGATACGATTGATAATTGGTCATTGAAAATCTGTCATCTGTCATGTATAGCTTGGTGGATGAATGCGGCCAGCTTTGCCGGTTCTTGGGAAGGTCCATCGCCACCGCCAAAGCCGCCCCAAAACCGGGGTCAGGCGAGGAGCCGGACCATCGTCCCTCCATGACCAATAACAAATTCTCAATGACCAATTCTCAATCAAGAAGTTCGAAATCTTAGAGCGTTCCCTCGTCAACAGGATTTACCCAAGAAGATGCACCCTTTTGGCCAACAAACCCATAGCCCCTCCCTCATCCCTCCGCGCCTTCGGCGGAGAGCGTCAAGACCGGCTTCTTGGGAAGCGTGAAGTAAAAAGCCGCCCCCTTTTGCAATTCGCTCCTGACCCACGCCTCGCCGCCGTGCGCCTGAACAATATGTTTGACTATCGCCAGTCCCAGCCCCGTTCCCCCGCTCTCGCGCGACCGGGCGCGGTCCACGCGGTAAAATCGCTCGAACACCCGCCCCAGCGACTCCGCCGGGATGCCGGGGCCGTCATCAGCCACGAAGACCTCCGTCTTGTCCCCGGCGTCCCGCGCGCCCACCCTCACGCAACCGCCGCTCTTGCCGTACTTGATCGCATTGTCCGCCAGGTTGTTCAGGACTTGTTGCAAGCGGCCCGCGTCGCCCAGCACAACGGTTTGGGGCGGAATATTGTTTTCCAGCGTCGTCTGGCGCGCGGCGGCCCGCGCGGCCAGGTCGTCCAGCACCCGCTGCGAAAGCTCCCGCAAATCCACCGGCGCCAGATTCAAGGACGCCTGGCCCGATTCCAAACGCGAGATCACCAGCAAATCCTCGATCAAATACAGCAGCCGGTCCGCATGCTTGTCTATCTTTTGCAAAAATCGCACCGCCTGCCGCGGATCATGGATCGCCCCGTCGAGCAATGTTTCCGCCGCCCCTTTGACCAGCGAGAGCGGCGTGCGCAATTCATGGCTCACGTTGCCGACAAATTCCGTGCGCATGTTCTCCAGTTCCTTCAGGCGGGTGATCTCGTGGAAAACCAACAATTGCCCCTCCACCTCCCCGCCCGGCCCGGCCACGACCGCGCCGTTGACCTGCCAGCAGCGCCGGCGCACCCGCTGAATCTCCAACTCCGCGTCAACGATGTTTTTCTCCCGCTGCAACCGCGCCGCCAGCCCGGCCAGTTCGTGCCAGCGGAAGGCCTCCATGATCGTCTGGCCCCGCACGTCGGTGGTGACGTCGAAGAATCGCCGCAACGATTCGTTGATCATCCGCACCCGGCCCTGATGATCCAGCAACAGCACCCCCTCGCTCATGCTGTTGAAGAGCGCCTGCTGGCGCGACTCATACTCGAGGCGGGTTTCCTCCCGTTGCCCTTCCATCGCCAGACGATGCTCCTCCCCGGCCCGCACTCGCTCCCGCCGATGGCGCAACGCCTGCCACCGCACGGCCGCCGCCGCGGCCAATGCCGACGCAATAAAGACAACGTACGGCCACATCGGATGTCATTCCACTTCCCGGAAGCGATAGCCAACGCCGCGGACGGTGTCGAGATATTTGGCCGCGGGGCCCAGTTTCTCGCGCAATCGCCGGATATGCGTGTCCACCGTGCGCGTGTCAATGGCGGCATGGTAGCCCCACACGTCCCGCAACAACTGCTCCCGCGATTGCACCCGGCCCCGCCGCTCGGCCAGCAGCACCACCAGCTTGAATTCTGTCAGCGTCAGCTCCAGCGTTCGCCCCTGGAAACTGGCTCTGTGCCGCGGCTTGTCAATAACCAGGCCGCCCAACTGAATCAGCCCCCCGCCCGCCTGCCGGGAGGGCTGGCGGTCGAGAAGTTTCCTGACCCGCAAGACCAATTCGCGCACGCTGAACGGTTTGGTCACATAATCGTCGGCCCCCAGTTCCAGACCCAGCACCCGGTCAACCTCCCCGGCCCGCGCCGTCAGCATGAGAATGGGAATCGCGTCCGTCGCAGGGTCGCGGCGCAGGCTCTTGCAGACTTCCAGCCCGTCCATTTCCGGCAGCATGACATCCAGCACGATCAATTGCGGCTGGGCGTGCCGGGCCTTCTCCAACGCCTCGCGGCCGTCGGCGGCCACCAGCACCTCGTAGCCCGCCGCCCTCAGATTGGTCTCCAGCAATTCCAGCAAATCCGGCTCGTCATCCACCACCAGAATTTTTGTTTTCGCGCTCATCAATGGCCGTTTTCACTATTGCACCTCATTTGCGCCCGCAAGCAAATCAAAAAAACGGGCTCCTCCACATTCTCAGTGAGTTGGCGCGCAGCCCCCTCATGGTTGGGGATCGCGACCGTTTTATCGCGCCGTAGCGACGCGGAGGCGGACCCGGTCCCTGGGTGGCGCGTCCCGCGCTGCCCCTCCCCTCTGTCTTCCCCCCGCCAAACATTCCTTTGCCCATCCAAACCCCGCCGCCTCCGGCCTATTCCGAAAATGAGACTGCAGGGCAGAAAAACCGGGGCAAAAAATCTGCGGTCTTCATGTTTTTGCCCCCGTCTTTTTGCCTTTCTCTTTGCGTGGGACCAGCGGTCCCGGTACTCCTTCTTTATCCGTGGAATCCGTGCCAACCGTGGTCGCATTCCTTTGGTTCCGGCTCTGCCGCGCTGCAGTAGTGCTATTCCCGAGAATTGCGCATTTTTGGCAAAGTTTTCCAAATCGTCTTGCCGAATGACAAATGAGAAATTCTCAATGGCAGATTTTCAATTCAGGCTCAGCGCATTGGTTGCGGCCTGCCGCGCTGCGCCCTGGCGTCTTTGCGTTTCTAAGCTGTTGCCACCGCCGACTCGTCATGGTGACGGTTCTTTCATATTGTCTAACCCGCACAGCGATAGCAGCTTACAAACTATGCCTCTAAAAGGGGACTGTTTTTGCCCGAAAAACAGGGCCATTTTGCAGAAAAACGGGGGTCCCGCGGAAATTATTTTGCACTTTTCTTTGCGTTTTCACTGTTTTTTGGGACTTTTCCTTTCGCAAACTCTTGTTTCTGAGCAACTAGCGCCGGTCCATCGCCTCCAAAAAAAATCATACCTGAAACACTACCGTAGGTTTTTTGGTTGTTTGGATATGTGCCACAATCGCCACCATGAAAACTTATCTATGGAGGTTTGTATGACGGCTCGAAGAGGCAAAATCGCCCGGCTCCCCCTGGCCATCCGGCAGGAGTTAAACACCCGCCTCCGCAACGGCGAAGAAGGCAAACAGCTCGTCCTTTGGCTGAACGGCTTGCCCGCCGTGCAGGAGATCCTCGCGGTCCAGTTCAAGGGTAAACCCATTGCCGAATCCAACCTTTCCAACTGGAAAGCCGGCGGTTATGCCGATTGGCTTTTGGAACAAATGGCCCCGCAAACCCGCGTCAGCCAAGTCCTGGAAATCAATCGTGAAACGGACCTTTTTGAGGGGCCGGGGGCCGAAGCCTTGAACCAGCAGCGCCGGAGGCTCCGCGAAGAGATGGCACGCAAGGCCGCGCAACAACCCGCGCCGATTTAGCTCAATTTAGGTTAATTGCACTTAATTGAACAAAAAAAATGAAGAACCAGCGATCAAGGCAACATCAGCCTTTTCCAAAATCAAGATGCACCCAAATCGCCGGAAAATGGCCAAAAGTGATTGACCCTTTTCAGTTATTGTTGTAAATGTTTAAACAGTTATTCACATCAGGCCGTCGGCCGGGGACCGGAATGCTCTCCGCGCTGGCGTCCGCCCGAGCCAATAACACATGAAAATGAGAATGCAAATTCCCGTCCGGCGCGGTCACAATGCGTTCACTTTGATCGAACTTCTCGTAGTCATCGCCATCATCGCCATCCTGGCCGCGCTCCTGCTTCCGGCGCTCGCCAAGGCCAAGAGAGAGGCCACTCGCGCCCAATGTTTCAGCAACCAGCACCAGATCGGATTGGGCTTCCACATGTACGCCGATGACGCGCGCAGCTACTTCCCGGTCACCGACGGCTGGGGCGCGACCGGTGGTCAACTATCCCCCTCGCCCGATATTTCGGGCGACGCGGAAGATTACGGCGGCCAGGTTCCTCAAACCAACCGGCCGCTCAATATTTACGTCCCCAACGTCAATGCCTTTCATTGCCCGGCCGACAAGGGCGACCCGCTCAATCCCATCGCCAAGACCTGCTGGGACGGATGGGGGACCAGCTATCTGCCGGAGTGGGGCGGTGATTTTTCCCGCGTCATGTACGTCACTGGCATGGCCGGACATTACTCCTTTTCCTCACCACCCAACGTGCCCATCAAGTTGGCCGTCATCGCCATAAAACCGGCGACCAAGATCATCCAAGGCGATTGGGATTGGCATTACAACCGCGTCATGTCGGACCCGCGCGCCTTTTGGCACAATAACCTCGACGACCGCCGTCAGGTCATGCTCTGGGGCGACAGCCACGTCGCGTTCTACCAATTCCCGCCGGACGCCCTGGATGAGCAGGATACCAGCGATCCCGACCCCAACTATGCCTTCTGGTGAACCAACCAGGGCAGAAATGAAGGGCCGGCCATTTCCTATTCTCGTCGCCGCTTTGCTGGGCTGGGCCGCCAGCGCCAGCGGGGCTGGAAATTCCAATGGCGTGCAAGTCTCCCAAACCAACGGCACGCTGCGCGTGGAGATTAACGGCCGCCTTTTCACCATCTATCATTTCCAGGATGTTCCGCGCCCTTATTTTTATCCCCTGCTCGGCCCGGACCAATCGCCCATGACACGCCAATGGCCTATGGACAGTCCCCCGGGTGAAGAGCACGACCATCCCCATCACCGCGGGCTTTGGTACGCCCACGGCGATGTCAACGGCCTGGATTTTTGGTCGGAGGAAAAGAACTATTGCAAGATCGTCCATGAGCAGTTCCTGGAGATTTTTTCAGGACTTGATCTCGGCCTCATCAAATCCAAAGACTCCTGGCTCGCCCGCGACGGCTCCGTCGTTTGCACCGATGTCCGCACCTTGCGCGTTTTCAATCGCCCCGATTCTGAACGATTGTTTGATTTCGACATCACCTTGCAGGCGCCGCCCGACAAGCCGGTCGTCTTCGGCGACACCAAGGAGGGGACGCTGGCCGTGCGGGTGGCCGAAACCATGCGCCTGAAACGAAAAAACGGGCCGGCTCAGGGCCATATCGTCCTGTCCACTGGCGCGCGCGACGAAGAAACCTGGGGCAAACGGGCCGATTGGTGCGATTATTACGGCCCGGTGCAATCCGGCTCCGCCGCCCCCGAAACGCTGGGTATCGCCATTTTTGATCATCCCGGCAATCCGCGCCACCCCACGACTTGGCACGTGCGGGACTACGGCCTTTTCGCGGCCAACCCCTTCGGCCTGCACGATTTCGAGAAAAAGCCTTTGGGCGCCGGGAACCTGACCATCGCCGCCGGGCAAAGCGTGACTTTTCGCTATCGCTTTTACATCCATCGGGGCGATGAGAAGCAAGCCCGCGTGGCCGAGCATTACCAGCAATACGTCGCGGAGAAAACTCTTGAGCCATCAAGCAAGGAAATCTTCCCAATAACCCCGCCCTTCATTCCTCAGCAATAGAGAGTATTTATGAACCCCATCACACGTCGCTCCTTTCTCAAACAAACCACCCTCGGCGCGGCTGTTCTGGGATTGCCCGCCCGCTCCTGGGCGGCGGTCCCCGGCGCCAACGATGACATCCGCGTCGGCGTTGTCGGCTTCAATGGCCGCGGCAGGGATCACATCAGCGCCTGGACCAAAATCAAGGGCGTCCGCCTCACGGCTCTGTGCGACGTTGACGCCAAGTTGCTCGACGCCGAAGCCGGCCGGCTTGGATCGGGCGGCAACACCGTCGAGGCTTACGCCGACATCCGCAATCTTCTGGAAAGCAAGAACGTGGACGCCATTTCCATTGCCACGCCCAATCATTGGCACGCGCTGGCCACCGTCTGGGGCATTCAGGCGGGTAAAGACGTCTATGTCGAAAAACCGGTCTCCTTCGACGTTGTTGAAGGGGAAAAAATGGTCCGGGCGGCTCATCAGCATGATAAAATTGTCCAGGCAGGCACCCAGTCCCGCTCCAGCCACGGCATCCGGGAAGCGGTGGCGTGGGTCCAAAAAGGCAACTTGGGCAAGATTCGCGTGGCGCGCGCGCTTTGCTATAAACCGCGGACCAGCATCGGCAAAACCCAAGGGCCGCAGCCCGTTCCCGCCAACGTCAATTACGACCTCTGGCTGGGGCCTGCGCCGCTGACGCCCCCGCGCCGCCGCAGATTTCATTATGACTGGCATTGGTTCTGGGATTACGGCGCGGGCGACATCGGCAACCAGGGTATCCACCAAATGGACATCGCGCGCTGGTTCCTCGGCGAAAACGCATTGTCGCCCCGGATTCTCTCCGTCGGCGGCCGCTTGGGCTACGACGATGACGGCCAGACACCCAACACCTTCATCACCTTTCACGATTACCCCAAGGCGCCCCTCATCATGGAAGTCCGCGGCCTGCCCGAACACGCCGGCTCCAACGAAATGGACAAATACAAAGGGGCTCAGATCGGCGTCGTCATCGAATGCGAGGGCGGCCACGTCCTGGTGCCTGATTACAATCGGGCCCTCGCTTTTGACGCCCAGGGCAAGGAAATCCAGCGCTTCGAGGGGTCCATCAACCACTTTGAGAACTTTATCCATGCCGTGCGCAGCCGCCGCCAGGGCGACCTCAACGCCCCCATTATCGAGGGCCACCTCTCGTCGGCCCTTTGCCACACCGCCAACATCTCCTACCGCATCGGCAGCCTCCTCGCCCCCGATTCCATCCGTGAACGCATCAAGGCCGACCGCGACGCGCTCCCCACTTTCAACCGCATGGCCGAACATCTTGCCGCCAACAATGTCAACCTGGACCAGACGCCGGCCACGCTGGGTGCCGTGTTGAAGATGAACGATGTCAACAATAACTTCGTCGGCAATGACTTCGCCAACGCCCTGCTGGCCCGCCCGCCCCGCCAGCCCTTCGCCTTGCGCGTCGCTTGACCCGGCCCCACCTCCCTTTTATACCGAGACCTGATTTATGAAATATCTGCTCTTCCTGTCCGCGCTGCTCGCATCCCTCCGCGCCGCCGCCGCTGAGATGGCCCCGCTGCCTTTGGTCCTCCCGCCCCCGGCCATGAAAGGCACGCCCCAGTCCCTTCCCACCAACACCACCGCCCTGCCGCTGACTTCCGATCCGCGCCCGCCCTTTCTCGCTCCCAAGGGCGTGGTCAACGTCGCCCTGGGCAAACCCGTCACCGCCTGCTCCAGCAATCTCATCAACGGCGACCTCCGGCAAATCACCGACGGCAAAAAGGAGGCCTACGAGGAAAACATCGTGACCCTGCGCCGGGGCCTGCAATGGGTGCAGATTGACCTCAAAGGGGAATTCAAACTTTACGCCGTCGTTCTCTGGCACGACTTCAATACTCCAGTGGTGTACCGCGACGTGATCGTGCAGGTGTCCGACGATCCCGAATTCAAGACCGGCGTGCAAACTCTCTTCAACAACGACCAGAAAAACACCGCCGGATTGGGGATGGGGACTGACCGGGAGTACTTCGAGAACTCGCTCACCGGCGCCGGAAAACTTATTGACGCCAAGGGCATTCAGGCCCGCTACATCCGCTGTTACAGCAAAGGCAGCACCGACAACGCCCTCAACAGCTACATCGAAATCGAGGCCTTCGGCCTGCCCGGATCATGAACCGCGGACTCCTGGCGGGTTTGGCTCTGCTGCTGGGCGTGGCGCTGGGCCTGCGGGCGCCCCAACTGGCCCTCCGGCCCTTGCACAGTGACGAGGGCGTCAACGCCATGAAATTCGCCGCCCTGTACGTCAATCATAATTATAAGTACAATCCCGACGAGTTCCACGGCCCCACCCTCGCCTACCTCACCCTGCCCGCCGCCTGGCTCGGCGGCGCGGGGGATTTCAACCGGTTCACCGAGACGCTTTTTCGCAGCGTGACGGTCGCCTTTGGCGCGGGCTTGCTCCTGCTGCTGCTGCTGGCCCCGCAGTTGGGCCGGGCGGAGACGTTGTGGGCGGCCGCCTTCACGGCCCTTTCACCCGTCATGGTTTTCTACAGCCGCTATTACATTCATGAGATGCTCCTGGTCTTCTTCACCGCCTTGACCTTCTTTTCCTTTTGGCGCCACGCCAACTCGGGGCGCGCCGCCTGGGCCGTGGCGGGCGGAATCGGTCTGGGCTTGATGTACGCCACCAAGGAGACTTTTGTCTTCGCCCTCGCGGCTCTGGCTTTGGGCGCGGCAAGCGCCTCCGCCTGGGCGCGCTGGCATGACGGCGCCCCGCTCGGCTTCCGTCCGCTATGGAAATGGCCCCATCTTCTGGCGGCCCTGGCTGCGGCGGCAGCGACGGCTGCGCTGCTTTTCTCCTCCTTTTTCACCAACGCCGCCGGGCCGCTGGACGCGGTGCGCACCTACCTGCCCTGGCTGCGCCGGGCGGGAGGCGCGACGGTCCATGCGCATCCGTGGACGTTTTACTTCCGGTGCCTGCTTTATTTTCACGTTCGCGGCGGGCCGGTCTGGAGCGAGGCGATGATCGTGGCGCTGGCGGCGGTTGGATTCCTCGCCGCGTTGGCGCGGCGCCTCTTGCTGTGGCGGCTGATCGCGTTTTACACTTTTTGGTTGACGTTGATTTACACGCTCATGCCCTACAAAACGCCCTGGTGCCTGCTGGGCTTTTATCACGGGATGATCCTGCTGGCGGGCGCGGGCGCGGCCTGGGTCTGGCGCGCCTGCCGGCCGGCCTGGCTCAAAGCGGCCGCGGCAACGGTCCTGGCGGCGGGCCTCGCCCATTTGGGCTGGCAGGCGTGGCTGGGCAACTTTGCCGCCGACCGCAGCGGACTGCCCTATTGCGACAGCCCGAGAAGCCCCTACGTTTATAGCCAGACGCTGCCCGACGCGCTGCGGTTGGTCGCCACCGTCGAGAGCCTGGCGCGGGTTTCCCCGCAAAAGCACGACACCATCATCGAGGTCATGGCCCCGGAAAGCTATTGGCCCCTGCCGTGGTATTTGCGCCGTTTCCGCAACATTGGTTATTGGGACAAAATCCCCGACCAGCCGCTGGCGCCGGTCATGATTGTCTCCACCGACCTGCATGCCGCCTTCGACGAACGCCCCGCCAAGACGCATCTGATGGCCGGCTATTTTGAACTGCGGCCGCAAGTCTTTATGGAGCTTTACGTCCACACCAACCTCTGGGCCGGCTATGTCAAGACCCTGCCGCCGGACAAAGACTGAGGAATGTCAATACTACTTTAGCCGATTGAAGGTCGCTTGCAAAATCTCCCAGTCCTTCTTGCCCGCCACTTTCTCCCGCATGGTCGCGCTGATGTCCGCCTCCAGCTTGTTCTTGGTCGGACGGCCGGATTGGTAGAAGATCCCGAAATAGCCGGGGAACGGCGCCGCGGCCAGTTTGTAGGCCGCCACTTCGTCGGTCACGTCGTGTGCGGCGGGAACCGGCTCGAACTTGCCGCCTTTGCGCGGATTGGACGGGTCAAAGGCGCCTTCGTAAAACTCCACGCACTCGCTCAGGCACTCGACGACGCTGAAACCGTCGTGGTCCATCGCCGCCTCCATCATTTGGAGCAAATGATTGGGGTTGGTGTGGGTGGCCCGCGCCACAAAGGTCGCCCCGGTGGCGATCAGTTGTTTCATGGGATTGATGGGCTGGTCCACCGCGCCCCAGATGTCCGTCTTGCTCTTGAATCCCACGGGCGAGGTCGGCGAGGTCTGCTTCTTGGTCAAGCCATAAACCCAGTTGTCCATGATGACGTAAGTCATCTTGACGTTCCGGCGCGCCGCGTGGCTGATGTGGTTGCCGCCGATGGAAAAAGCGTCCCCGTCGCCGCCGAAAACAAAAACGTGGAGGTCGGGGCGGGTAAGGGAAACGCCGGTGGCGAAGGGCAACGCGCGGCCATGAATGAAGTGCGCGCCGTTGGCCTGGACAAAATAAGGGAACCGGCTCGAACAGCCGATGCCGGCAATGGTGACGATCTTCTCGTGCCACAACTTGCGCTTTTCCAGCAGTTTGAAATAAAGGGCCAGCACGGAAAAATCGCCGCAGCCCGGACACCAGGTCGGATGGTCGGCGGCCAGTTCCTTTTTGGTCAGCGGCTTGCGCTCCGGGGCGGCCGGCGCCGGCGCCGCCTCAAGGGGAGAGAGTTTGGCGGCCGGGGGGATTTCGACAGTTGTTTCGTTCATAATGATTCTCAGCAGGGATTATTAAAGTTCACAATTTGCGCAGGCCGGAGGCCACGTGGGTCCTGACCCGCTCCAGGATTTCGCGCACGCGCCAAGTCAAGCCGTCGGTCTTGTTCATCCCGACTATCTTGGGCAGGCAGAAGCGGGCGCGCAGAAGCCCGGCCAACTGGCCGTAACCGTAAAGCCCCTCGTCATTCAACTCGACGACGAGTATGTGATTGAATCCGGCGAAAATGTTTTCCAATCCCGGCGGTAACGGGTTGATGTGCCGCAGATTGAGCGCGGAAACGCTGTCGCCGGCCGCGCGGGCGCGGTCAACCGCCTCGCGGACGGGGCCTTGGGTCGAGCCCCAGCCCACCAGCAGGATGTCGCCCTCCGGCGGGCCATAGACCTGCGGCGCCGGCAATTCCTGGGCCAGCTTCTGGAGCTTGCTCCGGCGTCGCGCCGTCATTTCCAAGTGCAGCTTGGGCGAGCCGGTCGGATGGCCCATTTCGTCGTGCTCCAGGCCGCTGGCCAGCGGGTAGCGGCCGCTGAGGATGGGCGTGCCCGGCGCCAGGCGAGGCCGGATGTCCCCGTTGAGCGGGTAGGGAGTGTAATCGGCCACGGGGGAAAAGTCGGGGGAAATATCCTGGCAGAGTTTCTGCAAATCCGGTTCTTCAAAGGCCTCAATGCGCGTGGCGATGGATTGATCGCTCAAAATGAAAACCGGCACGCTGTATTTGCGGGCGATGTTCACCGCCTCGATTGCCGTGTAAAAACAATCTTCCACGCCGGAGGGCGCCAGCACCACTCGCGGGCAATCGCCATGCCCGCCGAAACAGGCCAGGTTGAGGTCGGATTGCTCGACGTTGGTCGGCAAGCCGGTGGAGGGGCCGCCCCGTTGAACATCGCATATAACCACCGGCACTTCGGCCATGACGCCCCAGCCGATGGCTTCGCTCTTGAGGGAAATGCCCGGACCGCTGGAGCCTGTCACGGCCACGCGCCCGGCCCATCCCGCGCCCAGAGCCACGCAAACGGAGGCGATTTCGTCCTCGCACTGGATAAAGGCGCCGCCGTACTTGGGCAGTTCGCGGCGGAGCAATTCCATGACTTCCGACCAGGGTGTGATCGGGTAGGCGGCGCCGAAGCGGACCCCCGCGGCGATCAGACCGTAAGCCAGCGACTCATTGCCCGTCATCACCACTTGCTGCCCGCCCTTTTTCCTGGCTTCTACGAATTGGAAGGTTTCCAGGATGTCCCCCAGCGAATAGCCGTAACCGGCTTGGAAGGCGCCCAGGGCGCTCTTGACCACGCTTTCGTCCTTGCCGCCAAACCGCTCGGAAATGAGCCTCTCCAGCTTGGGCACGTTCAAGTCGAACATCCGGGCCACCAGGCCCAGGGCGAAAATGTTCTTTCCCTTCCCCTTGCCCGTGCCGCCGATGGCCTCGATGGTCCGGCTGGAAATGGGCACGCCCACGTGGCGGTAATCCTTCTCCCATTCCGGGTTGGGTTGGACATGGTCGGAATCAAAAAGGACGATGCCCCCTTTGCGCACGGAGGCGATGTGCTCGCGGTAGGAATGCTGATAAAAGGCCAGCAACACATCGGCCTCGTCGCCCGCGCTCAACACATCGCCCGACCCGATGCGGACTTGGAAGATGGAAGGGCCGCCGGAAATGGTGGATGGAATGGTCATGAATGTCATGACCTCCTGTTCGCTCCGGCCCGCCAGACGCGCCAGAAAACCGCCGATGGCCTGGATGCCATCCTGCGAGTTGCCGGCAAACCGGATGACCGCTTCGCTTACTTTCGACACCTTGGGCGTCCCGCCGTTGACCGGCGGTGTTGTTATGGATTCACTCATGGTCTATACTCCGCAGTTCAGATTCTCTGCCCCGAAAGCCGGCCGTGCCGGGCCTTTTCGACATCACGACACCGTGTTGACGCTTCTGCCGCATGGAGGCAAGCTATCATTTTTGCATAAGCATGTCAAATGATGCGCATAAAACGCAACCCATTGTAAATGAAACTGTTGCATATAATCCGGCCCTCCATCGGAGGCGCACCATGAAAAGTATTAGTATCCATTATCATAGTGAACATCCTATTAACCCGATTGAATAATGCGAAGCTGCCCGCAAAGTGCGTGGCGAAACCAGTGAACCCGCAGAGGCCTCGCGCTGGCGCGTGGATTGTCACCCAGGAACAACGCGGCTGCCATGCGCTCCTGGTTTCCAGGCCCCCGACCACCCCGCTCAACAGCCTCTACTGATCTCTTTTTCTTCCCACGCGCCGGCTTCTTTGTTCTGGCATCCGCGCTGAAATGCTGAATTCTGTGGCCGTGCATCTGGCTCATCTCAGGCTGCGCGATTTTCGCAATTACGGGCGTTTGGAGGCCGACTTCTCCCCCGGCATCCATCTCCTGGTAGGCGGCAATGCCCAGGGGAAGACCAACATCCTGGAAGCCATCTACCTCCTGGCCACATTGCGCTCCTTTCGCGGCGTCGGCGGCGCCCAACTTGTCCGGCACGGCTGCAAAGGCTACTTTGTCGGCGCCCGGATCGTCTCGCGCGCCCCGCACGAAATCAAAATCTACTGGTCCGCCACCGAGCGCCAATTGAACCTGGACGGCAAACCGGCGCGCAAACTGGGCGATTACCTCGGCACCTTCCGCGCGGTGGTCTTTTGCGCCGAAGACACCCAACTGGTCAAGGGCGCCGCGCGGCTTCGGCGGCGCTTTTTGGATTTGCTGCTCAGCCAGACCCACGCTGTTTATCTTCCCTTGCTGCAACGCTACGCCGCCGCCTTGCGTTCCCGCAACGCCCTGCTCCGGCATCCCGCGCCCGACCCCGCCGCGCTCGAAGGCTTCACCGGCCAATTGATCGAAGCGGGCGCCGAGTTGATGAAATTCCGCCACGAGCTTCTGCCGCGCCTGCTGCCCCTGGCCCAGGACGCCTACCAGCGCGTCGCCGGCGCAGGCGAACAATTCACCTTGGAATACCAACCGTCGGTCCGCCACGACTTCGCCGTCGAACTGGCCCGCAATCGCGCCCGCGAAAAGGCCCTGCGCCTGACCGTGATCGGCCCGCACCGGGACGAGCTGCAATTGCGGTTGGAGGGAAAATCCGCCCCGCAGTACGCCAGCGAAGGACAAAGGCGATCCATCGCCATCGCCTTGAAAATGGCCCAAGCCGAGTATCTGACCGCCCTTCACGGCGTGCCGCCTGTTTTGCTCATTGACGACATCATGGGAGAACTGGACGCCCGGCGGCGGGCGGGTTTCATGCCCATACTGAGCCGGACGCAACACGCCCGCAGCCAGGTTTTCATGACCTGCACCCAGGAGAACTGGCCGCAAGAACTGAGCCGTGACCTCCGACGCTGGGAAGTCAGCGGGGGCACACTGCGGGAAGGCGCGTAATCCCAAGCGGGGATGCCGTCATGCCCGCCCGCTTGCCCGCCGCATTTTCCTGCTTGCAATTCCAAGCGGAGGCCTTGATGATATGAGGCACGGAAGCGAGCGTAGCTCAGTCTGGTAGAGCGTCACCTTGCCAAGGTGAATGTCGAGGGTTCGAATCCCTTCGCTCGCTCCAATTGCCCACCCCCGCCACATTGCGCCAAACCATGACTAACCCCGCCATTCACAAGCACTTGCGCGCGTTTTGTCCCTTCGCTTGCCGCGCCAGGTTGCGACCCGTTTTGACCGTCTGCGCCTAAAATCTGTGCGTACAGTTGTGTATACCCTGGCACCGCATCCAGCCTTGGAAGGTTCTTTATCGCGTCGTAAATCGGCAATTGCGTTTCATCGGTATAAACTTTGGCCGTCAGTTTAATATCGCTGTGCCGCATCAATTTCATGGCGAACCTTTGCGCCACCCCGTTCCGTTGCAGAAACGTTGCCCAGGTGTAGCGTTGCGCGTGGAAATCCCCATACCGTCCCAAGTCATCCCGGTACGCGATGCCGTTGCGCTCCGCATCCGCTTTCAAACGCGATGCACGCGGAATGCCATTCGGAAAAACCAGATCAGCCGAACCGACGTGAGCAGGCCGATACGCCTTGAGCCTTTCCACCAATTCGGGCAGGAGAAAAACCCGCTCTTCTGTTTTGTTCTTCGCCGTTTCAGCTCTGACAACCACATAAGGGTTTTCAGCTTCAAAATGAACATCACCCCAGGTCAACTGGCGCAGTTCCTCTTGTCTGAGACCCGTTCGAGCCGCCGTGAAATAAATAATTCCTCGCGCTCCTGAGCCAGAGATCAGTTTGACCAATTCATCATCCGTAAAGGCACGGCGAACCCGCTTCCGCTTTCCGCGTTCATCAATCTTGGAAACTTTCTTAAGCGGGTTTACTTTAATTCTATCCAAACGCTCCATCCAGTTCAGGAAGGAGATCATGCCTTGCAGATAATGGTTCAGTGTTCGCGGCCCGCATTTCTGCTGGCTTCGCCACGCGATAAACGAATCCGCTGTGACATTTCCCGGCAACGGCCATTTGCATTCATTCAGCAGACGTTCGATTCGTGACGCCAGCAACCGACCACCTCGACCGCCGCGACCATCCCGGCCCCGCGATGCCAGATCAGCCATGTAATCTTTCAGATGAACGGTCAAAGGCTTGTTCGCCGACTCCCGCGCGGCTTTCGGCTCCTGCATGCCGTTGGCTTCGCGTTCACATTCCTTGACAAACTCATGCGCCTTTTTGTCAGCCACCTGAAAATCGGTTGCGTCAAGCGACTTCCACTTGTCCGCCGGCATATTGCCGTTTCGATAACGCAGATAATACGACCGTGTTTCCCGAAGTTTGCCACCCCGGCGGAAGCACCTCTTTTCAATTTTGAAGATCATGCCGCTCCTTTCATCATAATTTGCTCAACGTCACTCAACCGAAACCGCACCGCGCCCCGGATTTTAACCGTCGTCAATTTTCCAGACGCCACCAGTCTTTCCACCATTCTCCCGGAACATGCCAAGCGTGAAGCCACTTCCTTCTTTCGCAACAACTTTTCAACGGCTATGGGTTCCGCCCCTTGCAATTCACGGTCGCTCATCCTCTTCCTCCGCATCGCGCAGCGCTACATCCCGCTCCTCCTCATAAGACAAACCCTTGGTGTATTCACGATAAACAGCATTATGGTCGCACTCGACGCCATATTCCTGCAACCATTCCGCAATTTCACGAAACGTGAACCGCTTGTCGTCCCGCAGGACGCGGATTGTATCGCCGTATTCTTCGAGCAGCCGCCGGTCTGGTTCCGCCATCGCTTCACTAAGCAGGAATTCCGGCGGCGGAGGCACAACCTGCGGGAGAGGCCCAACCTGCGAAACCGGAAGGGCCGGGGTTGTTTCAGGTATCACCTCGCCACTTGGCACCGGCGCTGCGTTCGTTTGTTTAACCTTTTTGAGTCGCCTTTGCGTTTTCATGGAAACAAGATAAACGAATAGAACGAACAAAGCAACCATAAACATGAGATTTCAGAGAGTTTTTAGCACCTCTAATCGAAAGCATTATTATCTCACAAACCATCAGGGTTTCCCCGCTTCGCGTTCCCGTGTTGTCATCCGGCTTGCTCAAAACACCAAGGCCAAGCCAAATGCCAACACGCGAACGCTCCGCCCCGACAAGTGCCTGGTCGTGAAGTCGCTGGATTCCAGCTTGCGCCCTGTTTCCCCTTCGCAACATGGAATCCAACGCCATCACCACCAGGGAGTTGAAGCCAGGGAGGGAAGGCCACTTTTAAGGTGTCAATTTTGGCTGTCCGCTGCCGCGGAATGGGGAGAAATCAGACGGTGCTTTTACTCGCTCTCCGCCGCCGCGAGGGGCGGCAATCTATTTTCTCTTTACCGCTGCCCGCTGGCTGGTAGTTTGTGCTTTGCAACGGCCTAGACCGGCCTAAACTGGCGGCATGAAGGCGAATCGGCTGAGATGGTTTCTAATTTTCTTACTTGTTGGTGCTGCTCTTCAATCACCAGCCCAGCAAAGCGAGGCAGACCGCAAGCTGCTGGTGGAGGTCCGCGCCAAGGCGGAAAAGGGCGATGCGCAATCCCAGCGCGAATTAGGTGTGATTTTCGCTAGGGGTCGCCTCGGCATGGCGAAGGATGAGGTGGAAGCCGTGAAGTGGTTTCGCAAGGCCGCCGACCAGAATCTCACCGAGGCTCAGGACGATTTGGGTTTCTGCTACGAGACTGGCCGAGGCGTGGCGCAGGACTATGTGGAGGCAGTGAAGTGGCTCCGCCAAGCCGCCGAGCAGAATCACGCCTTAGCGCAGGCCAGTCTGGGTTTCTTCTACTACAAAGGCCAAGGCGTGGCGCAGGACCATGTGGAGGCGGTGAAGTGGTTCCGCAAAGCCGCCGAGCAGAATCTCGCCCCAGCGCAGTACACTCTGGGTTTCTGCTACTACAATGGCCAAGGCGTGGCGCAGGATTATGTTGAGGCGGTGAAGTGGTTCCGCAAAGCCGCCGAGCAGAATCTCGCCCCAGCGCAGTACACTCTGGGTTTCTGCTACTACAATGGCCAAGGCGTGGCGCAGGATTATGTTGAGGCGGTGAAGTGGTATCGCAAAGCCGCCGATCAAGGAAATGTGGACGCTCAAAACAGTCTGGGTTTCTTCTACTACAAAGGCCAAGGCGTGGCGCAGGATTATGTTGAGGCGGTGAAGTGGTATCGCAAAGCCGCCGAGCAGAATAACGCCGTAGGGCAGTACACTCTGGGTTATTGCTACGACAACGGCCTAGGCGTGGCCAAGGATTATGAAGAAGCGAAGAAATGGTATGTCAAAGCTGCTAAACAAGGAGACACTAACGCTCAAAACAATCTGGCCTGGCTCATAGCATCAACCAATGAGGTGCCAGCGCACGATGATTGGACGTGGGAGGAAATCAATCAAATTGCCCATAATCCTACGAGGCTCGAGGCGATTAAAGCTAAAGCAGAAACGGGAGATGCAGCAGCGCAATATATACTCGGTCGGCTCTATGACCAATACAATGATCACACAGACGCGACCAAGTGGTATCGCAGAGCTGCCGTCCAAGGCAATGCACATGCACAATACTCGCTTAGCTGGTGGTATACCGTTGGCTTAGGGGTTCCGAGAAATTATATCGAAGCTTACAAGTGGTGTGATCTAGCCGCAGCCCATTCATCTGATGACATAGCGGGTAAAACGGTTAAAGTTAGTGACCGGGATTACTGTAGAATCCAATTAAGTATCCTCGAGCAGAGAATGACGCCAGAGCAAATATCCGAAGCACAGCGACTAGCGGCAGCTTTTGTTCCGCGAACAGAAACGGCTGGTTCACATTCCAATTCACCTTCGCCGGTCGCCGCTGATTCTCCAGTTGCGACTGGCACCGGCTTTTTCATCACGGCGGACGGTTATTTGATTTCCAATTATCACGTGGTCAAGGGTGCGGGGAAGGTTCGTGTGCTCACGAGCGCGGGTTTGATTGACGCCAAGCTGGTTCAGGTGGACGCGGCCAATGATCTGGCTTTGTTGAGGGCGGACGGGCGGTTTGCACCGCTGCCCATTGCCGCCAGCCGCACGGTGGCTCTGGGCGGCACGGTGGCGACGGTGGGATTTCCCGACATCGGTTTGCAGGGGTTCGCGCCCAAGCTGGGCAAGGGGGAAATCGCGTCGCTGTCCGGCGCGGGAGATGACCCGCGCTATTTTCAAATCAGCGTGCCGGTGCAGCCGGGCAATTCCGGCGGGGCGCTGGTGGATGAGCGGGGCAACGTGATCGGCATCGTGTCGGCCAAGCTGGATGCGGGGGTGGCGCTGGCGGCGAGCGGGGCGTTGCCGGAGAATGTCAATTACGCGGTCAAGAGCAGCCTCCTGCTCAACTTCCTTGAATCCGTGCCGGACGTGGCAGCCAAGCTCAAAGAACCGAACACCAAAGACCGCAAGTTTGAGGACGTGGTTAAAGCCGCTGAACAGGCTGCTGTACTGGTATTGGTGTATTGAGCAGTCGGTTGACCGACATCTACATCAACATCCACGATGTCGGAGCTGGCCATCAAGATGATCAGCACCAACGCCGGTTTCCGGTTCCACAAGGGCGAGCAGCGGCGACGACTGGGTTGAGCACCACCGGGTTGGCCCAATACACAATGCTGGAGGACAATCGTGGCACAAAATAGATGTTGCGCACTTTCACGCCGAGGGGCATAACCGTCCGCATGGCAATGGACGGCAAAGTCAACTCCAGTGCGCTGCTCGACGGCTTCCATAGGATGCACGCGCTCGGGAGTCTGCCTGCCATCCACTAACGGGGTCAGCTAAGACGCAACAACGAGTATGGAAACGACGACTGAAAGGTGGAAAATGACTGACCGCCAGCACGATTTGGTCGAGCGGTTTAAGGCTGCCTACAACTCAATCGACCGTTTTCTGCGAAAGCATCTCGGCAAGGAAGATAAGGTCCCATTCATATCTTTGGTTAGGGAATACCAACGGACGCATAGGTCGGAAACCGACTGCGATTACCTGCGGATCGCTGCCAAGTTGCGGAATGTGCTCGTTCACGAGCAAACCGAGCCGTACCAGCCTGTGGCTGTGCCAACCCTGCCAGTGGTTCAAAGGCTAGAAACGATTTATCAACTGCTGACGAATCCGCCCCTAATCGTGCCCCGGTTCAAGAGGCCGGTGGAAACCACGGCCCCCGACGATTCGCTGGCGCGGGTGTTGAAGAGGATTTGGGAAAAGGACTATTCGCAGTTCCCGGTTTACGACGGCGAGAAGTTCCAAGGTCTTTTAACCGAGAACGGTATCACCCGCTGGCTGGCCCATTATGTGTCGAAGGAAATGTCGTTGATGGAACTGGACGAAGTGCCCGTCGGGGAGGTGCTGCCCGAAGAAGCAAAGAGACAGAACTGGTTGTTTGTAGCCAAACAGACGACAGTGGATCAAGTCAAGGCGTTGTTTGCTGAAAAGAAGCTGTTGGAGGCAGTACTGATTACGGAAACCGGAAATTGTGCGGAAAAGCCCATCGGTATCGTTACCCGTTGGGATGTGCTGCAGGAAGGCTGAGTGAGGGAGCTAGTGGCGCTGGAGCGCACTGGTTAATTCTGACTGGTGTCAGCGGTCACTTCAAAACGAATTAAGACTTTTTGCGGCACTGGGGCCAAGGGTGTGACGCAAAAAGTCGGGTTTAGTTCAACCGGCTACTCCAAGGTGCCTTAACGCCGGGACCCCTCATCATTGCAACTGCGGTGCCTCCGAAAGCATGAAATTCGTTGCGAATTGAGGGTGCCGGTGACTGAGCAGCTTTACATTCCACCACGAATTTTCCTTGGTGACATATTTGGCGCAATAATCCGCCACGTCATCCCGGCTGTTCACCGGCTCAATTCGGGCACGACCGTACCGTCCAAACCAGGTCCGCCAAATGTCCGTCCGCCGCATGTTTTTACAATCCACCCACAACGCATGGACGTGGTAGCCGTCACGCCCTGGATTCTGTTCCAGCGCGTAAAAGTAGGAAACGCCGCGCAACTCGCTTCGCATGAATTTCTCATAACACCGGGCACCCGACCAAATGGACGCTTCCCAGGCAAACGTCAGGTGCGAAATCACCTGCCACGGGGCCACTGAGTGAACCCAATCGCCCATTTCAACATGCAACTGCGCGACTTTCAGCCGCATTTCCGGTTCAAAATTCCTCGCTTTGTTCATGTTCCATCTTATTTGCTCCCACTGTGTACACACCTCTCGGACAAGGATGGGGCAGTGGCCGGGCGCACCCGCCAAAGCGGGTGCCTCCCGGCCCCTGCCCTTATCCCACGAGGCCGTCATGTGTGGCCGCGTTACCACTACTCCAAGGGCAACGTTGAAACCGCCCGGATCAAGACGCCGTTCTTGGCGTCAAATATGTTCCGTTCCATCAGGTCGAATTCGATCACCAGCTTCTGCCCCTCTTTGAACATGCACGGGCTTTGCGCGGCAGCCTGCTCGACCGTCTGGACGCTGCGAGAGCACCACGTCTGAACTGTCGGTGCCTTCCCATCAGCGCATTGAACTTCGTAAAGGTTCACCACGCCGACCGGCTTCTTGGCTTTGTTTTGAACTTCTTTGTAGCGATGCGCCACAAACTTGGCGATGGCCACACGACGGCCCGCCAAGAACTGATTAACTGCTTCACTTTGTTTCATGTTTTTCATTTGGCTTTGTTGCGCGAGAAGGCACGCCACGCCTTTCGCCGTTGAGGTTCACAACGATCAGTCCTTCGATGGCTCCATCCACGCCGGACGGGCGGGCAGAGTGGCCGGTGAGTTGCGCAATGGATTGGCCAAGTCCGATGCGAAGATGATCCCACGTCTCAAGTTCTGCCTGGAATGCTCGATCCGCTCTCGTACCAGGAAAGACTCTGAGACACCCCTTAACCCTGGATTGGTTTTTTTGGAACAACAGGCTTGCCCCTTTAACCGTGGAGGCAAGGGCTGGTTGTTTGGCGGTTGGTTGATGGTTCAAGTGACCTCCTCGGAGCGATGCGTCGAATTGAAAATCGCCAAGATCGCCGCCTTGAGCGGTTGCGACAACGAACTCCAAGCCTCAATCACTTGGCCCAAAGCCGCTTCGCGCCGAATCTCGCTCCGCTCCGCTGATCTCGCCCGGACGGTGGCCCCGGAGGGTTCGAGACGTGGGAAGGACTCATCCAGGGGCAGGCTGCAAGGCGGCCAGCGCTCGGAGACCGAAAAGGGCTTGCCAGATCCAGGGAGCGGCGTAATCTTGAAGCATGCAAACGTTAAGCAACATCGAGCAGGAGGCGATGCAACTCCCTGAAAGCGGCCGGGCTTCGCTGGCTTCGCGCCTGTTGGACTCGCTGCCGGCGATTCTCTCCGATGATGACGATGGCGTTGCCGAGGCTCTCCGCCGGGATGCTGAGATGGATTCGGACCCGGCAGCAGGGGTGAGCCTTGAGGAATTGAGGCGCGCGGTGAAGCCATAATCGCCCGGCGATGCGACTGACCTTCCATCGCCTCATCCAGAAAGACCTGCGGAGCGCTCTGAGCTATTACCAAGACGCGGCTGGGCCACGGCTCGCGAACCGTTTCCACGATGAATTCGAGGGCCTGGTCGCGGCCATCGAGAAGAATCCCAAGCGATTCCATGGCCTCGCCGGGGTCCCGTTGCGGCGAGCCAACTTCAGCTCCTTCCCGTATCACCTTCTCTTCCGCGAGACGGCAGACGGTGTGCGCGTTCTCGTACTGCGGCACCACCGGCGGCACCCGGATTACGGCCTCGCCCGGAAGTAGCCTCCTTCTGCAACCTGAGCCGGATCTTGCCGGATTCAAGATTTTCCCCTTCATGGTGCCTCCTTCTGCGATCCCACAATCGCCAAAATCGCGGCCTTCAGCGGATGGCTCAACGCTGGCCAAGCGTGGAGAACCTGAACCAAGTCGGGATCAGACGGCCCTGGAATTTGTGCGCGTATTTGTGTATGCCCCCCAAGAGCCGATTCTGTAACCCCTTGCGAATGCGCCGCTTGTGAACTTCGTGCGCAGGGTTCGAATCCCTTCGCTCGCTCCATGTCCATCAACGACTTGCTTCGGCCCAATAAAGCCACTTATGGACATCCTCATGAGCGCGCCTCAATTCTTGCGCGCCGCGCCAACACGGGGATTCTGCTTGTGAGGAAAAGGGCTCATTGCGATATATTGCAATCATCAGAATTGACGAACCGCCCAGTGTACGTGTCAGGCGCGGGTGCGACCCGAGTACTCGGATCGCCAGATGGTTTCTCATCGCTATTGCTTGTGGGCTGGCGTGGCGCATGGTGCGGTTTGGTCTTTATTTCGAGCTTACGGGAGACGAGTCGGGAATCATGCGCAGTGTCATGGAGCGCGGATTTGCTGGACTGCTGTCCCCGTTGAGTTACTCCAATGTCTCGCCGCCGCTTTTTTTATGGATGACCAAATTTCTCGATTCTTTGTTTCCCAATGAATGGGCTGTGCGAATGGTCCCGTTCCTCGCAGGACTCGCAGCAGTGGGGATGTTCGGGATGATCTGCCGCGAAACGCTCCAGGGGGCGGCGCGCTGGGTGGCATGGGCGGTCTTCTGCGTTTCTTACGTTCCGGTAGTTGAAGGAACACGCGTCAAGGGATACACGATTGATCTGCTTGTGGCCGCCGTGATGCTCTGGTTGATGTTGCGATGGCTGCTCCACGGGCGCAAAGCTCGTTACATTGCCGCGCTTTGTCTCTGCGCACCGGTGTTTGTCTGGTTCTCTTACACCGCCGTTTTCATCATTGGCGCTGTCGGTTTGGTTTTCGCGGCCTGCCTCCTGAAAACAAGTTTCGCGCCCAACGCCGCTTCGGATGAACCCGAAGGATCAGGTTGGCGAAACGTGTCGGCGGGTCTGGTTTTTGTCGTGGTTGCGGCGATCAGCGTCGTCCTGCTCTACAAACTGAACGTTCGGTCGGCGCTTCAGGCGAGCCTGGGCAACGGATTGTCGGACAGTTGGCGACGGGGCTATCCGCCGGATCAGCCGTGGAAGATTCCGTTCTGGCTCTTGACCGCGCAAACTGGGCGCGGATTTGCCTTGCCCGTCGGCGACAACCATTTTCGTTCGACGCTCACCTTTGCGCTGTGGCTGACGGGGCTGGTGGTCTATTGGCGCCAGGGTAACCGATGGGTCTGGGCATTATTCGTAGCGCCGCAGGTATTGTCACTGGCCGCGGCGTTCTTGCATAAGTATCCGTACCTGCAAAATCCGCGTCTTTGCATGTTTTTGGCGCCCGGTATTTGCCTTTTTGTCGGGTTTGGCGCGCAGTATTTGATTGACCGGACAGGCTATGAAAAAGGGCGCAGGTGGTATTGCGTCACGGCGTTCGCATTGGCAATGTGCGCCGTAGGCGGCATGGCGCGCGATATCGTGTTGCGTGTCCGTGAAGTTGACGGCCCGGGAATACGAAGCACTTTGGTCCAGGCAAGCCGATTGGCCGGCCCCAGAGGCCAGTTCGTCGTGCTGGACGACGCCAGCGCATCAGGCGTGTTTTCTTACTACATCAAACGAAAAGTCAGACAAGCGGTTTGGTACAACGGCCAGATTCCAACACAAACAGAACCAGGGCAGAGGCTGGCACTGGTGGCGATTGATTCCGAGACCGCCAACCCGGGAGGCAAGCCTCTGTTCAGCGATTTTGAAAGGCGGCTCGGCAGGACACTCAAAGTCAAATGGTCGCAGACCGCGCGCGAGGTTTTGCTTGGCAATAAAGACAGTCTTGTCGTATGGGTGTGCGAGTGAGAATGTTCTGATCCCGTGCGATGAACGTTCATCCCCTCCTTGAGCTTCTGCCAATCTGTTTTCCTACGACTGACTCTTTTGGCGTTCATTTCATCCCGGCGGCAGACGCTGGCGCTTGGGGGGGACTGGGTTTGGCGGGGTTGTAACGCAGGTTGCAGATGAGCTTTTTCTCGCGCAGGCCGGTGTAGCTGATGGACGACTTGTAGAAATTGGTTTTGCCTTGAACAACAGTGCGAACAATGAAAGCGGTCGGGTCCGCGCCCCCATGCTGCGCATAATGCACGACGAAGATCTGATACAGGCCCGGCGGCGCTCCGCCCGTCGGCCAGAAAATATTCTCGACCGGCGACAGGTTGTAAGGCGCGTGGGCGTTTTGATCAATGTCCAGTTGGCCGCCGGTGCGGGAGGACCTTTTGTTGCTGAAAAAAATCTCCTCGCCGCCAGGATCAATGCAGTGAAGGTCCAGATCATTATAGTTATGCCACGACAAGGAAATCTGGATGTCGCCCCCCTTGGCGCTGACCTCTCCCAAGCGCCGTTCCATGGCGGCGGCCTCCGGGACGTTGGGAGCGGCGGCGACTCCCGGCGGGGTTTCGGCCAGGTCCGAGGGCGCCACCGCAATGACGGTGACGGGTCCGTTGGTGTCCAGGAGATTCGTTGACGCCAGATTGGTCGAAAGGGGGCTGTTGGAGGAGGTGTGGCTGGCGAGAGCGGGCGGCTGGAAGGCCGGCCCGGCGGGCGGATTGGTCGCGGGCAGCGCCGCCTGATTGGAGGTCGTGGCGACAGGCGTGACTGGGGCCAAAGGCTGGTCTTCTCCGCCGCCTTGCGCCGCCCCAGGGAGCAAGCTCAAGGTCGAGGGGCCGAAGATGTTGGTCTTGGCCCAAAAGCCGACGCTGCCCAGAAGGGCCGGGCGGGAGTGCAATCGCCACAGAGCGAGAACGACCACCAGGATCGCCATGCCGATGACGGCGTCCTGCATGAATCGAGGGGAACGGGTCACGGGGCGGGCAGGTTGGGCGGCGGAACGAAGCGATAGGCGCCGCGGTTTTCGCCGGCAATCTTGCGCAGAGCCTGTTCGCCGTCCCGCGTGTAAAAGCCGATGGTGTTGATCCGGGCGCTGACGGACGCGTTGGCCTGGCGAATGCTGTCAATAACATCATCGGAAAAGTCGCTGCCCGACAATAGCCAGAGAGTATCGGGCGCGGGCGCCATCTCCAGGGCGCGCTGGACGGCTCTGGTCGGATCGGCCCCGATTCTGTGGCCGACGGAAAAGAGCCAGTTGGTCATGGAGCGGACATTTTCCGGCGTGGCCGGGAGAGGGCCGGCGGAGGGCATGGCATCGTAGCCGCCGGAGTGAAAGAACAAGACACAGAAGGTCTTGGCGGCGTTCATGGATAGAAGCGTGCGCACCACCTCCTGGCGGGCGGAAAAGGATTTGCCGTTGGTCATCATGCCCATGGAATTGTCCAGAAGGACCACGACATTGGAGCCGGCCTCCGGGTCGAACAAGCGTGAAGGGGAGTTGTTTCCCAGCAGGTCTGCTGTCCGGGGTATGCCCGGATTGGCTGGGGCGGCGGCCTGCGCTGCCGCCAGCAATTGGGCCGTGTTGGCTTTGTCAGCAGGTTCGGGCGGAGTCGAGTTGTCATTGAACGGGGCTGACTTCATGTATCCCTCGGATGATGCGTAGGTCGCGGGTGGAGGATTGCCAGTCGCCGAGGGTGCGGACGCCGGCGGAGGAGCCGCCGAAGGCGTTGATGTTTGCGGCGGTGAAGCTGAGGAGCCGCCACTTGCCGCCTGCGCCTGACTCGACGATGAAGGAGAAGAAGGCGAACTGCTGCTTCCGGGTGACCCAGTGCTTGGTGAACCGGTGCTTGGTGAACCTGCTCCCGCGCCCGGCGAACCCGTGGCTGTGCCCGGCGAACCTGCGCCTGCGCCCGGCGAACCTGCGCCTGCGCCCGGCGAACCTGTGCCTGTGCCCGGCGAACCTGTGCCTGTGCCCGGCGAACCTGCGCCTGCGCCCGGCGAACCTGTGCCTGTGCCCGGCGAACCCGTGCCGGTGCCTGGCGAACCCGTGCCGGTGCCTGGCGAACCTGCTCCTGAATCACCCGGGCCAGTGCCTGGTCCTGATGGTGCGGCGCCTGGCGCCGATGCGACGGCTCCAGTGCCTTGACCGTTTCCTTGTGGAGGATTTGGCTCCCCTTGATCCGTTGAAAGTTGGTCTGGCCCTGTTGTGGTGCCTCCGGGTTTTGTTGCGGCCACCCGTCCAGAGCTTCCCGCGCCGCCTGGCCCTGTCGGAGCCGTGGCAGAACCCGCACCACCGGCGGAACCCCGGTCTCCCGAAATTGCCGTTGCGCCTGCCGGTGTGCCGCCGGCGACGCCGGTGTTGGTGGCCGTTCGGCGGTTGAGATCGCCAAAGACGATGTCCCGTGCGTGCTCGGCGGGCCGCAGGAACAGCCAAATCAACAGCGCCAAGAGCGCCAAGACCAGGAGCGCAATGGCGATGTCCTTCCCATGAGAGCGCGATGGAAGGGGCGCCGCGGCGGGTTGGGCGGCGGCTTGTTGGCAATCCGGGCAAAGGGCTCCTGCCGCTGCGGGCTGCGTATCAGATTCAAAGGTCTTTCCACAATGCATGCATGTTTGTTCCATATATTTCACTCCGGTTAATTCTGTGGCAGAACATGTTCTCCTTGCGCGCCCATTTTCAAGCGCTCGTTTTGAGGCAACGGGTACCAACCGTACTGGAAGCCAAGACGCGTGGCGGTTTCACGGGCGCGCATGAAGGCTTCGAAGGAGTCGTCATAAACACAGAAAGTAAAGAAGAAGTTTGTCTTGCCGCTGGCATTGAAGGCTTGCGCCATGTCGGCGACGCCCTGATCGGGGTCGTCGCCCATGCCGGGCCGCGGTTCGACATAGGGCGGTTGAATGTTCAATATCCGGCTGTTGCGCAACGGCGCGGCGCGTCCGTCGGTGGAAAGGACGGCCAAGGGGAAAAGCTTTCCGTAGCGAACGATCACCCACCAGGATTTCTTGGTGGTATTGGAAATGGAAGGCAGACGCATGAGGTTGGTGGCCGGATGGAAGTGCGGGTCTTGCAGGCGAAGGAGGGTTTTTTGAATTTCCGCCTCGACGATCGAGTTTGAAACGGTGACCGCAGCCAGGTCGTTGGAGAGTTGGGCCGCCTGCGCCTGGTAGTAAGCGGGCGGGGGCGGGGGAGTGTCCTGGGCGACCAACGCGACCATCAGAGCGATGAAGATAATGGCTCCGAGCATGTCGCACATGGTATCGAGCAACATCTCCAGACTGCTGGCGTAAAATCCAGATGGCATTTTCATGGCGCCGCCAGGAGGTACTGCATGTCTTCTTCGGCCGCGTCGGAACCGACGCTAAAAAGGCGATTGGTTGCCAACGGCTCGCAGGCCCTGAAATGGAGAATGCCGGAGGGTCGGATATAAAAGACGAGCCGCACGTTGCGCGGGTCCCAACTGTCGAGCATGCGCAGGAAGTCGGCGTTGTCCGGACGGCGCAGAAACTCGACGGGATTGGTTTGCCCGGGCCGGCAGCATAATCCGTTGGTGGCGGAGAGGGCGATCAAGAGGGGCACTTTGCCGGAGGGGTCGGCTTTGGGGACGACGAAGACGCGGTTGGTCAGGGCGGCGGCTTGCAACTGGCACTGGCGCAGTTGGGCCAGATTGGCCTCCAGTGTGGCGCGGGCCTGCTCGAGTTGATCGCGCATGGCATTGCGGATTTGCTCGGCCGGCAGCACGGGCGGAGTATTCAGATAAAGGGTGAGCAACAAGGTGATCAGCAGCAACACGCCGGTGACCGTCGTGATCATGTCCTGAAAGGCGAAGAAGGAAACCCGGGCGCTGGAGCTGCGTAATCTGTTGGGCATGATTACTCCGGGTTGCCTTCCTTGGGACGGACACGCAGCTTGGAGACGACGTGGGCGTGGCAGTAATCGTTGCACTCGTCCAGGAAGTCGGTTTCCTTCTGCTGCACCAAGTCGGAGAGCAGGTGGAGGAGGAGCGCAAAAGCCAGGCCCACGAGCGTGGTCTCAAAGGCGGTGGACAAGCCGGCGGTGACGTCCCGGAGATGCTCCTTGATTTGATTGATATCGGTGGTGGCGGCGAGCGCGCCGGTGAATTTCTTAATCGCGATGCTCAAGCCCAGCACGGTGCCGACGAATCCCAGGACGGGAATGGCCCAGATCATCGCGTGAACGATGGCGTAACTGGAGGCGACCTGGTTTTCGTCGTTTTCGCTCTGGGCCTTGAGGATGGTGGAGACGTCGCTGACGCCGCCGATGTTGTGCAAGTTGGAGAGGGCGCGATCAATGCGGTTGAGGAGGATGAAATGGCGGGTGTCATCCACCAGGCTGCGCACTCGGTCGAGCACCGTCTTGGCGGTGGTCTCGTTTAGGACGAATTCGCGGTTCTGGGGTACGGCGGCCATGTCCAGGGCACGCCGTTGGAGGCGCAATTTGGGGATTTTGACCAGGGAGACCACGACCCCCCAAAAGAAAAAGAGCGTGGCAGGCCCGGTGGCGTAGAGGTTGTTGGTGCGGACAAAACAGGTGCCCAGCCAGCGGAGGCTGGAATCGCTCCGATCCAGCATGAACATGAGCCAGAGAAAAATGGCCGAAATGCCCGCCGCCAGAATGAAGGTGAAAGGTTTGTTGACGCTGGTGAAGCGCCCGCCCTTGAAGAGGCCCCAGCGGTTTTCGATGTCTTCATCCGCCCAACTCAGCGACACCAAGGCGGGACGCGCCCCGGCGGGAGCGGGCGCGGCGCCCGCCGGCACCTGGCGGGCCGCCGGAGAGCGTTTGGACAACAGGCGTCCGCCGGAGGGATTGGGATTGGGAGGAATGGAAGGAGGTTCCATAAAGCGAGAATTGTTTTTGGCGTTTTTAAATCATATCGAGGCCGCGGCCGTCTTTGCGCACTGCCACCGCCTCCACCATCGCCCACAACCAGGGGGCGATAATGCCGAAGCCCATCAAAGCCGTGGCCACGCTCAAGAGCAATTGGAGCAATCCGGTCAGCCAGTGCCGCGCATAGAAGTTATGCGCGCCGGAAAAGCCGGCGAAAACCGCCAGCAGGGCGAAGAGAAGACGGTAACGGGGACGGCCCACGGCCGCCCCGGCCCGGGCCGGCCCTGGCGCGGCCTCCGGTGTGGGTGTGACGGAGAGCTTGATGCGAAGGGGAGAGGTCTTTTCGCGCGGCAGCGGCGCTGGCGGGGGCGCCTGGGCGATGGTGGGAAGGGGCGGTTTGGGCGGCGGCGGAGCCGGCGCGGCGGCTTTCCGGAGGGCCGAAAAGAACTCCTCCAGGGAGATCCATTGGTCCTGGTAGAGGATTTCATGTTCCATGCCGATCTCATGGTCGTCGAGCAGGCGATTGATCTCGGAGAGGGGATGGGGGCCGGATTGGCGTCCGCGCCAGCGCAAGGGATATTGAGGGGAGTCACTCATAAAGGCCCGCGTAAAAAGGAGGAAGGACCAAGGCGGCCAAAGCAGGGAGATAGCCGGAGGCGTTGAGAGTTTGGAGCAACAGTTCGCGGCGGTCGCCGGCGAAGGCAAACAAGGGGGAATAAGGCAAGGGATCGGCCAACGGGACGTAAGACTCCGCGCCCGGGGCCTTGCGCAACAGGAGGGTGGCCGAGCCGGATTTGCTCCAGCCGCAAAGCTCCGCGGCGGGCGAGGAGAGCGGCCGCAGGACAGGGTGGCCGGAGGAGTCTATAAACCCTGCGAAGGAAAAGCCCTTGGCACAGGTGTCATGCACCAGTTGCTGCAAGAAGCGCGCCTGCTTTTCCAGCGGGATGACCCGCGCTCGCGCGAAGTATTCCATCAAAGGCCCTTCAAATTTCCTGCTCCGCTCCGGCACCATCCAGTCACCGCTTTGGATATCGTTGGCGCCCAGGGCGGTCAGGGCCTGGATGTGGGCGGCGGCGGCCGGACACCATGGGAAGCCCCACTCGGCGGGCCGCAATTGGGCCACCGCCAGGAGCTTGAAGGTGACGTAGGCGCGGAAGAGCGCGGCGGCATTGGTCTCCTGGTTTAACTGGTCGAAGAGTTGCAGGATCGGCTTTTGGTAATTGCCGGTCGTGGCGTCAATGAGTTCGCCCAGGTGCAGGCGCTCAAAGCTGTCGCATTCGGGCAGGCGGTACAGGTAATTGACCTTGATGTAGTCCCAATTATTGTAGGCCGTATGGACAAAATGCAAGGCATCGCGGAATTTCGTAAAATCCTGGACCATGCCCGCTTGATCGCCAAACTTATCGCGGGCAAGGGCGCCCTGCACGAACACTTTGTGTTTAAGACAGGGATTGTTGGTGCGCGGATGGGGGACCAGTTCGTAGGCCGAAACGTCCAGCACATTTTTGTCGTCGCGCAACTTGAAATAAAGGTCCTTCTCCTGGGCGGTCGGTTGTTCGGGCATGAGGCTGGCGCTCCAGGCCGCGAGGTTGGTCAGGGTGTTCCAAGCCGACGGGTCGTTGGGGAGCAGCAACTGGCCCAGCAAAGTCTCCTGGCTGATCTGGAGGCGGTCAATTCTCCCCGCGGCGTCCTTTTGCGCCGGGGTGGCGAAAGGTGAGAGCACCAGTTGGTCCAGCGCCTCCAAGTACGGCTCCAAGGATGGAGCGTTGCTCAAGGCGGTCTGCATCTGTTCCCACTTGGCAGCGGTGCCGGTCCAGTTCTCGATCTTGTTGGTCAAGCGGCCAAGGCGGTCGGCCAATTCCTGGTCCAGGGGCGGCGGCTGCGCCTCCAAGGGCGCAAGGCCCGACAACATGGCTCGAATTTGGGGAATGGCTGCGCGGACCGGCTCGACGCCGTTGGCCGCATTGAGAACCTGGGCGGCCTGCTCGGCGCGATTGAGCGCGCCGCCCAATTCGGCGTTTCGGAAGGCCTGCCACTGGGTGTCCCAGGCGTCAAGGGCGCTTTTGGCAGGCGATTGATATTCGGGGGCAAGCTCGCTCAACGCGCGTTCGCAGCTTGCGCGCTCCGATGCGATTTGGGCCAGGGCAGCGCGAAAACCCGCCGCCGCGATGTGTTGCAAGCCGGCCAGCTTCTGGTCGAAAGTCTGCTTGCGTTGTTTTTCCCCTGTGATGAAATCCCTGGCTTTGGCGATGGCGCCGGCGAACTGAGGGCTGGCCTTCGATGAATCAGGCGGCTGGGCCAAAAGGGTCTCGGTCTCAGAGACCTTGCGGCCGGATTCCAGCCGCTGCAATCGTTGCGCATAGTCGGACTGGCGCGCCTTGGCCAAAACAAAAGGAATAGCCGCGCCCAACGCACCCAGGATGACCAACGCGCTGAGGGCCGCAAAGAGGCGTCTGCGGCGGTTGGCCTGCCGGAGCTGCTGCCGCAGCCAGTCGCTGCATTCCTGGCATCGGGCAGCCAGGTCGTTGGCCAGCGGCTGTCCGAAGCGTTCCGCCTCGCGCCATTTTGCGGCCAGGGAGTCAAAGGCGGCCCTGGCGCCGGCCTGATTGAGCCGGGCGCCGGCGTCGCGTTGCGAGGCGATGGAACTGACTTCGTACTCCAAAGCGGAAAGGGCGCGTTGCAAATCCTGTCCCGCCGCGTAGGCCGCCCTTTGCTGCGCGGTCCATTCCTCCAGAGCCGTCCAGGAATCGGCATCGGCGTCGGGCAGCCGGACATTGTAGCGGGTGGCGAAGGCGTGGATGTCTTCAACGAGCAGTTCGGCTTCCTGCCAAAGCGATTGCTGGCGGAGCCCTTCAGCGCGGCGGAGCATCTGTTGGCAACGGGCGACCTGGGCTTGCTGCCAGACAGGATGGGAGGCGGGCACGGGCAGGCCGGAGGCCTCCAGTTGCTCCAGGCTGTTCTGGATGTTCACGGGGTCGCCGGCGGCCAGAAGCTGGCGGAGGCCTTCCAGTCTGCCGCGCAGCAATTTATCCTCCAGCCGTTTCAATTCTTCCTTGGTGTTGGGGTCGGAAGGGTTGAGGCGGGAGATGACGCGGAGGATGGAGAGGGCGCGGGCATCGTCGTTTTCCAAAACCGCGCGGCGATAATCGCGATAGAAGGGATGATCGCCGGCGATGCCTTTGCCGTAGGCATTGTTGAGCAGGCGGATGTATTTGTCGTAGAAAGGCTCCGTCCAGGGCAATTGGTGGGTCTGGCAATAGGCGCGCCAATCGGAGGCCTGGCGGAAGCTCAGAAGAGTGATCAAATCCAGCAGCGGGGGCGGAGTCTCGGCTAGTTGGAGGGCCTGGAGGAACTGGCCGGCTTCGATCATGATGGCGCATTGTTCGAGGCGGCGGTTGGCGGCGCGGCAGACCTCGGCGTAATCCTGGGCCAGCTTGGCCGTCTGGGTGTCCGAGGCGGGCTGGCTGGCCACTTCGGCAATCTTGCGCACCAATCGTTCAGCTTGGGTGAGTGTCATCATGGTCAACAAATCATTTTACGGCCCGCCAAAACGGATCATTTCCAGGCCCGGTCCGGGCTGGCGTGAATCGGCCGTGCCGACGATGCAAAGGCCGACATAGGCCTGGGCCAGTTCATTGCGGCACTTTCGCACCAGGGCCAATTGGTCCCGCACCGATTCGGCGTCTTTGAGGCGTTGCCAGGCGTCAAAGAAGAAGTTGGTCGGTCCGCTCGAGTTGGTCACCGTCAACACCGCCTGGTCCTGGCGCTGATTGCGGCTCCAAAGATTGTAAAGTTGCTGGAATTTGGCGGAGGCTTCGTCCCGTTGGTCGGGATCGAATTGGCTGGGCCACTTTTTGATCCAGGAGTCATTCGGGGCGGAGGTCTTCAACTCGTTCAAGTAGAGTTGAAACATGCGCCGGGTCGGGTCTTTCTGTGAAAAAGCCAGGAAGCTTTCCAGCTTGGAGTTGGTAGCGCCGAGGAATCTGCCCAACGCAAGGCCCAAAGGCTCGATGAGACTGTGGAGCCGTTGCTCCAATTCCCGGTGCTGCGCCATCAAATCCTGCCGGACGGCGGCGAAGTCCAATTCGTGGCCGGGCGGGGGGATGGAACCGGTCGGCCAATCGTTGTAAAGATAGAGGGAGCGGGAGCTGTGGGGATCGGCGCTGAACAAGGGTTGAAGCTGCCAACGCCGGCCGGCCAGCAAATAAAAATCGGGCAAAAGGCGCAAGGCGCCATTGAGCAGAGCGGGCGGGTCCTGGCGGCCGTTTTGAAGGGATTCCTTGGGAAGAGACAAGGGCGGGGGCGGATTATTCTCATTGACAACGAGGAGCCGGAAGGGATCGCCGTTGGTGGGCGAGGAAAAACCGAATTGCACGGAAAAAGCGCAAAGTCCGCCGCCGATGTTGGCATCCACTTTAAGGGGGTTGGTTCGAGCATCCCACCAAGCGGCATAATCGAACCTACATTCCAACCCGCCACCCGAGGCGGAGAACCGGCGGTTCTTCTGCGGGCCGACGATCATGGGCGTTCCAGGCGGAAAGTCCCATCGGTTGGTATTGAGGGTCAGTCGGATATTGGCGGGCAGCGGATTGTAGTTATCGTAGCCGTTGAGCAGGCGTTGGAAGCGGATGATGGAGTCTATTGGCAGAGAGAAACTGCCCAGGTTCGGGACCGCCAGGATGTAGGTCGGGCCGTCGCCTGCCAGCCAGTCCAACTGTTTTGCATCCGGCACTCCCGTCACCGGCGCAGACACTTTGGGCGGGGCGGCCACAGGCGGAGAGGCTTTGGGCGTCGGCGCGGCCACGGGTGGCGGGTTGGGACCGGGTGCCTGGGCCGGATTGCGCTGCTCCAGCGGCCGATTGGCCCAGTGGAGTTTGATCAGCAACAGAACCACCAATACGCCCGCGAATATACCCAGGCGCGTCAGCGTGGCGGAGTTGATCGAGAAATTGAGGTCCAGCAACGGCGGCCGGGCTGGCCGGACCGGTTTGCTGGCCTGGATGTTGCCTGCCAAGGGCGAGGGGGCGGAGGTGCGGCGAACGGAAGGTTCGCGCCGCAAGGACGGAGCGGCGGCGGAATCGGGGCTGGCCGGAGCTGGAGGCGTCGGCGGCGGCTTGGCTTCCTCGCGGGCCAGTTTGACCAATGAATTGGCGGGCACACGCACCGATTGCAAGGCCATCAAGGGCGCCGAACGCGTCCGGGCCTGCTTGCAGGCCGGGGTGTTTTCCTGGCAGGCGCGCCATTGGAAGTCATCGGGATTGTCCTCCGCCTGGAGGAAGGCGGTGAAGGTGTGGCGCCAGGGCCGCAATGGGAATTGGCCGTTGAAATTCAACAATTGGAGGGTCTCGCAATACATCTCCAACACCTGCTCTTCACTGCCGGGCGGACAAATCAGGTAACATCCCCGCACGCATTCGCTTTCCAACAGCCCGGCGGCTCTTCCTCCGTCGCCCGTGAGCCGCGCCCATGTTTGCGCGGGCAGAAAGGCCTTGGCCGCCGAAGCGAAGGCTGCCGGGTCAATGTCCTGAAGCAATCGCGGTTCGCCTTGCCAGGAGGCGACCCAACCGTGCCAGTGCCGGAGAATGGCGGCCGGGGAGGGCAAAAGCGCCAATTCATCGGGCTGGAAAACCAGGTGATGGGCCAAGTGATTGGTGCGGGCCGTGAAGTCCAACCCGCACGGTTGGATGCGAGTCAAGACGTAGTACTTGGCGCCCCGCAGGTCCAGAAGGCGGAAGGCCGAGATGGCCGGGTTGCGGTTGGCCGTGGCGGCCTCGGCGACACGCAGATAATGATAGGAACTGATCTGTTCAAGCCGTTGCACCAGGGCCGGGCGCAAATCGGCGCTGCGCGCGACGGTGCAAAATCCCGACTGGCCGGAGAGCAGTCCGCGGGGCGCGCTGGTATAGATCAGTTGCCAGGGCATGAGAGATCATTGGCTTGGCACCAGCGCCGGCTGGATGCAGGAAAGAAGCCACAACATCGGAACTTCCACCTGAAAGGGTTTCAGTTGCCGCGGGTCGGGCACGAAATCTCCCGGCCCCAGCTTGACGGGCGCGTGGCCGAAGGAACTGACCGGGAAGAACAGGACGCGGCGGCTGATGGACTCGGCGTTGGCGACGATGTGGGGACAGATGCGCTTGACCAGTTGGCGGACCTGAATGGAATTGAGGGCCAGGGCCTCCAGGTCCAGGCAGCCGTCGTTGACCGGGGCGCGCAAGAGGTTGGTTCCCAGCAGGTGAATCCAGGCGTCGCATTTTCCGATCAGCACCGCCATGGGGGTGTCAATGTGCTGCATCAACTCCAGGTTGAGCAATTTGGCGATGCGCACCTTCATTTCCGAAAGAATCACCCCTTGCTGGTCGAAGGCGGGCTTTTCCAGTTGCGGGTCCTGGCGGTCGGAGATTTCCCGCCGGAAATCCGGGCTGTTGAACGGGTCAAATAGAAAAACAATCCCCGACGAACTGGCCACGTGCTGCGCCCCCGGCGATTCGGCCGAATCGCGGCCGGGCTGGAAATGCTCGCCGGCGTTGTCATAGAAGATCAAGGCGCAACGCTTGGCCAGGTCCCTGGAGGAGGCGACCGAATAGACAAAGGGCTTGGGCAAGGCGACCACGCGCCCGTAGCGGGGCAGTCGCACGTACATGCCCCCTTCCAATTGCGTCTTGGCCAGGCGGGCGCCCTCGGGCGTTTGCGCGCCGAAGAGCGTCTGCTTCATTTCGTTGAGCAACGCGTTGCCCGCCGGATCGGCGTCCTGGAAGACGACCGAGAAATTATCGTACAGACTGGTGGGCAGCATCTTCATCAACACGCTCAAATAGTACGATTTGCCCGCGCTCTGGTCGCCGACGATCGAAATGATGTGGTGGGGCATCTCGGTGAATCCCGGCGGCAGCGTGCGCCGGCAATGGGGGCAGGCGATTTCGGTGCAGGGCAGCCCCAAGGCGTCCAGCGCCTGGCCGCGGTCGTTGAAGCGGGTGGCCAGGAACCGTTGGGGGACGTCTTCGCCCAAGACGGGGTCGCCGCGCAAGGAATCGTGCGTGGCCAGATGCATGATCTCGCCCAGGTCGAACTGGAGCCAGCAGACCGGGCAGGTCAGCAAGCGCGGCTCCCGGCCCGTGATGCTCGAGAGGGCCTCGGCGGCCGGGTCGGCCCGCGCCGCCGCCTGGAGGGAAGCGATCACCTCCCAGGCATCCTGGAGAAAGAATCCTTTGGTCAAACCGGCGGGCTGGACCAGGGTTTGGGGATGGCGCTGTTGGTCCTTGGCGAACTTGCACAATTCGGCCAGCCCCATGGGACCGTCCACGCGGTTGCTGGCAGTGTCGTGCAGGGTCCATTGCGTGCAGTCCAGGCCCTTGAGCCATTGCTCGATCTTGCGCCCGCCGCGCAAGGCCAGGAAATGCGCTCCAACTTTGACCGCGTAATCGGTTTCCGGCGCCAGGGGACAAAACTCAATGGGCTGGCCATCCACCAACAAGGGCAGGCCCGGCTCCTGTTTGATCAGGCACAAGCCGTGGCCCTTGACCTGGTTGATCGCGCAATGGCGTTCGGCCACTCCTTTGGAATTAAGCTTGAGATCAACGCCCTCGCCCGAGCCGATTTCAAAGGGCAACTGTTCCACCCGGCGGGACTCGCCGGTCAGGCAATCCACCGCCACCCATTGGACCTTGCGCAATAAATCAAGCACGCGATACCGCTTTCCGATCCGCTACAGGACGTTGTTTCAGACTGGTGATAAAATATACCGGACAGGTTGGACGCCATTCAAGGAAAATCAGGTCACACCTTCAACTCCTTGACGCGATGCGCCATCAATTCCCCTTCCTTGGTCTGCACGACGGCTTTGTCGGCTTTGACCAGGTCGAAGACGTGTTGAAAAACATTGGGGCTGATCAGAATCTCCCCCTCCCCGGCCGCCTGGCAATAACGGCAGGCGCGGTTGACGGCGTCGCCGATGACCGTGAATTCCAGGCGGTTTAGAGTCCCCACAAAGCCGTGGAAGACCTCCCCGCAATGGACGCCCACCCGTGCCTGGCAGGTGACGTCCCCTCGCGCCGTGCGCAGCCGGGTGGTGGCCTCGACAGCTTGCTGGATCGCCATGGCGGCGCGCACGGCTTTCTGGTGCTGGAGCGGGTCCGCCTCGGGACTGCCGAAAACGGCCAGCACCGCGTCGCCGACGAATTTGTCCACCACTCCGTCCTGCCGGAAAATGGCGTCAATCATCGGTTGAAAGTAATCATTGAGCATGTCCGCCACATCGTTAGCGTCCATTTCCGACGCCCGTTGGGTGAAGTCGCAGAGGTCGCAATACAAAATGGTGACCTCGGATTTGACGCCGCCGGGGCGCAGCTTGCCCAGGCGGGCGCGCTCGAGGATGCCGGCGCGCAATTTTGGGGAAAAATTGGCCAGCAGGCGGTCAATCAGTTTGTCGCTGCGGCGCAACGAGGCGTGCAATTGTTGTTCGGCCAGGGCCATGCCGGCGTAAAAACCGATGGCGACGAGGAATTGGAGGTCATCCTCGGAGAAGCGGTCCGCCGGCATCGGGCTGTCCACGCAGATGACGCCGAAGACCCGGTCCTGCCATTGCAGGGGCGCGTACATGCCGTTGACAATTTGCAGTTGACGGATGCTCCGGCTGACATCGCCCGGCGGGCCGATGGTCCAGATGAAGGCGCGCCGTTCGGCCAGCGTGCGGCGCGCCAGTGTTTCGCTCACCGCCGGGTCCCCGTTGGCCACATAGGCCTTGAGCAGCAACTGCTCGTTCTCCCCATCGCGCATCAGCAACGCGCCGCGGCGCGCGGCGGGGATGACCTCGACCACGCGCGCCATGATCGTTTGGAAAAGGTCGTTGACGCCGCTTTGGGTGGAAAATTGGCGTGGAAAATCCAGCAGCAACGCCAGGCGTTTTTCGGCCGGGGCGGCGCCGGCTACGGCCGCCAGCGGCGCTTTGGGGCCGGTGTCCACCATCTTCAAAATCTTCAGGTCCGGCCCGGCCGGCGCGGCGGGGAGATTGGAGACAGGCGCCGGCGGGGGCGGCGGAGGAGCAGCGAGCGGCGGTGAAAACGGGGGTGGGGTGGCAGCGGCGGGTTGCGGCGGCGTTGCGGCCGGAGTGGCTGACGCGGAGCCGGCGGCAGGGCGAAGCTGCGCCGGATGCGAACTGGGCGCCGAAACGACGGGCTTGCCGCCGCCGGCGCGGGTGATCCGCAAGGTGGTTTGTCCGATCTGGACGAGGTCCTCCGGCCACAAGCGCCATTCGCCCTGGCCCCGAATTTCCCGTCCATTGACCTGCGTGCCGCAGCGGCTGCCCAAATCGGTCAGCCAGAACACGCCATTTTTGACTTCCAGGACCGCATGTTGGCGGGAGACACGGCTGTCGGGCGACAAATCCGCGTCCGGTATCTCCGTATCGCTGGGCCGGCCGATGGCGATGCGGCTGGCGTCGAACTCAACAATGCGTTCGACGCCTTCGTAGGTCATGGTGATGCGCACCGCCATAATGCCAGGAATAATTTTGACAACTATAGCCCATCGAAGGGAAAAGGAAAGGGCTGAAATACCGGCAAGTTCGCGTAAGGCAGCCAGACTTCGCCCAGCCACCACGCCCTAGCAAACGCGTCAAAATAAAGCGCCCCTCGACCAGCCTCAAACCCGCCTGCAATGAAGTCACCTCGGACATTGGTTTGGTGAGCCAGCACATTACCAAAACGCGCCGAACATGAATAGTAAAATCCTATGATTGGACGAGATTTGCAGTTTCAAAACTGATTTGTGCGCCAAAATGGAGATGCGTCGTCTGGTTTTCTGCCGTTCAAAGGAGGAAGCGCTTCCCACACCTCCCATTTGTCTTGTTTCTTGGGCCGGTAATCAAAAGCGAGCTTCTCGCCGTCGTTCGACCATGCGGGCATGGTACAGGGCCCTCTCACTATACAGGATGCCGTCCCACTTGATATCCTAAACACCCATAATCCCAGTTCGTCTCCGTCATACCCGCCAAATCCAACCAGCTTCCCGTCTGGCGACCATGCTGGCAGCAGTCCTCTAGCGTTCACGACTGGCCAGTTCCAAAGCTGCTCTCCGGTTCGGGCCTTTGCAATGACCAGCTTGCCCGCCGTACCGAATGCGACCATGCTGCCATCCGGCGATACGGCCGGATATTGCGAACTGGGATGGTCAAAGAAAACAGTCGCTTGTGCAGAAGGCTGGCTGACGTCAATACTGAGGATTCTGTGCTTGCTGCGGGAATAAAAATACAGGAACCGCGAGTCACCCGACCAGCCAGGGTAAGCACCTTCGGTCAGCATGCGGACGTTGCCGCCGGTTTGATCGCTTAAGCAGACATCTTCCTGATAGGAGTCAAAGGAAGGCTCGACCACATAAGCGATATACCGTCCGTTCGGGGACCAGGCGGCGTCCTTTCCCACTTTTGACAAATCGGTCACCTTCCCTGTTTCCAAGTCCAGGATCTCCAAGCCGGCTCCGCGAGGGCTGCCATAGACCAACCGTTTTCCGTCTGGGGCCCAGGATGATTTCCAGCCTGGACTCGCCAAACGTCTCAGTTCAAGACCGGCATTTCCGACCGGTTGGGGCGTCTGTCCGCCAGCCGCGAGGGGGTTATCGAGTTTGCCTGCATTGGAATGCACGGGATTGGTTGATGAACCAGGCGCGTTGGCTGGCGCCGCGTCGCGCTGCTCGGTGGCAGTGGGCGTTGGATTACTAATCGACGGCGGGTTCGCTGACGGTGGCGGAACGGCGGCCTGCGCAAGAACTTTAGTCGTGGACACCTGGTTTGTCGTTTCCAGACTATAACTTAACACGCAACGAAAACCAACGTCGTCGACTCGGTCGCGTGGTCTGGTTCCAATAGTAGGTCCTTGCTTGTACGAGGCCAACAGATGATTCCGATGGCCTTCCCGCCAGGACCCGCCCCGAATATACCGATCAGGAGGTTTCGTGTCCTGGAAATCCTCGACCATTTGCCAGACATTGCCGCCCATATCGTAGAGGCCGTAGCGGTTGGGTTGGAAGGCGCCTACAGGCGAGGCTCGAGGGTAATTATCACGATATCCAGGGATCATCGGCCAGCCGGGTGCCCAGTCTTTATTGTCTGGCGCTTCTGAGCCGGGGTAGTTTCCCGCGCCGGGCGGCGGGGGCCATGAGTCACCCCAGGGAAACAGCGCGTTTCCCACAGCTACGCTCCATTCCGCATCCGTCGGCAATCGGTAGTTTTGATCCTGTGTCAAGAGGCCGGTCTTACGTTCTTTGTCCGTGAGCCAGCGGCAAAAAGCGTCGGCGTCCGTAAAATTCACGCCGCAGACCGGATCTGTCAACCCTTGGGGAGATCCCGGTCTTTGCCAGGTGTCGCCGCGGTATTTCCACCCATTGGCAGTCATGGATATCATTGGCTGGGTCTCATAGCCGGATTCCCCAGCAAACGCTGCAAAATCCTGCACACGGGTATCCCAGATGCTGAACATAACCGATGTTCCCGGAACGGGCACAAACACCATTCCCCAACTATTGGTCCATCGCTGCCTTGGTTGAGAGGCGTTCGCCTCCGTCAGAGCTGGGGCTGGATTCGCTGCTGCTTTCGGCGGTGTGCCGGCGGGCGGCGCTTTCAACTCGCTCGTGGGCTCGGTCTGAGCGGGAACTTTGGCCGTCACGGACGCATTGGAATGGTCGCCGCGATGAGTCCCTTTGCGAAGCCAAAAAGCCCCCGCTATCACCAGCACCACAGTTGCCACCGCTGCCATGTTTCGCCCCCAAACCGCTGGTCTGGAGCGGACGTCTCCCGCCGGCCGACTGGCCGCCGCCGCCGGGCTGGCTGGCGTTTGGGGAACGAGCGCCGCCGCCAGATTTTCCGCGGAGGGTTTCACGTCCAACTCCAACCCGATCCACTCCGCCACCACCCGTGCGCTCTGCGGCCGTTGCCCCGGCTCCTTTGCCAAACAGGCCATGATGAGCGCGGCTGCGTCCGGCGGAACAGGATTCTCAATCTCCAATGCCGCCAGGCGCTCATCCATCGGCTCAGGCGGCACGTGCAGGACTTGGTGGGTGATGTCTCCACTGTGAAAAGGCACCTTGCTGGTCAACAATTCGTAAAGAGTCGCGCCCAAAGCATAAATGTCGTCTGTGGCCAGCGGGCGTTTGCCGGTCAATTGCTGCGGACTCATGTAGGGCAGCGTCCCGCTGGTCGAGTGCCGTTGCGAAATGCGGCTCATGGAGTCGCTGGCCACCGCCGCAATGCCGAAGTCCGCCAGCTTCAACCGCCCGCGGCTGTCCACCATCATGTTGGCCGGCTTTAAATCCCGGTGGATGACCTTTTCGCCGTGCGCGTAATCCAGAGCGGCGCAGAGTTGCTCGACCAAAGGGCGCAGATAATCCCATGAGAGCACGCGGGAGGGCTGCTGGAGCCGGAGGGCGGCCAGCGTCGAGCCGTCAACGAATTCCATGACAATGAACGCCGTCCCGTCGGGGTCTTGCTTGAGGTCGTGGATGCGGACAATGTTAGGATGGGACAATTTATGGCTGCGGGCGGTTTCGCGGCGGAGATCATCCAAGGCGACGGGATCGCCGCGAATTTCCGGCGGCAGGAATTTCAACGCGACCTGTTCCTGCAACCGCTCATCGCGGGCCAGCCAGACCTCGCCCATGCCGCCGCGGCCCAGGCGCTTGACGAGGACAAACCGCCCCTGCGCAAGAGACTGTCCCCTTTGCAATGGCATCGCGTCGGACATGGCACGGGTTTTCCTTGAGCTTGTAACAAACCGTCGGAAGGTTGGAAAGAACAAATGCCTGCGCCCGTTCGAGTGCGCAAAACTCCCCACAGGCCAAGTCCGCGCGCAGCCATCACGATACCTGTGAACACCATCCCCAAACTATTGGTTCATCGCGGCTTTGGGGGAGAGGCTTTCGCGCCCCCCGAAGCGGGGGTGGGATGCCTCTCTGTCGCCGCCGGGGCGACCGCGTTCGCATTGTGTTCCGCTGGAACGACGGGGTAAATCGCCGGGTGTTGCGGTGACACCGGCGTTTGCGGCGAAGCGCCGCTGGGCGACGGTTTCAAATCGCTCGCGGGCGCGGTTTGGGCAGGAACTTTACCCGTGGACACCCGGTTTGTCGTTTCCAGACTACCAGCCAACACACAACGAAACCCAGTATGGGTCATACGCACGTTTCGTCCGACCCTGGGGTTAAAGGCCGAGGACAGAAGCAGCGGATCGTAGTCGCACCAAGACCCACCGCGCAACGCGACGCCGTATCCTGCTGTCCCTGCGTAGCCGCCATCACACCATTGGTAAACATTGCCGCCCATGTCAAACAATCCGCAACTATTCGCCGCAAAACTCCCCACCGGCGAGGTCCGGGCGTACCCATCACGATACCCGCGAAGGGTCGGGGAAGATCTGGGCCAAGCAGCATCCACCGCTTCTGACCCTGCGTAATTGCCCGCGCCAGAAGGCGGAGGCCATTGGTCGCCCCAAGGATACTTCCGGGCGCCGACGGCTGTTGACCATTCGCTACCAGCGGGCAAACGATAGGTTTGATTGGTGGCCAGCAACCCGGCGCTCATTTCTTTCTCGGTCAGCCAGCGGCAGAAGGCTTGCCCATCGTCCCAACTGACCCCGCAGACCGGATGCGTTGGGCCTTGGTCGAATCCGGGGTGCTGCCAAGTGTCGCCGCGTGCCTTCCAACCGTCTCTGCGCAGCGAGAACGTGCCCTCTGTTGCATCGTAGCCCGTGTCCTGGACAAACGCCGCAAAATCCTGCACTCGCGTGTCCCATATACTGAATAAAACTTTCGTGCCGGGCACGGGAACAAGTCTCATGCCAAGGCTGTTTGTCCAAGCCCGGCCCGCCACCAATTCGGGCGCTTTTGCTTTGGTTGCGTTATTGGCGGAAACCGTCATGCCTGTCGTCAATGCCGTATTGGATGACTTGACGAATCGAAAAGTCCCGCCCAAGGCGCTCAGGTCCGTTACTTCGGCCGCGTTAGCATTATGTTCCTTTGGAATAGGCGGGTGAGTCGTCGAGTCTTGCGGTGACACCGCCGCTGCCGGAGGAGCGCCGCTGGGCGACGGTTTCAAATCGCCCGCCGGCGCGGCCAAAGCAGGAACTTCAGCCGCCGAGGGCGCGTTGGATTTGTCGCCGCGATGACACCACGTGCGCAACCAAAAAGCCCCGGCCATCACCAGCACCACAATCCCCACCGCCGCCAAGTTTCGCCCCAACCGCGTCGGCGTGGAGCAGCCCTTTCCTGCCGGCCAATCCGCCACGGCCGCCGCCGGGCTGGTTGGGGTTTGGGGAAAGAGTGCCGCTGCCAGGCTTTCCCTGGATGGTTTCACGTCCAACTCCAGCCCTATCCCCTCCGCCACCACCCGGGCGCTCTGTGGCCGTTGCCCCGGCTCCTTCGCCAAACAGGCCATCACCAACGCGGCCACGCCGGAGGGAACAGGATTTTCAATCCCCAATACCGCCAGGCGCTCCTCAATCGGTTCGGGTGGTTCGTGCAAAACCTGATGCGTCAAGTCTCCGGCATAAAACGGCGGCTTGCTGGTCAACAATTCGTAAAGCGTCGCGCCCAACGCATAAATGTCGTCTGTAGCCAGCGGTCGTTTGCCGGTCACCTGTTGCGGACTCATGTAAGGCAGCGTGCCGCTGGTGGAATGCCGCACCGATATGCGGCTCATTGAGTCGCTGGCCACCGCCGCGATGCCGAAGTCGGCCAGCTTCAAGTGCCCGCGGCTGTCCACCATCATGTTGGCCGGCTTCAAATCGCGGTGGATGACCATCTCGTTGTGCGCGTAATCCAGCGCGGCGCACAATTGTTTCACCATCGGCCGCAGATAATCCCATGCCAGCACGCGGGAGGGCTGCTGGAGCCGGAGGGCGGCCAGCGTCGGACCATCCACGTATTCCATCACAATGAACGCCATTCCGTCGGGGTCTTCGTGCAAATCGTGGATGCGGACGATGTTGGGGTGGGACAATTTATGGCTGCGGGCGGTTTCGCGGCGAAGATCATCCAAGGCGACGGGATCGCCGCGAATTTCCGAAGGCAGAAACTTGAGGGCGACCGGTTCGTTGAGGCGCTCATCCTGCGCCAGCCAGACCTCTCCCATGCCGCCGCGGCCCAGCGGCTTCACGAGCGTGAAGCGGCCCGCGCCAACTATCAGGCCAGGTTGTAAAGGGCTGGACATCCGGCGAAACTTTCGACCGCCGGATTAGAACAGATTGTCAAGCGTTTGAAAATCAGAAAAACTCTGTCGGTGAGAAAGGAAACGCGAACGCCGCGTCAGTGCGCCCCGCCATCCGACGTCTTCGACCCCAACGCCCAGCAGAGGCCGCCCAAAAGGTGTTTCTGGTAGGCTTCGCTCTCCCAGACGTCGTCGCGGTGGCCGAGGGAGGTGCAGAAGACTTTGCCGTTGCCATAGTTCTTGCACCAGGAGATGGGATAATTGCCGGGAGTCTTTTTGTTCGGCTCCTTGTCGAGGGTCAGCAGGGTATGAACGGCGCTGGCATCAAAGCCATTTAAAATAAAAATCTCATCGTGAATCGTCCAACGCCGGCCCAGATGCTTGCAAGCGGGATGCCACGGGTCCTGGTTGAGACATTCCACCGTGGTCTGAGGGCCGTGGCTTTTAAGCTCCGCGCCCAACATCTGGATGAAAGGATCAAGCGGCACTCTGCCGCTGTATGTGTCCAGCGCGGCGTGAATGCCAATGAACGCCTTCCCAGAGGCGATCCAATCCAGGAAGCCCTGTTTGTCCGGCAAAGGAAGGTCGCCGGATGTGTTGTTGAAAATGGCGCCGTCGTACGGTTGCAGAGCTTTGACGGTCATTTTTGCAGCCATCTCCTCGTCGCTGTCAATATAATCAAGGGTAAAGCGGCCATCTTGGCGCGCCAGTGCCGCCAGGACTCTGTTGCCGGTGGGAATGGAACCATGGCGGTAAGCTTTGGTCACCGTAACCACCAGCAGTTTTTTCACGGTGGGGCTGACGGCGGGGGCCGGCGAACCCGAAAGTGTGGTTCCATGGGTCAGCCGCTTGAGGCGGATGTTTTTGAAATAGACCAACATGGGTTTGCCTTTGTTGGGGCGCACTTTCAATCCGAGGATTCCGGACAGGAAGCGGCGTTGCACGTCATTGTCGGTCATCTCCATGCTGATGTTGCCGTTGATCTGGTGGACAAGATGATTGCCAATGGCAGTGATGACATAGTCGTTCCAGTCGCCGTCCTTGATCGTCGCTCCAATCTCAGCGGCGGATTTCGCGGTGTAGCCCGCTATATGCTTGCCGTCGGCGTCCCAAATCGCCTTTTCGCCGACACCCACCAGCCGGCCAAAGCCCGGGCGGCCACCGCCGCCGGGGGCTTCATAGGCCAGCAAGCCTGAATTGCCTGTGGCGGCAGACCAAAAATCGGCGTGGTAACCGTGAGCGCCCCAACCGGTTGTCCTCTTGCCCCGATAGAGAATGCCCGATCCGGTATCGCCGTCCACCAGCTTGTAGGAGAAGCGCAACTCGAAGTCGTCCACCATGCCCTTGGTCCAGATGAGGTAAGTGTTGCCCTTCTCTGGAATATTCCCGGCCGTGGTCTGCCCTTTGATGGCGTTGTCTTCAACCGACCAGAATCGCGGGTCGCCGTCCCAGCCGGACAAGTCATGGCCGTTGAAGAGCGAAATGAAACCGTCCTCCGGTGCGGCCGACCTGTCCGTGGAAGGCCTGTTGGTTTCAGGTATCGGTGCTCTCTCTGCTTGGGCGGCAGGTTCCGCCAACACAGCCCCCAGGTTCGTTTCGACCGGTCCAACCTGCGCTTTTGCGGTAGGAGAATTCCTGCCCTGCGCCTGTCGGGCCCAATACCAGCCTCCTGCAGCCAGCAATAAACATGCAGTAATCACCCCACCGACCCAAAGGAATTTTTTGCCAGGCCCCGACGCGACCGGCGACGCTGATTTGATTTCAAGTGTGCCCGGCGGTCCTGCCGAAGGCTCGGCTTCGGGGAAAACTTCCCTACGCAGAATCTCCAGCGAGGGCTTGCTGGCTATCTCAAGGCCAATCCACTCCGCCACCGCCCGCGCGCTTTGCGGCCGTGGTCCCGGCTCCTTGGCCAGGCAGGCCATCACGAGCGCAGCCACATCGGGCGGAACAGGATTCTCAATCTCCAATGCCGCCAGGCGTTCCTCCATCGGCTCCGGCGGTTCGTGCAATACTTGGTGCGTCAGGTCTCCGGTGTAAAACGGCGGCTTGCTGGTCAACAATTCGTATAACGTCGCGCCCAACGCATAAATGTCGTCCGTGGCCTGCGGTCGTTTGCCGGTCAACTGCTGCGGACTCATATACGGCAAAGTCCCGCTGGTGGAATGCCGCAGCGAAATGCGGCTCATCGAATCGCTGGCCACCGCCGCGATGCCAAAATCGGCCAGCTTCAACCGTCCGCGGCTGTCCACCATCATGTTGGCCGGCTTCAAATCCCGGTGGATGACTTTTTCGCCGTGCGCGTAATCCAGCGCGGCGCAGAGTTGTTCGACCAAAGGGCGCAGATAATCCCATGAGAGCACGCGGGAGGGTTTCTGGAGGCGGAGGGCGGCCAGCGTCGGGCCGTCAATGTATTCCATGACAATGAAGGCTGTTCCGTCGGGCTCTTCGTGCAGGTCGTGGATGCGGACGATGTTGGGATGGGACAATTTATGGCTGCGGGCGGTTTCACGGCGGAGATCATCCAAG
>Ga0326728_10002974_pt1 | contig 54619 bp, 56 predicted proteins | sample MB3enrmetagenome_FD_207602 | JGI IMG/M metagenome (GOLD analysis project Ga0326728, IMG submission 207602) | Lab enriched peat soil microbial communities from McLean, Ithaca, NY, United States - MB31MN | ecosystem: Environmental > Terrestrial > Soil > Wetlands > Peat | place: USA: New York... | reverse complement strand
AGCGGCAGCGCAACGCTTCCGGCGCACGGATCAATTGGCGGTTCACCACCGAGAAGGCCCGCACAAAGCTGGCGCGGGCCTATCCGGACGTCGCCAAAGAGTCGAAATCACTGTGACGAGGTACTAGTATTCTTGCTGCCCCCCGCATTCCGCCGCAGCAAACCGCGCTCCACCATCTCCAGAATATCCCGCTGCGCCGTTGGCACCGAGCACTTCCCCAGCGCCGCCCATTTCCGCGCCGTCAGCTTGCCCTCGAAACCATCCAGAAACCGGTTCAGCACCGTCTTCTGCCGCGCCGATATCGGCGCATCGCCGTAACGCGCCCAGAAATCGGCCTTCCGCAGCACCAGCCCCCGGATCCCGTCAGCACCGTCGATCGCCCTCGACAGACACTCCAGAAACCAGACCAGCCACTCCGTCACATCCAGCCCGCCTTTCTGAGTCTGTTCCAGCATCGCGAAATACTTCGTCCGCTCCTGCCGGATCTGGCTGGACATGCTGTAGAAGCGCTGGCTGGCCCCCTCAGACTGCGCCAGAGCCGCATCGGCGATCGCCCGGGCGATGCGGCCGTTGCCGTCGTCAAACGGATGCACCGTGACGAACCAGAGATGCGCAATCGCCGCCCGCAACAATCCCTCCGGACCCGGCAGGGCATTGAACCAGCCCGGGAACCGCCGCATCTCCGCGTCCAGCACACCAGCCGGCGGCGCCTCGAAATGCACGATGCTCCGGCCGATGGGCCCGGAGACAACCTGCATCGGCCCCTTGGCATCGTCGCGCCAGCGTCCGACAGCGACCGGATGCAGGCCGGAGTATCCGGTAGGAAACAGCGCCACCTGCCAGCCGAACAGCCGCTCCGCCGTCAGCGTCGCATCGAACCTCTGCGTTGCATCGAGCAGCATCGCCACAACGCCCTCGGTGCGGCGATCGACCGGAGCCGTTCCCGCGTCCGGCACGCCCAGCCGGCGCGCCAGAGACGACCGGACGGCAGCGCGTTGCAGGATTTCCCCTTCGATTTCCGAGCTGCGCAGCACGTCCTCGGTCAGCGCCTCAAGCTGGGCTTCCTGTTTCGCGTTGAAACGAAGACGCGCCATGCTGCCGAGCAGACGGCCTTGCCGGAAGCGGGCGGCGGCGAGCGGCGCAATGAGGCTCGAATCGTCCCACCGGAAGTCCGGCCACCCGGGAAGCTGCCAGATACATATTCGCCTGATCTTATGAGGAGAATATCGAACCTTTCGCCTCACCCCGCAAGCCGCACGCTTCGCGGCACAGACGAGCGTGCCCTCACCCCGCCCGCCGACCCGTGCGGATAATCGTCCCGACATGTTCGCCACGCAGCGCCGCGGTCAGCCGCCCCGGCACCAGCCCGTTCACCACCTGCACCCGCTCGATATGCCGCGCGTTCGCCATCACCTCCAGCAGCGCCCGATCCAATGGCAGCGTGCCCTTCACCTTCGCCAGTTCGGCCGCCGTCGTCGCGCGGATAAAATGCGCCTGCGACCCGCCCGGCCCGCGCGGATCGCTCGTGTAAACCCCGTCCACGTCCTCCACGATCGTCAGCCCGGCCGCCCCCAGCGCGTCGGCCAACAGAAATGCCCCCGTGTCGGCCCGGTGAGTCGGGATGCGTGAGGCCGGGAACTCATGGTGGTGATACGGCGGAAACGCGCTGCCGACCACCGCGCGGGTCGCCGACAGGTGCAGCGCCAGGCGGTTCGCGATGGTGGGATGATCGACGTAGGACACCCCTTCCGGCGCCAGCAGCGCCGCCAGGATATGGCCGTTCTGCCCGGCCTCGCTCGCGGCCAACGGGGCGAGCGACCCGACCGGCAGGCCGAGGTCCAGCCCGACGCCGTAGACATGCCGCGCGCGGATGCCGGCCCCGGTCAGGATAAGCAGCCGGTGCTCCGGCAGCAGCGTCCGCAGTTCCTCCACCAGCGGCAGGATCGCATCCCGGCCGCGATCCATGATGGAGGCGCCGCCGATCTTCACGACCTGAAGCCATGGCAGCAGCCGGATGGGCCGGCCGCCGGCGACGGGACTGGTCAGGTCGCTGTCCAGCAGGGTCTGGCGCGCAAGCGGCGAGGTGACGTGCTTGATATCGGGCATGGCCGTGATCCCCTAAGCGGTGATGATGGTGCCGACGTGCTCGCCATTCAGCGCGCGCGTCAGGTTGCCGGGCACAAGGCCGTTCACCACCTGCACCTCGCGGATGTGCCGTGCCGTCTGAAGCAGATCGAGCACCGGAAACTCGAGAATCGAATCGTGCAGTCCCTTCGCCTTCATCTCGTCCACCGAAATCTTCGGGATGAACACGGCGTCGTTCGCGGTCTTCGGATTCGCGGTGTAAAGGCCGTTTTCGTCCTTCACGTAGATCATCGCCTTGCAGCCGAACTGTTCGGCCAGCAGGAAGCATCCGGCGTCGGTGCGATAGGGCGGGATGACGCCCTCGGGCGGCGGGATCATCCATAGCCCGTATGGCGGCATGCCGCTGAACACCACGGCGTTCACCTCGGCCAGATACAGCGGCACCGCCGACAGCCCGGCGCCATCCACGGCGGAGATCCCGTGCTTCGCCAGCAACTGCCCCAGCATGGCGGCGTTCTGATCCGCCACCGAGGCGCCGAGTTGCGACAGCACCCCCGCCGGCAGCCCAAGCCCCGCCGCGATCGAATACAAATGCCGCGCCCTGGTGCCCGCCCCGGTGCCGATCAGCAGCTTGTGGGTCTTGCGGGCGGAGACGATCTCATCCACCAGCGGGTAGACGGCGGCGCGGCCGCGATCGATGACGCTCTGGCCGCCGATTTTGATGACGGTCGCGTCCGGCAGGATGCGGAAATCGTCCGCCGCCTCCGCCGCCGCCAGAAGATCGGCGTCGCCCAGCGATCGCTGCATCAGAAGGGTCTCGAGTTCCGCCGTCGTGTTGGCCATCAGGGGTCGTCCCTTTCGCTGTTTCAGTGCATCCTCGCACTTTCTGGCAGGATCGCAAGTAAACCACGCTGGCCGGCGTTTGCCGGAGGTGACTGTTCTCCGGTTGGCCGCGAACCGAGAAACGGTTTCGCCCGCCGGCGCCACTCATGGCCCAACCGAGGGGCGTCGTCGAGATGCGACACCTGATTTGCGCTGCGCAGCGCGCCCGAAACCCGCATCTCCGATCATTTTTTGTCGTCCGCCGGAGCAGCAATTTGTGGACGGACGCGCGCGGTCGGGCTATTGCCAACCTGCAACGCATTTTGAAGCGACAGAGCTTCCCGGCAGCGGCCTTTCCGCGCCGGGCGGGTCGACCGGCGGCCGATATGGAACGTGCCATGACAGCGAACCGTAAACGGCCGCCGGCCGATATTGAACCTCTTGGCCGACACCCGCGCACCAGCCGCTGAAGCCGTGAGAGCGCCCTCTTGGTCGGTGGGCTTGGCTGCGGCTTCGGTCTATCACGTCATGGCCCGGACAACGGGCCGGGCCATGACGAACGGGAGAATGCGGCTCTCCTCACAACGCCCGATCCATGGGGGCTTGCCCGCAACCCCTCGCGTCTGCCCTGATAGCCCCCGCGCATAACCGGCAGGGGCTCCCCAATGTGGCAATTCTGGATCGACCGCGGCGGCACTTTCACGGATATCGTCGCGCGCGATCCGGACGGCAAACTCTCCACCCACAAGCTGCTGTCGGAGAATCCGGAACGCTACAAGGATGCCGCCATCGCCGGCATCCGCTCAATCCTCGGCATCGAGGCGGGCGCGGCCATCCCGCCCGGCCTGATCGACGCGGTGAAGATGGGCACCACCGTCGCCACCAACGCCCTGCTGGAACGCAAGGGCGACCGGGTCCTGCTGCTGGTCAACCGGGGTTTCGCGGATGCGCTGCGCATCGGCAACCAGGCGCGCCCGAGGCTGTTCGACCTCGCCATCACCCTCCCCACCATGCTGTACGAGCAGGTCGCCGAAATCGGCGGCCGTGTCGGCGTGGATGGCGCAGAAGTCGAACCGCTGGACGAGGACGAAGCCCGCGCCATTTTGGCCGAGTCCCGCGCCGCCGGCATCAAGGCCTGTGCGATCGTCCTGATGCACGCGTGGAAATACCCCGCGCACGAACAGCGCCTGGCGGAGCTGGCGGCCGAGGCGGGGTTCACGCAAGTCTCCGCCAGCCACGCCGTCAGCCCGCTGCTGCGGCTGGTGCCGCGCGGCGACACCACCGTTGTGGACGCCTATCTCTCGCCGATCCTGCGCCGCTACGTCGGCCAGGTGGCCTCGGAACTTTCCGGCACGCGGCTTTACTTCATGCAGTCCAACGGCGGCCTGACCGAGGCGGGCAGCTTCCAGGGCAAGGACGCGATCCTCTCCGGCCCTGCCGGCGGCATCGTCGGCGCCGCCCGCACCGCCGGCATGGCGGGCATAGATGAAATCATCGGCTTCGACATGGGCGGCACCTCGACTGACGTCGCGCTGTATGCCGGCGGCTATGAGCGGGCGTTCGAGACGGCGGTCGCGGGCGTGCGGATGCGGGCGCCGATGATGGCGATCAACACTGTGGCGGCGGGCGGCGGCTCGATCCTGCATTTCGATGGCGCGCGCATGCGGGTGGGGCCGGACAGCGCGGGAGCCGATCCCGGGCCGGCGTGTTACCGGCGGGGCGGGCCGCTGACGGTCACGGATGCGAATGTCTGCGTCGGCAAGATCCAGCCCGCGCATTTTCCGCCGATTTTCGGGCCGCGCGGCGACCAGCCGCTCGACCCCGATGCGGTGACGGCGAAGTTCGCCGAACTGGCGCGGACCATCGGCGGCGGCAAAACCCCGCGGCAGGTGGCGGAAGGGTTTCTGCAGATCGCCGTCGCCAACATGGCGAATGCGATCAAGCAGGTCTCGGTGCAGAAGGGGCACGACGTCAGCCGCTTCGCCTTGCAGTGCTTCGGCGGGGCAGGGGGGCAGCACGCCTGCCTCGTCGCCGATGCGCTGGGGATGGAGACGGTGTTCATCCATCCCTATGCCGGCGTGCTGTCGGCCTACGGCATGGGCCTGGCGGACCAGACCGCGATGAAGGAGCAGGCGGTGGAAGTGCCGCTTTCCGCCGAGACGCTGCCCCAACTGGAGGAACTGGCCGGCAAGCTGGCCGCCGAGGCGGTCGCCGCGCTGGAGGCTCAGGGCGCCAACCCCGGGGACGTGCAGACCGCCCGCTCGCTGCATCTGCGCTACGCCGGCACCGAGGCCGCGCTGATCGTCTCTCTGACCGCCCTGGACACGATCCTGGCCGATTTCACAGCCGCCCACCGCGCCCGCTTCGGCTTCGCCACCCCCGACCGTCCTGTCGTCGCGGAAACGGTCGCCGCTGAGGCGACCTTGCCGGGGACGGCCGCCGCCGAGGCCGAACTGCCCGCCCGCGACAGCGGCGAACCCGGCATCATCGACCGCGTCGAAATCTTCACCGGCGGCACGGCGGTCGAAGCGCCGGTGCTGGAGCGGACATCGCTGCTCGCCGACGACCGCATCGCCGGGCCGGCTTTGATCCGCGAGGCCAACGCGACGACGGTGATCGAGCCCGGCTGGACCGCCGAAGTCACCCACCGGAACCACATGATCCTGCGCCGCACTGAAATCCTGGCGACGCGCGTGCCCTCCGGCAGCGAACGCCCCGATCCGGTGCTGCTGGAATTGTTCAACAACCTGTTCATGAACGTGGCGGAACAGACCGGCGCGGTGCTGCAAAACACCTCGATGAGCGTGAACATCAAGGAGCGGCTGGATTTCTCCTGCGCGATCTTCGATGCCGGCGGCGGCCTGGTGGCGAACGCGCCGCATGTGCCGGTGCATCTCGGCGCGATGGGCGAGAGCGTGCGCACGGTGCTGGCCAACCGCGGCGGCACGCTGAAGCCGGGCGATGTCGTGGCGCTGAACAACCCGTTCAACGGCGGCACGCATCTGCCCGATGTCACCGTCATCACGCCGGTGTTCGACGAGGCGGGGTCGGAGATCCTTTTCTTCGTCGGCAGCCGCGGCCACCACGCCGATATCGGCGGGATCACCCCGGGATCGACCCCGCCGTTTTCCAAAACCCTGGAGGAGGAAGGCGTCGTCATCGACGATTTCCTGCTGGTCGATGGCGGAAATTTCCGCGAGACCGATTTTCGGGCGCTGCTGGCCTCCGCCCGCTATCCGGCGCGCAGCCCGGACGTCAACGTCGCCGACATCAAGGCCCAGGTGGCCGCCAACGAGAAAGGCGTGCAGGAGCTGCGGCGCGTGGTGTCGCAATACGGCTGGCCGGTGGTCAGCGCCTATATGCGGCACGTCATGGACAACGCCGAGGAATCGGTGCGGCGAGTGATCGACCGCCTAGGCTCCGGACGGTTCGACTACCGGATGGACAACGGGCGGCGCCTGGTGGTTTCCGTCAGCGTCGATCCGGCGACGCGCAGCGCCACCATCGATTTCACCGGGACCGGGGCGCAGAACGAGGGCAATTTCAACTCCCCGCCCGCGGTCACCCGCGCCGCGGTGCTGTACGTGTTCCGCTGCCTCGTCGGGGACGACATCCCGCTGAACGACGGCTGCATGAAGCCGCTGAACCTGATCATCCCGCCGGGAACGTTCCTGTCGCCGCATCCGGGTGCTGCGGTGGTGGCGGGCAATACCGAGGTCTCCCAGGCAACCTGCAACGCCCTGTTCGGCGCGCTGGGCGCAATCGCCTGCTCGCAGGCGACGATGAACAACTTCGTCTTCGGCGACGCCACGCGCCAATACTACGAAACGATCTGCGGCGGCACCGGCGCCGGACCGGGCTTTGACGGCACCTCGGCGATCCATTCCCACATGACCAACACGCGGATGACCGATCCCGAGGTGTTCGAGCTGCGCTACCCGGTGCGGCTGGAACGGTTCGCTATCCGCAGCGGCTCCGGCGGGGCGGGGAAATGGCACGGCGGCGACGGGGCGGAGCGGCGGATACGGTTCCTGGAGCCGATGACGGCGGTGATTGTCTCGTCCCGCCGGAACATCGCCCCGTTCGGCCTGGACGGTGGCGCGGACGGCGCCATCGGGCGGCAATGGGTGGAACGGGCAGGCGGCGGGCGCGACGCGCTGACCGGGACGGATCAGGCGGAGCTGGCCGCGGGCGATGTGTTCGTCATTGAAACACCTGGCGGCGGCGGGTACGGGCGCGTTTAGATACGTCATGGCCCGGCTTGTCCGGGCCACCTGTCGCGGCAGTCTGCTGGCAGAGGTGGCCCGGACAAGCCGGGCGATGACGGTTTTGCGGATATCGCCGCGTGAAGCGGTAGTTCTTGGGCGTCGCCTTAGCCGCCCGGGCCTTCGTATCAAAAGCAACCGGGCATCCACATATTGACCAAGTAACGTGCCGGCGCGGTCAAAACCGCACTTCAGCGCCTTTTTTCAACACTTGCCGCATCACGCCGACCTATTGAAATAATTGTCCTATCATGCTACAAAAAATGTCTCGGCAGTGCCCTTACGTTCACACAAGGCGGCCCTGAGGCGCATCCAATGTCCTCGACCCGATCCCACACCGATAATCCCGGCCCGCGGACGGCACTGGCCGTGTCGTGGCTGAGTGCCCTCGGCATGGGCGTGGCGATCGGCATGCTGGCCATTGGCGGCGCCATCCTGTTGGAAGCGCGGAATGACGCCTGGCTTCAGGCCGAACAGTCCTCGGCCAATCTCGCGCTGGCGCTGGAGCGCGACATCGCCCGCAACATCCTCAGCTACGACCTGTCGCTTCAGGGCGCCATCGACGCGCTCCGGCTGCCGGATATCGATCGCATCAGCCCCGAAACAAGGCAGATGGCGATTTTCGACCGTTCGGTCAGCGCCGAGTATCTCGGCTCGCTGCTGGTGCTGGATGCGAACGGCACGATCATAGCCGATTCGACAACCTTGAATCCCCGCAAGCTGAATTTCGCCGATCGCGACTATTTTCAGGAGCAACGGGACCGGACGGATGCCGGACTGTTCATCAGCGTCCCGTTCCGCGGCCGGATACAGGATGGCGACGCCACCATCGCGATCAGCCGGCGGATCAATACCGCCAACGGCCAGTTCAACGGCATCGCCGTCGGAACCTTGCGATTGTCGTATTTTCAGGAGCGGTTCGACGCCCTCGATCTCGGCCACCGCGGCTCCGTCGCGCTGTTCCGCACCGATGGCCGCCTGATCATGCGGCGGCCGTTCCGCGAAAGCGATGTCGATCGCAGCCTGGACGCCGGCCCCGGCTTCGAGGCACTCGCCGCAGCGCCATCGGGCCATTTCGTCGGCTCGGACAGCCTCGATGGCGTGACGCGCCTGGTCACGTTCCGGCATATCGACACTTTGCCGCTGGTTCTGACCATCGGCCTTGCCGTGGACGACATCAACGCCGCATGGTGGCCGAAGACCGTAGGCATCGGCGCGGTCCTGGCCGTCTTGTGCGGCGTGACGGTCGCGCTGTGCGTTCTGTTCCGCGGCGAGATCCGGCGCCGCACGGCAGCCGAAACGGCCTTTCTGGAGGCGACCGGGCGGCTGTCGGCCTTCACCGATACCGACGTCCTGACCGGGCTGGATTTGCGCCGCACCTTCGAGGCCAGGCTGGCGACGGAGTGGCAGCGGGCGATCCGGGCGGAGACATCCATCGGCGCACTGTTGGTGGATATCGACCAGTTCGCCGCGTTCGATGCCGGGCATGCGAGATTCCAAAGCGATCAGGCGCTGAGTAAGATCGCCAAATGCGTGGGGCAGGCCTTGGGGCGGCCGGGCGACAGCGTGGCGCGCTATGGCGATGACGACTTCGCCGGACTGTTGCCGGAGACGGAACTGGACGGGGTGAACCGTGTCGCCGGGAACATCCGCGCAGCCGTCGAGGCTCTCCGCATCCAGCGCCGCGATCGGCTCGGCAAGTACCTGACGGTGAGCATCGGCATCGCCGCCGCCCGGCCGAACGCGGGCAGCACCGAGGCTTCGCTGATCGAATCCGCCGCCGCAGCGCTGGCGGAGGCGAAACGGAGCGGCCGCGACCGCGTCTGCGGCGGCGGGCCGGACGTTGCCGAGGCCTGGGATCCCGCCGCCGTCTCCGCGAAACGTGGTCTGGTTGCGTGATCGGCCTGAAGCTGCTGCCACCCTGGCCCTGCCGCCGCAACTCCGCCGGGCTTCCCCGGCCCACACCACTGGCGCTGGACGCGGCGGGCGGATCTGCGCAATCTTCCGGCACTGAAAGAAGGAGCGGCGGATGTATCGCAGGTTATGCCAATCCGCGTTGAGCCTGACACACTGGCACGGTCGCCATCCCCGGCCTGACGATGCGGCCGAGCCGGAGAGTCGATTCGGGGGCCAATCGGCAGTAGCCGGGATGATTGCTGTCGCCGTGGCGGTGGTTGCGCTGGCCGGATGTGAAGCGGGCGGGCCGCCGGGGACGCCGGGGTCCGTCAACGCTTACGTGCATGGAAGTGTGACAACCGGCATCAGCGTTACAAGCCACTGACAACCGCGCTCGTTGCAAGGGTGGCGGCGGCAATGTCCGCCAGCCGAACGAAGTCCTCGGTCCGGTTATAGGCGAAGGCTGACAGGCGCAGCCAGAGCGCACCGTCCAGCGCATGCACCGGCGCATCGGTTCCGGCCGCCAGCAACCGCGCGCGGATCGCCAGCGCATTCTCCGGGCTCGCATCCCCGACGGGCAGCCGGACCGTGCCCATCGCGGCGGCCAGCGTCCCCGTCGCGCCGGCTTCGGTATCGAGCCGCCTGGCGACGCAATCTGCACCGGCGGCGGCCAGGGCGCGGTTCAGCTCCCGCAATGCCGCCCCGCCAAGCCGGTGGTGGAAATCGATCGCCGCGGTAACTGCCAGGAAGCGGCTCGGATCGGTTGTGCCGGTCCAGTCGAACTCCGCCCGGAAGCCCTTGCCGAAGCCGTGCGAGATGGTGCCCGGATGCAAGCCTTCCTGCCGGGCTGGCTGCGCGTGCAGGAAGGCGCAGCCCTTCGGGGCGCACAGCCACTTGTGGCAGTTGCCGGCGTACCAGTCTGCGCCGATGGCGGCGATGTCGAGGTCGATCTGCCCGGGCGCGTGCGCGCCGTCGATCAGCACTGGCACGCCGAAAGCGTGGCAGGCGGCGACGATGCGGGCGGCGGGGAGGACGATGGCGCTGCCGGAGGTGATGTGGTCGATCACCGCCAGCCGGGTGCGCGGCGTAATCGCATCGGCGACCGCCGCGACCAGGCCGTCCTCGGTCGGCCCGGGGAAGGGCGTGGCCGCCTCGGTGATCGCGGCACCGGCTTGTTGCGTGACGAACCGGACGGCATTGCGCACGGCGCCGTAGGCGTGGCTGAGGATCAGCACCTCGTCCCCGGGCTGCAAGCTGAGCGACCGCAGGACGGCGTTGCAGGCGGTCGTGGCGTTGTCGGCGAACACGATGTCGCGGCCGTGGGCATTGACGAAGCGGCCCAGATCATCCGCCGCTTTCCTGATGGCAGCGGGCAGCTCGGCGATCATGAACCGCGTCGGCTGCCGCTCCATCCGGTCCTGCCAGGCGCGTTGGGCGGCCAGGACGGTCCGCGGGGTCGCGCCGAAGGAGCCATGGTTGACGGTCAGGAACTCCGGGTCGAGGTCCCATTCGTGGCGGAGGTGGGGGTCTGGCGGCGGCATGCCGGGCAGTTTGCCACGCCGCCGCCGGTTTCGCACCAGGGTGGCTGATTATTCCCGGTCAGGAGCAGGTCTTGCCGCCGCTCGGCCGATCGCCGGCGGCTTTGGCGGCGGTTTCGGACATGTAGGTGCCGGACTTGGTCTTGCCGTAATAGCGGTCGCCCTCACAATGGTAGACCTTGCTGGAGGAATTGACCCAGACCTGCCCGTTGCCGCCGCCGCTGGCTTTGGTGGCTGTTGTTGTCTTGCCGGTTGTGGATTTCGCGGCCGGAGTGGTATCGGCTGTCTTCGCCGGGGGCGTCGCGGTGTCGGCACTGGCGGCGGCCGGCGCCGCGGCTGCTGCCGTGCCCCAGGTTCCGACCCCGCCATGGCCGCGGCAGGCGCCGGAGCGCGAGGTGCCGGAGAAGGACGAACCGTCCTTGCAAGTGGCGGTCACGCTGGCGGTGGATTGGGCGTGCGCGCCCCCGGCGGTCAGCAGGCCAATCCCGAGCAGGCACGATAAAAGACTGGTGCGCATGGAGATTTTCTCCCGAGGAAGGATGAGGTCATCCTGGGATCAATCCGTTTGTGTGGGCAAGTCGCCGCGGCCGGCTCAGCTGATCACGATTGAGACAGTATTTCCCGGGACCGGTTATTTTGTTGCCGGAAGACTACTATACTTCAACTTCAACGATACCCGAGCGTTCGGATTTTGTCAGGCGCTTTTCGTCATGGCGGCACCGCGGCTGGCCCAGGCGCCGAACCGTAGCAGCGTTCCCAGAATGGACACCGTCACCAGCGGAACATAAAGCAGCACGCTGCGAATATTGCCGTGCAGCGGGTGGCTGAGGAAGCCGAACAGGAACGAGAAGGAGATGAATTCCATCCCCAGGCCGCGCAGCACGCGGTAACATCCCTGGCCGATGGCATGCGCCGGACCCCGGAACGAAATCGCGGCGATGACGTAGGTCCAGCCCAGGCCCACGGCGAAGAACACAAAACGCGGATGGGCGAACGGGGTGTGACTGGAAACCTGCAGCAGCCACACGAACAGACCGGTGCTGACCAATTGCGCGGATGCGAACGCCAGGCTGAAGTCTCGCCCGCGCCAGGAAACCGGCTCAAACGCCTGACCGAACAGCGTCTTGAGCGCGCTGCCCGCATAGGCGGGCCAGAACAGGGCGAATGCCAGCACGGCGCAGGCCTGGAGCGAGCGGTCGAGACCGATCGTATCGCTTCCGAAAATGGAAATCGCAGCGGCAGCCAGAACCGCCGCCGCACCGAATGCGATGGCGGCGAAAGCGGCGGTCTTCGGCGATTGTTTCATGTCCATTGCCTGTTGTGTAACGTCTCCGCAGGAGTTGTAAAGCGAAACCGGGCGGCAGGTCCATACCCCGGTTCTGAGATCGAGAGGTCCCGGCGGGATGAAGACGGAGATCGCCTGACCGGACTTGGGCGTCGAGGTTTCCCGCGAGCACGGAGCGTTCGCCGATGCAGCATGCGTGAACCGCCCACCGGCGAGGCGATCGCGCAGCAGGCGGCCAAATAGACAACACACATCTAAGGCGACGCCTAAGAATAAGCCGAATCGGGCGGTTGACTTTGTTCCGTCATGGCCCGGCTTGTCCGGGCCATGACGATTTTAGGAAGCCGTCCGGCTGAAGCGGTAAATCTTGGGCGTCGCCTAAAGCCGCCGGACAGGTCCGGCGGCTTTAGATGTGTTACCGGACCGGATCAGCAGGTCCGGCGTTGCGGGGCAACCAACCCGTCAGTCCGCACGTTGCGGATACACGCCTTCGGTTGCGATATAGTAGTAGATGGGTTCACCGCCGGCCTGAACCGGGGCCAATTTGGGAAGCGCAAAATTCGTTTGGCCATTGCCGCCGAAACGGGTGCCCAGCAGCGAGAACAGGGCGGTGTACTGCTGAATGTTCAAGGTTCGCCCGTCGCAGATCAGCCAGCCATTGAGGGCAAAGCCGGTCGAATAGGGCAGCAGGATCAGTTGGCCGAGGATCGGGTCCATGACGTGTTTCTTCTCCATGTTCCGGCTTTGCCGGTTTGATTGAAGTTCGCTGGCCGGCGAAGCAGCCGGCGGATCTACTCATGCGCATCGGCTGTGCCACCGGCACAAATGACTGTCCGACCGGATGGCCGGGCAGATAGTTACGGTTCGGCTCCGGCGGGCGGCCAGCTCGTTGCGGGTGGCTTAATAGACCGACACCGCAATCATGTCAACGAGATGTTGGAATCCCGATTCGGAGCCGTGGCAAGCTTCAGATTAGTGGCAGCCAGGGGGCGCTGGCCGAAGCGGCACGGCGGCGGGGTGGTGCGGTGGGTGGACAAGTCCGGTGCCCGAGCGGTGCCGGGACGGGATGTCGCGCGGACTTGTTTCGGTGGCTTAAGCCGGGGGCCGACCGTAAACCATTCGTTTACTTTTGCGTGCGATCATCCCGGCGTTGGACCGAGGCGTGCGAGGTGGCGGTTGCGCGAAGGGAAGGCTGGTTCGGCCGAGGAACGCCGCTACGCGGACGCCTCCCGCGCCATGCGTCGGTTTTTAGCCTTGTCGATGGGCGACAGGCCGCTTGATTTTCCGAGGTCGACATATCGTCACTCGACGCAAAGGAAAAGGTACAGTCTGCGCCGGTTTTGGCAGAGAGTAAACTCTCCAGCCTATTCCGGGCCGCTCCGACCGACGTTGAGCAAGCCCTTCTCGATGCTGAAGCGGTGGACTAATACCTATGCGTCTTCGGTTTGACACACAGGCATGGTCGCCACCACTGTCACAGCTGGTGAATGCTCGCCAACCACACGTTTGGTTAAGCGCAGAAAAGGCGTGGATGCCGACCTTCGTCGGCATGACGAAGCGGGACGGGCGGAGAGTCGATCTCAACGAGGGCTGTCATAATCCATTTGCGCCAGATCGTGATCGCATCAACGAATTTCGTCCGCGGGCCGCCGGATGGGCTACCTGTTATGCCAGGAAAGGATTGGCCTATTAAGCGTTTCTTGGCTTAATACTTCCAACGGAGGGTAGCCGCCGGCAGCTATGGGGCGGGAGTGAGCCGTAACGGTTCATTTTTCCGCACCTGGATGGCACGTCGCCTATACGAAGGTCACGCTGACGCCCCTTCATTGGCACGCCAAACACTCCTCATAATCCGTCGCATTCTTCCCCACCGCCACCAGCGGCAGACTGCCCTGCTCATCATTCGCGGGCGCCGTCGCGCCGGGCATAACCCCGGTGAACGCCTCCGGCGCCACCGCCTTCTCGCTCACGCTGTCCGCCCGGGCAATCGACAGGCTCCGGCAGTAGTACAGCGACTTCACGCCCTTCTTCCACGCCATGAAGTGGATCTGGTGCAAGTCCCGCTTATGCACGTTCGCCGGCAGGAACACGTTCACCGACTGGCTCTGGCACACGAACGGCGCGCGATCCGCCGCATGCTCGATGATCCAGCGCTGATCCAGCTCGAACGCCGTCTTGTAGACCGCCTTCTCCTGCTCGCTCAGGAAATCCAGGTGCTGCACGCTGCCCTTAGTCAGCGTAATCGACGACCACACCTCATCCGTATCGAACCCCTTGGCCGCCAGCAGCTTTTGCAGATGACGGTTGCGCACCGAAAAGCTCCCCGACAGCGTCTTCTGCAAAAACACGTTCGCCGCGATCGGCTCGATCCCCGGCGACGAGTTCCCAGCGATGATCGAAATCGAAGCCGTCGGCGCGATCGACAGCTTGTGGCTGAACCGTTCCGTCACCCCGTATTCTTCGGCATCCGGGCAGGACCCACGCTCCCCGGCCAGCTTCACCGAGGCGGCATCCGCCTGTGCCCGGATGTGCCGGAAGATCTTCTTGTTCCAGACCTTCGCGACCACACTCTCCCACGGCACGTCCAGCGCCTGAAGAAACGAATGGAACCCCATGACGCCGAGGCCGACCGATCGTTCCCGCATGGCGGCGTATTTGGCCTTCTCCATGCCGGGCGGCGCGCGGTCGATGAAATCCTGCAGCACGTTGTCGAGGAACCGCATGACGTCCTCGATGAACGACGGATGCGTCTCCCACTCCGCCCAGCTTTCCAGGTTCAGGCTGGCGAGGCAGCACACCGCGGTGCGCTCCCGCCCATGCTGGTCTTCGCCCGTGGGCAGGGTGATCTCGCTGCACAAATTGGAGGTCTTCACCTCAAGCCCGGCCAGCTTGTGATGCTCGGGCCGGGCGTTGTTCACATGGTCGGAGAACACCAGGTACGGCTCCCCGGTCTCGATCCGCGCCGTCAGGATACGGATCCACAGGCCGCGGGCGGAGATCGAGCGCACCACCGCCTTGTCCTTCGGCGACAGCAGCGGCCATTGTTCGTCCTTCTCCACCGCGCGCATGAAGGCGTCGGGGATCTGGATGCCGTGGTGCAGGTTCAGCGCCTTGCGGTTCGGGTCGCCGCCGGTCGGCCTGCGGATCTCGATGAACTCCTCGATTTCGGGGTGCCAGACCGGCAGGTAGACGGCGGCGGACCCGCGCCGCAGCGAGCCCTGGCTGATCGCCAGCGTCAGGCTGTCCATGACGCGGATGAACGGGATGACGCCGGAGGTCTTTCCAACCGCGCCGACCTTCTCGCCGATGGAGCGCAGATTGCCCCAGTACGATCCGATGCCGCCGCCCTTGGCGGCCAACCAGACATTCTCGTTCCACAGCCCGAGGATGCCTTCCAGGCTGTCCGACGCCTCATTCAAAAAGCACGATATCGGCAGGCCGCGCTTGGTTCCGCCGTTCGACAGGATGGGCGTGGACGGCATGAACCACAGCTTGCTCATGTAGTCGTACAGCCGCTGCGCGTGCGCGTGGTTGTCGCCATACTGCGAGGCGACGCGGGCGAACAGGTCCTGAAACTCCTCCCCCGGCATCAGGTAGCGGTCGGTCAGGGTGGCGCGTCCGAAATCGGTGAGCAGCGCATCGCGGGAGCGGTCGAGCCGTACTTGGTAGCGGCCGAACATCTGGACTGCGTCAAGCACGGCGGCCTCCTCTGGCAACATCATTCTCGGACGGTCCTTTTTCCTGAGCGCGTTGGAGTCTCTGCCAACCATATATGGGATAGTGGCACGCTTGCATCCACAATATAAAGCAGCGTGACACAGATGCCACGCCGAACCCCCGGAATCCACAGCTTGCTCCACAGGCGGAAAGGCTCTCACGCCAGTAGACGTTTGCCCGCTTGGCGTTCTGCTAATGTTCTATGATTTGGGGATAACAGTCCAGCGACAATCCACGCGCGACGTTACCACCGGTGTTGGCGAGCCTCCGGCAATACCGCCGCGTCACGCCCATCGGCGGGTCAAGCGCCCGTGGCGCCCCTTGCTCTTAAAATCCGTCGAACCGCATGAACGACCGTGCCGGGACTCGCGACGTCAGCAGCGTGTTTTCCGGCGCCTCCGGGTCGGCATAGCCCAGCGCCATGCCGCAGACGACGACCTCCTCCTCCGACAGGCCCAGCACCGGACGGATAGCGCGGTGGAAATGCGTCCACGCCGCCTGGGCGCAGGTATCGAGGCCGCGGCCCCGCGCCGCCGCCATCACATTGCCCAGGAACATGCCGTAGTCCAGCCAGGACCCGGTGGCGAGCCGGCGGTCGATGGTGAAGATCAGGCCGACGGGCGCATCGAAGAACTGGAAGTTGCGGCGGTGCTGCGCCTGCATCTTCTCCGCCTCGCCCCTGGCGATGCCGAGCAGCCCGTACAGCTCCCACCCGACGGCGCGGCGGCGCGACAGATACGGCTCGAAGAACGGGTCCGGGTAGTATTGCACTTCCTGCCCGTCGTCAGCGGAACGGGCGTCGAACGCCGCTTGCACGGCGGCGACAAGGGCGTCCCTGGCGGCGCCGGCCAGCGCGTAGCCGCGCCAGGGCTGCATGTTGGTGCCGCTGGGGGCACGGGCGGCGACGTCCAGGATCGCCTCCACCGTCTCCGCCGGGACAGGGGTGGGCAGGAAGCGCCGGATGGAACGGCGGGTGGCGATCGCTTCGTCAACACTGTTCATCCAGCCGTTCGCCTCCGGTTGCATGCTCCCCGGGCTGAAGCAGTCGTCAGCCGCTTATGCCACGTTAAATCCTGTCATAAGTGCTCCGTCCTGTCATCGGCGACGGGGCGGACATCGGCAAGACATTCACGCGCCTTGTCGAGCAAGCGTTCGGCTTCCGGCGTCAAGGCTTGACCCCGTCAGCCCGGATTTCCTGCATCAATGGCGACCGGTCCCGATAAACCTCGGCGGAAACGGCTTTGCGGAAATGACCGCGCCCGTGTCGTTAAGGATGTCGGTCGTTATAGCGGCCAGCTTGCCGAGTTCAGTCCGGCCCCCGGTCGCCTCGGGCGAAAGCCGAACAACACCACCCGATCCACGCCATCGCCATAGACCGCGTCGAGGTCGCGACCGAAGCGGGCCAGCACGGGATCGGCTGGAGCCTGGAAGGTCAGGTGTGCACGATAGCACGATCGGATTCTGAACTGTTCAACTCGGTCGCCGGTGTCTCGCCGGGCTCGTCACCTCCGCATCGCCGCCGCGAACAGCGCCGTGTTGTGCCGCAGCATGTCCAGATACGTCGCCGCCGGACCATCCGGTGGCGACAGCGCGTCGGAATACACCGTGCCTCCGAGCACCGCCCCGGTTTCCCGCGCCAGCATGCGCGCCATCCGGTCGCCGGTCATGTTCTCGATGAACACGGCGTGCACCTTCTCCCGCTTGATCTCAGCGATCAGACCGGCGATGGCCTTGGCGGAGGGTTCGAACTCGGTGCTGATCCCCTCCGCCGCCAGGAACTCGATCCCGTAGCGCGCGCCGTAATAGCCGAACGCGTCATGCGTCGTAATGATCCGCCGATCGGCCGCGGGGATGGGCTTCAGCGTCGTCTCGATCCAGCCGGCGGTTTCCGAGATGCGCGCGGCAAACGCCGCCGCGTTGTCCCGGTACAGCGGCGCGTTCGCCGTGTCGGCCGCCGCCAGGCCCTCGGCGATCGCCTGCGCATACAAGATCCCGTTGCGCGGGTCCTGCCAGGCGTGCGGATCGGTTGCGATCTCCCCGCCGGTTTCGGTCATGGTCCGCGGCACGACTTTCTCCGCCGCGGTGACGATGCGCCCCTTGAATCCGGCCGAACCGGTCAGCCGCACCATCCAGCCCTCCAGGCCGAGGCCGTTCCGCACCAGCAGTGACGCTTCGGTCAGCGTGCGCAGGTCTTTCGGGCGGGGATCATAGATATGCACGTCCTCGTCCGGGCCGACGAATGCCGTCACCGCCACAGCCGGGCCGCCGATTTGGCGGACCATGTCGGCCAGGATGGAGAAACTCGCCACCACCCGCACCGGCGGCGCCGCACGGGCGGCAACCCGCGCCAGAGCGGTCAGCCCCGTGATCGCGATCAGCGTGCGGCGGCGCATGGCGTTCCTCGCAATGTTATATCATAACATATACCCGTACGGACCATCGCGCTCAAGACCCTGATTGACGAATCGAGGCGCAGTCTGCGCATTGATCCTATGGACGAGTTCCCGCCTGAGATGCTTGCCCTCCCGTCCGGCCTGACCCGGGTGGAGTGGCGCCGCAGCGCCAGGGCGCGCCGCGTCTCCCTGCGAATCGACCCCACCGGAGGCGCCGTCGTCGTGACCTTGCCCATGCGCGCCACCCGCAAGGCCGGGATGGCCCTTCTGATGGGTCATGCCGACTGGGTCGCCAACCGCCTCGCCGCCCTGCCGGATGCCGTCAGCTTCGTCGATGGCGCGGTGGTGCCCATCGGCGGGGAGCCGCACCGCATCCGGCATGCGCCGGCATCGCGCGGCGGCGCCTTCCTGCTGCACCAGGAGCTGCATGTGGCCGGCGCGGCGGAGTTCCTCGCGCGCCGGGTGCGCGACTTCCTGCGCCAGGAAGCTCGCCGGCGCCTGACCGGGCTGGTGATGGCGAAAGCCGGGCTTATCGGCGTCACGCCGAACCGCGTCACCCTGAAGGACACCAAAAGCCGCTGGGGAAGCTGCGCCCCGGACAAGTCGCTGGCGCTGAGCTGGAGGCTGGTGATGGCGCCGGCCTTCGTGCAGGATTATGTCGTCGCGCATGAGGTCGCGCATCTGCGGCACATGAATCACGGCCCGAAATTCTGGGCGCTTGTGGATCAACTGACGCCGCACACGAAGACGGCGATCCCCTGGCTGCGCGCGGAGGGCGCGCGGTTGCTGCGGATCGGGTAACGCCGTCCGGCCTATCCCAAATCCGCCATCGCGAACGGCTGAGCCGCCTCGATCGCCCGCGCCGCCCGCAATACCAAATCGTCGCGGAACTGTGCCGCCGCGAACTGCACGGAATTTGGCAGCCCGTCCGCGCGAGGCCCCATCGGCACAGTGATCGCCGGCTGGCGCGACAGGTTGAAGGTGAACGTCCATGGCGCCCACTCGGTCCACAACGCCCGCACCGGATCGTCCACCGGCGCATCCGCCAGAGGCGGGCCGGCCGGCACCGTCGGGCACAGCAGCAGGTCGAACCGCTGGTGCAGCCGCGCCATTGCATGCGCTGTCGCGGCGCGCAGGGCTTCGGCATCCATGAACTCGATCGCCGACATGCCGCCCAGTTCCGCTGCGACCTGCCTTATCCCCGGATCGAGCAGCGCGGCCAGATGCGACGGCAGCCCTGCCACCAGACGCGCCAGCACCGCACCCCAGACCCGTCCGAACACGCTGCTGGTGTCGGGCAGCTCCGCCTCGGCTGGTTCGACATAGGCACCGGCATCCGCCAGCATCTGCGCGGCCCGCTCCACCGCCACCCTGCCGTCCGCATCCAGCGGCGCATCGAAGCCGGGACTGGCCAGCACACCGACTGAAAGACCGGCAACGCCTGCCTCGATCCCGTTCAGCCAGTCGCGCGGATCATCCGGCAGGCAGAACGGATCGCGCAGGTCCCGGCGCGCCATCGCCCCGAACATCAGCGCCGCGTCGCGCACCGTGCGGGTCATTGGCCCGGCGCAGGAGACGCTGGCGAACGCGCTCGCCGGCCATTGCGGAATCCGCCCGTAGGTGGGTTTGAACCCGACCAGCCCGCACCACGCCGCCGGGATGCGCACCGAGCCGCCGGCATCGGTGCCGATATGCAGCGGACCGAACCCCGCCGCCCCGGCCGCTCCGGCACCGGACGAGGACCCGCCGGTGGTGTGCGCCCTGCTCCACGGATTGCGGGTGATGCCGTGCAGCGGGCAGTCGCCGGGCGACTTCCAGCCGAACTCGGTGGTGGTGGTCTTGCCGATGATCACCGCCCCGGCCGCTTTCAGCCCCGCCACCATCGGCGCGTCGTCGGCCGCCGGTTCGGCACTGGTCGTCCGGCTGCCGCGCCGCGTCGGGAATCCGGCCAGGTCCACAAGGTCCTTCACCGTGCACGGCACGCCGTCCAGGCTGCCGATGGGCCGCCCCGAGCGCCAGCGGGAGGCGCTTTCGCCCGCCGCCTGCAGCGCCCCCGGGTTGAGCACCGCAAACGCGTTCAGGCCGGGGTTCAGCCGCGCCACACGCTGGGTCACCGCCTGTAGCACATCCACGGGCGTCAGTTGCCGGCGGGAGAAAGCGGCGAGCATGTCCTCGGCGCTGAGCAATGCAGGGTCGGCTTCGGGCATAGGGTGTGCTCTTCCAATCAGGCGGATCGGGCGCAGCATGGCGCCCCGAGCGCAGGGAGGGAACCCCGGATGACATCGCGGACACCGGAACCGTGGCAATGGCCGGAGGAAACCTGGCGCGGCATCGTCGGCCGCGGGCGCGCCGGGCGGTGGCGATCGGCTTCGGCGCGGATCATGAAACGATCCCGTTGCGGGACGGGGATGAAAGCTCGATGCGGATTAGCCAGGGACAATTGGGCAGCCGCCGGGCCGCGGTTTCCGATATTGGCGACACATCCGATGGGATGTGCGCTATCTGCGCCGGTGAAACGTGTGGTGTTGGACAGTTCGGTCGTCGTCTCAGCCTTCCGTAGCCGGAAGGGCGCATCCGGCCGTTTGCTCGGCATAGTCGCCGATCGGCGGCTGGTGCCGCTGGCGACGCCATTGTTGTTTCTGGACTATGAGGACGTGTTGAAGCGGCCGGAGCAGCGCGCGATCTCGGGTCTCAGTCTGGCGCAGGCGGACGCCGCTCTGGCCGCGCTCGCGGCGGCGATCGAGCCGGTGGAGGTGCGCTTCGCCCGGCGGCCGCAGCTTCCGGACCCTGACGACGAGATGGTGCTCGATGCGGCGGTAATGGCCGCGCCGACGCGCTGGTCACGCACAACGTGGCGGATCTCGCCGCGGCGGTGGTCCGGTTCGGTGTGCGCTTGCTGCGGCCGGGCGAAGTGCTGGAAAAGATGCAGCGATGAGCAAGGCGACTCTCCCCCTCAAGCTGCCGGCCTCGGTCAAGGCGGCGGCGGCACGCCTCGCGAAGGAGGATGGCGTGTCGCTGAACCGGTGGATTGCCGCGGCGGTGGCGCAGAAGGTTGGGGCCGTGGAGACGGCGGCGGCGTTGTTCCGGGCGCGGGCGGGTGAGGCTCTGCCAGAGGATCTGCACGCGGTTCTCGCGCTGGCGCCGGATCGGGCGCCTGACCAGGGTGACGGGTTGCCGTAGTTCGGGGGGGCGCTTTGAACAGGGTCACCATCGGCGTTTCGGATATCGAGGCGCTCAAGCAGCGCACGGAAGCTGCGTTCCGGGGGGAGCCTCAGGGCGAGCGGATATCGTTCGCCTCGGTTGAGTTGCTTTGGAAGGCGCTGACGCCGCGCCGTTGGGGGGTTGATCCGGGCGATGGCTGGGCAGGGGCCGATGAGTTTGCGCGCCGCCGCAAGGCTGGTTGGGCATGACGTAAAGACCGTGCATGGGGACGTGCAGGCGCTGCTGAAGGCGGATGTGCTGGAGAAAGACGATGCGGGGCGGATCGTGTTTCCGTATGACGCCGTGCATGTGGATTTTGTTGTCGGCAAAGTCGCATAACTCGTGGCCCGGAAAGCGGTCGATGTCGCGGTGATCATCCCGGACGCCAGCCCGGTGATCACGCTTGCCCGCATCGATCGGCTTGATCTGTTCGAGACGTTCACCGCGCCGATCCGGATAGTCGATCAGGTGCGGTATCAGGTCACCAGGGCGGCGAACGACCCGGACGGCAGGGTCGCGGCATGGCTGGCGCGGATGGGCAACCGGATTGCGATCGTCGAAACCTTGGTGGAGTTCGGCTTTCGCACCAAACTGGAGCGTGGCGAAACGCCGAAGGGCGGCAACCTCGGGGAGATCGCGGTGGACGAGTATGCGACGCAACTCGCGCTCGCGGCATCACCGACCTTCGTTCCGCTGGTGCTGTTCGAGGACCCGGATGTGCTGGAGACCCGCATTGCCCGGCTGCCTCGGGTGCATCTGCTGAACACGGCCGCCTGGATTCGGGCGCTGGCGGATGAGGGGATCATTTCCGATGGCGCGAAGATACTCGACGACATCAATGGGCAGCGGAAATCGCCTATGCTGCCGATCGAGCGGCCCGGACAATCGGCCGTGTTCAGTCGCGATGGTTGAGGAAGCCGAAGGCGTGACTCTGGCGGACATGCTGGACAAGTTGGAACGCGGGCGGATCGGGCACGCGGAGGCGATGCGGTGGCTCGGGGTGGATAGCTACGCCGCGCTGGTGGAGGTCGTGCATGCGAACGGGCGGCAGATGCCGGGGCACCGGACGGGACGGGTGCCGGCGTAGACTCGGGCGCTGCTGCGGTCGGTTGCGAGGCCGGTTGAGGCCGGTGGGCGGCCGGGCTAGGGTTTCGGTTTGCCGTAGCGTTCAAGCATGGCCCGGGCAATCTCCGGCGACGATGGCCAGAGACCACGCGGCGCACCGGGGTTGCGCTGATACCTGTCGAGGGCGCCCGGGTCCGGTTGTATGGGCTTGTCACCGTCCAGGAAGATCACGCCGACGGCGTCGCTCGGCAGCCTGGCGATGAAGGTTTCGGCTTCCTCGATCATGGCGCGGATGCGGCGGTGCAGATCGCGCACGTTGATTGGCTGCTCGGTCGCCAAAGCCTGAAATTCTTCAGCGGTGAACCGGCTGTGGCGGGTGATCTCTGCCAGCATTTCCTCGGGCGTGGTGCCGGGGAATTTGCCGCACGCCGCCGTCACGACGCCCCCGAGCGGGAGGATAGTCTCGTGAATGGTGACCAGATCGACGACATCGCGCGGCACGCGCCGATCGGCCGCTGCTGCCGCCTTGTTGGTCGCCAGATCGGCCGGGTGCAGCACATAGCCGAACAACTCGTCCGGCTGCGTCGGAAAAAACCGGAAGGCGGAGTCGGTCACCCACTCGAGCAGCATCTGCTCGCCGTGTTTTCCGACGATCGCCTCGTGCTTCCCGGTGCGTTGGGTTGGAGGCCACGTGATCGTGTAGCCGGCGGCAGCCAGCGCCGCCTCGTCCGCAGTGACGGCGCTGTCCTGCCTGGCGATCGAGTCATGAAATATGTCGATATCGCGGGAGAAGCGCGGGCCTTGCCGGTTGATGGCGATGCCCCCGGCGATATAGCTGTCGGGGCTGCGCTGTGCGGCCAGCAGCCGCAACACGTCCGATTGGAATTTACTGATCGGCATGGCACAGCTTTTCGATGCGCTCGGCGAGCCGCCGCCCGTCCATGCGTCCATGCGTGCGCAATGCCTTGGTGATAGCCAGGGCATCCGCAGGGGTCGGGTTGTCAACCGGGCGCATGTTCCATAGCGCGCGGGCGCCGTAATCGGCGAAGGCGCGACGATAGAGGCCTGCGAGGTCTTCCGGTTGGAGCGGCTGCTTGGTCATGGCTGGTCCGGCGGTGAGCATGATGGAAGCAGGTACCTGATCGTGTCGATGAAACGGGCCGCGATGTCGATGACCTCCTCCGCCTCCGGCATCGTCACGACACTTTGGGTGCCAACGGCATAGTCGGCGATCTCTTTGTATTTGTAGGTATTGGCGAGACGGAACGCGAATGCCGGGTCGATGCGGAGATCGTCCTTCGCGACGCGGGCGAACAGGGTCGGCATGCCGCTATGGGTTTTGGCGACTTTGCCGGTGGCCTCGAAGACGAAGGCCTGCGCCGCGTGGCAGGCGGCGAGATAGGCTTCCTTCGCCGGCACCACGGGCAACTGGATGGCGATGACCTTTCTGGCGGCACCCGGGCATTCCTCGGCCTTGGCGAGATAGTCGGCGGTTCCGGGTTTCACAGGTCCAGCCCGTCCCTGCGGACCTCGTTCATGAACCCGGTCTGTTCCCGGTAGGCGGCGGCCGGGAACGGCAGCGCGTTGATGACGGCTTCCGTGTCGAAGAGAATACCGGTTTCGATATCCGCGAGCCGGCGCATCTCGGTCGCCCGGTTGGGCAGGTCGTTCAGGAAGACGGCGATGTCGTAGTCGGAGTCCGGATGATGGTCGCCTCGGGCGCGTGATCCGTAGAGCACGATGCGGGCCAGCCGATCGCCGTAGAGGTCTCTGACGGCGGTGCGGAAGCGGGTCAGGACGGGATCGGCTGTCGCGGCGTGCGGCATGGTGTTTCTCTCGCGCTGCGTCGTTCTTACCGCGGCGGGGCGTTGGAGGCTACGGTATCGAGGGGGTGGCGGCTGCGATCCCCAATCAGGCTGTGACTGACACATCCTATGGGATGTGTGCTATCTGCACGCGGTTCTCCCGCTGGTGCCGGATCGTGCGCCCGATCCGGGTGATGAGAATGGCCAGACATTTGAGTAAGGAAGTTTTTCCGTGTTAACGTAGCATCGGTGCTTGGCCTCGGGTTCCGTTGCCCGCGTCAGGTCCGCGCCGGCGGCACGACGGCCTTGGCCGGCTTTGGGGAACATTGATGGATGGTGCTGTCATTGCCGATCCCGTGCTCGCCCGCTTCCGCCGGGCGCTTGTCGAGATGTATGGCGATCGTCTCGACCGCGTGGTGCTGTTCGGGTCCCGCGCGCGCGGCGATGCGCGTCCGGACTCCGACTTTGATGTGGCGGTGTTCCTGCGCGATATGGACGACCGGGGCGCGGAACTCAACCGGCTGGCTGACCTGAGCACTGATTTGCTTGGCGAGACGGGTGAGTTCGTCCATGCCATGGCCTACCGCGCCGGTGCCTACGATGAGCGCACGCCGCTGATGCGGGAACTCCGGCGGGAGGGGATCGACCTCTGACGCCGGAGACCGGATATTTTCTTGCCAAGGCTGGCCGCTTGCTCGGCGAGGCGGACGTCATGTTGGCGATGCAGTTGCATGACGCGGCGGGACGTACGGCGTATCTCGCCGGGTTCCATGCCGCTCAGGCATTGATCTCCGAGAGGACGGGCCGGGCGGTGAAAACGCACAGAGGTGTCGCCGCGGAACTGCATCGGCTGACCAAGGATGATCCAAGTCTTGATATCGGGCTGCGTGCGTTCCTTGGGCGCACCTACCAGCTCAAGGGGATTGCTGATTACGAAACCGGCCCGGGTGCCGAGGTGTCTCCCGAACAGGCGACCGAGGCTATCGAGGTCGGCAAGCGCTTTGTGGCGAAGATGGCCGAGATCATCGAACGCGGCTGAGTCTTGGCTTCGGGCCTGACGACTAACGGCTTCGTTCTTGCTGGCCGCCTTGCCGCACGCCCGGCGCGCCGCCAGAAAGGAATCTCCAAGATTGGTTGGCTGTCGATGCCGGTCGAAATCCGCAACTATTTGCCGATGTGCCGCCTGACGGCCGATCCGAGCGACAGCGTTCCGGGCAGGGCGGTTGATGCGGAGGCAATTCAGGGCTGGCGTGGCGCCAAGAACGCGGTTCTGAGGCAGATGGGAGGGGTGAGACATGGCTAAGCCGGTGACGTCCGGGCAACTGCGGGACACGCTGAACGGCCTCGGCTTTGTAGCCGACCCGGGCGGCGGCCATGTGATCTTCCGGCGTCCGGGGGCCGGGCTGGTGTTGTCGGTGCCAAACGCCGAAGGGAAGATTCGCTCGATTTATGTCGTCACGGCCGCCCGCCAGATCGCCAATTTCGGCATCGCCACGGAAGCGGCGTTTGCGGCCAGGTTGGCGAAGGCCGCAGGGAACGGCCATTTGCGGGCGGTTTAGGCGGCGGGGCGGGGTGTTTTCCGCAGCCTCGCCGGTGCGGCGTCGTCTGCTATTCTCGGGTGTTCTGCCTTTTTGCGCTTTGGCCCGGGAGCCGGTTGAGGCTTCGGCGCTGCGCCGGGCGGGGCGGGGTCCGTGGCGGTCAGCGACAACCGGTGGCTGATAAGCAGGTTGAGGCTGACCTGTGCCTCCGCCGCTTCGATGACGAGGCGGCGGTGCAGTTCGGGCGGGACGCGCACGATGAACTTGCCAGAGTAGGATTTGGACGACAGCGGTTCCGGGATGGGTTCGCCGTTCGCACGCATGTCTTCGACCACGTCCTCGATCAGGTCGCGGATGCCGGTCACCGCGTCCCCAGGTTCGGCGGCAAGGTGCGACAGGCTTGGGAACTCGGTGCAGGTGCCGACCCACTTAGCGTCCTCTTCGGACCAGAACACGCGGTAGCAGTAGGAGGCATGCTCACTCACCGGCTTTACCCCGCAGTTTGTCCACCGCCGCGATGAGCTGCTTGACCTGATAGGGTTGCGCGTTGCCGCCATCGTCCTGGAGGTTCACGCGCGGGTCTTGGGGCCAGGGCATCTTGAACACGTGATGGCTTCCGCTGATCCTCGGCTCGTTGAAGAAATAGGTCGCAACCTTCAGGGCGTCCGAGAACCTGACGCCCTTCGGATTGGCTCGCATCCCGGCCAGAAGCTTCTCTATGCGCTTCGGGACGGGATCAGGATGTGATACTAAGGGTGCTACTGTCAAGTGGCCGTCTCCAAGGTGCTGTGACCGCGAACGCAGCCTGCGCCGATCTGAAAGCAACCGAACGGTTGACGCGCTTTAATCTCCCAGTCCGTTATCATAGTGAATATAATGCGTCATTTATGCCAAAAAAAACCGGTTGACGTGCATTTATCGTGATGTCATGTTATCGATGCTTCCGGAGGGAAGCTGAAAAGAAACATGGATATGGTTTCGGTCTACAGGTGTCGCTGGAACGCGACGAGATCGGTTGGCTTCGTGGCCAAACAAGATCGACGCACATGAGTGCGATCGGATGATCGGGACCAGATCCTTTATTCAGAGGGTCTGCACGATGACAAGTTCTCCCAAGCTGATAATCCGCTTTGCTCTAGTGGCAGAGCAACCCAGTTCCCGTGACGAAGATAGACTCGGCAGTGGTTCATCCGAAGATTCGATCGCCGGCATTAAACGTTATACGGGGTTTGTACGCGGGCGCGACCTCTTCCCACTTTTCGATCATGGCTCGCTGGAAGCCAACCCCCGTGCCGCTAAAACGGGTTCCGTAGTACGCGATATCCTCGATACGTTGGAAAAAACACCTGAGCTTTTTCCGTTTAAGTCCAAAGGTATACTCCTCGGGACGTCAGACTACGAGGCACTTCAACGGAACAGATTCGAACTTCGGTTCAACGAGCCGGCTTCCGAAGGTGTCCTTGATGGCGGTCACAACATGTTAGCGATTGGCCTACATGTGCTATCCGCCGTGGTTGACGAGAAGCCTCTCGCGAAGGTCGCATTATGGGAGGAGATGAAAGATCTATGGGATGAAAACCGCACTGAACTCGAAAAGGTAAAGGACCAGTTCACCTTTATGGTGCCGGTAGAACTTTTGGTTCCGTCGGATGTTGAAAACCCTAAGATTGTTCAACAGTTCGAAATGTCCGTGTTAGACATTTGTGCTGCTCGGAACAACAACGCGCAGCTCACACAGGAAACAAAATCTAACAAGAAGGGCTTCTACGATGAAATACGCGAGCGACTCGATCCAGCTATAGCGAAGCGAGTTGAATGGAAAAGCAATGAATGGGAGAGCAACGAAGCTCGCCCAATAAAAGTGAGAGATCTCCTAGCTCTCGCCTGGATACCAATCAACAAAGCCAACGAGGCAGGTCTTTTGCCGATCGACATCTCGGTCACACCGCAAAATATCTACCGTAACAAAGGAGAATGTTCCAAGCAGTTCGATAAGCTTATGGAACACCCTCAGGTGTCAGAAGCTTGCGACGGGCCAATTCACGAACTTAGAAACGAGGCTGTTGCCAGTGCATTTGACGTACTAGCTGATCTCCCAAAGCTTTATGACAAAATATATGCTGATTTCCCGGATGCATACAACTCAAACGGCTATCGGTTTGGATCGAATACGATTGTAAAAATTTATGATCCGGCAAGGAGGGAGGTTGCGAAGGATAAGAGCGGCTTCGTTATAACCCAGCCCACAACCCACTACCTTAACATGGAAGTTAACTACCGTTACCCGGATGGTTTGATAATGCCTCTGGTTTACGGGCTTAAGGGCCTCATGACGGTCAGGGATGGCAAAGTTGAATGGGCTACTGACCCTTTCAAATTCCTTGACAAATATCTCAAAAACATAGCTGGCGCCTACCGGCTTGTCCTGGACATGGCTCGTTTTGATCCGCAGAAGCTGGCGAAAAATCAAGCCAGCCACGAGTTTGCCGTTAGCGAGTTCGAAAAGGAACTCATTAAACATCAGGCCAAGCAGGCCGCATAGCACCGATGGCGATGGCTTCCCCCTGGGGAGTCATCGCCGCCACTGTCTGAGGCGATCGAATACGTCGATTCTGATGAAGGCAATCGGCACACCTCCGTTCGGCAAGCCATCCGAGATCTTGGGATCAACAGCTATCCCCCCAACCCCACCCGCGCTATACCCCCGCCCATGGCCGCGGCGCGTTCCCTGATTCGCATCGCCGTCAATGTCGCCCTCGACGGCGGCATGGCGGCTCTCTCCGTGCCGGTGGCGAGGTTCCTCGCCGATCCGGCCGTGCCCCCGTACCACCCGCTCTGGACCATCCCCCTCGGCGCCGCCGCCCTGCTGATCGCCGGCATCCCGTTCCGCCTCTCCCTGCAATACTGGCGCTTCGCCGCCATCGGCGACCTGTTCACCGTCGCCGCCAGTGCCGCCCTTGGCGCCGCCCTGTTCTCCGGCGCCGCGCTCGCACTCGGCCTGACCCAGCCCAACCCGGCCTTCCCCGTCATCCTCGCCCTCACCCTGCTCGCCCTGCTCGGCGCCCCCCGCGTCTTCTACCGCTGGCGCCGCGGCCGCCCCGCCGCCCGGCCGGTGGAAACCAACGCCACCATCCTGCTCGCCGGCAGCATCGAGGACGCCGATCTCTTCATCCGCGCCCTGGCCCGCGATCGGCGGCAACTGTTCCGGGTGGAGGGCCTGCTCGCCTCCTCCGACCGCCAGACCGGCCGCCGCATCCAGGGCTACCGCATCCTCGGCTCGCTCGACGACGCCGCCGCCGTGCTGGAGCAACTCCGCAACGAGGACCGCCTGCCCGGCACCCTGGTCTTCGTCACCCCCGAACTGGCCGGCGCCCGCCTCGCCCGAGTCGTCGCCGAAGCAGACCGCTTCGGCCTGCAGGTCCGCCAGGCGCCGCGCCCCACCGCGCTGGCGGACCACTCCGACAAGCCGCGCCCCGTCGAACTCCGCCCGGTCGCGATCGAGGATCTGCTCAACCGCCCGCAGGTCCCGCTCGACCGCGACGGCATGGCGCGGCTGATCCAGGGGCGGCGCGTCATCGTCACCGGCGCGGGCGGCACCATCGGCAGCGAACTCGCCCGCCAGGTCGCCGCCTTCGGCCCCGGCACCCTGATCCTGCTCGACAACGGCGAATACGCGCTGTGGCAGATCGACCTGGAGCTGGCGGAGACCCACCCCGGCGTCAACCGCCGCGCCCTGATCGCCGACATCCGCGACGAGGCCCGCATCCGCGCGGTGTTCGAGGAATACCGGCCGGAGCTGGTGTTCCACGCCGCCGCCCTGAAGCACGTCCCGATGGTCGAGGCGAACCCGCTGGAGGGCATGGCCACCAACGCCGCCGGCACTCGCCACGTCGCCGATGCCGCGAGGGCCGTCGGCGCGCTGGCGATGGTGCTGATCTCCACCGACAAGGCGGTCAACCCGACCAGCGTCATGGGCGCCTCCAAGCGGCTGGCGGAGATGTACTGCCAGGCGCTGGATATCTCGGCGCGGACCGCGCAGCAGGGGATGCGCTGCATCACCGTGCGTTTCGGCAATGTGCTCGGCAGCACCGGCTCCGTCGTGCCGCTGTTCCAGCGGCAGTTGGCGCGCGGCGGCCCGCTGACCGTGACCCACCCCGACATGCAGCGCTATTTCATGACGGTGCGCGAGGCGGTCGGCCTGGTGTTGCAGGCCAGCGTGCTCGGGGTGAACGGCGCGGCGCTGCCCTCAGGCGAGAATGGCGGGATCTTCGTGCTGGACATGGGCGAGCCGGTGAAGATCGTCGACCTCGCCCGCCAGATCATCCGCCTCGCCGGACTGGTGCCGGAGCAGGACATCGAGATCCGCTTCACCGGCCTGCGCCCCGGCGAAAAACTGTATGAGGAACTGTTCCACGGCAAGGAACCGCCGGAGCCGACAGGGTACGCCGGGCTGCTGATGGCCTCCCCCCGCACCGCGGACCCCGCCATCGTCGCCCGCGCCATCGAGGAAATCGGCAGCGCCTGCCGCGGCGGTCAGGTCAAGCTGGCGCTGACATTGCTGGGGCGGCTGATCCCGGAATTCGAACACAATATAGATGGGTCGGCCGGAGAGGTCCGGGCGTGACGAGCCATCCTTGCAATGGCGGGCGCCTATGCCTCCGTTGCCCCCATGGCGGGGGCAGCCCCAACGCGCGCGGTCATGGCGGCCAAACGCGCCAAACTCAACGTCATGGCGGGCGAAGGCCCGCCATCCACGCCTTTCTCCGCACCAGCACCGCAAGGCGTGGATGGCGGCCCTTCGGCCACGATGACGGTATCGCCACCGCCCCGCTAAGCCATACCACCGAGGTCCCATGTCCGACTCCCCCCGCGCCATCCCCTTCCTCGACCTGAAAGCGCAGCAGGCCCGCATCGCCGCGGACCTCCGCCGCCGGATCGACACGGTGCTGGAGCACTGCCAGTTCATCCTCGGCCCCGAAGTGCGCGAACTGGAAGCCGAACTGGCCAAATTCTGCGGCGCCGCGCATTGCGTCAGCGTCAGTTCCGGCACCGACGCCCTGCAAATCGCCCTGATGGCGGAGGACATCGGCCGCGGCGACGCGGTGTTCCTGCCCGCCTTCACCTACACCGCGACCGCCGAGGTGCCCCTGCTGCTCGGCGCCACCCCGGTCTTCGTCGATGTCGATCCCCGCACCTTCCAGATCGACACCGCCCACCTGACGCAGCGGATCGAGGCAACCCGCAAGGCCGGCAAGCTGAGACCCCGCGCCATCATCGGCGTCGACCTGTTCGGCCAGCCCGCCGACTGGCCCGCGCTGAGCGAGATCGCTCGCCGCAACCACCTGTTCCTGCTGGACGACCTGGCGCAGAGCTTCGGCTCCACGCTGCACGGCCGCCCCCTCGGCAGCCAGGCCGACGCCACCGCAACCAGCTTCTTCCCGTCCAAGCCGCTCGGCGCCTACGGCGATGGCGGCGCGCTGTTCACCGAATCTGAAGAAAAAGCCGATCTCTATCGCAGCCTGCGCACGCATGGGGAGGGCAAGACCCGGTATGAGGTGCTGCGCACCGGCATGAACGGCCGCCTGGATTCGATCCAGGCAGCGATCCTGCTGTCCAAGCTGGCAGTCTTCCCCGAGGAACTGCAAGCGCGCGAGCGCATCGCCCGCACCTACGACCAGCGCCTGGGCAACGCCGTCACCACGCCGCAGCGCGTCCCCGACAGCACCAGCGCCTGGGCGATCTACGCCATCCTGCTTCAGAATGAGGCCGCCCGCGACCGCATCCAGGCTGCCTTACGCGCCGACGGCGTCCCCACCGCGATCTACTACCCGCGCCCGCTGCACCGCCAGCCCGCCTACAGCGCCCGGCATGACGGCTCGGCGTTGCCGGTCTCGGAGGATCTCGCGACCCGGATTCTTGCTTTGCCGATACACCCGGACCTGGCGGAGGATGACGTCGCCCGCATCTGCACGTCGGTCCTCGCGGCGGTCTAAGCCGATCGGCTGTAATTCCAATCGGCGTTTACCCCGCCTGTTACCGCCCAACCGTTATGCTTGCACCGTCATGGCCCGGCTTGTCCGGGTGACCTATACCAGCACCCTGCCGCGACGAGTGGCCGGACAAGCCAAGCCACGTTGCTTGGGGCTCGGCGGGTCAAACTCAACTGCGGCCGGTATCACTCAGCCGCAACCGCCAGACTGCCCGCCGCCGCACGCCCCAGCTCCCTGATCGCCTCCAACAGCCGATCGGCCCCGCCGAGCGCCCCCTTAACCAAATCCCGGGCGCCGATGGCGACACGCAGCCCGCCGAACGCACCGAGGCTGACCGGCTGACCCAGCAACACCCCGCCCCGCGCCAACCGCTCATGGATCGGCTTCAGGTCTTCGGCTGACAACGTCCGCCCCCCATCCCGCACCCCGAACGTCACGATGCTCGGCCGATCGGCCCAGTGCGGACCGGTGCGGGCGAGGCCGCCGATGGGGACCAGGGCGGGGTTCGCCGCGATCTCGGACGTGATCGCGGCAACTCTCCCATCGAGGAACCAAGCGGCCTTCCCCGCGGCCGCGGAAAACCGCTCCATCGCCTCGACCGCCGCGGTCCAGCGCAGCACGGTACCAAGACCTGGCGCGGTTCGATCCAACCCGGCAGTCGGCCGAGCCAGCGGAAACAGCACCGCGCCCGAAAAGGCCGGGCCTCCGAAGAATTTCGAGCCGGTAAGAACCACCGGCCACCCGCGCCGCAAATACGCCCCCACGCGCGCCGGATCGATCCGTGCCTGGCAGGCATCGACAATCACCTCGGCACCGTCCGGCGGATGATGCGGCGCGATCAACCCGGTCTTGGTGCCGTGGGTCAGGTAAACCACAGCCCGGCCCGGCGCCGCGGATACCGCGGACGCATAGGCCGCATCGACCTGCTCCACCGGCAGCGGCGCTCCGTCCGGCCCGCGCAACGCCACTTCCACCATGCCGATCTCGGTCGGCATGGTGGATTGCCCCCGGCACGGCCCTTCGAACACTCGGCCACAAGCCGCGAGCGGCACCCCGGTCCCGGTTTCCGATGCCGAGGGCAGGATCGCCGTCATCGGCGCACCGCCATGCTCCGCGGCCAGCAGTCCGGCCGCCGTCAGAACCGCGTCCGTCCCGGACGGACACAGGATCGCCTCGGCCAACCCGTCGGCCGCAAAATAGCGCAGCAGGAACTGCTCGATCCGCCGCGCTTCCTCTTGCAGCAGCAGCAAGCGCGACCGAGCCGATACAGCGCCGGACAAAGCATCGAAGAAAGCGGCTGCCGCATCGAAGCTGCTTTGCTCAATCGGCGAAGCGGTGCAGGACGATGCACAGACGATCCCGAGATCCGGCAGGGCAGGGCACAAGTACTTGTTCAGGCCGGACCGGCCGCCGATATCAAGACGGCTGTCTCCACCGGACGTAAGCGCCGAGGCAAGATCCCGGGGAAAACCTTTCAACATCGGCGTTTTGCTCGCTGTTAGACCGGGCCCGGATAGCATCAATCCGGTTAACAATCGGTTAACGGCAGGGGCGCCAATCGCCGAAAAGGCACTGCATCAACAAACGGGTCCGCACCCGCGATGGCGCCCCCTTTTGCTTTCGGCCATTTCCGGTTATTTGCGGGCTGGAAAGCCGTTCGACCGAGAGTATTTCCGTCCTGTCCAAACACGAACCCGATCAACGCACTGCTCATCTGCTGGAACTGCTCGCCCCGCTCGGACCCGTCTCCGCGCGGCGGATGTTCGGGGGCACCGGCCTGTTCCTGCGCGGCCTCATGTTCGGCCTTATCGCCGACGAAGAACTCTACCTCAAAGTCGGCTCCGCCAACCAGCCCGACTATGAAGCCGCCGGCGAAGCGCCGTTCAGCTACGAAACGAAGAACGGAACCAACACCATCCGATCCTACTGGCGCTGCCCGCCCGACCTGCTGGACGCGCCCGAATCTTTTCGCGAGTGGGCACGCCGCGCCGTCGACGACGCCATCGCGGCATCCCGGGCCAAGCCAAAGAAGCGCTAGACCGCGACGAAAACCTCGCCCTTGCCCAGCACCGCCATGTCGCCGGCATAGCGGGCCAAGGCCCTCCGGACGCAGCCGGCGGCAATCTCGCTGACCGGATCAACCGCCCGCGCCAGCAATCCGCTGAACACCAGCGGCGTGACACCCGAGACCACGAAACTCGGCGCCAGTTCGGCCGGACGACCCAGTACGATGGTGCCGCGGCGCATCAGTATTCCCGGCAACGACCCCGCCGCGCCGCACACAACCAGAGTCCCCGCAACCATCCCGCTGCCGGCATGCTCGCCCGCGTCGCCCTCGATAACCACCAGCCCCCGCCGCAGGCGGTCCGCCGCCCGCTTGCCGGCCTTGCCGCGCACCAGCACGATGCCACCGCGCATCCCGGTCCGTTCCCCGGACAACGGACCGCCGAGGAAGCCGCCCGCATCGCCGAGGATCTCCACGCGTCCCCCGCGCAAACCCGATGCCGCCCAGCCGCCGGCGTTGCCGCGAATGGTCAGCGTCCCGCCCGCCATCAGACGCCCCGCCTGCTGCCCGGCATCGCCTTCGACCTCCAGGAAGCCGGTGCGCATCGCCTCGCCCACCCGATCGAACCGATCCGAACCGCCTTCAAAGACGATATGCGCCGCATCCCCGGGATGCACCCGGAACACATCGCCAACGGTCACGCGGAGCCGCCCCGTCTGCAACTGCAGCGCCTCGATCGCCGCCGTATCCAGACCCGCCAGCCGATCGGCCGTCAGCGGCGAGAGGTCCAGCCGTTGGTCTGGCGCCGCCCGCAGCACAAAACGCAGCGCGCTCATGGCCCGCCCTCCGGCGCCAGTGCGTGCAGATGGAAGTGATGCCGCCCCAGCTTCCCGCCGTAGTTGCCCGCGCCGACGCGGCAGGCGCCGCGCTCCGGTCCTACCGCGGCAATCGCCTCCAGACCGGCCCGCATCGCGTCCGCGACCGCATCCGCCGTCAGCCCGTCGATCACCAGCTCCAGCACCGAAGCGATATCCGGCCCGAGCACCGACTCCGGCACCGCGCCGCGCAAGGTCGGGCAATACAGATGATTCGTCGAAGCAATCATCCCCTTGTATTTCGACCCCACCTTCGACCCGGACCGGACGATCCCGCCCGGGAACGGAGCGATCGCGTCAGGCACCCCGGCAATCGCCTCCGCCGCCGCCTCCGCCGCGACCAGCGCGCCCTCGGACGATCGCGCCATCAGGATCAGGTTGCCCCCGCCGACGGCGCCCTTGGTCAGCCCTGTCGTGCCCTCGACGACGAATTCCCCATCCATCACCGGCAGCCGCCAGACATGGCGATCCGGCAGCCGCTTGGATATCTGCCACCCGTCTGCGAAATACCGCATCCCGTCGCCCAGCTTCAGCGGGTCCGTGCCAACCAGTCCGGCATAACAGGCGGACCCCGGACTGGTCAGCACGCACTGGCCGACGCGGTTGATCAGTTGTTTCTGTAGTTCGGCAGTAGAGCCGGCAAACAGCAGCACCCGCACCCCCGGCCGCCCGTCAGGCGTAGCCTCCGGTCCCAGTTCCGTATCGATCCCCGCCTCCACCCCGCACGCGATGATCGAGGTGGCGAACCCGGTCATGCTGACCGCCGCGATCCGCGCCCAGCGTAATGTTGGCGCAGTAATGATCAGCGCGGTGCCGCGCATGTCGAACGCTTCCGCGAACGTATCGTCGATCGACACGCCGTTGCGAACAAGATGGCTTACGTCCGGCATGGCACCGCCTCGAAAGCCTGGCTGCGGCCGAGCGCTTCCGCCGCGGGAACGTCGAACGCGAGGTGCGACACGCCGTAGATTTTCTCGTAGAATCCCGACAGCCCGCGGTTGATCGCCGCATCGAACTCCGGCCGCACCGTCACCGCGCGGCCGAACGACCGCGCCACCGGCACGCCGTCGCGGATAATCGGCACGCCATCCTTCAGCACCAGCGCCGCATCCCGGAACATCGCCGCAATGTCGGCCTGCGTCCTGTACACCGCCACATCCGCCCGCGCCCCCGCCCCGAGATGTCCCCGATCGGCCAATCCCAGCAACCGGGCGGGTGCGGCGCGGGTCATGATGGCGATCTCCGGCAGCGTGTATTCGCGGGTGATCGAGGCCAGCGTGGTGACCTCCATGGCCTCTTTCGGCAGCGTTTCCATCTGCTTCGCCCGCACCGAGCGGTCCATCAGCAGCGCCAGCAGATCCGGATAAGCGGTAAACGGAGCGCCGTTCGGATGATCCGTGGTAAAGAACACCCGCCACGGGTCGTTAATCAGTAGAAACAGCTCCAGCCCCGCCGCCCACTGCACCGCATTGAAGAAATCGGTCTTGCGGTAGCGATACGGCACGATGCCGCCGCCGTTGCCGTCGCCGTCGATGATCACCGATTTGCGCGGCCGCGCACTGCCGCGGGCGTTGAACTGGCGAAGCACATCCGATGAAATGGTCACCGTCTGCCCGAACATCACCTGCCCGATATCCGCGGTGATGTTGCGCTTCGCGTTAACCGCCTCAGCGAGAAGCGGCGCGGCGGAGGAAAACCCGCGCGGCCCCTCCTTGCCATAGGCGTAGAATTGCAGATGCGCGATGTGCAGCCGCGCATCGCCCGCGGCCTCCATCGTCGCCAGCGCGGTATCGGCGTTCCCCGGCATGCCGAGATTGCTGCAATGCAGGTGCAGCGGATGCGGCAACCCGAGCGTTTCCGTCGCCGCCTGCAACGTATTGATGATCGCGCGTGACGTGATCTCGCTGTTCGGCACCGCATCGTCCAGGCCGAAGCTGCGCACGTTGGACTTGAACGCCGCCGCCGCGCCCGGGTTGATCGCCTTGATGCCGATGGCCCGGCTGCCGGACAGCACGCGCGCGGCGTAGTCGGCGATGGCCGACTCGCCCTCGTTGGCATCCATCAGCCGAAGCAGATAATCGTCGTTGCCGAGCACCGCCAGAATCGCCGTGTCGATCAGCGGAATATCCGCCAGCTCCAGATGCGCCTGCGGCGCGACATGCGGCGAAATCGCCGGCTCCACCACCATCGTATAGCCCATCGCCGCATACAGCCGCCCGATCGTTTCGGTAATCGGCACCGATTCCGCGGCCGTGGCGGCGCGCAGTTCCGGCAGCAGCAGCCGCGCGGTGTTGACGTTGGTGCCGGCGACATGGGTGTGGATATCGATGCCGCCGGCCATGACGATGCAGCCGGTGACATCATGCGTTTCTTCGGCGCGCGCCCCGTCCGGAGCAGTAACGATCCGCCCGTCCCGCAGCCACAGATCGCCGATGCCGTCGCGGCCGTTGGCGGGATCGACGATCCGTCCGCCTGTCAAACGGGTCAGCACGGCGGCAGCGCCGCGGTGATCGCAGCCAAGGTCGCGGCCACGCTGGCGGCGGCAGACGGCGCCGATGCGGCGGCGAAAGCGATTCCCCCCAACGCCGGATCGAACAGCATCGCTTCGTGATCGCCTCCAGGGCGTCCCACCTCGAACACGACGTTCGGCGGCGTGCGGAACACGGTGCCCGACGGAACCAAGGCAATTGTCGGCACGGCGTTGTCCCAGTCCGGAGGTTTCGGTGAGAAGGCGGAAATCCACACTGCCGCGTCCGCCTCGCCGCAGCCGATAAGCCGCTGCGCGTCGAACCGCCATGGGTCGTGCCGCGGGGCGGAGGAGGCGAAACCCGTGCGCGGCGGAAAACCCGTCGTCCAGGCCAGCGCCTGCGCCACCGCCTCCGCGCCGTTCGCGGGCGCCAGCGGCAGTCCGGCGAAGCGGGTTTTCCTGTTGAGGTCGTCGATCAGCCCGCACAGCATCTCGATCGCCAGCGTATCGAGCGTGGCGGACGACCAGACCGCGACGCCGAAGCGCGCCGCGGCGAGGGTGGCGGCAAGGTCCCGCAATGGCGCGGCGGCCGCGTCGTCCAGCGATGTGTTTCGACCGGATGCGATCGCGCGCAGCGCGGCAAGTGTTGGCAGGATCGGCTGTCCCGTGGCGACGGTTTGAAAGTCTCCGCCTCCACGGCCGTCATGGCCCGCCGCCCCCCCGGGGGACGTGCCGGGGCACAGATGCACGACCCGCCGGCTCCCTCCCGTCACAGTCGGCGCTTCGCCAAGCGCCAGCCGCTCGGCCATATCCGGCCAGGCCTCCACCAATCCGTCCCCGGCCAGCAGCACCAAATCCGCCCGCGCCCGCGTTTGCAGCGGCGTCGTGACGATCCAGCCCGATCGGCGGAGGACCTCCAAATTCGCCAACACCGCGTCCGCATCCATGTGGTCGATCGACCCGCCAATGGCCTGCGCCAATGCCACCGAGGCCCGCGCCCCCGCCACATCCGTGCCCAATCCCGCAACGACAGCCGATCGGCTGGCGGCCAGCAGGGATGCGGCGGCGGCGGCGGCCCGCGCGGGGGTGACCGGCTGGCCGTTCAGCCACGCCTTCGCAGCCTCAGTCATATTTAATGTACGCGAAACGCTGGTCCTCGCGTGGCGTGCCTTCCAGCGCGCCGCCCTCCAGGCCCGGCTGCCATTGCACGACCTCCTCGATCTTGCGGGCGAGGGCGAAATCCTTGTCGGTGATTCCCTTCGCGGAATGGGTGCTCAGGCGAACCTCAAGCCACGCATAGGACAGGGTTATATCGGGATGATGCCAAGCGGCCTCGGCGAGATGGCCGATGGTGTTGACCACCAGCAGCGTCCCCTTCCATCCGCCGGTGCGATATTTACGCCTGATCCAGCCGCGCTCCAGCGTCCAGTGCGGCAGGTTTGCCGCCAGCCAGGCTCGGGTTTCGGCATCATCGTAAACGCGCTCGGGCTTTTCCGCAGTCATGCGACTGTTCCCTCCGATCCGGTCATTGCCAGCGATCATCCGAATGTGGGACATATAGCGCAATGAAGGCAATAGCCAAAGCGCAGGGAGGATCGGTCATCAACCGCGACAATACAAAAATCGACGCGACCGTAACGGTTTGCTGCACTGCACGTCTTCACCTTGGCTTCTTCGATCTCGAGGGCGGCGTCGGCCGGCGCTTCGGCAGCATCGGCCTTTCGCTCGACCAGCCGGCGACGCGGCTGACCGCCCGTCACGCTGACGAAACCCGGGTTTCGGGCGCGGAACAGGATCGCGTCGCGCGCTATCTGGCGGCGATGCGCGCGTATCTCGGCCTGTCCGGACATTATGCCGTCGACGTCGGGCAGGCGATGCCATCGCACGCCGGCCTCGGTTCGGGCACGCAACTGGCGCTGGGCGTGGCGGCGGCGCTGCGCCGTCTGGAGGGGCTTCCGGACGATCCGCGCGGCGATGCCCAACACCTGGAACGCGGCGCGCGGTCGGGCATCGGCATCGGCCTGTTCAGCCGGGGCGGCCTTGTCGTCGATGGCGGCAAGGGGCATCGCGCCGAACCGCCGCCGCTGCTGGCGCGCCTGGACGTGCCGCAGGCATGGCGGGTTCTATTGGTACTTGACCGCGACCGTGCCGGCCTCTCCGGCCCGCAGGAGCGCAGCGCATTCGATGCGCTGGCGCCGATGGATCCGGCGGTCTCGGGCGCGATCTGCCGCCTTGTGCTGATGCAGGCGCTGCCGGCGCTGGCCGAACAGGATCTGGCCGGTTTCGGCTCCGCGATCACCGCGATCCAGAATCATGCCGGCGATTATTTCGCCCCCGGGCAGGGCGGCCGTTTCACCAGTCCGCTGGTGGGCGATGCCATGCGCGTGCTGGCGCAGGCGGGCGCGACCGGCCTCGGCCAGAGTTCATGGGGGCCGACCGGGTTCGCGTTTGCCGCCAACGACAGTGAAGCCGAGCGGCTTGCCTTGAATTTGCAACAGAGAGGCATGATGAAACGACTGGACTTGCTGGTCTGCAGGGTGTTGAATCGCGGAGCATTGGTGACCGCGGCCTGACATGCCCGCCAGACCACCCAAGAAAAGGAAACGCTTGTGGCTGAGAAAAGAATTTTGCATCTGTTGAGTCCGTTGCCGCACGCCAGTCCGTTCGATCTGAACATGGCGCTGGATGCGGGCTATGATGCCGTGATCCCCTATACGAACGTTACGCTGGATCAAATAGCCGATCTGGTGCAGGACGCGATTTTTTCGCGGCCTCCGAAAGATGGGGCGAAGACCTGCGTCTTTATCGGCGGCAAGAACGCGCTCGCCGCGCTGGACATGCTGGACAGGGCGAAAAAGGCGATGGTGCCGCCGTTCGTCATTTCGCTGTTCGCCGATCCGGCGGGATCGTTTACGACGGCGGCGGCGATGGTGGCGCGGCTGGAGCGGACGTTGCGGACTACCCACAACCGCGCATTGGCCGGCACGCAGATCGCGGTATTCGGCGCCACCGGCGTGGTGGGGTTCGCCTCGGCGGTGATCAGCGCGCTGGAAGGGGCGCATGTCACGCTTGTCGGCCATGATGGCGCCCAGCGCGTGCGGGAAGCAGCGGACGAGGCGAAAGTCCGGTTCGGTGTCAACATGAACGCCGCGGATGGCAGTACCGGAGAATTGAAGGCGGCTTTGCTGCACGGCGCCGATGTGGCGCTCTGCGCCGGCAAGGCGGGCGTGCAGATCATCGACGCGGATCTGCTGAAGGCAACTCCGGGTTTGCTGGCGGTGGCCGATGTGAACGCGGTCCCGCCGCTCGGCGTGGCGGGGCTGGATCTGTTCTCGGACGGCGCAAGTATCAACGCGGGCGGCACGGCCGGGATTGGCGCGTTGGCCATCGGGCAGACGAAATACCAGACGGAATTCGGGCTGTTCCGGCGGTTGATCGAAAGCGGCAAGCCCCTGACGCTGGATTTTCGCGACGCGTTCGTGCTGGCGCGCGAACTGTCGAAATGAAGGGTGTTGTCATCGCCTATCGCCCGGGCGGGCGCACGGTCGCGCAATGCCGTCATGGCGGGCGCAGGCCCGCCATCCACGCCTTTGCTCGAACAAGCATCGCAAGGCGTGGATGGTCCGCCTTCGCGGACCATGACGGGAAGAGGACACGGGCCCCGCACGGCACCGTCCCATGACCGCCCCACCTGACGCCCCCGCCGTGCTGATCGCCGCGCTGTCCGGCCGGGCACTCGCGGCCTGTGCGCGGCGTGGCGGCTACCGGCCGCTGGTGGCCGACATGTTCGGCGACCTCGACACACGGGAAATCGCCGAAGCCACCGAGACCGTCCCCGGCAGCTTGGCACATGGTTTTGCCAGGGGCGCCCTGCTGGCGGCTCTTGACCGTCTTGCGGCGGGGCGCAGCGTCATCGGCGTCGTTGCCGGCAGCGGCTTCGAGGATCGCCCGCGCCTGCTGCGATCGATCGCCGCGCGGCACGGCCTGCTCGGCAACCCGGCCTCCATCGTCACCGCGATCAAGGACCCGTTCCGGTTCGCTGAAACCTGCGCCCTGGCCGGCGTGCCGCACCCGGACGTCCGGCGCGACCAGCCGCCGGAGGGCGTCTGGCTGCGCAAGCGGGCGGGCGGTTCCGGCGGCGTGCATGTCGCGGCGTCCACCCGCCGCGGCACCACCCGGCGCGGGCGCTACTTCCAGCGTTACGTCGCTGGAAGCCCCATATCCGCTGCCTTTCTGGCCGCCGGCGGCCGCTGCCGCGTGCTCGGCCTGAGCCGGCAATGGGCTGATCCGGCGCCCGGCCGAACGTTCCGCTATGGCGGGTCGTCGCGTCCGGCGCCGCTCTCCGCCGCGCGCGCCGCGGACATCTCCGGCGCGGTCGAGCGCCTGGTGTCGCGCACCGGACTGCGCGGCCTGAACAGCGCCGACTTCCTGGTGCGTGAGGACGGCTTCGACGTGCTGGAAGTGAACCCGCGCCCGGGCGCCACGCTGGATATTTTCACCGACGCCGATGGCGCGCTGTTCCGCATGCACCTCGACGCATGCGAGGGCGTGCTCCCCACGGCAATGCCGGTCTGGCCGCAAGCCGCTGCCGCCGCGTTCGTCTACGCCCGGGCCGACATTGTCCTCCCTCCCGTCTTCCCCTGGCCCGTCTGGACCGCCGATCGGCAGGCCCCGGGGAGCGTGGTGCCGAAGGGGGCGCCGCTGTGCACGGTGCTGGCGGAGGCCGCGGACGCGGAGGCGGCGGAAGATCTGGTGCGGCTCCGGGCGGCGGACATCCTGGCTCACGCAGAAGGTGCCACATGACAACAACAACCGATCTTGGCCTGAACCGCCGCGCGCATGGACTTGTTGAATCCCTCTGCGCGGACGCAGCGGCGCTGCGCGTCGGCGTCTTGCGCGGGGAGGCCGGGGAGCGCCTGATCGACGCCGGTGCCGCGCATCGCGGCGGGATCGCCGCCGGGCTGCGCCTGGGGGCGATCTGCCTGGGCGGACTGGGGGAGGTTCGGCTGACAACCGATCCCACCCTGCTGCGCTGGCCCTGGACGATTTCGGTGGCGAGTTCCAACCCGGTCGCCGCCTGCCTCGCGAGCCAGTATGCCGGCTGGAGCCTGTCGCACGGCACGGGGAAGGGGTCGTTCTTCGCCCTCGGCTCCGGACCCGCCCGGGCGCTGGCGCGGAAAGAGAAGCTGTTTGAGGAGCTTGGCTACAGTGAAAATTCGCAGCAGGCGGTGCTGGTGCTGGAAAGCGGCAAGCCGCCGCCCGCGCCGCTGGTGACCTCGATCGCCGAAGCCTGCGGCGTCGCTCCGGCCGATCTGACGATCCTGCATGCGCCGACGCAAAGCCTGGCCGGCAGCGTGCAGGTGGTGGCGCGCGTGCTGGAGGTGGCGCTGCACAAGGCGCACGAGCTGCATTTTCCGCTGACCGACATCATCGATGGCCTCGGCGCGGCGCCGCTGCCGCCGCCGCATCCGGATTTCATCACCGCCATGGGGCGCACGAACGACGCGATCATCTTCGGCGGCCGGGTTCACCTGTTCGTTACTGGAGCGGCTTCACAAGCGAGCGACCTGGCTCAGGCGATGCCGGCATCAAAATCGCGCGACTACGGACGCCCCTTCGCGGAGACCTTCAAGGCGGTGAACGGCGACTTCTACGCCATCGACCCGGCGCTGTTCAGCCCGGCCGAGGTGATCGTCACGGCGATCGAAACCGGCGAAAGCTTCCGCGCCGGAGCGGTTGATGCCGCGCTGCTGGATGCGTCGTTCGGCAGCCCGGCCTGATGCTCCGGATTGCGCTGGTGATCGACGATCGGGACTGGCATGCGCGGGCGCTGCAGAAGGCATTCGCCGCGCGGGACGTTGATGCCGTGGCGTTCCGGCTGGCCGATGCGGCATTCGATACCACCCATCCGTTCGGCGTCGCGCTGCCCGGGTTCGGCTTCGATTTGCCCGACGCGGTGCTGGTCCGTTCGATCTCCGGCGGCAGCTTCGAGGAGGTGACGCGCCGCCTCGGCGTGCTGCACGCGCTGCGCGAGCTTGGCGTTTTGGTGTGGAACGACGCGCGGGCCATCGAGCGCTGCGTGGACAAGTCCACGACAAGCTTCTTTCTCGCCCGCGCCGGCATCTCGACGCCGCCGACCTGGACGGTCGAGGGCCGCGATGCCGCTTTGGCGGTTGCACGGCGGGAGTGTGCGGCGGGGAAGCTGGTGCTGAAGCCCCTGTTCGGCTCGCAGGGCAGGGGGTTGCGGCTGATTTCTGCTCCGGACGAACTGCCGCCGCCGGAGGACATCGGCGGGATTTACTACCTGCAACGCTATCTGCCGACTGGCACGCAGACCTTCCGCGACCACCGGCTGTTCGTCTGCGCGGGGGAGGTCGTCGGATCGATGACGAGGCAGGCCGAGGGCTGGGTGACCAATGTGCATCAAGGCGCCGAACCGCTGCCGTTCGCGCCGGATGCGGCCATGATCGATCTGGCGGTGCGCGCCGCCGCCTGCGTGGGTGCGGCTTATGCCGGGGTCGATCTGCTGCTCGATCGCGACGGGCGGCCGGTGGTGCTGGAGGTCAACTCGATGCCGGGCTGGAAGGGGCTGCAGACCGTCGTCCCGCTGTCCATAGCCGATCGGCTGGCCACGGCGTTGTTGGCGGCGTTGCGGTGAATATCGCGGCGGCGTTCGTCGAGGCTTGCCTGGAGGAACTGGACGCGCCCAAGCCGGGAAACGTGCATATCCATGCGCCCGGGCATCGCATGACGGTCGAGGATTTCGTCCGCAGCGCGGAGGTCTCGGCGCCTCTGCTCTGCCGCCCCGGCGCGCCGCTGGGCCGCCGCATCCTGGACGCGGCGACGGCGACGCGGGAGGCGGTTGGGCAGAATACCAACCTGGGGATTTTATTGCTGTGCGCTCCGCTGGCGATGGCGGCGGAACGGCGTTCTCCCCCCCCGTCATGTCCCGGCTCGTCCGGGTCGCCTATAGCGGCACGTGCGGCGATAGGTGGCCCGGACAAGCCGGGACATGACGAACGAAACAAGCCGGGGCACGACGATGAGAGGCCTCGCCCAGCCCACACCGGGGGACCTCACGCCATCATCGCCGCCTCCGGTCTCGCCGACGCGGATGCCGTATTCGCCGCGATCCGCCTCGCCAACCCCGCCGGACTCGGCTCGGCCGAACGCCACGATGTGCGCCAACCCGCGACCGTCACGCTTTTGCAAGCCATGGCCGAGGCGGCCGGGCGCGACTGCATCGCGCGGCAGTGGACCAACGGGTTCGCCGACATCCTCGGCCTCGGCGTCTCAACATACGAAGCCGTCCGGGCCTCCGGTGCCGAGCCGGCCCGGGCGTCGCTGGCCGTCTACCTGGCGTTTCTGTCCGCCTTTCCCGACAGCCACGTCGCCCGCAAGCATGGCGCCGCCGTCGCGGCCGAACTCCGGTGCGCGGCCGCGCGCGTTACCGCGGAGATCAGGGCACTCGCCGAACCGCTGCCGAGGCTGCTGGCGTGGGACACGCAACTGAAAGCAGCCGGCATCAATCCCGGCACCAGCGCCGATATGACAGTGGCAACCGCTTTTGCCTGGCGTCTGGGCTTGCGCTCCGAGAGTGTTGATGGTTAAATTCAGTGCGCCCGGAGATCGGCCTTCTCCTACCTGCGGCCCATAAGCAGGACTGGCGTCCGATTCTTCCCAAAATGACTGCAAGAGGAAAACGTTATGGCAAAGATCACCAAAGTAGGCGTCGGCGAATCGCTCGTCGGCGAAGGCAACGAGGTTGCGCATATCGATCTCATCATCGGGCCGCGCGGCAGTGCAGCGGAAGTCGCTTTCTGCAATGCCCTGACCAACAACAAGGATGGATTCACCACGCTGCTTGCGGTTGTGGCGCCAAACCTGCTGGCCAAGCCGAATACAATCCTGTTCAACAAGGTGACGATAAAGGGCGCCAAGCAGGCGGTTCAGATGTTCGGTCCGGCGCAGCACGGGGTGTCGATGGCCGTCGCCGACAGCGTCGCCGAGGGTGTGATCCCCGCCGATGAGGCTGACGACCTGTTCATCTCCGTCGGCGTGTTCATCCACTGGGATGCCACCGACGACAAGAAGATCCAGGAATATAACTATAAGGCGACGAAGGAAGCGATCGCCCGTGCCGTCGCCGGTCAGCCGACTTCGGCCGAGGTGCAGGCTCACTACAAGACCGCGATCCATCCGTTCGCTGCCTGATTCCGTACGCGATCCGGCAGGCACGATAGCACCTATCGTCAGGCGGGCGGGAGGCCCTTTATCCACGCCTTTGTTTGAACAGGCAAAAGGCGTGGATTCCGGCCCGGGGCCTGCTTTGCCGGCATGACGCGGCTGCGCGGCAGTCCCTAAGATCCGGCTATCCGGGGGGACTGCCCTGCTTCAGTCGTGGAGCAGGTCTTCGGCAGTCAAAGCGCCGCTATGCAGTGCCGTCGCGACAAGAACGGCTGCTGCACCGGCCTGTTTCAACGCCGAGAGGTCCGCTTTATTGCGCACGCCTCCCGCGCCGATGATTGCCCGCCCCTGCGCGCGCGCGGCGATGCTTGCCACGCGGGCCGTGTCGGGCCCGGCCGCCGCGCCAACGCGCGCCAGAGTCATCACGATCACCCGCGCGGACCAGAACGCTGCGTCGTCCAGCAGTCCCGCCGGCCCCTGGAACGCGTCGCCACGAAAGTCCAGCGACAGCAGCACGCGCCGTTCGTCGCGCAGAGATTGGATCGTTTCAATTCCATGCTGAGATTCACTGCCAATGACAAGACAATGCGCGCAGCCGCCCAACCACGCGCGCGCGGCCTCCGCCTCGGCGATACCGTTGTCGATCCACAGTTCGACACCCGGCACGGCGCGCGCTATCGCCTCGATCGCCGCGTCATTTGCCCCGCGTCCCTCGATCGCATCCAGATCGGCGATGTAAAGCTGCCGGAACGGAGCCAGCCGCAGCAAACCCGCAGCCACGTCCGCCGGGGCGCTGGTCGGACTCAGCGGCGTTTGGATCGGACGATACGAGTCGCGCCGCCCCCCTTGCGCATGCACCACCTCGCCGCTCTTGATGTCGATCACCGGTATGACGTCCATGCGCGACTCTCCTTGCCCGCATAGTCTGACCCGGAAGGAGAACGCGGTGCAAAAGGTCATCGGATGGGACATCGGCGGCGCCCACGTCAAAGCCGCCCGCATCGAAGCGGGACGCGTGATCGAGGTCCGCCAGGTGCCGTGTCCGCTCTGGCAAGGCGCCCATCTTCTCGGGCCGGTGCTGGAGTCGCTGCGTGCGGAGCTCGGTCCGGCCGATCGGCACGCCGCGACGATGACCGCCGAGCTGGTCGACGTGTTTGCCAACCGGCGCGCGGGCGTGCCGGCGGTTGCCGCCATCCTGGCGCGCGCCTTGCCGGCGGATAAACTGCGCCTCTATGCCGGGCGGCACGGCTTTGTTGCGCCGGAGGAGGCGGCATCGCTTGGCGCGGACATCGCTTCCGCGAACTGGCACGCCAGCGCCGCCCTGGCCGCACGCTTCGGCGACGGTCTGTTCGTCGATATCGGCTCGACCACCACGGACATTGTTCCGTTGCTGAACGGTGCGGTGCATGCCCGCGCCACCACCGACGGCGACCGCCTGATGTGCGGGGAACTGGTCTACACCGGCATGACTCGCGGCTACATCATGGCGCTGGGGTCGCGGGCTCCGTTCGCCGGCGGCTGGACCGCGATCGCCAACGAGTATTTCGCCTCCGCCGCCGACGTGCATCGTATCCTCGGCACGTTGGAGGAGAAATCCGACCAGATGGATACGGCGGACGGCGGGCCGAAGACCATCGAAGCCTCCCGCGCCCGTCTCGCCCGCATGATCGGCCGGGACTCATTGGATGCCCCGGATGCCGACTGGCAGCGTCTGGCCGAATGGTTCGCGGAGCAGCAACTGCGCCAGGTGCATGATGGCGCCCTGCTGGTGCTGTCCGGCGCCGGGCTGCCGCCGGACGCACCGGTGATCGCCGCCGGTGTCGGGACATCCATCGTGAAGCGGCTGGCCGATCGGCTGGGGCGGCGGTGCGTGACGTTCGGCAGCCTGTTCGGGGCGGGGGCGGTTGACTGGGCGGATGCCTGCGCACCCGCCGTCGCCGTGGCCCTGCTCGCCGCGGATCAGCCGCTGCCATAAGCGACGCAAAAACGACCGCTTCACCGGCCAGTTTCCTCAAAACCGTCATGGCCCGGCTTTGTCCGGGCCACCTGTGCTGGTAGAGATAGCCCGGACAAGCCGGGCCATGACGAGTCTTGCATGTGCCATGACGCGCGTTGGCGCCATCCGTTTCGGTTACTCCAAGGCGTCACCGTAATGCGCGCGGACAGCCTCCATCAGCCAGCCCCAGGCTTCGCGCTCCGCCTCATCTGCGGTCTTGGAGATGGCGATCTCCAGGTAGGCAATCTCGCTGTCCACCTTCTCCCGCGGCAGCATGGACAGGCGGCTGACCAGGATCGCGCCTTCCACCACCGCGGCCTTGGCGCGGTTCATGCCCTCGAACGGGGCGTGCGTCTGCCGGTGGACGATGCGGCAGCGGAAGCGCGGCCGTTGCGGGTCTTCCTGCACCGACACCACCGCCATCTCGGCATGCGACAGGGCCGCGCAGAGGCGAGGCGGCGGCACGCGGTCCGAAGCCACGCAAGGCCAGTTCCGCCGCCCGGTCAGGCAGCCGGCGAAGATTCGCACATTGTCGGTGTAGTTCGCCACCAGGAACGGCACCGCGCGCAGGTTGTCGAGCGTCACGGAGGGATGAAACGGCGCGATCACCCACTCGTCCGGCCCGGCGGCGATCAGCCCGAATGGCGCGATATGAGGCTTGCCGGTGGCCGAAACGGTGGTGACGATGACTTCACGGATCATCGCGCTTTGCCCCTTTCGCCCGCAGCGTATGCCCCGCTTCCGCCAGCCGCACCGGCGCGGCGGCATCGCGCGGGGCGGCGCAGCCCCACTCCAGCGGGGCGTCCTGCACGTAGCGCTTGCCCAGCGCGAACGCCGTCTCCGCCTTCATCAGTTCGCTGCCGAGGTAGAACGCGTGCGCGCCGTCCGTGGCGACATTGAGCGCCGGATACAGCGCCAGCGCCTCCCGCCCGACGGCATGAGTTCCGTTGTTGAAGACGTGGATGCCGTCCGGCGCCACGGCGATCCGGTAGTTCGGATCGCGCACCGCTTGCGCTTCGGCCGCGATATCGGCTTCGGTCTGCACGAACGGCGCGCGGTCATGCGCCTGCAAAAGCTTGCCCCCGTATCCCCGCGGCAGATCGGCGTTGGCGCGGGCGGCGTGCATCAGGCGGCGGGCGAAATCATGTTCGGCAACGGTTTCGCGGGTGTGCGGACTGACCTGCACCACCAGCACGTTGCGGATCGCCAGTTCCGAGCAAACCCCCATCAGCATCGCCGTTACGCCGGATGAATCGGCGTCGGTGAGTTCGGTCAGGTTGCCGGTGCCCATCAGCATTTCCGCCTCCGGCAGCCGCGCCCGCAAGGTCGCATAGCGCAGCAGCGACGCGGCGAAGCCGAAATGGATGGGGTCGAGGATCGGATCCAGCAGGCAGGGAATCCCTCGCGCGGCGGCCGCCTCCGCCGCCCTGATCAGCGAGTCCAGATCGCCGTGCCGGGCAGGGACCAGCACCGGCACCGCGGCGGTGCCCGCCGCGATGTCCAGCGTTTCCTCGGTCAGGCTTAGCAGGAAGTCCGCACCGGCCAGCGCCGCTCGGCGGAGTTCCTCCGGGTTGCCGGAATCGACGCTGACCCGCAGGCCCGCCGCGTGCAGGTTTTCGATCGCGGCTTCCAGCCCGTCGAACGGCGTTCCCGGGCGGCAGCCGAGGTCGATGACGTCGGCGCCCTGCGCCCGGAACCGTTCGGCGCGCGCCAGCAATTGCTCCGGCGGCAGCAGCGGGGCATCGACGATTTCGGCGAAGATCCGGACATCGTGCCGCGACAGGTCGGGCGCCGCGCCGCCGCGGCCGAGATAGCCGGCCAAATCGGCCAGTTCCTCCGGCCCGTGCTCGAACGGCACGCCGAACGCGGCGGCCAGACGCACGGGATCGACTCCCGCGCGGCCCGGCAGGATGACGCGGGTGGCCTGAACCGGGCGGGGCAGGCGGCGGAGGATGATTGCCTCCGTCATCAGCGCCGCCACCTGGACGCCGATGTCGATGATGTCCCAGGCGAAGGCGGTTTCCCTGAGGTCTTCGAGGATCCGGCGAAGGCGCGGTTGCGCGAGGTGGCCGGTGAGGAAGAGCAGGCGGGTGGTCATGGCGGCGGCCGGCACCGGGGCACCGCAGCCCCAACGTCATGGCGGGCGAAGGCCCGCCATCCACGCCTTTGCATCAACCGGCCCCGCAAGGCGTGGATGGCGGGCCTTCGCCCGCCATGACGATGAGGGACCGCCGTCTCGCGCCACTGGCTATTGCTGCCCCTGCTCCCGCCACGACGATGAGGAACCTCCACCTTCCGCCTCACAACGCCCGCCGCCGCGCGGCGATCGCGGCTTCCAAAGCGTCCAGCGTCAGCACCACCTCGGTGCGCTCGAACGAGGCCAGCCGTGCGGTGTTCTCCAGGTCGATCCGGCGCGGATACACCTTGACCATTCCCTCCGGCGCCTCGGTGTCCATCTCCGGCGCGCTGTCGCAGGCGAAGACGATGCCGGGCACCCGGCACTTGCCGCCCTGCGCGAACACGTTCGTCACCAGCGTATCGGAAATCCCCAGCACGCATTTCGCCACCGTGTTCGACGTTGCCGGAGCCACCACCACCGTATGGTAGACCCCATGGTAGAACCCCGCCACCGGCGCCGCACTCGCCGTCGTGTCGCGGAACACCTGGCAGCCCTTCGGCAGGTCGATCTCGATCTTGTACATCCGCAACACCTCCGCCGCCGCCCGGCTGAGGAACAGATCGACATCATCCAGCGACCGCACGATCGCCAGCGATTCCGTCAGGAAATGGCCGGAGCCGGTGACCGCCCAGGCCCAGCGCGGTGTCCTCTGTCGCGCCACGATCAGGCAGCGGCGGCGGCGGGCGGGCCGAACAACGCTTCCGCGGCGCAGAGATCATCCGGTCCCGCCAGGCGCACGAACCCGCCGAACCGCGAGGCGAACGCCGCAAACGCCGCGTCCACCGCGTCCTCCCGCGCCGGGTCGCAATGCTTGATCAGCACCACGCCGTCCGCATCCAGCGCGGTGGCAAGCCAAACCGCCAGGCTGTCGGAGGTGACGTCCCACGACCGCGGAATATCCGGATGCGCCCGCAGCATCGGCCAGGGCGACCAGATCGGCACGCGTCCGAGCGCCACCGCCGCGCGCACAGCATCCACCGTGTCCGCATAGACAAAGCCCGCAGCCAAATCGGTCAAAGCCCGCCCGTACTGAGCCATTGCCATCAGCGCCATGTCATGCGCCGCGTCATCATCGAACCCCATCACCGGCTGCGCCGCCCGCACCGCATCGGCGAACGGCCCGCCGCCGGGCACCATCACCACCCGCCCCGCCGCCCGGCCGATGGCCTGGATCCACCCGGGCAGCAGAGGCGACAGCGCGTGGCTGCCGCCGAGCTTCACGACGATCACGACCGGGCGCCGGCTTCCGGCCGCGCCATCGCCCGCGACGCGGCGCGGGTCCGCTCGATCTCGACCCCGACGACGCCTGATCCGGTGTCCAGCTTGTGTACCCGCACCACCACCCGGGTCACCCGCGGATGCAGCAGCACCATCGCGGCGATCCGCTCGGCCAACGTTTCCACCAGATCGACATGGCCCGACCCGGTCAGCATCCGGATGCCGTCGGTAATCAGGTCGTAGGAGAACACGTCCCGCATGTCCTCCGCCGCGCGTCCCGTGCGCAGCACCGAGGCGGTGACGGCGAAGCGCACGTTCTGCGGCGCGGCCCGCTCCCGGGCATAGGCGCCAATGAACACCGGCAGCACCAGGTCCTCGACGAACACCAGGTCCACCGGACCATCCGCTCCGGCCGCCGCCGGGGCATACATGCGGGCGGCGAGCAGGCGGTAATCCACCTCGCGCGCGCCCGGCGCGGGCGCCTCCGGCGGGATCAGCCCGCGCACCGACTGGACCCGCCCGAGCTCGATCGCCGCCGCGCGCCCGCCCGGCCCGCACAGGGCGCCGCGGAAGCCCAGCAGATCGGGGGCCAGCACCAGCAGCCGCGGCACGTCCGGCGGCTCCAGCGACCCCGCCAGGCCGGCTATCAGCCCGATGGCATGGCAATCCTCCACGAAGCGCAGCAGCGGGGTTACGCCGGCGTGGTCCAGCAGCCGCCCGGCCGCCTTGCCCCGGGTGTCGATCATCGCCCCCGCGAAACCGCTGCGCTTCAGCAGTGGCAGCAGCGACAGGTCGTGCGCGGCATCGGCGAAGAACACCGCGACCAGCTTCACCCGGGCCGCCAGCTCCGCCAGCGCGGCAATGCAGCCCGCCGCGTCGCCGCCGGGGAAGATGCCGAGCTTGACATAGTCAACCCCGGTTCCGGCGATCTCGCGCACGGCCGCAACCACCGGGTCCGGCCGCATCGGCAGATCGCCCGTCACCGCGCTGACCGGACGCCGCCCGCCAACCGCCTCAATCGTCGCGCGGATCACATCCGTGGCGACCGCGCCGAGCGCGCCGCGCGCCGCGTCCTTCAGGTCGATGATGTCGGCGCCGCCGGCCAGGGCGACCTCCGCTTCCTCCGGCCCGTTCACCGAGGCAAGCATCCGGGTCATCGCAGAAAACCCGGTTTCGGCTGTGTCAGTCGTGTCGGCACTGGCTGCCTCCCTGGCGCCCGAAGCGGCTTGCGCCGGATGGCGTGTTGCATCAGGTTGCGCGGTATCAAACGTCGGAATCGAAACGGGCGCAACCGGCCAACGGCAGCGCGGGGAGCAGCGGAATGAAACTTATAGCCGCAATAATCGCACTGCACGCGGGCATCGCTACCGCGGCTGCCGCCGCCCCCCGCAACAGCGATCCGGACTGGCCCTGCCAACAGGTCAAAGTGACCGAATTGTCGGTCGCCGCGTTCTGGAGCGGCCCGGCGGTCGATCCCGCCACCTCCGGCTGGCAGCAGAACGAGGCCGTGGCCGCGCTGGTCGCCGCGGTCACGCAGCGACGGCTGCCGATGGAGGCCGCCACCCAGCGCATCGGCGCCTTCGCCAAAGATTCGGGAGAGGACCGGGAGCGCGCGATGCCGCTGGTCTTCGCCGGCGTGTTCGACGTGCTGAACCGCGAGCGGGAGAAAGTGATCAGCGGCCTCGACCGCTTCGGCGAGCGCCAGAAGACGCTTGCGGCCGGCCTGCGCCAGGACAGTGAGGCGCTGCGGGCTGCGCAGGCCGCCAATCCGCCCGACGATGCGAAGGTCGCCGAACTGACGCAGCATTTGCTGTGGGACCAGCAGCTTTTCGACTCCCGCCGCCAGTCGCTGAGCTTCGCCTGCGACCTGCCGACGATCATCGAGCAGCGGCTGTACGGATTGGCGCAGGCGATTCAGGCACATATAGATTGATCCATCACTCGTTCGGCCGCGGGACCGGGTCCCGGCGCTCCAGCGGCAGGTTGCGCATCGCCCAGCCGTCTGTTCCTTCGGCGTACCAATCGGCCTGCGTGTAGCCCAGGGACGCGGCGCGCCTCGCCGCATTCCAGGACATCCAGCAATGCGCCAGGCAGTAGAACACGAGCTGGCGATCCTTGTCGCCGCCGGTGGCTTCCCGCAGGTTGCGCTCGAAATAGTCCGCCATGGCCGCCGGCAGCTCGCCGTAGCCGGTATCGGGCAGCCAGATGCTGCCGGGGATGTCGTTGCGCGGCATCGGATGCCAGATCGTCTCCTCCGGCAGTCCCGGCGGGCGAGGCGGTTGTGGCAGCGTATCAATGAACACCGCGCTTCCCTGCCGCCATACCGCCGCCGCCTGATCGGTCGTCAACGCGGGCCTGCCGTTCACCGTCGCCGGGACCGGGGCGCGATAGTCGGCGGTCCGATACGCTGCCGGTTCGGGCGGCGGCGTGCCGGCGATTGCCCCGGTAGCCGCGAAAACCAGAAGCGCGGTCAGGGCGGCCCGCGGCACGGTCACTGCGCGATGACCTTGCCTTCCTCATCGACGATGGGAACGCCGTAGCTGATGAGGATCTTGTTGATCGCATCCTGATTTTCGGCGATCAGCCGGTTCAGCGTCCGCTTCCAGTCCTGGTCGGTGCGGCGCACCCCCATCGAGATGCGGAAATCCATCGTCGCACCATGCTCGTGCACCAGCGGTATCACCGTCAGCGGCTTCGCTGCGTTCTTCGCATAATAGCCGCCGATGGGACCCCACAGGACGCCGGCATCAAGCGTTCCGCCGACGATCTGGTCGATCATTTCCTTCGACGGCGCGTCGGAACGCGTGTCCACCATCAGCGGAAACGGCCGCGCATCGCCGATCAGGCCGTTTTTCGCCATGATGGTTGCGGGCGGCGTGCCGGCGACCAGGCCGATATGCTTGCCCTTCAGCCGCGGATCGTCCAGCGACCGCACCGTTTCAAGCTCCGACCCGGTCGGCACGACCAGCGCATAGTAGGCGTGGTAATAGGGATTCGTGGTCTGCACCAGATCGTCGCCCTGCGCGTCGCCGATAACCACGTCGCACTTCAGCGCATTCAGCGTGTTGCGCACGAACCCGATGGCGCGAGGATAGTAAGTGTACGAAACGGTCTTGCCGAGCTTTTCAGCGAACAGTTCCGCCAGCTTGTCCTCGAAACCCTCATGCGCCTCATTCGAGAAGGGCAAACTGCGCGGATCCGCGCAGACCCGGAACACCTTCGGATCGACCAGTTCCACCGCGGCGCCCAGCCCGGGTGCCTGAGCCCGGGCCTGCACCGCGATCAGGCCAAGCAGGGACGCCGCCAGCATAAGCCGGCGGCCGATCGGCACAATACTGTTCATGGCGTCTTACTCCCCTGGCTGGATCAGCCCATGCAGGCATCTTCAGTTTCGGAGAAACCTTTTGGTTTCGGCTCGTGATTCTGCGGACGGCCGCGCGGAATGGCATCGACCGAGCGAGCGCGCAGGTAGATGTAGATCGCATCGATATAGCACATGATATTCTTGTTCTCGCCGAATGTCGGCATGACAAGCTGGCTCGACTCCGAGACGTCCTTCTTGCCGTTCGCGACGATCGTCATCACGTCGGCATAGTCGAGCGTCTTGAGAGAATTGACCAGCGACGGCGCGTAGGTCGAGCCCAGACCGTCCGGTCCGTGGCAATGCATGCAGTTCGCCGTATACCGCACGTAGCCAATATAAGTATAAAAATCGACCTTGCCGTCCTTGTCCACCTTGAAGGTCGGCCTTCCCTCCGCGTCGACGTATTTCCCGTCATCCGAACTCACGGCGGCCGGATCGGCCGGCTTGTCGGCCCGTGCGAGGCCGCCCATCAGACAGGACGCCATACCGGCGGCCAGAAAATATCGTGCGTATCTCGTCACACCAATCATCCTTGATGGTGGTTCAAAAATTCGGGGCCGGCGCCCGGCTTCCGCCTTATGCGCCGGCCCCCTTTACCCTGACAGCCCGCCCGCGCCTCAGTCCCGCGGCAGCGCGAACACCGTCAGCGTGCCGCCCAGCGAGGTATACTGGTTCAGCGCCGCATAGCCGCCGACGGCCCCGAGACCCGCATGCGGATCGTTCAGGCC
>Ga0326728_10002972_pt1 | contig 54655 bp, 47 predicted proteins | sample MB3enrmetagenome_FD_207602 | JGI IMG/M metagenome (GOLD analysis project Ga0326728, IMG submission 207602) | Lab enriched peat soil microbial communities from McLean, Ithaca, NY, United States - MB31MN | ecosystem: Environmental > Terrestrial > Soil > Wetlands > Peat | place: USA: New York... | reverse complement strand
GCGATTTTCGCAATTGCTTCTGGAGCGCGTACACGCTATCCTGCCCGATAGTCGGCTATGGCAAACCTTTTTGAACTGCCCCGCTACATAGCGATCGAGGGCCCCATTCGGGTCGGGAAGAGTACCCTGACCACGATTGTGGCGGAACGTCTCAATGCGCAATTGGTGACGGAGCCGGAAGAGAATCCGTTTCTGCGCTCGTTTTACGATGGAGAGCCCGGGGCGGCGTTCCCGGCCCAGTTCGCTTTTCTGATTCGCCGCTTCGAACAGCTCAAGGCCCTGGATGCGGGGCCTAAACTGCGCCGCACGATCGTGGCCGATTACATTTTCGAGAAGGACAAGATTTTTGCCTGCCTGAACCTGAACGATCAGGAGCTCGAGGTTTATAACCGCTATTACTCGTTGTTCCATGCTCAGCTTCCGGCGCCCGATCTGGTGATCTATCTCCAAGCCAGCCCCGAAGTGTTGAAAAAGCGCCTGAAGAAGAAGCGCGCACCGGGAGAGGCCGCCGTCAGCGACGATTATCTGGAAGCCGTGGTTCATGCCTATGAGCATTTTTTCTTTCACTACTCGGCATCGGATCTGCTGATCATCAACACCTCGGAAATCGACTTCGTGGACCGCAACCAGGACTTGCAGGAACTGTTGCAGCGGTTGACCGAGCCGATTCGCGGCACCCAGTATTTCCTGCCGCTGGCCAGCGGCAGTAAGGGAGCGGGCCGATAGGGCGCGTTTTTCGTTTCACGTTTCACGACCTGCGGCTGGGTCTTCCTGTTTCCCTCGGCGTCCTTTGCGTTTTCCGCGTTCGTTTTCCGGAGACGAGGAACGAGAAACGTGGAACGATTTATTGCGCCCCGGCATCCAAGCAATTAAGATGAAAGCCGTACAGGCTCCATCCGCGAGTGGCGGAAGGGCACTGGAGGATACTTGTGAGCGTAGTGATTCCCAGCGGTGGCCGTAAGGTTACGGTCGCATCTCTTCAGGATAAGAAATCCAACCGTCAACCGATCAGCAGCCTGACTGCCTACGATTACTCCAGCGCACGGCTGGTGGACGAGGCGGGCATCGATATCATCCTGGTGGGCGACTCGCTGGCCCAGGTGGTATTGGGTTACGAAAACACGCTGCCGGTCACCATGGAAGAAATGTTGCACCACACCCGGGCGGTGCGCCGCGGCGTCCGGCGGGCCTTGCTGGTGGCCGACATGCCGTATTCCTCCTATCACATCACCTGCAAGGAAGCGCTGATCAATGCTTCCCGCTTCCTCAAGGAAGCCGGGGCGGAAGCGGTGAAGATCGAGGGCGGCGCCAAGCGTTATGAAATGATCCGCAAGGTGGTGGAGGCCGAAGTTCCCGTGATGGGACACATCGGTCTGATGCCGCAATCGGTGCATATGATGGGCGGCTACAAGGTGCAGGGCAAGACCCTGGACGCGGCCGAGCAACTGATGAAAGACGCTACCGCGCTGGAGAGCGCCGGCGTGTTCGCCATGGTGCTGGAAGGGATTCCGCGCGAGGTTGCCGCCATGATCACCGCGGAGGTCAGCGTGCCGACCATCGGCATCGGCGCCGGCCCCGATTGCGACGGACAAGTGCTCGTCTACCATGATTTGCTCGGCTTGAGCTTCACGCCTCCGGCCAAGTTTGTGCGTACTTACGCCAATGCGGGCGATATCATTCGCCAGGCCGTGCAGGATTACAAGCAGGATGTGGAAACGGGCGCATATCCCAACGATGCCGAGTCGTACCACCTGAGCCGGGAAACTGCGGCGGAACTCGAGAACATCCGTGAGCGCAAGCAGGTTTTGGAGTTGAAGCACCGCCGATAAAGAACGTCCCCCGTCTCCCGTCCCCGGTCTCCCGCCCGAAGGCCATTTCCCAGGCGAGACCACGGAGTGGAGCATCTGACAGGGAATTTCGAATTGCGGACTGGGCGCACGGTCAGTCGGGCGAGAGATCCTTTTGGGCGGGAGACGGGAGACGGGGGACGTCCTTCATTGAGGATTCTAAAAACCATCGCGGAAGCGCAAGCGGTTTGCCGGCAACTCCGGAGGGAAGGCAAGCGTCTGGGCCTGGTGCCGACGATGGGCGCGCTGCACGAGGGCCATCTGTCCCTGGTGCGCGCGGCCCGCGCCCAGAGCGACGTGGTGGCCGTCAGCATCTTCGTAAATCCGTTACAGTTTGGGCCGAAGGAGGATTTGCAGCGCTACCCGCGCGATCTGGAGCGGGATTGCCGCCTGCTGGAGGCCGAAGGCGTGACGCTGGTACTCGCGCCGACGCCGCAGGAGATGTATCCCTCTGCGACCGGAGATGGCAGCCCGGCGGTCACTTTTGTGGAGGTGCCCGGACTGTCAGAGAAGCTGGAAGGGAAGGCCCGTCCCGGACATTTTCGCGGCGTGACCACGGTGGTCAATAAGCTGTTCAACATCCTGGGCCCGGAGTCCGCGTTCTTCGGACAAAAGGACGCGCAACAGGTGGTGGTGATCCGCCGCATGGTGCGCGACCTGAATATGCCGGTGCAGCTGGTGGTATGTCCGATCGTGCGGGAAGGCGACGGGTTGGCCATGAGTTCGCGGAACGCCTACCTCGATCCGCCGCATCGTCAGGCGGCGACGGTGCTGCATCGGGCGTTAATGCGCGTGCGGAATCTTTTCGATCAGGGGGAGCGTGGCGCCACGGTACTGGCCGAAGCGGGCCGGAGTGTGATTCTCGCGGAGCGGCTGGCGCGCCTGGATTATTTCGAGCTCGTCCACCCGGAAACCCTCGATCCCGTGGAAGATGCATCGCGCCCAGTGTTGGCCGTAACCGCCGTCTATCTGGGAGAAACGCGGCTGATCGATAATCTGGTGATTTATAATACAGTTCCGGCCAGCGCCGCCAGAATATGAGACGACACTTCACCACGCTGAGCACCCAGGAAGCGCTTCGCATCGCCATCTTTGTCGAAGAGCGGAATGCCCGGATTTACCGGCAATTCTCCGAGTTGTTTGGCGGCTTTCCCGACGCGGATTCGCGCGAGATTGCGGCGGTCTTCGCCGAAATGGCGGCGGAGGAAGTGAGTCACGGCGACCAGCTGGAGCAACGCTACATCCGGCGTTTCGGCGAAGCGCCTTGTGCCATCAAGGCCGAGGATGTCCCGGATCTGGTCGAACTGCCGCGCTTGCCGGATGGAAATATCTTCGCCATCGCGCGCTCCGGCGTATCCCCGGCGCCGCAGACCCAGGGATTGGCGATCGCGTTGGCCGCCGAGGAAGGCGCTTCGCGCTTCTATCGGCATTTGGCGGAAACGGCCGACGAGCCCGAGTTCGGCGAGTTCTATGCGGAACTGGCGCAATTCGAGAGCGAGCATGTCGACGAGCTGCGCCGCAGGATGAAGCTCGCGCAGGATGCCGTTCTGGGCCAGTCGGCTTAATTCCAAGCTCCTGCAAAGCCCTTAACTCCAAGGGTTCATCACCCTCAAATGTGATTTTGCTCACAGCCGCCGGCGCGGGATCGCGCGTTAATGCGGGTGGAGATGTATGAATAAATGCGCCTCTTCCGGATGAAGTGCGGGACGAGAGGCACTGTAAGGAGGAGCCATGAAGTATCGGGTCTTGTTTCTTCTCGGACTTATGCTGACGGCGGTCGCCTTCGCGCAAAAGAAACCTGCCGGCCTCAGGTACGATCCCGCCAGCGAAACCACGCTGAAGGGCGTGGTGGATGACGTTAAGGAGGTTCCCAACAGTTTTGCCGGGGAATCCGGGCTTCACGTCATGTTGAAAACCAGCGACGGCACCGTCGAAGTGCAAGTCGCTCCCGTCAGCTTCCTGAAAGACATGGAAATCACTTTTGCCAAAGGTGAAGAGCTGAAAATCATCGGGGCCAAGGTGATCAAGGACGGCAGTCCGCTGGTGCTGGCCCGCGACATTACCAGGAACGGGAACGAATTCGTGCTCCGCGACAAGGAGGGCGCTCCCGTCTGGACCTGGATGAAAAAAGGCTAGGTTGCCACTGATTCCGCAATTGCCGGTTCGAACTGGCCGGCCAGTTTTTGCAGCGAGGCTTCATCCTGGACGCTGCAACAAGTGCGAGTGCGGTCCATGCGGCGCATCAGGCCGCTGAGCACTTCTCCCGGGCCTATTTCGACGAAATACTGGATGCCGGCGGCGATCGCGATGCGCATGGAGCGTTCCCACAGCACTGCGCCGGTGACCTGACGGATCAGCGATTCGCGCGCGGCTTCGGCGGTGGTGACCGGTTCGGCATCCACATTGTTGATTACCGGGAATGCCGGTTTGTGAAAGGTGAGGGCGTGCAGGTCGGCCGCCAGACGGTCCTGCGCGGGTTGCATCAGCGGACAATGGAAAGGGGCGCTGACCGGCAGCAGGATCGCCCGTTTGGCGCCGCGTTGCTTGGCCAGACCGGCGGCGCGCTCGACGGCGCCCTGGTGGCCGCTGATCACGATCTGCTCAGCCGAATTAATGTTGGCCGGCTGCACCACTTCTCCCGCGGCCGCTTCCTGGCATACTTCGGCCACCACGTCGGGCGGCAGGTTGATAATGGCTGCCATCGCGCCTTTTCCGGCCGGAACCGCTTCCTGCATATAACGCCCACGGTTGCGGACGGTGCGCACGCCGTCCGCGAAGGACAGTGTGCCCGCCGCCACGTGCGCCGAGTACTCGCCCAGACTGTGGCCGGCGGCAAACCGGCAGCCGTAGCCCATCTCCCGCAAAACCCGTAAGGCCGCCACCGACACCGTCAGGATGGCGGGCTGCGTATTCTCGGTCAGCTTCAGCTGATCTTCCGGCCCCGTGAAGCAGAGTTGCGAGAGCGGGAAACCCAGAGCGGCATCGGCTTCCTCGAAGGTCTGCCGGGCAATCGGATACTTGGCCGCCAACTCCTGGCCCATGCCGGCAAATTGGGAACCCTGGCCGGGAAAAAGAAATGCAATGGCGTCGCTTGTGGGCATGATTGGCTCCAGGTCTATAGCGTTTGGATTCCCGCCACTTCCTGTTCGATGATGGCGTTGATTCCGCCCCGGGCGGTTTCGGCAGCCACGCGAATCGCGTTTTTGATGGCTTTGGCGTTCGACGAGCCGTGGCCGATGATGCACACGCCCTTGACGCCCAACAGAGGCGCGCCGCCATACTCGGAGTAATCCAACCGCCGCTTAAAATCCTCGAACGCGCGGCGTGACAGCAGCGCGCCGAGTTTGCGCGTGTAGGTGACCTTTAAGGATTCGCGCAGCATGGAAACCATGGTCAACACCAGGCCCTCGGAGACCTTGAGCGCGACATTGCCCATAAAGCCATCGCATACGATGACGTCCACGTTGCCGTTGTACAGGTCGCGGCCTTCGACATTGCCTACGAAGCGGATGGGAAGCTGCTTGATCCGCCGGTGGGCCTCCAGGGTCAGTTCGCTGCCTTTGCTTTCTTCCTCGCCCACCGAGAGCAGGCCGACGCGCGGGCGCTCGACTCCAAAAATGGTGCGATAGTAGATTTCGCCCATCACCGCGAACTGCTCGAGGTGAATGGGCTTGCAATCGACATTGGCGCCGACGTCCAGCATCAGGCAGGGCGTACGCGCCGCAGTGGGAAACACGGCGGCGAGCGCCGGACGATCCACTCCGGAGAGCGTGCGCAGCGTGAGGATGGCTGTGGCCATGGCCGCGCCGGTATTGCCCGCGGTGACGAAACCGTGGGCCTGGCCTTCCCGCACCAAACGCACCCCCACCCGCATGGAGGAATCGCGTTTTCCGCGGACCGCCTCAACTGGCTTTTCGTCCATGCCGATGACTTCACTGGCGGACACCACCCGGACCGGCAGGCCCTGATGGTCATGCCGCGCCAGTTCCTCTTGTACCGGTTGCTCCCGACCGACCAGCAATACCTCCACGTCGTAGTGACGTGCCGCCAGAATGGCGCCCTCCACTTCGGGAGCAGGCGCCCGGTCAGAGCCCATTGCGTCCACCGCTATAACAATCGCCATCGCGTGAGGATCAATCCGCTGTTAGCTCTTGCTTTTGACTTCCAGGACTTCGCGCCCCTGGTAATGACCGCACTTCGGACAAGCCCGATGAGGCAGTTTGGACTCGTGGCAATTCGGACACTCCGACAGCGAGTGGGTTGCCAAGTGATCGTGGGCACGGCGCATGGATGTGCGCCGCTGGGAATGTCTTCGTTTCGGGTTTGCCATGAAAAACCTCTCAATAACCCAACCCTTCCCCCTAAGTCCGCAGACTGCGGGAAAGGCGATGTTCAGGATTCTACTGGTGCAACTTATCTTTCAACCCGTTCAGCGCCTGCCACCGCGGATCGGCCGGAGGCGCACAGGAACAAGTTTCCACGTTCAGGTTCCCGCCGCATTGCGGGCATAAACCTTTGCAGGCATCGCTGCAGACCAATCTCATGGGCAAGGCCAGAAGGATCTGCTCGCGCAGGACATCTTCCAAAAGGAGGCCTTCCCCCTGGTAATAACCGATTTCGGTGTCCGCTTCGTTGACCGCCCGCTCTTCCTCGCCGCCATCGATCCCTTCCGGACGATACAGCAAGTCGAACTCGCGATCCACTACTCGAACCACCGGTTCCAAACACCGGGCACAGTTCATCTCCACCCTGGTGAGCAGTTTCCCCACCAGCCGGATGTCCTGAATCTTCTTGCGCTTGCCGCCGCGGTGCTCTTCCACCAAATCGGCATGCCCAATCGCACTCAGGAGTTCCGTCTGGCGAATCTCCGGGCCGAGATCGATTGCCGCCGGCTGGAACCTCTCGGCGAATTCGATCTGATGTAGCTCTAACTCGTGAATATCAATAAACATCGCAAGCCTTGCCTTTTCCGGCGCACTCCACGGGAGCCAAGCCGGTCAGCGGACTCACTAGCGTTGCGCGGGGCAATAAACGAACAAGAGATCGCGCTAAGGGCAAACATTAAGAATACGGGCAGCCCCTGCCAGTGTCAAGAAAGTTGCTCTCCGGCCGCTGCCGGAAGTGGAAGGAAGCGCGAGGGTTAGGGGGGCAGACCCGCGATTGGCGATTGGCTCAATCCGAAGGCAAGTAAGGCTTGCAGTTCACAGTTTACAGTTTGCAGCCAGCAGACCCCGAGTTTCCAGGCCCTTGCCAGCAGTTCAGGAGCGTACGAACGGTCGACGTGCCGGCGGTGAACTGAAAACTGTAAACTGCAAACCGGCCTTGGACCAACTGCCAATTTCGACTTCTCGCGGCGCTCACTACAAGCTGGCGCCCTCAGTGCCGGTTGCGCGGGTCCGGCTGCCGGCGGCGTTGCGGACTGCGCTGATGCTGTTGCGAAGGCGCTCGCGCCCGTGCTCAATCGTTTCCTTTGCCGAGTCGGCCAGATCTCCGGCGCGCTCCGCGATGTTGTCTCTGGTTTCCCGTCCGCTCATGGGGGCAAACAGCACACCCAAGCCAAAGCCCAGCCCCAAGCCGAACAAAAGAGCTTTCATGGTTTTCTCCTTGTCCTACAGGCCGTATGATTACACCCCCGTACCCGCTGATCCACTCGGGCACAGCTATATGTACAGATGCCTGGGCAGGCCGGAAGTTTGCCGAGGTGCGAGCGAAAAGCTGGAGCGCAGAGGACGTCAGGAAACTTCGCGGGTTTCCCGGTTGGGAAGTTGGGAATACAACACGGTTCGATTTCGTCCGTCGGACTTGGCGGCGTAAAGGGCGATGTCGGCGTTCTTGATGAGGTCGCGCCGGAATAGCGCGTCCTGCTCGTAAATGGCCACGCCGAGACTGATGGTGATCCGTTCCGCGGTCTGGGGCGAGCCCGTAGAGAACTTGGCTTGTTCGATGGTGCGGCGCAGACGTTCGGCCACCTGGCGGGCGCCCGCCGCGCTGGTTTCGGGCAGGATTATGACGAATTCTTCGCCCCCGTAACGCGCCACCGTGTCCACCTCGCGCATGTCTTTCATCAAGAGCGAGGCCACGTCGCGCAATACCTGATCGCCCACGTGATGACCGTGCCGGTCATTGAGCTGCTTGAAGAAATCGATGTCAATCATCAGCAGGGCGAACTGGCTCCTCTTGCGTTCGCTGCGCTTGATCTCGAGTTCCAGCTGCTGCTCGAAATAGCCGCGGGTCCTCAGTCCGGTCAGGTAATCGGTAAAGGCAAAACGCAGCAGTCCCTCGTTGGTGTAATCGCGAGTGAGCAAGGTTTCGCCCACCAGCGACAAGATCCACAACAATTGGGCGTCATCGGGATGGAAGGCGCTGCCGGCGCGAGCGAACAGTTGCAGCGAGCCCATGACGCGATTGCTGACGAATAGCGGTATTGCCAGCGCCGAATCGGCTTGCAGCGATTCGAGCAGGGCATCCACCTGGGTATTGTGGCCACGCGTGGTCAGGATCGGCCGGCTGCACTTGGTGGCCCAAAAATTCAGAATATTGCCATGTCCCAGCGCCTCCGGAATCGCGAGACCGGTGGTGCGCGCGTCCCGCAATTGGACTCGCTGCTCGTCTTCGTTCCAGAAATAGGTCAGCGAACTCTCGTGAGGCACAATTTCCGTGGCAAAATCGCACAACAAATTCAGCGTAGCTTCCAGTTGCATCCGCAAGCCGGCTAGCATGGACAAGCGCAGAATCACGTTCAAGGCCTGCCAGTGTTCCCGTATCGTGCGCTCGCTGAGCTCGGCGAATACTCTTACGACGAACCCCTCCGGCGGGCCCACATCGTACAGCGGTTTGCGTTCGTGATTCATATTTGAAACGAGCAAGAATTATCCTCGGCTGTGGGTACGGCGTTCCCGCCATCGCTTCCACCCAACTCGCGCAAGTCTCCAGCGTCAAGTTTGGGCCCTCACTCAATGAGATGGCGCAATCCGTGTCCCGGGCAAAATTAATTGTCCAGGAGGGGCTAGAGGAGTAACGGTTATTGAATACAAAGGGTTTCTTGGCGCCGGCGGTATCAAACGGGTTGCTTCCCGAAACTGGAAATCTGGAAAAGTGAAGCAAACTGCGTCCCATTTTGGGAACGAGAAGTGCGTGGAAAACAGGATTGCGACAGCAAGTTCTCGCAAGTTGGGGGGGATTGTAGTAGCGTAAAAACGGTGTCGCAGCTTCCAGCGTCCTCGAAGAATGCGGCCCAGCAAGGATCTACACGTTTTGTAGTGGCGTTCCTCCCCACGCCGAAAACTGCAAAATGACAGTAATACAGAAATATTCATGGCGTTGACAGGCCCCGTATTGGAAAGCCCAGACTCACGAAAACTGCGGCAATAATCGGAGAGCCCATATGGCATGGTATGCCTACTGCATTACTGAACAACAAATCTTTGGCGGCGCTGTGCGCGCCCGCCGTCCCTATCCCATTGAGGGCTTGCATGGAGTTGAAAATGCGCAGGTCCTGGCCTATCCCAGCGGTGAATTTGCGGTAATCGTAAGCGAGTATATACGCGACGGCGCACTGGATCAGCGGGCAGTGTTGGAACACGGGCGAGTGGTGTGCGAGTGCTTCCGCAATGCGACGGTATTACCTTTTCGGTTTGGTACGGTCTTCGAGACGGATGAGGCCTTGCGTCGGGCGGTGCGCGGCAACCGGCGGGTATTCGTGGAGTCGGTGGCCAACCTGCGGGGAAAATCGGAAATGCATCTGAAAGTCACGGTGCGTGATGCTTTGCTGCCGCAGGCGGTCGTTGTGCCCATTGCCTCCAAAATTGGCAATGAATACCTGACGCAATTACGCCAGCGGGCGGCGCGGGAACGCGAGGTGCAGACCAAGGCGCGGGCCTTAAGTGTGCAGGTGCATAAGATGTTCAATCCGCTTCAGGAAGAGGTTTTTTGCAAGAAGGTCGATTCGGGAGGGCTGCTCATCGATATTGCTCATCTTATTGATTCCCGGGCGGTGGTCAAATATCAAATGCGCTGCTCCGCCGCACTGCGGCAGTTGAAGGATTGCGAAGTGGTGGTCAGCGGACCATGGCCGCCCTATCATTTCATGCCCGGTAAGCTGCGGAGCGTAAGCTAGAGCGGTTTTCGGGTGGCCGGCGATTGTTATCCCGAGTTCGCGCCCACCTGTGGGCGGGTCTATGGTGCCGGAAACTTCAGAAAAAAGATGGAACGCACGCTAAGGACGCAGAGGAAGATTGGATAAACCATCAAGGAAAGGGCGTCAAAGAAATCGCTTCCGTGGGTTTTTCGCCTGAATTCTCCGCGTCCATAGCGTCCTCCACGTTCGAAGTTTCTGGAAAACAAGCGGGGCATGGCCCACGCCGCGAAGGAAATCTGGGCGCGCCTTTGAATTCTCCCTTGCTTCCCAACCACATTACCTCCACAGACATCTCCGCGGAACAGGCTGTCGTTCCAGGACAATCATGGATCTTGTGACCTGCAAAACGGCGCTGCTGCGCGCAGCGGTTGGAAACTTGGGGCCAGTTCGGACCTGAAGCAGGTGCCGGGAGCAGGTCGTGCGTTTTTTGGGGATTCTTTGCCCAGAGAAGGAAAATCGCGCCCGGCGATTGGACATCCCGATGCTTATAAGTGGAATCGTAGTACAATGTGCGGCTTAATCAATGCTTCCCCAAAATGGTGAGAATCGCAGGCCGCTGGCGGCGATTCCCCGGGGGGAGTGAGGGCTTCGAGGGTTCCCCTTGCGAATTCCAGCAGGCAAGGTGCCCGCCCACTGGGTGCGGCAGCCGGGGGTGATTGCAGAGGATGATGGCGAACACAAAGATTCGTATCCTGATCGCGGATGACGATGCCAGCATGGCCAAGTACCTTCAGGCGTACCTGATGCGGAGGAACTTTGAAGTCAGCATTGCCGGTAGCGGCGAAGACGCGATCCGCATGCTTCGGGCCAACGATCCCCATCTGGTGTTGCTGGGGATGGCCATCGCCGGAATGGACGGCATTGACACGCTGGAGCGCATAAAACAAATCAAGCCGGACGTGTCGGTGATCATGCTCTCGGCGCAAAGCAGTCCGGAGCTGATTTTCCGGGCCTCGAAACTGGGTGCCGACGATTATCTCAGCAAACCCTTTGAGCCTACGGACCTCGATGCGCGCATTGCCAAGGTTCTGGAGAAACAACATATGGTCACCGAGGTGACGCAGTTGCGCGAGCAGGTGCGCCGCCAATCCGACTTTGCCATGCTGTTTGGCACCAGCCCCAAGATGGAAGAAGTCAAGATGACCATCGAGCAAGTGGCCGACACCAATGCCACAGTGCTCATCCGGGGCGAGAGTGGAACCGGCAAGGAAGTCGTGGCGCGCATGGTGTATGCGCAGTCTTCCCGGCGGGACAAGCCGTTCGTCAAGGTGAACTGTGCAGCTATCCCCCATGAGCTGCTGGAGAGCGAATTGTTCGGTTATGAGCCGGGAGCCTTCACCGGCGCCAATCGGCAAAAGCTGGGAAAGTTCGATCAGGCCAACAACGGGACGCTCTTCCTGGATGAGATCAGTGAGATGCATCCCGCCCTCCAGGCCAAGTTGTTGCACGTGCTGCAGGATGGGGAATTCTCGCGTCTCGGCGGCAAGCGCGATATTGCGGTGGACGTGCGCGTGCTGGCTGCCACCAATAAGCCACTGGAGCGGGCCGTCGAGGACGGAACCTTTCGCGAAGACCTGTTCTACCGGCTCAATGTGGTGACCATTCATATTCCGCCATTGCGCGAGCGGCGGGAAGAGATTCCGTTGTTTCTCGACTTGTTTCTGCGCAAGTACAGCGAGTACTACGGAAAGAATCCGCCGCAGTTTTCCGCCTATGCGGTGAACCGGATCCTGGAATATTCCTGGCCCGGTAACATCCGCGAACTGGAAAACCTGGTCAAGCGCTATGTGATCGTCGGCAATGAGCCGCAAATCATCCGCGAGCTTTCGACTCATAAACCCATTCTGTCCTCCCTTGGCGTCAGCACTTCCAACTGGGACGGAAAGCCCCTGGATCCGGCCGCAACCACCGGTGCGTCCTTCGTGGCGTCCGCGGCCAAACCGGGCGACGGGTTGGAAATGCCATCCTTGCTGGAGATCGGGCGCCGGGCGGCCATGCAAGCCGAGCGCGAGGCCATCGAGCGCGTACTGACGCAAACCCGGTGGAATCGCCGTCAGGCAGCCAAAATACTGAAGGTCAGCTATAAGGCTTTGCTGAACAAATTGAAGGCTATGGAAGAGCATAAGCAGTTGCAGAATAGGTAGTAGGACGCCATATTAGTGGAATTTATATTCCTATTGATATATTGGTAACGTTTCTGTTGCCCTGTGCAAATCTCGGCCATCCGGCACATTAACTTTATGATCCTTAATGGCTTGAAAAGATCACGAAACGTCATGGCGAGGTTCTTTGCTTTGGCTGTTGAGATGCAACTTTAACGGATACCAAAAGAGGCCATTTGACATGAGTCTGACCCTCTTCCAAATTTCTCGATTGGTCCGAAACCGTTCCGTAGGGAACGGCATCTTGCGTCGCCTTCCCTGATAGCCATCCCACCTTTGCCTCTTTCGGCAACCCCGGCGTTAAGCCGGGGTTGCTTTTTGCATTCAGGAGCCGTTGGTCTTTGGTCGCGAGTCGTTGGCCGGGTTGAACGGAACATAACGCTTGCCGCCCGATTTGGGGTTTCTGGCCAAAGATCAAAGACCGATGACCAACGACCGCCAAAATGCGTCCTTCCGGGGCGTGTCCGCATCCCATTAGCTGCACTTAAGCGAGGAACTCTCCGGAGAATGGAAGAACGGAGCGGTCAGTAAAAAAAGCTCCAGGGGGAGTTGACGGCGATTGCATACCACGCTTATGATTTGCGATTCGGGTCTGAGCGTTCCCAGAGGTTATTTCAGAGGTCGCTCAGTGGGTTACGATGGAAAAGAAGAAACTGGAGAATTTCAAGAAACGGCTGGAAGAGCGCCAGCACATGCTGCGCCGTAACGTCTCGCGCACCGAGATGGACGGCCGACAGAGCGACGAAGATTCCGCGCAGGACATCGCGGATAAAGCGGCCAGTTCCTACAACAAGGAATTCCTGTTTCACCAGAGCAACAGCGATCGCCAGCTTTTGCAGATGGTGGAGAGTGCGCTGGGGCGCATCCGGGAAGGCAGCTTTGGTCAATGCATTTCCTGCGGGCAGGAGATCAATGCCAAGCGGCTGGAAGCCGTGCCATGGACGCGGTATTGCATTGAGTGTCAGGAGAAGATGGAGCGGGGCCAGTTGGAGCATGCCCCAGTTTAGCGGCCGGGGCTTCTTGTTGACCTCAACCAGCCGGAATCGCAGGCGGGCGGCTTTTGAGGCAGGGATTTAACGTTGCTTGCGAACAGCCGAATTCACTGTTTGCCTTCCGGAATTGCCGCTGATAAACTCAAATTTTCCCGGTCAAAGGTAAAAGGGGTATTACTTTGCGCACTTCTGAACGGCATCAACTTAAGCAGGATCGATTTGCCGAAACCACAAAGGAAACAATTTCCTGGGCGGTGGAGAATCGCAACGCCCTGGTTTGGGGCGTGACTACGATCATCGTGGCGGCGGCGGTTCTGCTGGGTTCCATGTGGTATTGGGAATACCGCAATCAACAGGCCAACACGGCGTTGGGCGCGGCCATGGACACTTATTCGGCTGAACTGCGCCCGGCCGGCACGCCCGCCAATCCTGACGTGAAAAGCTTCGAGAGCGCGGAGCAAAGGTCGCGTGCGGCCCAGTCCCAGTTCCAGGAAGTAGCCCAACGTTTCGGGCATACCAAGGCAGGACAGGTCGCGCGTTACATGGCGGCTCTGACGGCTATCGATTTGGGCGATACGAAGACCGCCGAGGAAACGCTCAAGCGGGTCGCCGATTCGGCTGGCCGTGATCTTTCGTCCCAGGCGAAACTGGTGCTGGCGGGGATTTACCACAATTCGAATCGCGATAAAGAAGCGGTGGAACTGTATCGAAGTCTCCTCGATCATCCGACGGATCTGGTGTCGAAGACCGCCGTGCAACTTGATCTGGGTGCCGTGTATGAAGCGATGAACCAGCCGGCTGAGGCAAGCAAGTTGTATGCGGACATCATCCGGGCCGACCAAAATAGCGCCGCGGCAGCCGTGGCTCAACAACGCTTGGTCGCCCTTAAGTAGAATCGAGAAGTCAGGAGTTAGAAGCCGAAGGCCCGGTTTCTAACTCGTAACTCCTGACTCTTTGCGGCTGCGCGCCGCCAGCGCTGCATTCACCACATTCAACATTTCCTGCTCGGGCGCCGGCTTGCCGGTCCAGATCTCGAATTGCCGGGCGCCTTGCTGGACGAACATTTCCGCTCCGGGAATTACGACGGCGCCAGTGTTGCGCGCCGCTTTGGTGAAGGGCGTTTCCTGGCTGGTATAGACCATGTCGAGCACGAAACGGGTGCGAATTTCCTTTTCGCTGAGCGGCGATTGCTTGGACTCCATGCCCACCGGCGTAGCGTTGATGATGAGATCGAAGGAATGCTTCTTCAGGTCGGTACGCTTGAGGTATTTGGCCTTGGCCTGCCGGGCTAACTTCTGAGCATTGGCCGGGGTTCGGTTGATAATGAATACTTCGGCGTTCTGGGCTTTAAGCCCGAAGACCGCGGCGCGCGCAGCCCCACCGGCGCCGATGACCAATATCTTGGCTTGGGCGAGGGGCAGGCGCAGTGCCAGCGGGTTAACCACGCCGGGCACATCCGTATTGAAGCCAAACAGCCTTCCGTCCTGGGCTCGAACCATGGTGTTGCAGGCGCCGGTCTTTTCGGTAAGTATGTCGGTCTTGTCCAGATGCTCGACGATGGCTTCCTTGTGAGGCATGGTGATGCTGAGACCGGAAATCGGGATCTCGCGGACGCAGGCCAACAGATCGTCCAGGGATTTGGCGTGCAGGGCCAGGTACACGGCATTCAAATTCTCGCGACGGAAGGCCGTATTCATCATGACCGGCGACAGGGAGTGCGCTACCGGATCGCCGGCAACGCCATAGATTCGCGTGGCCGCATCGAGTTGGTCGATGCGAAAGACCTCCCGCAGAGTACGCGCCGTCACCTGACCTGGGGCCGTTTCCTCGCCGGGAACCGCCGCGGCAAAGGTGAACACGCTACCGGCCCGCAGTCCCAGAAGGCGGCTGGGAATCCCCTGTTCTCCCATGCACAGCCCGACCACGGAGTGGGCGTGGCTCTTGGCCTCCAGAAACTTCATCATCGTTACGTTGTCGAACAGTTTGGTGGCGGTAGTGACAAGCTTGTAGTAGTCCGCCGGAAATGCCTGCATGGAACGGAAGGTCTCTTCCAGTTTGCGAGTGCCGCGGAAATCGTGGAAGGAGAGCACTATGCCGGCCCGGGAACGGAGTTTATCCAGATCGGACGTGCGCATGACCTGGGCACTTTCCAACTCCACATCCACCAGATGAAAGCCGGCGTCGGCTGCCTTACGCAGAATCTCAACCTCGGCCGCCACCGATCCCCGGAATAAACCTCCGCCGGGGGTTCGCCGGCACGTGCCGATCAGTATGCATCCAGGGTGCATCTCTAAGAACTGTCGGATCTTAGGGATCGCCGCGGCGGGATGCTTCAGATAGTCGAGGCGGAACTCGATGAAGGAATCTTCGCGAACCACGGCTTCCGCCTTCTCCAGCATGTCGTCCGGATCCGCGCCAAGCAAAGAAACGCATACCCTGGGCAAGCGCAAGGGCAGTACGCGCGGCACATACGATTTAGGAGCGGCTTTTTTCATTCCAAGAGGCGCCATATTACCCGTGCACCATTCAAGATGCAATAACAGATTTAACCGCTGGAACGCAACGGAATTGTACTTTCGTACCATGCCAGTTAACATCTTTACCTTGACCGGGTTAGGCCACTTTGTTAGGGTGCGCTGCAGGGGGAAGTGCGCGGCGGGAAACCGCGGTTCCCCGCAGGCCAGCCGAACGCGAGGTTATGCGCCAAGGGCTTGTGGCACAGGAGGTTATGTGAAACGTGTAATGCTTATCGCTCTACTGCTGACGGCGGCGGCCGCCTTCAGCCAGCAACCCCGGAATGCGGGTTCGCAAGACCTTCCCGTGCCCGTTCGCCTTACGGCCCAAGTGTCCGAGCGCAATGTTCCGGTGACCAAATCGGACTTATATTGTGCCGGATTCGTGTCCGCCAAGCCATTGTCCCGCGAACACTTTGTCGGGGCGGGTATGGACAGTCCGGTTCAGTCTCGCTACCAGGAGCGGGAATTCGTGTTTTTGCGCGGCGGCGGGTATACGCCCGGGACGCGCGTGAGCATTGTGCGCGAGGTGGCCGATTTCAACCAGTATTCTCCGTTTCCTTCCGCCCACAACTTGCTGGGGAAGACCGGAAGAGTGTATAGCGATATCGGCTATGCCAAAGTTGTAGAGAATCGAGGAACCAATACGGCGGTGGCCCTGGCGGAGTTTACCTGCGATAACATTCTGCCCGGCGACCTTGTGGTCCCCTACGTGGAAAGGACTCCGGTGGCGTACCGGCCACGTACCACCATGGGTGTTTTTCCGGCAGCGCCAGCCCGTATCAGTGGAAAAATCATGGCATCGCGCGATTTTGATTCCTATCTGGGTTCCAGCCACGCGATCTACCTGAGCGTGGGGGAAGCGCAGGGCCTCAAAGCTGGAGATTACTTGCGCGTGGTGCGCGATTACCGTTCCGTCTCGTTGGACCAGACCGATGCCGCCGTATCGTCGGCGGCAGACGTGACGGACGATACCCAGCAGCACGCTCCGAAAATGGCGAAGAAGCAGGAGCATGAGCTGCCGCGCCGCGTAATCGGAGAAGTGGTCGTCCTCAGTACCCACTCCGGCGGCGCCACGGCGATAATCACGTTTGCCCTGGAGCCGATCCAACTGGGAGATACCGTCGAGTTGGAGGAAGCGGAGGCGGAATGACCCGGATTTCGTGTTAGTCTCTCTCTGATTGTCAGGAGACGACATGAGATCCAAGCTGTTGCCGGTTTTGCTTGTCCTGCTGCCGATGGCCTTTTCCGTGGCTGCGGCGCAAAGTCCCGAATCATCCAAACATGCCGACATTGTCCGGCTGCTGCGGCTTACCGGAGCAGCCCAGGGCGCAAATCAGGCCTATGACTTGATGCTGCCTTCCCTGAAGATATCCATGCCGCAAGTGCCGGAGCAGGTCTGGCAGGACCTCCGCTTGGAAGTGCGCGACAACGACATGATCGAGCTGACCTACGAAATATGGAACAAGCATTTTACGCAGCAGGAGATCCGCGACCTGATTCGCTTTTACGAAACTCCCACCGGCCAGAAGATCGCCCGTGAAATGCCCGCTATCCAACAGGAGATGCTGGCCGCCGGACAGAAATGGGGTAACCGGATTCTGGAGCGAATCCTGGCCCGCCTCCGCGAAAAGGGTTACCAGATACCGCCCAACCTCCAGTAGTCGCGAGTTGCGAGACGCGAGTTGCGAGCCAAACTCGCGACTCGTGACTCGCGTCTCGTGACTACTCCAGCGTGTATCGGTTCCGCATCTTGTCCTGGTGGCGTTCCCGTCCGAGTTGGATCAGGCGATCGATCAGTTCGGGATAGGGAAGGCCTGAAGCGGCCCACAGCTTCGGATACATGGATATCGAGGTAAAACCCGGCAGGGTATTGATCTCGTTTACGTAGATCTTGCCGGTCCGTGGTTCCATCAGGAAGTCGACCCGGCCCAGACCGGCGCCTTCCACCGCCTGAAATACGCGCACCGCCATCTTTTGCACCTCGCGCGTTTGCGCCTTGGTCAGTTTGGCGGGGATGACCAGCTTCGAGCCCTCGTCAATGTACTTGGCGTCATAGTCATAAAACTCTTTGATGGGGATCACTTCGCCGACGATGGAAGCCTGGGGATCATCGTTTCCCAGAACCGCGCATTCCAGTTCCCGGGCCTTGCCCTTCTTTCCGCCCACTCCCCGTTCGACGACGATCTTGCGATCGTATTTGCCGGCCTCATCCATGGCCAAAGCCAGTTCCCGGCCATCGTGGGCTTTGCTGATGCCCACCGAACTGCCCAAGTTCGCGGGTTTTACGAATACCGGATACTTCAGGGCGCCTTCCACGCGCTTCTGGGTCTTGCGCCGGTCGTGTTCCCAGTCGCGGCGCAGTATCGTTACATGCTTGACGATCGGCAGACCGGCTTCGCGGAACAGGCGCTTCATGACGTCCTTGTCCATGCCGGCCGAAGAGCCCAGCACGCCGGCTCCGACATAGGCCATATCCGCAAGCTCCAGCAGGCCCTGTACGGTGCCGTCTTCGCCGAAGGTGCCATGCAGGACGGGGAAAATGATGTCCACATCGACTGCGCGATCTTCCAGGCGGCGATGGGGAACCTCACTCTGAAACGGCGTCAATCCATGCCCGGGGACCGGTGGGACAACGATACCCTCCCCCTTAGCGAGCACGGTGGCGGCAGCGGTCGCATCCGGATCGCCGGCCCGCAGGTGCCGGGCTTCAGCCGGCGCGCTTCCCTTAAGCAGTTGCTCGGCGTGCGCCGCCGTTACCCAGCGGCCGTCTTTGGTGATGCCGATGGGAACCACCTCGTATTTCTTCTTGTCCATGGCCTCAATGACCGAGGCCGCCGAGAGCAGCGACACTTCATGTTCGCCGCTGCGCCCACCAAACAGAACTCCAACGCGTAGCTTAGACATGGTTTGAGGATAGCGCAGGCAAGAGGCAGGTTTCAAAGTCCAGATTGAAACACCCACCACGGAGACACGGAGGTACGGAGATAAATGAGTAAAACAGTGATTCGTGGCTGAATGTAATTTTGCCGGCGCCACTTAAGATTTGCCGCGGCGTTGGGACAACTGGGGTGGTACCAAAACCTCCGTGTCTCGGTGCCTCCGTGGTGGGTGTTTCAACTTGCCTACAAGATCTTTTTCCCGAAGACCGAACAGGCCAATTCCACGGCCAGATCGGCGGTGCGGTTGTGTTCGTCAATGACGGGATTCACTTCCACCACTTCAAAGCTGAGGAGCCGGCCGTGGTCGGCGATGATTTCCATGGCCAGATGCGCTTCGCGATAGGTGGAGCCGCCGCGCACCGGGGTGCCGACACCGGGGGCGTCTTCCGGATCGACCCAGTCCATGTCGAGGGACACGTGATAGCCAGCCGTGCCGCGGCCGGCCACGCGCAGAGCTTCTTCCATGATGGTGCGCATGCCGCGTTCATCGATGTCGCGCATGGTAAACACAGAAACCCCGGCGTGGCGCACGTTTTCCCGCTCGACGGCGTCAATGTCGCGCGCACCGACGATGACGCAATTCTCCGGCGCAACTTTTGGGCAAAACCCGAAAATATTCGCCAGTTCCGCCGGGCCCAGACCCATGATGGCGGCCAGAGGCATGCCATGAACATTGCCGCTGGGCGAGGTGCCGGGAGTGTTGATGTCGGCGTGTGCGTCGATCCAGATCAGCCCGATTTTCTGCTGCCGGCGCCGGTAGAACTCGCTGACGCCGCTGACGCTGCCGGCCGCCATCGAGTGGTCGCCGCCCAACGTAAGCGGAATTTCGCCGTCTTCCAGCGTCTTCACCACCAGGTCCGCCAGTTTGGTGCAGGAAGCGGTGATTTCCTTCAGGTACTTGGCCTTGGGGTCCCCTTCTTTCTTCTGTTCCGGCTGAAACACCGTAATATTGCCCGCGTCTTCGACGTGATGGCCGAGCGCTTCCAGACGGGCTTCCAGGCCGGCCACGCGCACCGCCGAAGGACCCATATCCACGCCGCGGCGGGCTTGTCCCAGATCGAGCGGTACGCCGATCACCCGAATCTTGCGGGGCACAATGCCGTCGGCCACCACCGGCGAATTCCTGGTGCGAACTTGGGGATCAATTTCAGCCATAACGTTGTTCCCGTGGACTCTCTCTTGCCAACTACCAAGGACCAACGACTCCGGTCACTACGGATACAGCCGGTGCAAGGTGCGGGCAAACGGAATGGTTTCGCGTACATGCTCCAAGCCGCATATCCAAGCTACCACCCGCTCGATGCCCATGCCAAAGCCGCCGTGGGGCACTCCGCCATACTTGCGCAGGTCCAAATACCACTTGAAAGCTTCCTCCGGCAGGCCGTGTTCGTGGATGCGCTTCAGCAACAGCTCGTAGGAACCGATGCGCTGTGCGCCGCCGATCACCTCGCCGTAACCTTCCGGCGCCAGCACATCCACGCACAATGCCACGTCGGGCCGCTGGGGATCGGGCTCCATATAGAACGCCTTGACCGCCGTAGGATAGCGATGGACCATCACCGGCCGGTCGAATTGCGAGGAAATATAGGTTTCGTCGGGGGAGCCGAAATCGCCGCCCCACTCGAAGCGGTTCTCGATCTTGCCCGCCGCGTGCGCTTCCTGGAGCATCTTGACCGCCTCATCGTAGCTCAACCGCGGGAAGGGCGCCTGGATCTTCTCCAGCACGGCGGGATCGCGGCCGATGGTCTTAAGTTCCTCCCGGCGTCGCTCCAGAACGCGCTGCACCACGAAGGCCACCAATTCCTCGGCCAGGGCCATCACGTCATCGATGGTGGCATAGGCCACCTCCGGTTCCACCATCCAGAACTCGGTCAGATGGCGGCGAGTCTTGGATTTCTCCGCGCGGAAGGTGGGCCCGAAGGAGTACACCTTGCCCAATGCCATGGCCGTGGCTTCCACATAGAGCTGGCCCGACTGGGTGAGGAAGGCCTGCTCCTCGAAATAGTCCACCGGAAACAGCGTGGTTGTGCCTTCGCAGGCCGCGGGGGTCAGGATGGGAGGATCGGTGAGCACAAAGCCGCGGTCGTCGAAGAAATCGCGCACCGCCTTGATGATCTCGGCCCGTATCCGCAGGATGGCGGCTTGCCGGGGCGAGCGCATCCAGAGGTGCCGGTTTTCCATCAGAAAATCGATACCGTGCTCTTTTAGGGCAATCGGATAGGGGTCGTCGTCGGGCACACGCTGGATCACGGTGGTGCTGGTGATATCGAGCTCATAGCCCCCGGGGGCGCGTTTGTCGGCCCGCACCTTCCCGGTGACCACCACCGAGGATTCCTGGGTCAGGCTCTTGATGGTGTCGAACAATTCCGGCGAAACCTGGTTTTTCGCCAGGATGCCCTGAATCACGCCGCTGCCGTCGCGAATCTGCGGGAACAGGAGCTTGCCGCTCTCGCGCAGGTTATACAGCCATCCCCGGACGGTTACTTCCCGGCCTTCATACTGTCCGATGTCGTGAATGGTGGTGATTACCGCCGCATTTGTGGTCATGAACATCTTCCTCAAACCATTCACCGCAGAGGACGCAGAGGGCGCAGAGGAGAAAGAACGAACAACCCTTTAGCCGTAGATCAACGCAGAAAAACGCAGATCAGAACGGATGCTCTCAGGAACAGTTAGTATGCGATTTGTTAAATCATTGTCCATCTGCGTTCATCCGCGGCTAGTGTCGGTTTTCCTCTGCGTCCTCTACGGTGAAACGTTCAATTCACTGCACTTCCAGCATATGGAACGACTCGGGAAATTTTCCCCAGATATCCTTGCGGCCCTCGCCCTCGATTTCCAGCAAAAGCGGCGGGACGTGCGGCGCCTCGCGCAGCAGCGTCATGGTTTGCTTCCAATCGATGTTGCCTTCGCCCGGAAAAAGATGGGTATCCTTCTCCTTGTTGTTGTCGTGGATATGCGTGGAGCGAATATGTTTTTTCAGGATCTGGAACGCCTGTTCCACGTCGCTCATGACGTGAGCGTGACCGAAATCGAAGCACACTCCCAAATCGTCCAGATGCAGGGTGGCAATCAATTCCAGCAGTTTTTCCGGGGTGGCAATTTCGTTGGGAATATTCTCCAGCAGCACTTTGACTCCGAGCGGTTTGGCGAAGGCGTGCAGATGCTCGATGGAACTGAGGGCGTGTTCGAACTTTTCCGGGTCCAGTTCCTCGCCGGCGGTGCCCAGATGCTGGACCAGAAAGCCGAGCGGAATGGATTCGGCAATTTCCAGCGCGCGCTTGATTTCGTCCATGGAGGACACCCGGCGGCCCTTGTCGCGATCCACCAGATTGATGGCCGGGGAACCGGTCCGGCCCCATTCGGCATCGGCGTACACGGGCGCATGCAGGGAATTCAGTGGCACTCCACTGTGCTTGAACCAGTTGGCGATTTCCCGCACCTGTTGCCGGTCGGTGTAGTCGAAATGCCCGCGCGCGGCAAAGATCTCGATGGCCTCAGCCCCCGCCTGCACCAGCTTATCCAGCATCCCCGAATGCAGCCGGGATTTCACGAACACGAAGGTAGAAATCGCTTTTCGCATGAGTCGCCCAACGCCTTTCCATTGTAATCATACTCGGGCCATGCGAGTTACGAGTTGCGAGTTGCGAGTCGCGAGCCCGGAGTCCAAGCCAGTTGCGAGTTTGCCACCAGCCACTGGCCGCTCGCAACTCGCCACTGGATTTTGGTTTGCCTGCCGTCCCGTTTCCGCTTAGGATTCAGATGCATGACCACGCCGAAATCCAATTCGCCCGGAGGAGCCACTGGCGTACCCGGAGTCGAACATTCGCGAATCGCGACGCGCAACTCGCCACTGGTTGAGCGCGAGCGTATTGTCTCCGCGGCGCCGGTCGAGGACGATTCGTCCTTTGAGCTCAAGCTCCGGCCCCAACTTTTGAAGGAATTTATCGGGCAAAAGAAAATCAAGGAAAACCTGACCGTGGCCATTGAGGCGGCGCGCTCGCGCGGCGAAGCCCTGGACCATGTGTTACTTTACGGACCGCCCGGACTGGGCAAGACGACGCTGGCCAATATCGTGGCCAATGAAATGGCGGTTAGCTTCCAGCAGACCTCGGGACCGGCGCTGCAGATCAAAGGCGATTTGACCGCCGTCCTTACCAATCTGCGGGAGAAGCAGGTGCTCTTCATCGACGAGGTGCACCGGATGCAGGCCGTGTTGGAAGAGCTGCTGTATTCCGCGCTGGAAGATTACAAACTGGATATCATTATCGGCCAGGGGCCCTCCGCCCGCACGCATACGATTGAAGTCCGGCCGTTTACTTTTGTGGGCGCCACCACCCGCGCCGGGCTGCTGTCGGCGCCGTTGCGCTCGCGCTTCGGAATCGTGTTGCGGCTGGAGTTTTATACGCCCGACGAGTTGGCCATCATCGTGCGGCGCTCGGCGGAAATTCTGCAGGTGGATATTGACGAATCCGGCGCCATGGAAATTGCCACCCGCTGCCGGGGAACTCCGCGTATCGCCAATCGTCTGTTACGCCGGGTGCGGGATTATGCCCAGGTGCGCGCCGCCGGCCATATCGACCAGAATACCGCCCGGGCGGCGCTGGAGATGCTGGAAGTCGACCGCCACGGTTTTGACGAAACCGATCGCCGCTTGCTGCTGGCCATCATCGAGAAGTATCAGGGAGGGCCGGTGGGGCTGAATACGCTGGCCGCGGCCCTGGCGGAAGAGCCGGATGCGATTGAGGAAATTTACGAGCCCTTTCTGATCCAGATAGGATTCCTGGATCGCACCCCGCGGGGGCGCGTCGCCACCCAGCTCGCTTACGAACATTTTGGCATCAAGCCGCACACCAAACAGGGCGGGCTGTTCTAGGAGCAGAGAAGTATCTCGCGCAGAGGCGCTGAGCCGCAGAGAACGACATGCCCCATGCTCTCTCCGCGACCGGGCGTCTCGGTGCGAGCGTTTTTGCGTTTCCATGGCGCTGCCGCGCTAACACCATCTGCCGCAAAAGTTTTACACTATCAGTCAGTTCGGTGATGAGCGCCGCTGTGGGGTGTGCGTTTGTCCAATTGACTTCCTGTCCGGATGAGTGGGGAAACGATGAGTACGAATTCCTTTGGTAGCCGCTCTTTTTTGTGTGTCGGCGAACGGCATTACGAAATCTACCGTCTCGACGCGCTCGACAAACAACAGGTTTCCACCTCGCACCTGCCTTTTTCGCTGCGCATTCTTCTGGAGAACCTGTTGCGTACCGAAGACGGAGGTTCCGTCAAAGCCGGCGACATCACCAAGCTGGCCGGATGGAACCCGGCGGACACCCCCACCCAGGAAATAGCCTTCACGCCCAGTCGTGTGTTGTTGCAGGATTTTACCGGCGTGCCCGCGGTGGTGGACCTGGCGGCCATGCGCGATGCCATGAAGCAACTGGGCGGCAAGCCGGCGCGGATCAACCCGTTGCAACCGGCCGAGCTGGTGATCGATCATTCCGTGCAAGTGGACGAATTTGGCTCACCGCAGGCTTTTCAGGTGAATGCCGGTTTGGAATTCCAGCGCAATAAGGAACGCTATGCCTTTCTCCGCTGGGGGCAGACGACGTTCCAGAATTTTGCCATCGTGCCGCCGGATACCGGCATTGTGCATCAGGTGAACCTCGAGTATCTGGCGCGCGTTGTCTTTGTGCAGGCGGCGGACGGCAAGGCGAGCGCCTATCCCGATACCCTGGTTGGAACCGACTCGCACACCACCATGATCAATGGCCTGGGCGTGCTGGGCTGGGGCGTGGGCGGTATCGAGGCGGAAGCGGCCATGCTGGGTCAGCCGGTGTCGATGCTGATCCCGCAAGTTGTCGGCGTGAAGCTGTCCGGCACCCTGCGCGAAGGCGCAACCGCCACCGACCTGGTGTTGACCATCACCGAAATGCTGCGCAAGGAAGGCGTCGTAGGGAAGTTCGTGGAGTACTACGGTCCCGGACTGGGCAAATTGCCGCTGGCCGATCGCGCTACCATTGCCAACATGGCGCCGGAGTATGGCGCGACCTGCGGCATCTTTCCCATCGACCAGGAGACGCTGCGCTATCTCCGCATGAGTGGCCGTTCCGTCGAGCAGGTGGCGCTGGTCGAGGCCTATTGCAAGGAGCAGGGCCTGTTCCACGACGAAAAAACTCCGGAGGCCAAGTACTCCAGGACTCTCCAGTTGGATCTGGGTACGGTGGAACCTTGCATTGCCGGCCCCAAGCGTCCTCAGGATCGCGTGCTGCTGTCGCAGGCCAAGACGGCGTTTGCGGCCGCGCTGCCATCGCTGCTGCGTCCCAAGGCCGATCCGCCCAAGGCCGATGGCCCTTCGAATGGGAGCAAGCTCCATCACGGCAGCGTTGTGATCGCCGCGATTACCAGTTGCACCAACACCAGCAATCCCTCGGTCATGATCGCCGCCGGGTTGTTGGCGAAGAAAGCGGTCGAGCGCGGGCTGCAGCCGCCGGCCTGGGTGAAGACCTCACTGGCGCCCGGCTCCAAGGTGGTGACCGAGTATTACCAGCGCCTGGGATTGTTGCCCTTTCTCGACAAGCTGCGCTTCAACGTGGTGGGCTACGGCTGCACCACCTGCATCGGCAACTCCGGCCCGCTGCCGGCGGAAGTCTCCGAAGAGATCAATGAGCACGACTGGGTGGTGGCCGCCGTGCTTTCCGGGAACCGCAATTTTGAAGGCCGCATCAATTCGGAAGTCCGCGCCAACTACCTGATGTCGCCGCCGCTGGTGGTGGCGTATGCGCTGGCCGGCCGGGTGGATTTCGATCCGCTCACCGAGCCGTTGGGCGCCGACTCCAACGGCCGCCCCGTTTTCCTGAAGGAAATTTGGCCCAGCGAAAAGGAATTGGCCGCGGCCATGCAAAAGGCCATGGCTCCGGAAATGTTCCGTGACGCCTATGCCGGCGTGTTTGCGGGCGATGAGCGCTGGCGCTCGCTGAAAGTGCCCCTCGGCGAGACTTTCACCTGGGAGCCGGACTCGACCTATGTGCGTCATCCGCCGTACTTCGACGACATGCCTCTGACTCCGCCGGAGGTCAAGGACCTCCACGCGGCGCGGGTGCTGTTGAAGCTGGGCGACTCCATCACCACCGATCACATTTCGCCGGCCGGGTCGATCAAGAAGGACTCTCCCGCCGGGCGCTATTTGATCGAGCATGGTGTTGATCCCCAGGACTTCAACAGCTATGGCTCGCGCCGCGGCAATCACGAGGTAATGGTGCGGGGCACCTTTGCCAATGTGCGCCTGCGCAACAAACTGGTTCCCGGCGTTGAAGGCGGCTTCACCCGCCATCTGCCCGACGGAACGCAGATGACGGTGTTCGAGGCCTCGCAAAAATACGAATCCGAACGGGTGTCGTTGATTATCCTGGCCGGCAAAGAATACGGCTCGGGATCGTCGCGCGACTGGGCCGCCAAGGGCCCGCGGCTGCTGGGTGTGCGCGCGGTGATTGCCGAAAGCTTCGAACGCATCCACCGCTCCAACCTGGTGGGTATGGGAATTCTGCCACTGCAGTTTCCGGCGGGGGAGAACTACGACTCGCTTGGACTCACGGGCGAGGAAGTGTTCGAAATTACCGGCTTGAAACCGGTACTCGACCAGTTCCGGCCGGGCGCGCAAGTCCACGTGAAAGCGGTGGCCGCCGGCGGCGCCGGCAAGGAATTCGAGGCCACGTTGCGCATCGATACGCCGCAGGAAGTGCTGTATTACCAGCACGGCGGCATCCTGAATTACGTGGTGCGGCAGTTGTTGCGGAAATGAACCTGTTTCACCACGGAGGCACGGAGACACGGAGGAGGATTGAAAATTGAGGAATTGAGTAATCGGGTAATTGCCGGAGTCCAATTATTCGGAAGGGTTGAAATTACGCAATTACTCAATTACCCGATTACTCAATTAAAGGTTTTCCTTCGTGCCTCCGTGTCTCCGTGGTGAATTGCAGTAAATAAATCTGCTACTCTTTCGGCATGCCGCTCGTCGAAGTTCGTTCTCTCACCAAGATTTTTCCCGTGGGTACCAGTGCGTTTGGCGGCGCGGCACGGGGGGAAGTGCGTGCGGTCGATGACGTATCGCTTGAGATTCACGCCGGGGAGACGCTGGGGGTGGTCGGCGAATCCGGGTCGGGAAAGAGTACGCTGGGGCGGCTGATTTTGCGGTTGGTCGAGCCTACCGCGGGCGCCGTCCGCTTCGATGGCGTGGACGTGCTGACGGCGGGCGCCGGCCAGATGCGGCGCTTGCGCCGCGATATGCAGATTATCTTTCAGGATCCTTTTGGTTCGCTCGATCCGCGTATGACCGTCGAGGATATTGTGGTCGAGCCGCTGATCGTGCATGAACGGAAAGCGCGGGCGGCGCGGCGGCGACAGGCGGCCGAACTGTTGCGCGCCGTCGGCCTGGATGAATCCGCGCTGGCGCGTTATCCCCACGAGTTCAGTGGCGGACAGCGTCAGCGCGTGGGCATTGCGCGTGCCTTGGCCCTGCGGCCCCGGTTTATCGTTGCCGATGAGCCGGTCTCGGCGCTCGATGTCAGCGTAGGGGCGCAGATAGTAAATCTCCTGGCGCAGTTGCAGCGCGAGTTCCAACTGACGTATCTGTTCATCTCGCATTCCATGCCGGTGGTGCGATACCTGGCTACGCGTATTGCCGTGATGTACCGCGGAAAGCTGGTCGAGGCCGGTGATACGGAGCAAATAATCAGCCATCCGCAACATCCGTACACACGGCAACTGCTGGCGGCAACGCCGGAAACCGGTTATAAGTAATCAGCACGGAAAAGGCTCACAGTTTGCAGTTTACAGTTTGCAGCCAGCCGGCAATCGATGTCGGTAACCGCCTATCGAACCGCCGCCCAGGGTAGAACTCTGCGTTGTTTGTGATTACGCCCGAACGCCTTTGATCTGGCTGTGAACTGCTAACTGTAAACTGTGAACCGCTTTGTTATTTGCCGGTTATTACTTTCTCTCTAATCACCAACGGCATTCTGGGGAACGCAAAGGCTCCGCCGGCATCGTCGATGACGCTGACCTGGCAGGTGTACCATCCGGGGCGAAGTTCTGACGCGGGCACCTCGATCTGGAAGGTGGCGGCTTTGCGTTGCGGCGTATTCAGTTCGGTGGTCTCCATCAGCGGAGTTTCGTAGGCCTTCACTTTTCCGCGGAAGAACTGAATGCTGGTCAGCAGGCGCAGGCCGGGTTTCCTCGCCGGGTCATACACCTCATAGTAAATGTAGAGCGGCTGGTCGCCGGCAAACACGTGGGCCACGTTGGGTATCACCGGAAGCGGATTCGGCGCCTTGGTTTTGATCTCGCGCTGGCTGGCCAGCACGACGGAACTCATCTTCAGCGGAACTTTCTTCAGGTCCGGCAGGGTAATGTCGGCTTCAAAGGAGCCAAGCTTGCCGGTCTGGTTTTCGCGCACTACGAACTTGAAGTGATAGGTGCCGGCCGGCAGCAGGAAGCCGGTTTCATATTGAATATTCTTGTGGCGAACCTGCCGGGAAACATCGGCGGCGACCTTTACCGTCTCGCGCACCGTGCCGACGGGCAATTTGGTTTGTTGATCGCGCACCACGCCCAGCACATCGAGCGTGGCCTTGTCCTTGTCAGCCGCGGAAATGAACGGAATTGCCGAACCGGGAACGACCAGCGACGCCGCCACATAAAAACGGCCATCGGCCATGCGGAAATATGCGCTGCCGAGATACAGCGGCAAATCGGTATCGGGCAGCTCCGACGTCATCTCGTCTTCGATTTGCTGTTCGCGGTCTTCATGTGTGAAGTGCGTCCAGTCGCGCGGGGCATAGTAGCCGGCACGATACTCCAGCTTTAAATCGCGGCGGTTGGCGCGCACCGCGATGTGCCGGTAGCGGCCGTCCATGGCGCGGTTGGTGCTGTGATAGCCGAGCACGTAATAGGACTCGTTGTCCTTCTGCACGGTGGAGAAGGCCTTGCCAAAATCGTTGTCGTCGAGGAAGGCCTTGCCGCCGGTGTCGTGGGCCAGAGTGACCAGCGTTTCCTGGGAGGCAAAGTTGCTGTCCAGATCGCTCTGCACGGCGGCGCCGGAATACGTCGAGGTTCCGCGCAAGCTGCCGGTCTGCGCGGTTCCGCCCGGAGGCAAGGCCTGCAGGCCGCGAATGTCCACCGCATAAAGGGCCACATTGGAGCGTACGGCCACATTGACGGCCGCGCGCAGTTCCGTCTGATTGTCGATACCGGTCTTGGTCAGCCCGCCGCTGAAATACAACACCGACTTGCGTTGTTGCAGGCCGCCCAACGCCTGGGCCAGGGAAGCGATGGCCTGCAGCCGCATATCGGTGTTGAACAGGTTGTACTCTGTGTCGTCGGGCGTGAAGGCAGCGCCGGTATCGGACTGGCCCTCGGAATCGCCGGTGGTGCCCGCTGCGAAACCCTCGCCTTCGGTGCCGCTCAGTTTCTTCAAGGCGGCCGTCAGAGCGCCGCGGTCGGTGGTGAGATCCTGCGGCACCTGGAGGCTGGTGGAATAAGTGGCAATTGCCACCAGGTCGGCGGGTGTCATCTGCTTATCGACAAATCTTTGCGCGGAATCGATGGCGCGCTGGGCATCGTCGGGTTCCATGGACTCGAAATCAAAAAACAGGACCACCACGCGGCGGTCGCGCAAGTCGTTGGCCGCCGGCTTGGCATTGGAGGTCAGCACATTGACTGAAACCGGCACAATGGTGGCTTGCTGGTCGGGACCTTTGGTGAAGACCTCGGTATTTTCAATGTCAAAGGAGGAGATATGTTGGGGCTTGCCGTCCTCAAGGACGGTGAAATCGTCCGCTTTCAGATCGCGCACCAATTCGCCCTTCTTGTCGCGAGCGACCACGTTGACCAGCACCAGATCGCTCTGGGTCTTGAACGTAAACGTCCTCTGCGGCACCGTAGCCGCAGTGGGCGCCTGTTGCGCGGGCAAAGGAGGAATGGCACAGCCAAGGATGAGAGCAGCCGCCAGGATTCGGCGAAAAGCAAAAGCGAAATGTCGAGTCATATCCAAGGACATCACCCGCGATGATCAGCCCGCGAAGCGGGCAAAAGATGGTAGCCCATGGCGTGAGCCATGGGACCGGTAAGCGTACCGTGGCAGCCCCCGCAGGGGGCGTAAGAATATGATTGCGTCCAAATCGGATATCGAACCAGCTGCATTCTTTCGCCCCTCCGGGGCTGGCTTGATTATTGCCGTTTTCCCACGGCTTACGCCGTGGGCTACCGTATCCCGCCCGCTTCGCGGGTTGTGCTTCCCGCTCTACAATCTTTGCCGCGCTACCACATTCCCGCTGGCCGACACGACCTGGGCTGTCCCTCGGCCCCCTACCTACTGGCTACTAACCACTAACTACTGCCACTAAAATCTAAATCTCGCCTGTGCCGTCAATTGCCGCATGGCGCCCACGGCGGTCACTTGGCCGAACGTGTGCGAGTTGAGGTTGGTGTCGATCGTCGTGAAATGCGGCGTGTTGAATACATTGTTTGCTGACAGGCGGATTTCCAGGCCCATCATGTCGCGAATGGGAAAGTTCTTGTTCAGCGACATGTCGAAATCAACCTCGCCCGGCCCGATGATGGTATTGCGGCCGGAGGTGCCGAACTGGCCCGCCGGAGGCACCGAGAAAGCCGCGGTATTGAACCACTCCTGAATCGTCGGATTCGGCAACGCAATGGGTTCGCCGTTATAGTCGGCCCGCAGGGTCCCGTTGGTTCCGCGATTCACGTCGGAAATATTGCCCACGACTTGCGCCGTCCAGGGCGTGCCCGACTGGATGGTGAAGTCCCCGCTCCAATTCCAGTCGCCTATGATGTGCGCGATGACGCCGCTATCGAGCCAGCGTTTGCCGGTGCCGAGGGGAAATTCATAGACCCAATCGCCGGTCAAGCGTTGCCGCACATCGAAACTGGACAGCCCGCGCTCGGCCGCCAGATTGAGGTCGTTCTGCGCCACCACCACCGCGGTGCCGCCGATGGAGGAGGCGTTATCGATCGATTTGGCGAAGGTATAAGTGCCGCCGACGGAAAGACCTTTTGCCATGCGTTTGCGCAGGCGCGCACTGCCCGCGTGCAGGATCGAGGAGCCCTGCGAAGTCTCCCATAAAAACGCCTGTGCGTTGGGAATCAGCAGTCCCTCCGGCCCGCGGTTCGGGGCGCGCACCATGTCCAGGTCCGTGCCTTTGCTGCCGGTGTAGCCCACGTTAAGCACTACCGTGGGCGATAACTCATACTGGATGTTCAGATTCCACATCTGCACGTAGCCGAGCCGGTAATTGGGATCGACCCCGTAATTGTTGGTGATGGTTCCCGGCGCCGGCGCGGGAAAGCCGTTCTGCAAGGTTAGAGTTCCGGGCGCCGGAGCAATGTTGGTTTCCGTAAATGAGAAGGGCGGCTGCAAGGCCAATTGCTGGATCATGTTCAGGTACTGGCCCAGGTTGTAGTTAATGCCATATCCGGCACGTACCACCGTCTTCTTCTGCGGTTTCCACGCGATACCGACACGGGGAGCGAAGTCATCGCGATTGGGTTTGATGAGTCCCGGCAGAAAGAAATACGGCCCTGCTTGTCCGGGCTGAACCGGTGTTACCGAGGTGAAGCCCGGCGTCGGGTCGAGATTTACGATGCGGTTGTGAGCTTCGCTGTACGGGCTGAGGTACTCATAGCGGATTCCGAGTTCCAGGCTCACGTTGGAGCGTACCCGCCAGGAGTCCTGCTCAAACAGGTCGTAGCCGAGGGCGCGGAAATTGTAGGTGTACGGGCCATATTGCAAGGCGGTTTGCTGCGGATATCCCAGCAGGAAGTCGGCCAAATCATATCCTGTGCCGGGTACAGGGCTTCCGTTGAGGTACTGCGCCGTCGCGAAACCGGTGAAGGTGAACAGACCGTTGGGATTGCTGTTCTGGCGCAGATCGGTCAACAGGCGGCGGATATCGCCGCCCGTACGGAAGGTGTGCTTGCCGTGCCGCCAGATCAGGGTGTTGGCAGTCTGGTATACCTGCGTGCGGCGGTTTTGCGGAACCACGTTACTAAGGCCGGAATAATCGGCGAAGGAGAGCCCGGAGATGCCCCAGTTGGCGGGATTGGTGGATATGCCGGTAATGCCCGCCAGCCCGGCCACGTTCTCGACTCCGGCGAAGAAATTATGGGTGCCCGTCTGCTGCTGATTGAAATTGAAGGTCAACTGATTGGTCCACCTGCCCCGGCTGGCGCCATAGCCAACTTGCGCCCGCTCTCCATGCGAGTCCGTCTTGCCGCCCAGGGTGGGAAACGGCTTCGGCAGGTCGCTGGTGCTGCCGCTGTAATTGAAGGCGAAATTGATGTTGTTGCGCGAACGGAAGCCGAGTCCGCGGCGGCCGCCTTGGGGGGCGCCAAAATTGTGGATCAGACGAATGCCGATATTTTCCAGATTGCTTCCCTCGGCGCTGGTGAGACGGTAATTTTGCTGCTGGCTCAGCGGCTGGTTCGGCAATGGAATCAGATTCAGCAAAGCTTGCGACGCTGAGCTGATCTGGCAGGCCGGAATCACATTTACCACGGTCTGCGCGCAGGATGGGGTATTGGGAACGGGATCGAAGATCTTAACCGACTGATTGTCCAGCTCACTCTCAGAGAAATCGCCGTCGCGTTCCGCCTGCGTGGGCACATGGGAAAACCGGTCGTAGAGCGTGCTGGAGCGGGTAATGTTGAAATTGATGAAGAAAAAAGTCTTCATCCCGCCCTGGTAAACCCCCGGAATGTTCAGCGGGCCGCCCACGGTGCCGCCGAGTTTGTTCGAGGCGTAGCCGGGCTGCGAACTGGGCTGGCCGGTCAGAGAATACGGCTCGGCATTCATGACAGAATCGCCGCCGGTATAAACGAACGAGCCGTGGATCTTGTTCACGTTGAATCGTCCAATAGCGCCGCGGCCTCCGCCGCCGGGACCGCCCATCATTCCGCCCAGACCTCCCATCCCGCCCAGAAATTGCCCCAGGCCTTCGGCGGGCAATTGTCCGCGATCGCGCATCTCCTGCACGCGGTCGCGCAGGTCATCGAGATTGCGGGTGAAGTCGGTGGCGCTGGCGGTGGGCCCGGTTATCGCCATAGACTCGTTGGCCGCGTCCGCGCTGGTGCCCAGCGACGGCATGCCGGGGAGCGGAGTGTCGGGAGTATTGGCAGTGCTGGCGGCGGTCGACAACTCATCTGACATTGCGTTAAGACGTTGCCGGCCGTTGGCAGAGTTGGCCGCTCCCCGTGGTTGGCCGCTTCCGCGAGTGGCGCCCGCTGTGGCGGGGGCACGCGGAGACGGCGCCGGCACCCGCGAAAGCAAGGTCAACTGTATCTCGACTGCCGGCGAAGGATGCGCGGCATCGACGGTGATCTCCCGGCTGGCCCCAGCGAAACCCGCCATTTCCGCGTGGATGCGCCAGTGTCCGTCGTTCGAAAGCTGCGCCCAAAAGCTGCCATCGACGTCAGTGGAGGTGAGAATCTTATGTCCGGCATCATCGCTGACGGCAATGGCAACCCCCGGCAGGGGCGTACTGCCGGTTTTTACTGTCCCGGTGATTACACGCCCCGCCTGCGCGGAATCACCCCGGGCCGGTAGTTGTTGACCGAAAAGCGGCAACACCGCCCAGCACAACGCAAGCGTCACCCAGAAAATGCGTTTCTTGTTTTCCGTTTCTCGTTTCACGTTGTGTCGCTCTTGAGACTTCGGAACCTTGAATACCAAATTTGGGCAAGCTTCACCCTCAGTCCAAGTTTTCAATATTAACCCGTGCTAGACCAAGATGTTGCGGAAGGCCGTCGGCCAAGAACGAATTCAGAGAATGCTTAGGGACTATGCAGCTCGCCCTCCCGGAGGGAGGTGGCGAAAATAGCCCAGGGTGGAGGCCGCCTTGCGGCCGGAACCCTGGGATCGCATGGAAGAACGGATCCCGCCCCGATAGGGCCGGTCGAGCGATTTCTCGATGATTGCGATAAGATGTAGGGCTCATAATGGCACACACATATTGCTCTTCGCTATACCACTGTGTTCTCTCTACTAAAGAACGCCGCAAAACCATCGCGCCCGAATTCCAAAGCCGGCTATGGGTTTACGTGGGAGGGGTCGCACGAGAACATCGAATGAAGGCCCTTGGCGTTGGCGGGATCGAGGATCACATTCATATTCTGCTATCGCTGCCGTCCACCATTGCGATAGCCAAGGCGATGCGGGAAATCAAAAGTGCATCGTCGCTGTGGGTGCACCAAACGTGCAATTTGCGAACTTTCGACTGGCAGGAGGGCTATGGGGCGTTTTCCATTGGTATGGCTCAGGTTGATGCCACGCTGGCTTACATCGCCGGTCAGGGTGAGCACCATAAGAGGCGTGGATTTCAGGCTGAGTTTCTAGCCTTTCTGAAGAAACACCACATTGAATACGATCCACGCTACGTATGGGGTTGAGTTCGGCCGGCCCTACGGGGCGGACCTGTTTCCCCACGCACACCCAGGGTTCTGCTGCGCTCCACCCTGGGCTATTTTCGCTTCCTCCTTCCGGGAGGATTCGGTGGCAAGAACGTATCTTGTCGCCAACGTGAAACGTGAAACGAACATCGGGCTTTCTGGCCGACGACCAACGAACAAAGACCAACGACTTCCAACTGCACCTATGAAATTTTGTATATGTTACCTGGAGAATCTCCGCAATTCGGTACATTTAAAAAGTTCATTTTCTTGCAAGATGATGAAAATAAACACTATATATATGGCGGCAAGCCAGTTGCAGCCAGTTTGACCAAATGTGTCCCATTTGTGTGCGATGCTAGGAAAAATTCGCCGAACTAAGGTGATGAGAGTTTGGTTTCAAGGGCTTGGGGGAGCGGAATTTACCACCAGTGAAGACGCCCTGAAACCGGGACAAGAGTGAGAGTGGAAACTGAAGATAGCGGCCGGGTATCCAGGACGAGAGCAGGACAAGAAAAGGATTTGTTCGACTTGCTTTGGTTCCCGTGCTGCCCATAGCACGTTACTGAAAACCCGTAATAGGGAGGAGAGCTATATGAGGAGTGCCAGCACAACCGGACGCATGGTCCGCGGCCTCATCTTGATTGCTATTGTGACGGTATTGGTGCTTTCAGGGACCGTATTCGCGCAATTTGAAAAAGCAACCCTTTCCGGCACCGTGACCGACGCGAGCGGCGCGGCCGTTCCGGGAGCCACGGTGAGCGCTACGTTAACGGCAACCGGCGCAGTGCGTACGGCTCGCACCAATTCTACTGGCCGCTATACGATGTCGAGTCTGGCTCCGGGAGAGTATGCGGTGAAGATTACGGCCAAGGGGTTTGCCGACTTCGCCAAGACGGTGGTAATCGCGCCGGGCGTTCCTGCCAGCGCGGACGCGCAACTGGCGGTAGCCGGATCCGCGACCCAGGTCGAGGTCACCGCCCAGTCGGAAGTGCAGGTGGAAGTGGAGAGTTCGGCGCTGGCGCAAGTAGTCGATGCGCAACGCGTGACAGAACTGCCCTCCCTCACCCGCGACCCATACGACTTCGTACAGACCCTCGGCAGCGTGCAGCAAGACACGTCCGGCGGAGTGGGTCGTGATTTCATTGTTCGCGGCGCCGGTGTGAGCATTAGTGGGCAACGTTCGTCTGGCGTCGACATCCTGCTGGATGGCGGGGAAAATGTCGATCTGTATACCACCCAGGTGGGGCAGCCAGTGCCTCAGGATGCGGTGGAAACTTTCTCCGTAACCACCAGCAACTTCTCCGCCGAGTATGGCCGCGCCACAGGCGGCATTCTTAACGTGGTGACGAAATCCGGATCGAACCAGTTCCACGGCAGCCTGTATGATTTTAACCGTCTCTCGGCGCTGACCGCCAATGATGCGGAGGACAATGCCCTGGGCAACCCGAAGGCAAAATATACCCGCAACCAGTTTGGATATTCCTTCGGTGGCCCCGTTATCAAGGATAAGCTGTTCTTCTTCAGCAGTACCGAATGGGTGCGGGTTCGCAGCGCAGCCAACGTGCAGGCCTATATTCTAGATCCTGCGTTCCTGGCCACTACTGCCTCTAACACTCAGGCGTTTTTTGCTAACGCTAAGCTTCGGTCGGGCATTACCGTAAACCAAGTTCTCCAAACCGTTAATCCGCAAACGGGGAATAACATTAATACATGGGACCTCGTGACCTATCAGACTCCATCTGATTCTGGCGGAGGCTCGCCCCAGAATACTTACAACACGCTGAATAAGGTGGATTATCGTCTGTCCGACAAGACGACTTTGACCGGCCGTTATGCGCTATTCAGTGAGAATGAGTTCGCCGGCGTGGTGAATAACAGCCCCTATCAGGGCTATGATACCCCGCAGACGGAATTCTATAACAATGTAATGTTCTCGGTATCGCACATTTGGAATCCGCAATTGATCAGCGACTCCAAGATTCTATTCAATCGGCTGAACCAGCAACAGCCCCTGGCCGCTAGCCAGCCCGTGCAGCCAACTCTGTTTATGAATACCCAAGCCGCGGCTACGATTAATGGAACGGACATCGTTTTTCCGGGATACGCGGCCACTACTCCCGGCAACACAATTCCTTTCGGCGGACCGCAAAACGTGTTTGAACTTTCCCACGCCTTCAGTTGGAATAAGGGGAAACACGAAGTGCACTTCGGGGGTGAATACCTCTATACGCGCGACAATCGAACCTTTGGCGCATACGAGAATGCGGTCGAGGGCCTGAATGGCAGCGGAACCACGGCTGATCTGGCGGCGCTGCAGAGTGGAACGCTCGGGTGGTTCCAGGTGGTCATCGATCCGCAGGGCAAGTTCCCTTGTGTCCGGAACGCCGCAGGTACGCCGGTGCAAACCCCTGCCTGCACCGTCAATTTGCCGACAACGCAACCCAGCTTCGCGCGTAGCGATCGCTACAACGACGGCGCTCTCTATCTTCAGGATAACTTCAAGGCAACGCGCCGGCTGACCCTCAACATGGGGCTGCGTTGGGAGTATTACGGCGTGCAGCATAACAGCAACCCGGCACTGGATTCGAACTTTGTGTTTGGCCCCGGTAACAGCATCTTCAGTGCCATCCGCAACGGCCAGGTATACTCGGTGGCCGCAACCGCCAATAGCCCAGCCAGCCCGGTGGGCGGCCTGTGGAAACCGCAGTACCACAACTTCGCTCCGCGCCTGGGTTTTGCCTATGACGTCTTCGGCGACGGAAAGACCTCGTTGCGTGGCGGTTACGGCATTGCCTACGAACGGAATTTTGGCAACGTCACCTATAACGTGATCCAGAATCCGCCCGCCCAGTTCAATTACACGGTTACCGGCGCCAGCGCGGGATTGATCACGACCAGCAACTTGGGTCCGTTTTCGGGGACGGGGACCTTGGCGCTCAGCCCCCCGGGTCTTCGCTATGTCCGGCAGGATATCCCGACGGCTTACACCAACATGTGGAACCTGTCGATCCAGCACCAGTTGCGCCCCAATACCCTGCTCTCGGTGGAATACAGCGGCGCGCACGGAGTTCATCTGTATTCGATCGAGAATCTAAACCAGGTCGGATTCGGAAACGTGTACTTGGGCACGGATCCAACCGTCAATGGCGCAGATCGTTTGAATGAGCAGTATGGGAACATGAATACCCGTGGCGCGAATGGATTCTCCTACTATGAAGGCCTGAACACCAGCCTTACCGCCACCAACCTGCTGCACCAGGGCCTGGACCTTACCGCCAACTGGACCTGGTCGCACTCGATCGACAACCTGAGCTCGACCTTCAGCGAGACGCCGCAAACCGAAAACCTCGGCCTGTTGGACCCCTTCCAGCCGGCACTCGACAAGGGGGATTCCGATTATGATGCTCGCCAGCGCATTGCTCTAAGCGCCGTCTGGACCCTGCCCTATGCGAAGGACACGAAAGGGGTGTTGAACCGCGTGTTGGATGGATGGGTGCTGACGCCGATGCTGAATGCGCACACCGGCAATCCGTTTACCTTGTTCGATAGCTCCAATTGGAACGGAGCGGATACGGTTTTTGCGCGTTACGTGCCCAGCGGACCGATGAACCTGTCTACCAGCACCAGCACTCCGGCAACCAGTATTTACGCCGGACCCAATACCTTCCAGTATATGAACCTTCCGGTCGGGGCTCCTTTCATGGATGCGCTGGGGATCTCCGGCGAGTTGCCGTCTTGCACGTTGGTTAAGAATGCTGCCGGCAATTTGGTTTCCACCGGCCAAAACTGTGTATGGCCCTCGGACATGACCCGTCGCAATGCCTTCCGCTCGCCCGGGTGGTACAACATCAACATGGGGATTGGAAAGAACTTTAAGGTGACAGAGCGCTTTAAAATGGAGTTCCGCACCGAGTTCTACAACCTCTTCAATCACTCGAACTACTACGTGCAAAGTGGCTCAACGAACGACTGGGGGGATTATTCCGGCCTCAAGACACCTCCCACAACGTTCGAAGTTCAAGGAAAGCGCGGCGTGAATCCGGCTACGACGGTTGGGGTTCCCAACGAACGCCGTTTCATCCAGATGGCGTTGCGTATGACTTTCTAAAAGGCGGTCCTTCTGGACCCCGGGGGAGCCGCAAGGCTCCCCTTTTTTAATGCCGATTTGCTCTTGCGCAAAATTGGCTGGAGAGGGTACTATCAAGAGGTGTTCTCCGAATGCCGCACACCCCGTGCGGCGATTCCGTGCGCGAGAGTTCCCGCGCCGACAGACGCAAGATTAGTTCAGCAGACTTCCAGCCGCATCGGATCGTTGTAGGTCATGTTGTGCTAGACCCGAGCCGCCGAGTGGGGAATGGGGCGGCGGTTTTCAAGGCCCGCGGGCGTTGCCTGGGACTGTGCCGGGCAACAATGATCAAACGTAAGGCTAACGCCAAGAATTCCAATTTGTGTTCAAGAGAAATCTATGATGATCGGACCGAACCAGCCCTCCTCGGGAGGCGGTGGACGGGGCCGCGGACGTCAAGGACGCCGGCCCAATAGTCAAGGGGGGAAGCGCGGCTCCCCGAAGCAGAATTCGCAGAACCGGCAGAACCGCACCGGCGGCATCTACAGCGCTCCCATGGACCACAGCTACCGGGCGGCTCTGCAGGGGAACGGCAATCAACGCGGCCGTAACCAGCGCGGCGGCATCGGCACGCAGTATTTGCAGCCGGAGCCTGAGCCCCTGCCCAATACTGCGGAATCGGAAGCGGCGGCGCCCCGCATTTTTGCCTTTGTCGACGATCTTTTCTTCCTGGCCAAGATCACGGAAACGGCGCGCAAGCTCAACGTGAAGGTCGAGTTTGTAAAGACCGAGAAGGAAATCATGGATCGTATCGGCGAGAACGGCGATCAGAAGCCGTCCCTGATTATCTTTGATTTGAACAACGTGGCCGCCAAGCCGTTGACCGCCATTCCGCGGCTGAAGTCGAAGCTGAAGAAGAAGACCGCCGTCATCGGCTTCCTGTCCCACGTGCAAGGCGATCTGAAAATGAAAGCGATGGATGCCGGCTGCGATATGGTGCTGCCGCGCTCTTCCTTCTCGCAAAACTTGCCGCAGTTGCTGCGCCGCCACGGCGCTCCCGATGAGATTCCTGAGCCCGCTTGATCCGGGAATTTCACCACAGAGGGCACAGAGGACACAGAGGAACCCCAATTGAGAGATTGAGTAATCGGGCAATCGAGTAATCTCAACCCGCCGAAAGAATCGAATTTCGGCAATTACCCGATTGCTCAATTACTCAACCAGCCAATTTGCTGATTTCTAAGTCTTCCTCTGTGCCCCCTGTGTCCTCTGTGGTGCAAAGGCTAAGGTCCTAACCGGGCGGCCAGCGAAGGACGCGCCCTCCCAGCAGATGCAGGTGCAGGTGGAAGACCGACTGGCCGGAGTTCGGGCCAACGTTGTACACCGTGCGGTAACCATCCTCGATGCCGCGTTCCCGCGCAATCCGGGCGGCCACCAGATGGCAGCGGCCGATGATTTCCGCGTCTTCGGACGCGGCGTGTTTGAGGTCGACAATATGCCGTTTGGGCACGATCAGCACGTGCGTCGGCGCCTGCGGCTTGATGTCTTCGAAGACGAACACCTGGTCGTCTTCGTACACTTTGCGCGCCGGCGCCTTGCCGGCAACCACGTCGCAGAATAGACAGCTCATAAGGTCCGTCTCCCGAATTCACCACGGAGGACACAGAGGGCACAGAGGAAACCACGAACGAATTTAAACCAAATTTTCATCCAGAGCGCAGCGAAGGACCTGCTGTTATGGTGCGCGCGCAAGAGAAAGCAGGTTCTTCGCTTCGCTCAGGATGACAAGTCTTTCTATTCCTTGGTGTTTTCCTCTGTGCCCTCTGTGTCCTCTGTGGTGAATCTGTGGCTAATCCAAACGTACCAGAAACGCGGCTCCCTCCGGAGTTTTGGTTTGATGCAGCAAGTTCTCGGCGCGCCGCTTATCGTCATTGACGATGCGGACGCGCAGCCACTCCCCGGTGTCCCCGGTGAACTGTAGCACTTGGGCGCTGTTTTCGTTCTTCTCCAGCTTGCCCTTCAGTTTGGCTGCGGCAGACTTGCTGTCGAAAGCGCCGATCTGGACGCACCAGCGCCCGCCTTGCTCGATGGAGTGCGGCGCGTGTAGCACTTCGAGTTTGACTTGGGCCGTGCCCGCGCGCCATACGTCCACTTGTTTGGCGGCGGCCGGCGAAAGATCGAGCATACGTCCTTCGATGAACGGGCCCCGGTCGGTGATGCGCACCAAGGCAGAATGGCCGGTCTGCAGATTCGTAACCCGGGCCACGCTGTTGAGGGGCAGGGTGCGATGGGCCGCGGTTAGAGCCTTCAGGTCATAAACCTCGCCGTTGGCCGTCCGCCGATTATGCCGTGACGCGCCGTACCAGCTGGCAATGCCCGTTTCGACGTACAGCGGCTTCTCTTCCGTCTGCCGGGGAACGGGAGCGGGCGCGGGCTGACCTTCCGTAATTTCCGGGGGCGGAGGAACCGCGACCGATGCCGTTTTGTGATGACCGCACGCGCAGAGCATGCCCAAGGCCGAGATCGCGGCCAGGCGCGAGAGCCGTCTGACAAACAGGGAATCGGATGCGGTATTCAAAGTTGCCCGTGTCCAGTTTCCGGGTATTGGCACGCCGGGTCAACGGGGCCGCATCCCGTCAGTAACGTGGCATGCCGCATTCCTTTTCACCACGGAGACACGGAGAAAACCCAAACCTTTTAGCCGCAGATCAACGCAGATGAACGCTGAGAGGAATGCCATGCTGATTTTAGTTATTGCCATTTGCAACCTCGGTTCGATTTTGATCAGCGTCGATCTGCGTTAATCTGCGGCTAATCGGGTGCCCGTTTGCTAAAATCCTCGGTTCATTCTCCGTGTCTCCGTGCCTCCGTGGTCAATCTTGTCCTTCCGGCTCATTGCTGGTTTTTGCCATTCAGCTCCCGATAATCGCCATTAGGCTTTTTTTTCGCGCTACCCGGGGACCACCGGGTAACATTAAGCTGGAAAAGGGTATAGCTCTATAAGGTTATCAGTAGATCGAAAAACGCGGCCCGTGCCGCATCGAGGAGAAAGCACGTGAGTACACAGACGTTCTCGCCGGCTGAAGAGCTGGAGAGTGTGACACCGGAAGCGCCCCGTCCTCAATACGCGGAAACCAAGCGCCCTGGATTCCAGAGCAAGCAGCCGGAAAAGACCCTGTCAGGATCACCCATTGAACGGATTCGCACGGGCTTGCCGAAGTTCACCCAATCTCTATGCCCGGAGTGCACCAGCCTGGTCGAGGCGCGCCTGTTCGAAGAGGACGGCAAGGTGTGGATGGAGAAGACCTGCCGGGATCATGGCTACTTCCGCGACCTCTATTATGGCGACGTGAAGCTCTATCGGAAGATGGAGGAATGGCATTTCGGCGATGGCGTGGGACTGTCCAATCCCGCAGTGACCGATGCGACGCGCTGTCCCAGCCAATGCGGCCTGTGTTCCATGCACGCCTCGCATACGGGTTTGGCCAATATCGATCTGACCAATCGCTGCAATTTGACCTGCCCGGTCTGTTTTGCCAACGCCAATCAGGCGGGGACGCTGTACGAGCCCAGTTTCGCCGATGTCCGGCGCATGCTGCAGGCCTTGCGCAACGAACGGCCGGTGGCGGGACGCGTGGTGCAATTCTCCGGCGGCGAACCGACCATCTATCCGCGTTTCCTCGACGCGTGCCGATTGGCAAAGGAGATGGGCTTTACCCATATTCAGGCGGCCACGAACGGGATCATGCTGGCGGATCTGGAATTTGCCGAGCAGGCCAAAGACGCCGGGCTGACGACGCTGTATCTCCAGTTCGACGGCTGCAACGATTCGGTATATATGCGTACGCGTGGCGAAGCGCTGCTCGAAAAGAAGATGCGGGTGGTGGAAAACTGCCGCAAGACCGGAATGAAGATCGTGCTGGTGCCCACCATCGTGCGCGGCATAAACGACGACCAGATCGGCGAGATCGTATGTACCGCGGTCGATAATGCCGACGTGATCAGCGCCATCACCTTCCAGCCGGTGGCCTTTACCGGGCGCCTGAACCGCAACGAACTGGCGGCGAAGCGGTTTACCCAGTCGGACGTGGCCCACCAGGTTGCCGAGCAGAGCGGATTCACCGATGCCTACCAGGACTGGTTCCCCTTGGCTTGCGTCACTCCGTTCTCGATGCTGATTTCGGCCTTAAAGGGCGAGCAGACGGTGCATCTGAGCTGCCATCCGCACTGCTCGTTGGGCACCTACCTGTTCGTGGATGAAGCCACGCGCACGGCGATTCCCATCACTCGTTTCGTGGATGTGGGCGCCATGCTGCAGGATATCTACGAGCTGGCGCAAAAAGCGGAGAAGTCCACATTCCAGCTCTGGAACAAGATCAAGGTTTGGACTAAATTGCAGAAGCATTTCCATCCGGAGTTCGCGCCGCCGGGCTTGGATTTCCAGAAGTTCATCCAGACCCTGCAAGGCTTCACCGACAAGAAGCTGGGCCGCAATGGCATGGACGGCACCTATACATATCGCGCCATTCTGGTCAGCGCCATGCACTTCATGGATTCCTACAATTACGATGTGGAGCGCGTGAAGCGTTGCGTGATTCACTATGCCGCGCCCAATGGCCTGCTGTACCCGTTCTGCGCGTACAACAGCGGCCCGTGCTTCCGCGATCACATCGAGAAGAAGTATTCGATGCCCTTCGAGAAGCAGTTCGACGTGATGCAAATCGAGCCGGCGAAGGTTTAGACGTTTTTCACCGCAGAGGGCGCGGAGGACGCAGAGGGAAAATAAGAATCAGCCATGGATTTTCACGGAGTGATCCGTGAAAATCCATGGCTGATTTGTTTGTTTCTTTTGTTTCCTCTGCGTGCTTGGCGTCCTCTGCGTCCCATCCCTGCCGGTGATGACCCGCGACCGCAGGTCAGTTCATCGACCCTCAACCAGCTTTCCAGTCGGCCACCTCTTCTCCGGCCCGGAACACCGGGGCCTGACTGGCCTGAAGGGTGGCAGCCACCCGGGCGTTGATTTCGGCAAACTCGGTGCGCGCCCAGCCCACGCTGGACACTTCAATCGAGCCATCAGGGGAAATCAGAAATACCGTGGGCACGTTGGTGAGTCCGTAGGCATTCGATACCGGATACTTGCCGGTATCGTCCAGCGCAACGGGAAAGGTGATCCCATACTCCCGTTGGAACGCCGCTGTATCCTGCCGGCCATTCTGCGAAACTCCGATCACCGCCGCCGGCTTGTCGATATACCCCTGGTGCAGGCGCTCGAGGAACGGAAAGGCATACTGGCACACGGGGCAGGAAACCTTGAAGAAGGCCAGTACCACCGGTCCGCGCTGGAGTGCCTGCGCCAGCGAGAACTTTTGCCCAGCCATGGTTGGCAAAGTGAAATCCGGCGCCCGTCCGCCGGCTTTTACAGCAGGCATTGATTCCTCCTGGGACTTCGAAGTCCCAATGTGTAAGTTGTAATTCCAAAAAGCGCAATTGGCAATTGGCTGTTGCTATCCGAAACCATTCACCACAGAGGACACAGAGGGCACAGAGGAACCCAGACCTTTTTAATCGCAGGTCAACCCAGATGAACGCTGTGGGGATAACCGGGCTGATGTAGCGCTGGTCTCCAGACCGGCTGTCGTGGGGGCGTCCACGCCCGCACAGCCTTTCGAAACACAGAAAATCAGTTTTGCTTTTTTGATCAGCGTATATCCGCGTTGATCTGCGGCTAAAAGGGTTCTGTTTTCTAGATGTTCCTCTGTGTCCTCTGTGGTGGAATTGTTCAGATTATCCCGGCGCGCTTCAGAATCTTCCGCGCCAAGCCCGTGAGTGGCAATTTGGCGGCGCGGCTTGCTGTAAACCATTCGCCCGGGTTATCGGCGGCGCACGGCCTTCGCACTACCGTTACCGAGTAATCTGTGTTCATGATCGCGTGGCGCAACGTGAAAATCTGGCCGGCAGCTTGGCGGGAGACGGGAGACGGGGGACGGGGGACATCCAACGGAGGCAATTCCCACATTCCGGGCATCACTGTTGCCCGTTCGCTTCGTTGCCAGAGCCGCACCCGATTGCCCTGGGTGATCAACCCAAAGGCCGCCTTTGCCTTGCGGCGTGCAGCGAACGGGGTGCTTCCGGCCGGAGGACGGCACTGGCTTACGCACCATTTGCGAACCGGGCATTGACTGCATTGCGGCGACTGCGGCGTGCATACCAGGGCGCCGAGTTCCATCATGGCCTGATTAAAATCGCCCGGCCGCCGACGGCTGAGCAGGTCGTTGGCCCAGTCCCAGGCGTCGCCCGGCCGGGATCCAAGCAGACGTTCGATTATCCGCTCTACGTTTCCGTCCACCACGGCGCACGGCTCGTCATAACAAATGCTGGCGATGGCAGCCGCGGTGTAACGGCCGATGCCGGGCAGTTCGCGCCACTCCGCGGCGGTAGCGGGGAACCGCCCTTCCCGTTCGCGCACGATTTGCCGCGCGGCGGCATGCATCATGCGCGCCCGCCGGTAATAGCCCAGGCCGCTCCAGGCGGCGAGCACGCTCGCCGGCCGGGCCTTGGCCAGAGAACGCACGTCCGGAAAGCGTTTCAGAAAGCGCGCATAATGATCGAGCACGGCGGCTACGCGCGTCTGCTGGAGCATGATTTCGGAGATCCAGACACCATAGGGATTCCGATTAGCTCGCCACGGCAGTGTTCGGCGCCGGCGGTTGAACCAGCGCAGCAGCGCCGCGCGAAACTTGGTCCGGGAGCTTCGATTCAGCAGAGCCGGGGGCATGTAGTCATTATCAGGGCTGGGGGTGTTCAATGCACTAACTCCTGAAATGCAATCTTCTGGCGCGGCAGTTCACCACGGAGACACAGAGACACGGAGGGATGCCAAGCATCGGGATTGCCTGGCTGTCTCAGGGCTTCGGTGTCTCCGTGGGGAAATGAATTTGGGAACATGCGTGACTCCGGTAACATTGGCGCAGCTGCCCGGCCGTGATACTCTGCCCGGACAGGCGAAGGTTCCCCGCAGGCGATGGTTTTTTTTCATCAACGCGTCGACGTGGCCGGCTGTGCCTCGCAGATTCCACTGCGCGGGTACACGCCGGTGCTGGTACTGGAAGACCTGCTGACCGGCGTCGATAACCTGCGCCACGACGTATTTCTCAGCCCCAAGTTCATGCAGTTGGCCGGCGCCCACATTGGGCGCCTGATTGCGCAATATGGCGATGTGAAAGACCTCTGTGCGGAGGACACGGCTACCCGTCCGCCATCGGTTTTGTTGCCGGCCGCCAAACAACCTGCCCGCGCCCAGCCCATGGAGTTCAAGGATGCGCTGCTGGAACTGACGACGGCGGCGCTGAACCGGGCTAAGACCGAGGGGAATCTCTCGCTGGAGACGCTTTGCCGCCTGGCCGCCATCAAATTCCTGCGCAACGAACTGAATGTCCAGTTTGCGGTGGCGCTGGATCGTTGCCGGGCCCGGTTGAAATCCTTTGAAGGGCCGCAACAATCCAGCCCACCACGGGTCATCGAGCTGCGCGACCGGACCGCCCGCTTCCAGGTGGCGCGGAAGACGATCCTGCGAAAAGTGGGGGACGACTTATTTGCCACCCTGCGTGACCTGGAAAAGACCACCCTGGCGCGTATGCGCCGCTCGCTGTTTGGTCCGGCCGACGAAGACAACGAGCTGTTTCTGAACCGGCTGCTGTTTACCGAAGACGGCCGGGACGACTTCCTGAAGGCCGAGCACTATGTGATGCTGGGCAATTACGAGCGCGATCCGGATCGCATTGCTCCCATTGAACAGATGGCCGCCGCTTTTTTGCATTCTTTGGGATATGCGGCGGAAAACCCGGAGGAGATGGATGCGCTGCTGAATGAGCCGGAAAATGCGCAGAGCCTGTTCGCCGGCGGAGAACCCGAGACGCCTTTGTCCAAGTCCGTACTGACGGCGTGGGTGGGGCGCCTGCTGGATGAGGATTTGCTGGCGCACGTGCTCGCGGCCTACGAGACGGCGCCGCTGCTGGCCGAGTATTCCCCTCCCATCAACCCCCAGCAACTCAAGCAGGCCCTTATTTTCGGGGCGGAACTCAAGCGCGTGGAAGCGCTGCTGGATCAGCATGGCAAGATGTCGCCCGCCAATCTGCGCGCGGCCGCCCGGCGGGTGGAGCGCCGGAAGGCGGCGGAGTGCGCAAAACTGGCGGCGCGTTTTCTCCGCGATTTCATGCGTTATCACCGCGATCTGCGCCGGCTGGAGGCGTTGAATTCCGGGCTCGATGCGGTCAACCTGATCACCACCGACAAACTGCGCGAACTTTCGTCCATTAATCACACGTTGTACGAATTCCTGCTGGCGGAGGAGCAGAAACCGGCGGAGCCGAAGATCATGCACCACGTGATTCTGAAGGCCGATATTCGCGATTCCACGCAATTGACGCGCACCCTGTACGAGCGGGGCCTGAATCCCGCCTCCTATTTCAGCCTGAATTTCTACGAGCCGGTGAACAAGCTGCTGCCGAAATATGAGGCGCAAAAACTGTTTCTGGAAGGCGATGCCCTGATTCTGGCGCTGTTTGAGCGCGAGGGAGAGCCCGAATTGGGCGTGGGGCGCGCATGTGTGCTGGCCAAGGAGATCATCGAAATCGTACGTGGTTACAATGAGCAGTCGCAGAAAGCGGGACTGCCGACTCTGGAACTCGGCATCGGCATCTCCTACCAGGACACCGCGCCCATGTATCTGATGGACGGAAACACCCCCGTCATGATTTCGCCCGCCTTAAACGCCAGCGACCGGCTTTCCTCTTGCAGCAAGAGCGCGCGGCGGTTCTGTTCCGGGGTGGAGACGGTGTTCAACGTTTTCGCCTTCCAGACAATTGATGATGCCGATACCGCCGGCCAGCCCGAAGAGTTTCTGATTCGCTACAATATCGGCGGCATCGTGATGGACGAGGCGGCATTCCAGAAGCTGCAACAGGAAATTTCGCTCGCCATCCGCGACCTGCCGCTGCCAACATTGTGGGATGAAGGCAACGTGCGGATTTGTACCGGCACTGTGCCGGTGGCGCCCGGAATCGTTCACAAATTAGCGGTTCGCGAGGCGCGCGTGCCGCACATCGACGCCCGCGAATTCGTCCTCAAGCATTGGACCGATCGCCGCTACTACGAAGTCTGCTCCAACCCCGTGGTATATGAGTTTCTGGAAATGTAACAAAAGCAGGGTTTCAAGGTTTCAACGTTTCAAAGTTGCCCCGAAAGCTTTGCGGGCTGTGAATCTTTCGATCCCGCATTACTCATCCCCAGTTCCATGTTTCCCGTCCCCCGGCCGAAAGCCTTGTCAGCCCTCAAAACCTCAAAACCTTGGAACTTTGAGACCTTGTTTCCTTGAAACCTGTTCTAGTGGTGTCCCAGCACCTGGTGAGGTCTATACGGTTCAGCCAGGTACTTTAATTCTTCCGCGGTGAGCTTCACGTCCACCCCTTTGACGGTGTCGTCCAATTGCTCCAGGGTGCTGGCGCCGATGATGGGTGCGGTCATGCCCGGCTGATGCAAAAGCCAAGCCAGTGCGATCTGGGCATTTGAGACTGCCTTCCGCCTGGCGATCTCGGTGATCCGGTCCACGACGGCGAAATCGTCGTCCTGGTAGTAGAGCTTGTGAGCGTAATCGTCGGTCTTGGCGCGAAGACTGTCGCCGTAATCCTTCCGGCGGTGGGTTCCCATGACGAACCCGCGCGCCAGTGGACTCCACGGCAGAAGGCCGATTTTTTCGGCGCGGCAGAGCGGGATCATTTCGCGCTCTTCCTCCCGGTAAACCAGGTTGTAATGGTTCTGCATGGTGACAAAGCGGCTCAGGCGCAGGCGGTCGGCGGTGTACAGCATCCGGGCGAATTGCCAGGTCCACATGGAAGACGCGCCGAGATAGCGGGCTTTGCCGGCCTTGACCACGTCGTGCAACGCTTCCAGCGTTTCTTCGATCGGGGTCTCGGGATCGAAACGATGAATCTGGTACAGATCGACATAATCGGTTCCCAGCCGGCGCAGGCTGTTGTCGATGGAATGCAGGATATGTTTGCGGGAAAGGCCGCGCTCGTTGGCGTCGTCGCCCATGGGGGAAAAGACCTTGGTGGCGATGACCACCCGTTCGCGGGCCACGCCGAAGTCCTTGAGCGCGCGTCCCAGCAGGTTTTCGCTCTCCCCCAGCGAATACATGTCCGCAGTGTCGAAGAAGTTGATCCCCAGCTTAAGGGCGCGTTCAATGAAGGGCCGGCTGGCCGCTTCGTCCAGGACCCACGGACGCCACTTGGGCGTGCCGTAGGTCATCATTCCCAACGCCACGCGCGAAACGGTCACTCCCGTATTGCCCAACTTGGTGTATTGCATAAAACCTTCACTTTCCCTTCACTTCCTTCATGTACTGTTCCAGCGTCAAGAATTGGTACCCCCGGGCTTTCAATTCGGGGATCAGCGCTTCCAGCGAGGCGACCGTCGTGGAAAGCTCGTGGAGCGTAAGGATGTGGGTATAGACGCCCTGCTTTTCACGCGCGCCGATCTGGCGGAGCAGCGCATCGGCCAGGGAGGGCTTGGGGCACTGAACCGGATGCGCACCGGCGCAGAGATAATCCTGGGAGTTCACGTCGCGCAACGCCGCGGGTTTGTCCGAGGAGATGCTCATAACCGTATAACCCCGGTCTTCCAGTTTCTTCTGGAGTTCCGGCCACATGATCCAATCGGGCGGCCGCAAGTATTTGGGCTGCGTGTTGGTCAAGCCTTTGATCAGGGCGGCGCCATGGTCGATGTCGCCGAGCACCCAGGCCTCGCCGTGCTGCCTTTCCGCCGCGCGCAACTGGATGTGGCTGTATGTGTGATTCTCGATCTCGTGTCCGCGCTTAAGCACCATCAGGGCGGCATCGCGGCAGGTGACGCCGATGTTGGGTTCGCGCCGGTCACCAAACGTCTTTGGCGTCAATCGCCACCCCATGACGAAAAATGTAGCCTTGACGTTGTTCTTGTCGAGCAGATCGAGCAGGCCGGGGCGGATGGGCGGCGTTTTGGTCCCGAGCAATACATAGGGCCGGGGACCGTCGTCGAAAGTGAGGGCGATGAGCTTCTTATCGGCGGCAAAACCGGCCGCGGAGAGCGTTACGGCAAGGCAGAGAAGGATCACAAAGCGCTTCATGTCGCCTATTGTAAGGGGACGGAATCGATTACAGGATGGGCAGTTTCTCTTAAGCTGCCAAAATCTTTGATAATCTCAATGCATTGTGCTGGCACTGACGATTTTCATGCAGGCGGCAAGAACCGCCCGGCGCCGCAATGCCGGGCTCGCGGTCACGTTGCGGCATTTAGGGGCCTTCGGCCTGTTCTGGTTGGCGGTGCTCGATAGCTCGCCCTTGCCGACCTTTGGCGGGCCTGACATTCTGACCGCCATCCTTGCCGCCACCCACCACAATCCGTGGTACGAGTACGCAGCCGTTGCGGCGGCGGGGTCGGTGGCAGGCGCATATTTCACGTTCCGGATGGCGCGCCAGGCCGGTGGAGCCTATCTCAACCGGTTTGGACGAGGCAAGGTGGCGGCAGTCCTCAGGTTCTTCCAGAAGAGAGGTACGGGTGCCCTGGCGGCGTCAACCGCCATCCCGTTCCCATTTCCTACGAGCTTGTTATTTGCCGCTGCCGGCGCTTCCGGCTACGATACGCGGACATTTCTCATAGTGGTGGCGCTGGGCCGGGCTGCGCGTTATTCATTGATCGCGATTCTTGCGGACCACTATGGGCGTCATTTTGTCCGCGCAGTGCGGCATCCCGACCGGTACTGGGGATGGCTGTTATTAATTGCCGCCATCGTTGCCGGATTGATTACCGCCGGAATTCTGCTGAATCGGCGGATTCAGGCGGCGAATGGCGCGGACGCCGACCGGGAACTGGCGCCCAGCGCCAACCAGGCTTAACGGGCTCATTCAGCCTGTTATAATTTCCCATATTCGGCTCGAAGGGACTTTCCCTGGGACTCTATCCCTGAAGGACCTCTATCTTCATGACTCTTAAACCATTCTGGCTGCTGGTGGTACTGGCGTCGATGGCTATGGCCGGTCTGTTGGGGCGGGCGCAGGCGCAGGATACCTCCGTACTCAAGCCTCCGGCGGGGGCGAAGATCGCCTTGGTGGTGTTTGAAGATCTGCAATGCCCGCTTTGCGCAAAAGATTATCCGCTGCTTCAGGCCGCCACACATACATACAAGATTCCGCTGGTGCGTTACGATTTTCCGCTGGCTATGCACACTTGGTCGTTCGAAGCCGCGATCTGGGGACATTATTTCGACAGTAAGTCGAGAAAGCTGGGAGATGATTTTCGCGGGTATATCTTCAAGCATCAGATGGAAATCGTCCCGGAGAATTTGCGTTCCTACGTGGATAAGTTTGCCGCGGAGCAAAAGCTCGTCGCGCCGTTTGTGGCCGATCCACAAGGCAAGTTCAAGGCGGAAGTGGAAGCGGAACAAGCCATCGGGAAGCGCGTGGGCATCAACCACACCCCCACCATTTACGTGGTGAGCAACCAGCGTTCCGGGCCATCGTTCGTGGAAGTGAACGACGCCAGCCAGTTGTATCAGACGATCGATGCCGTGAAGGCCGAATCACGGTAGGACTTTATCGGGGTTGGCGAGTCCGGTTCCGGCATATAACTAACCTAAACAGGTTAGTCTCGGGAGAAGTAGAATCAGGCGAAGTGTAATTTGTGCCAAGACGCGCGATGGGTGAACGCAATATGGATGCTAAGACCAAGGCCATTTCGTCCCGCGAACGGATATTGCAGTCTGCCAAACAGCTTTTTGCCGCCCGTGGATTTGAGAACACCAGCACCATTATGATCGCCCGCGCCGCGGGCACCAGCGAATCGCAACTGGTAAAGCATTTCGGCACCAAGGACGGTTTACTGGAAGCCATCTTCGATCAAGGCTGGGCTTCGCTGGGCGACGTGTTCCACTCCAGCGCCCAGGCCAGTAGCGGACCGGCGCGACTCAAAGAGGTGCTGCAGAAGGTGTGGCAGGGGCTGGAGCGCGATCCCGAAACGAAAGAATTGATGCTGCTGGAGTCCCGTCGTATCCGCAAACATGGCCAGGTCGTGCTGGTAACTCACAGTTATATCGAGTTTACGGCGAAACTGGATGCTTTGCTGGCCGATCTGCAAGGCCATGGCGAGCTGCGGACCGATTTGCGCCCGGCGGTTGTGCGCTCGGCCCTGCTGGGGCTGTGCGAGGGACTGCTGCGCGACCAGTTATTGGCGCAGCGTATGGGAAACACAACCGGGTATATCGCGGACGATATGCAAAAGACCCTGGACGCGGTTTTAATGGGCCTTCTCGGTCCGGAGCGGCCGGCTCCCGCCGCTACTTTCGACTGAATCAGTGTGTTCTATTCACGCCAGCGTCCAAGCCGATGCTATCCGTCTGCGCTCCGGCTGTTGAGCCGGCGCAATGCTTCCAGAAGAGGCTCATTGGGAGGCTGAGCGCTCAGTTCATAAACTTCAGCGAAGGCGATCTTGCCCTCTTTGTCGACGATAAACACTGCCCGCTCACTGATGCCGGGCAACGGCACAGAACTCTCCCGGCGCACGCCGTATTGGGCGGCCACCTCGCCATGCGGCCAGAAATCGCTCAACAGGGGATAGTCCAACCAGTCGATTTCGTGCCGCTGCCAGGCAATATGGCAGTAGGGGGAATCGGGACTTATGCCCACGACCTGGGCATCCAGCGCGGCGAACTTCGGCAGATCAGCTTGGTACGCCGGCATCTGGAGCGCTCAAGCGGGGCTGAAATCGACGGCATAAAATGCCAGCACCACATGCCTGCTGCCGCGGCAATCGCTCAGCCGGAATTTCTGCTTGCGATCGCGAAGCACCGCCGGCAGTTCGAAGTCCGGAGCGTCGTCTCCCACTTTCAGGGCCATGCAATCCTCCGCAGGCAATTCTATTGGAGCCAACTGGGCGCGTACAATGAGGCGGCGGGAATTTGATGGTTGCGGTTGTCCAACTCGGGACTGTGGACTATGCCACCGGGCTGAAATTACAGCAGGCGCTGGTCGCGTTGCGGCATGCCGAGCGTATTCCGAATGTCCTGCTGCTGCTGGAGCACACGCCGGTGATCACCCTGGGGCGCAATGCCGACCGGCGAAATATCCTGGCCCCCCCCGAATTGCTGAACCGCGAAGGGGTGACGGTTTTCGAATGCGATCGTGGTGGCGATGTCACCTATCATGGCCCCGGCCAGCTTGTCGGCTACCCGATCTTCAATCTGCGAAGTTTTCGGCATCCCGAAGAGGAACCGCGGAAGCGAAGCATTCTGGCCAACGACCAACAACCAACGGCCAATGACCGGCCTAAGCCCCTGGGCGCAGTCGATTATGTCCGCCGGCTGGAGGAAGTGTTGATCCGCACCTGTACCGATTTTGGGGTGGCGACGGGGCGGGTGCCGAAGCTGACCGGAGTCTGGACGGCGCCGGCCGCCTCCGCGGGCCGGGAGTCTGTTCCGGCAAAGATCGCCGCCATCGGCGTTCACATCTCACGCGGGATTACCTCACATGGATTTGCGCTGAACGTCAACAGTAATCTGGATCATTTCAAATTGATTGTTCCGTGCGGAATTGCATCCAAACCAGTGACCTCCTTATCAAAAGAGAAGGACTCTCTGGTCCCATGGGATGCGGTTTCCGAGTCGGTGGCCCGTAATTTCGGCCGAGTGTTCAACTCGCAAATCCTGTGGGTGGAGACCCTGGACGCGCTACTCGGTCAATCTTTAGGGGTTCCGCTCAAAGCCCCGGATGAGTTACGGAAATTGCATGGGGAAGAGAGTTCCTTAGCATAGCCCGCCGGCCAGGGCAGTTTTCAATTGCGAGGGGCGAGTTGCGAGGGGCGAGACATGCTCATACACTTACAATTTGCAGGCGCGCGAGGTTGGTTGTCTGGCCGATGGCCGGCAGCCGAAGAGCGACGGCCTGCCTGGAGATAGAAAACGACAATGCCGACCGACGTAATTATGCCCCAGATGGGGGAGTCAATTGTTGAAGGCACAATAACCAAGTGGTTGAAAAAACCCGGCGAGAACGTCCAACGGGACGAACCGCTGTTTGAGATTTCCACCGACAAAGTGGATGCCGAAATCCCCGCTCCGGCTTCGGGCGTACTCAAGGAGATCAAGGTTCCGGAGGGAACTACCGTTCAAGTGAACACGGTGGTGGGCGTTATCGATGGAGCCGGCGGCGTAACGGTTGCTTCGGCGGCAGCGGCGGAACCTGCGCCCGTGGAGCCGGAAGCCAAAACCCAGCCTGCGGAACCGGTGGCTGCACAAGCGGCTCCAGCCGCGCCCCAAGCCTCCATGGGAGGGGAAGGCGAAGAGGGAGAACGAGTGCGCTCCTCGCCGCTGGTACGGCGGCTGGCGCGTGAGCACAATGTCGATCTGCACCAGCTTTCCGGATCAGGGTTGGGCGGCCGGATTACCAAGGACGACATTCTGCGATTTATCGAGCAGCACCCGGCCGGCGCGCCCCCAGCTCCGGCAGCAGCGCGTGTGGCGGTCCCATCCGCGCCGGCGGCAGTGGCGCCAGCCCAGCCAGCGGCACAACCCGCGGTTTCCGGCCCGGTAGCCATTCCCGGCGAGATTGTGCCCATGACTCCCATGCGGAAGAAGATTGCCGAACGCATGGTTGAGTCCAAGCGCACCAGCGCGCATGTGCACAGCGTGTATGAAGTGGACATGACCCGTATTGTCAAACTGCGGGAGCGCCTCAAGGATGACTTCGAACGCCGTACCGGGTCCAAGCTGACTTTCATGCCATTCTTCTGCCGGGCGGCGATTCACGCCATCCGGAAGTTCCCGATCATCAACTCGGCGGTGGAGGGGGAAAACATCCATTACCACCGCAATGTCAATCTGGGCATCGCGGTGGCGCTGGATTGGGGTTTGATTGTGCCGGTGGTGAAGAGCGCCGAGGAAAAGAACTTCCTGGGCCTGCAGCGCACCATTACCGACTTGGCCGAACGGGCTCGAATCAAAAAGCTGGCTCCGGACGATGTGGCGGGCGGCACCTTTACCATCACTAATCCGGGGAACTATGGCCAGATGTTCGGATTGCCGATCATCATGCAGCCGCAGGTGGCCATCATGGGCGTGGGCAATATAAAGAAACAGCCGGTGGTGGTTACCGACCAGACCGGGATGGACTCGATCGCCATCCGCTCCATCTGCCATGTTGCGCTCGGTTACGATCATCGGATTATCGACGGCGCCATTGCCGACCAGTTCCTGCGCGAGGTCAGCAACTACCTCCAGAACTGGAACGAAGACCTGGGGTGAGTTGCGAGTGGCGAGTGGCGAGCGAGGAAGCGGATGCGGCCGTGTCCTCTGGCCGACGGTCGAGGGCCGAAGGCCGACGACGCTTGTATGACTGATGTCACCACACAACGGATCATGGACTTGCAAAGCCGGTTGCGCATTCGCTTGGCGGAACTCGGCTTTGAAGGCGTGCCGGCCAGCAATGTAGTGCACCATCTGGCGGAAATTTCCGGC